>Ga0307476_10000988_pt1 | contig 18644 bp, 15 predicted proteins | sample atmos_gasesECM2C_2_FD_203314 | JGI IMG/M metagenome (GOLD analysis project Ga0307476, IMG submission 203314) | Hardwood forest soil microbial communities from Morgan-Monroe State Forest, Indiana, United States - atmos_gasesECM2C_05 | ecosystem: Environmental > Terrestrial > Soil > Temperate... | reverse complement strand
GGCTCAACAACGAATATGCCACGGTCTGGGAACCGCGCATCGGATTTGCCTATGACCTCGGCGGTCATCACACCACGTCAATCCGAGGCGGTTATGGAATTTACAGCGTTCGCGAGGATTTGGGAGCCGTGGACAATCTCGCTATCGTCCCTCCGACCTATCCGTTCCTGGTTGGCTTTTTCCCGGGAACAAACAGCCTGGCCAATCTGTTTGCCTCGAGTGCAGCGTTTCCCAACGGAGTTCCACATCTGGGCGCCAATCCCACTCAGACTTACGTGCCCACGGCCGCGATCCTGCAGAATTTCACACTTGGCGCCGGCGGCCCTGCCCCCTGCCCCTTTACGGTGCTGGAACAATGTAGTCCCGTGTTCTCAGGTAACGTCAACAGCTTAATCCAGCTTGCCGTGCCGCTGCATTGGGTTGTGGGCACCACGCAGCAATGGAACTTCACAATTCAGCGCGAGTTGGGAAGAGACTGGTTTGCGGAACTTGGCTACGTCGGCACTAAGGGCAGCCGCCTGCGCTCGACGTTCGACCCCGATCAGGGGACACTCGCTACGCCACAGAATCCGGTCACCATTCCCGGGCAGGGATGTGCCAATCTCCAAGCGCAGGGCCTGTCATGCACGATCGTGGATTCCACCGTGGAGAATGTCAGCGCCCGTGCGCCCTTTATCGGCATCGCCCCTGTCGATTTCGAGGCCTTTTATCCCAACTCCGACTCGCATTACAACGCGTTACAGGCGACCTTGGCTCATCGTTTTGGCAAGGGACTGTATTTTCAAAGCGCTTACACGTACTCGAAATCCATTGATGACGTGTCTACCGCTTCCGTTGCCTTTCTCACTCGGCTCAACAATCAAACCGATGCGCGCGCCTCTCGAGGCCTTTCTGATTTCGACCGGCGGCACCGCTTCGTAACGAGCGCTGTTTATCAACTGCCGTTCTTCGCCGACGCCAGCGGCGTGACCAAGGCGGCTCTTGGCGGCTGGGAAGCCAGCGGAGTACTCGTTCTGCAATCGGGTGCGCCCTTCTCGCTTCTTGATCCTGCTGGAGGCAGCGTTTATTCTCTGGCCAGCACTCCCTCGTCGACCGCCACGTTCAGCCCCGGGTTCAGCTGCGGGAATGCTCCCAGCCACGGCAGCCCGGAATCGCGCCTAGCCAACTGGGTGAATCCCCTGGCCTACACGCCCGACCCGCACGCGACGCTTTCCGACGGCACCGCGAGCGACGGGACGCTCTACGGTAACACCCCGCGCAACTGCATCATTGGCCCACCGCAGAAGAATGTCGATTTCACTTTGGACAAGACATTCAAGCTCGGGGAACGGCAGAGCCTGCGATTCCGGACGGACTTCTTCAATCTGTTTAATCATCCGTCATTCCAGATCCCGGCAGCGACGTCGGTGTCGCCAATCGTGGGCGGGGTCGGTGGCGGGTCTGCGCCGATTACGTCAACCGTGGGCACGCCGCGGTTGATTCAGTTCTCGTTGAAGTATGGCTTCTAGCGTTTGAGCGTGGCTAGATTCTAGCGGTAGGCTTCCGGCGGCAATCCGGTGATGCGGATGCCGCCGTGGCCTTTGTGGCGGATGTTCAGGCCGACGAGCAGGGCGGTGATTTGCTCGAGGATGCGGGCGTTTTCCAGCTTTCCTCCATCGATGGCGCGGACTCCGGGAATCTTGGCAGCTAGGCTGCGTGTAAGTTGAAGGGCGTTGGGGTCGTCGCTGCAGACGATTACATCGCAATCGAGATCTTCGTCGCCATTGAGCAATTCAGCCGACAGATTGTGAAACGCCGCGACTACGGCGACTCCCTTGGGCACGAGTTCGGCGGCTTGCTGTGCGGACGAGCCTTGCCAGACGCCGAGGGTGCGTGAGGCGCGTCCACCGACTCCGGCAGCGAGCGCGACGGTGGCGTCGATCAGAATGCTGCCCGGGCGAATCGCGGGCTTGAGTTGTTTGAGCAGCGCGGCTTGGCCCTCGAAAGGGACGGTGAGCACGAGAATATCCGCAGCTGCGCAGGCGGCGGAATTTTCCATGCCGGAGACGCGGGCCTGATCTCCGATTATTTCTTTAATGCCGTCAGCGGCTTCCTGCGCGCGCTGCGCGCGGCGTGAGCCGATAATCACGATTTCTCCGGCGCGTGCCCAACGCAGGGCGACACCTCTGCCTGCGGGACCGGTTCCACCTAGAATCGCGATGGGTCGCGAGGCGCCGTTCATGCAAATTCCGGCTCTAGCTCTTCGGCAGTGAATTCCTCGAGCGGCACCTTGAGTTTGATGCGGGTGTAGGTGGTGTTGCGCTCGGCGGGGACGCGGCCCATTTCCAGAATCAGGGATTGAAAATCCTCCGGGCTGGTGTACTGGCCGGCGGTCGCTCCGGCTTCGCGCGAAATGTTTTCTTCCATCAGCGTGCCGCCGTAATCGTTGGCCCCGGCGTGCAGGCAGAGTTGCGACAAGCGGCGGTTCAACTTTACCCAGGAAACCTGAATGTTGTTAATAGACCCGGCGAGTAGCAGGCGCGACAGGGCGTGCACCTTCAAATGTTCTGCCAGCGTGGGACCGCTGCGGGCGAGGCCTTGATGGAACAGCAGCGTGTTCTGGTGCACGAAGCCGAGCGGGACGAACTCGGTGAAGCCCCCGGTCTCTTGCTGAATTTCACGTAGAAGGAGCATTTGGCGGACCCAGTGCTCGGGCGTTTCCGTGTGACCATACATCATCGTCGAAGTGGAACGAATGCCGGTGCGGTGGGCGGTGCGAATGACTTCGATCCACTGCGCGGTGGAGAGCTTGTTGGCCGAAAGAATGTGCCGGACTTCGTCGTCGAGAATTTCAGCCGCCGTCCCCGGCAGCGTGCCCAGGCCGTTGTCGCGCAGCATCGAAAGATAATCGGCGAGCGGCATGCCTGTGAGTTCTACGCCGTAGACGATTTCCATGGGCGAGAAGGCGTGGATGTGCATCGTGGGCACGGCGTTCTTTACCGCGCGCAGGATGTCGCGATAGTAGAACGGAGGCAGTCCGTGTGGCAGTCCGCCCTGGATGCAGACTTCGGTGGCGCCCAGTTGCCAGGCCTCCACGGCTTTTTGCGCGACTTGATCGGGTTCGAGGAAATATGTGTCGGACTCGCGCGGGCCGCGGCTGAAGGCGCAGAACTTGCATCCCACAAAGCAGATGTTGGTGAAGTTGATGTTGCGATTCACGACGTAGGTGACGAGGTTGCCGGAAAGCTCGGCGCGGAGCAGGTTGGCGGCGCCAAGCAGTCCGAGGAGGTCGTCGCCCGCGGAGTCAGCGAGCGTGAACGCGGCTTCCTGTGAAATTGAGGCGCCGTCTTGAGTTTCAAGAATTCTTTCCAGCGAGGATCGGACCGTGGGCGTGACACGCGGCGCGATCTCGAACCAGTCGAGGGAGGGGAAGCTTTCCAGTTCCGAGATTGAGAGTTCGCGGGGCACGAATTCCTCCAAACCTGTTGGTACTCCAAATTACTCCTAGAGACTGCCGTTTGGCGAGAGGCTAACGGAACAAGTCGTTGGCTGCGGGCCGAAGCAGGTCGCGGGCGCGGCTGCGAGCCGGTTCGTAAGGAAACCCGCGAATGATGCAGGCTGGCGTGCGGTTGAGCTTCCCGCAGACCAGGCCAGCGGCGCAGGCAAGCTCGTCGGCGACGGCTTCAAGGCTGGCTTGCAAAGTGTAGCCGTGCGGATCGCGGCGGCCGCGGTCGTCGCGCAGCGCCTTCATTCCAGCGATGCCGATGCAGAAGTCGACCAAGCCCTCACGCCACGGGCGGCCGAATGTGTCGGTGATCAGGACGGGAATGACGAGCCCGGTATGCTGCTTGAGTTCGCGATGGAGTTTGCGAGCGGAATGGTCAGGATCGGTGGGTAGAAGCAGGGCGTGGCGGCCGCCATCGACGTTGGAGACGTCCACGCCGCTGTTGGCGCAGATAAAACCGTGGTGGGTCTCGGTGATGAGTACGCCGTTCTTTTGGCGGATGACGGCGCGGCTCTCGTGCAGGGCCAGCTCGATGACGCGGGCGTCCAGGTTATATTTCTTCGCCCATGTGATCGAATCAGCGGAGGGTGTGATGGTCGCGAGATCGACGATGCGGCCCTCTGATTTGGAAACGATTTTGTGCTTAATGACGAGAATGTCGCCGGGCTCGAGTGCGAGGCGGCTTTGCCGCAGGGATTGCAGCAACTTGTCGGCGAGCGAGTCACCGGGTGTGATTTCATCCGCGAGGGGGAGTGGCATAATACACAGTTCCGAACGAGGTTGGCTCGTCTCGCGCTTCTTGTGCACAACGGGAGCTTTCTTAGCGGTGCGTCGAGCCTTGCTCACGATCCCTCCGTTCCGGTCGCAGGAAAGCGCCTGCCGAGCGACCAGCGGCGAAGCAGGCTCTGGGTGCGGGTTTCGCCTGGATGCGCGAGGACTCTCTGCAGGTCTTCTGGGTTGTCGACATCGACAGCAATTCCCGGCAGCTGCAGTACGATGCACGGTTTACCCGTGGCCTGGGCCGCGGCGAGATGGGGCTTGAAGCTGTCGTTTCCGAAGCGCAAAGGAAAGAGATTCGCGGGGCGGCGGAAAGCGGCGTTGGTTCCTCGTCCGTCGGCGGCAGGCACCAGGAGCGAGCCTTCGTCCGGAGCATGCTCCAGAATCTGATCGAGCTCGTTGGCTTGAATCAGCGGAATATCTGCGGGGACGACGAGCGTGCTGTCGAGGCCGCGCTCTACGCAGATGCGTGTGGCCATTTCTATCGCGCCGGTTTCACCGGGATTCGCGGGGTCGGGGATGATTTCGAAATCATACTGCTTCGCGAGTTCAATCGCGAAGGGGTCGCTGGTCACGAGAGCGCAGGCAGGACGGCGCGCCCAGGCGGCAAGCGTTGCCACAACGTCATGCAGCATGGCCTGCGCCAGTTCCGTGCGCGCGGGCTGATCGAGCACCGCAGCGAGCCGCTGCTTAGCGGCCGACAGATTCTTGACCGGAACGAGGATCACGGCAGATCGGAGGCGGTGCGGGCCGCTGATTTGTCAGAGACAGGTTTATCGGAAGCAGATTTATCTGAAGCTGGTTGGTCGGAAAGCAGCCCGCTTATCGTCGAGGCGAGAACGGCTCTAGCCAGGTCGGCGCGGTCTTCCGGCGTGCGCATGATGGTTTGGGTACACTGCACGCGCAAACCGGCTTTGCGAAGCGCTTCTGCCGGACGCACGTCGCGCGTATCACAAATCAGTAGATCGAGAAAATCCTCGTAAGCCTTGGCCACTCCTGCGATCGAGCATGGCAGTCCCTGCGCGGTCATGAGAATGCCTGCGGGTCCGGCAACCGGGGCGTTGCCGATGATCGGACTCACCGCCGCGATCTTCCCTCGGGTGCTGCGCAGAGCGTCGCGCACTCCGGGCACGGAGAGAATGGGGCCGATGCTGGTAATGGGGTTGCTGGGAGCGATAAACACAGCGTCGGCTGAGGTGATGGCTTCGATCACTCCCGGCGCGGGTTCGGCGTCGGAGGCTCCGGCGAAACGCACCGAGTTCACCGGGTCCTGATACCAGCGCTGGACGAAATATTCTTCGAAACTCATTTCGCCGGACGGAGTGTCGACCCGCGTCTCGACCCGCGAATCGCTCATGGGCAGAATGCGCGCCTTTACTCCCAGCTTGTCGCAGATCGTGGACGTGGCTTCGGAAAGTGTCTTACCCTCTGCCAGCAGGCGCGAGCGCAGCAGATGCACCGCCAGATCACGGTCGCCGGTGTGGAACCACGTGGGCTCTCCGAGTTGTCCCATGGCCTGCAGGCAAAGAAATGTGTCGCCTTTAACGCCCCAGCCACGCTCGCGGCTGAGCAGGCCGGATAAAACGTAGGTGATCGAGTCGATGTCCGGGGAGACGTAAAGTCCCCACCAGAGCAAGTCGTCGCCGGTGTTGACGACCAGAGTGATTTCTTCGGCTGGGATAACTTGACGCAGGCCGTCCACGAACTTGGCGCCGCCGGTGCCGCCGGTTAGAACACAGATCATGCGGCCGCCTTTTGTTTTGCGAGGCCTTCGCTGTTGCGGGAAGCCTGAAGTCTTTCCGAAAGCAATCCGGGTTTCGCGACAAGCGCCGGCAGGAATTCAGGATAGACCGGCAGGCGCTGGCGCAACTGTTGTCCCTTGCTCTCGGTGCGCAGGCGGAGGTGCTCCAGATGCGGCCAGGGTTTTTCCGGATTGATGTAGTCAGGGGTCAGCGGCGACACTCCTCCCCAATCGTTGATGCCAGCGTCCAGCAACTCCTCATAATACGGCGCATTCAGGTTTGGAGGCGCCTGAATATTGACGTTGGGCAGTAACAAGCGAGTTACCGCCACGGTGCGGACCATCTCCCCTTGGGTAGGCTCTGGCATGTGAGCCATGGGGATGGTGCGCTTGGCGCGGAAATTTTGCACAATTACTTCCTGGATGTGGCCGTAGCGCTCGTGCAAGTCGCGGATCGCGAGCACCGTATCGACGCGGTCTTCTGGAGTTTCGCCGATGCCGATCAGCAGCCCGGTGGTGAAGGGAACTTGCTGCTTTCCGGCTTCTTCAATCGTGCGAAGGCGCTTGGCCGGGACTTTGTCGGGAGCATTATCGTGAGCCGCGCCGGGAGCCAGCAAGGCGCGGTTGGTGGTCTCGAGCATTAGGCCCATGCTGGGGGAGACGGCCGCCAGGCGGGCAATCCACTCGGCGCTGAGCAGGCCGGGATTTGGATGGGGCAGCAGCCTGGTCTCACGCAAAACGAGTTCGCACATGGCTTCGAGATAGTGCAGCGTCGACTTGTACCCCAAGTGGCGCAGCGTGTCGCGCATCTCGGGGAAGAGCAGCTCCGGCTTGTCGCCTAAACTGAAGAGAGCTTCGGTGCATCCCAGCTTTTCGCCGGCAAGGGCGATGGCTAGGACGTCTTCTGGAGTCATGGTGTGGGCGCCGGGTTCTCCGGGATCGCGGCGGAACGTGCAGTAGCCGCAGTAGTCGCGGCAGAGATTGGTTAGTGGCAGGAAAACCTTTCGCGAGTAGGTGACGACGCCGGGCTTGAAGTTTTCTTTTGCAGCGCGGGCGGCGGCGAGCAGAGCTGGGAGATATTCGTCACTACAGTGGATCAGGCGCAGGGCCAGGTCGCGTGAGATGGGCGATCCGCATCGGAGATCGGCGAGTTCTGCCGCGGACGATGACCTTTGCTCCCGGGCGGCTGTTCTGATGGTGGTTAGGGTCACGGTGCTCGGTTCCGCAAAGTGCCGATGGATCGAATCATACATCAGTGGTCATTGGCCAGCGGTCGGTGCCCAGTCAATACAAGCCTGCTGGCCCGCTGAACCCTGACAAGACTCTGACGAAGGTCAATGAGCGCCACGGCGATTTATCGCCAACCGTAAAATTGACTCTATTTGTCACGCGTTTTCGTCGGGCCTTCGCAAACTGCTGGAAGCCGATAAATCGACAGCTTGTTCTCCGCCGTGATGGCAACAAGTTCGCCGGAAGGTGAGATCGTCGCGAACCTTCCCCGGTTCCATGTCATTGGAAAACTTCGACGCCACTCAAAACACGACTTCCGAGAGACGGTATCAATCACCCGTACAACCTCGCGGTTGGAGTCTTCAGGTCCCGACATTCCTAAGGTCGTGATGGTGCGAAGGCTCTCCAGCAGGTGCTGGAATCTAGGCACCTTCCTTTCGCTGAAATCGAACAACCTGCGACTTCTGTCGGCGGATGATCTTCCGCCCCATCGAGGAGGTCCCTGTGTCTGCGCAATGCGTTTGAAAGACCCGTTCTCCCATTGGACGAAGTATTGGGAACATTTCGGACCCCGAACAGCCGTTCGGCATACCCCTACCGCGATAGAGTTGTCCGACGAGAACGCTACAGTCGTCAAGGTCGGTTCTCCCGGTTCTTCAGGCAGCGATCCGGATAGGTCGAGAGTTGCGACTGGTTGAGGTGGGGGCGAGGTTGATGCGGAATCAAATAGGGCGCAGTTAAACAGAACAATCAACCCGAAGATTGGCAAAGTACCGCGCGTGTACTCCATATGCCTAGCTTAGGCGGCATATTCTATGAACGCGATGCGATTGTGACACTTTCTAGGGGTGTCCCAGATCACTTCGGTAACTGTCGCGATCGGCGCTTTCACTCACTGACCCCGGCAGGCCACCGCCGTGCTAATGTAGGCAGTCGCGCGGGAAAGCCTCCAGGTACGACATGAGCCTCAGTCCAACCGAATTCCGAAACGCGATGGGAAGCTTTGCTACGGGAGTGACCATCATTACTCTCGATCTGCAGGGTGAAGTCCATGGCATGACCGCCAACGCTTTCGCTTCCGTGTCACTCGATCCGCCTCTGGTGCTGGTTTGCGTGGACCACAGCGCGCGCACTCATGCCCATCTGCACGCTAAGAAACGCTTCGGGGTTAACGTTCTCGCCGAGAGCCAGCGGGTGATTTCGGAATACTATGCACGGCCGGTTCACACTCACGGGCACGCTGAGGAAGAAGCTGGGGCACGCTTTGAACGCACGGCGCAGGGAACGCCGATCTTATGCGCAGCTCTGGCGTACCTGGAATGCAAGCTGCAGTCGGCGCAGGAAGCCGGCGATCACACCATATTCATTGCGGAAGTGGAGGACGTTGTCGTCCGCCAGGGCGACCCGCTGCTGTTTTTCCGGGGTAAGTATCGCAAGGTTGGGCCGCAGGTGCCGGATCAAGAATAGAAAGGCCCGGTGCCTTCTGAGGGACGCCGGGCCGGAGGGACTCGCAGACGTTTCAAACATTCTTGCCCGAAGCGCCTGTTGAGAACAAGGTCAGACGTCACAACGGCGCTGTGACGGATGTCACAAGGCAGTGGCCAGTGGCTAGTGGTCAGTGGCCAGTAAGACCTGTGACCGGGCGTGACCGGGCCTCCGCCACTTTTCAGGGGTGTCGAACATCTAAGGACAGTGGCCAGTGATCGGTGGTCAGTGGCCAGTAAAGCCGGGGGGGTATTGGTGCTCTGGGTTTACTGACCACTGGCCACTGGACACTGACCACTGGTTTTCGGAGCTTACTTTCATGACAGAGAAAATGGTAAAGAACGAAGCGGAGTGGAAGCAGAAGCTTACTCCGGAGCAGTATCATGTGACCCGCGAGGCGGGGACGGAGCCGGCTTTTACGGGCAAGTACTGGAAGACCAAGGATGCCGGGACGTATCACTGCGTTTGTTGCGGGGAACCGCTGTTTGATTCCTCGACGAAATTTGATTCCGGCACGGGCTGGCCTAGCTTTTTCAAGCCTGCCGACGAGAATAAGGTCGAGGAACACAAGGACTCCACCTACGGCATGGTGCGCACTGAGGCACGTTGTGCGAAGTGCGGTGCCCACCTGGGGCATGTATTTGAGGATGGTCCCGCGCCGACGGGGTTGCGGTATTGTATGAATTCCGCGGCGCTCGACTTGAAGCCGAAGGACAAGAAGTAAGCGCAGTCAGGAGGGATTGGAAAACTGCCTGCGGAAAAATCAGGGGCACGCTGGTGCGTGCCCCTGATTCGTTTGTAGTCTCTCTATTAAGCGTTCGCGGTTGCGGCCAAAGCCTTCGGCGTTTCCACCGAGGCGGCCTTCGTCGCCTCTGACTTCGACTGAGCGTCTTTCTGCTGCTTGTGATCACCGCTTCTGACCTGGATGCCGCCTTTGAGCACGGCGCCGTCTTCCACGCTGATGCGTACGGTGGAAACGTCTCCCGTGACCGAGCCTTCGCTGCGGATATCCACGCGGTCGCTGCAATCGAGATTTCCATTCACCTTGCCCATCACTACAACTTCGCGGGCGGTGATGTTGCCTTGTACGCTGCCGTTGCGTCCGATGGTGACGCGGTTGTCCGACAGGCTGATTTTGCCTTCGATGCGGCCATCAATGTAAAGCGCTTCCGCACCGCTCACTTCACCCTTGATGACGAGCGTACGGCCGATGGTGGCCTGCTCGATGGGAGCGCTGACGGTTTTGACTGGATTGAAAGAGTTAGGGTTGGAGGCTGGAGTATTGGACTTCCCGCCGTAGGTGTAGTCTGAGGACTGGAGCATGCGACCTTCCTTCATCCCGCGCGGTACGCCCTGTCGGAGCCGCTCCTGCGGTTGGTCTGAATTTGGGGCCTCTGGTTAGTTCGTGTCCCATCGGCCATGGTCACTATCGCACAGAGGTAAGTGATCTTCCGAGATTACGGAAGATGCTGTACGGCTGGTAGGGAGTTTTGTACGTTAGTCGGCTGTCTGCAGCGACTGGCTAAGATCTTCCCACTCCTTGATCAGTGCGGCATGCGCAGTTTTGCGCTGATCAAGTTCCTGCGACTGGCGTTGGCTCTCTTCGGCGCTGACAAAGTCCTGTAAGGCGGTTTCACACTGCGCGATCACGGTTTCGGCACGGCTGATTTCCCCTTCCAGTTCACGAATGCGATCTTCCATCTTCTTGCGTTTGATGGGATTCAGGCGCTTTGCCTTGGCTACAGGCATAGCTTCACCGGAGGCTTGATTGCCGTTGGAAGGCGTTTCCACGACAAGCTCGGATTTGCTCAGTTGCTGGCGGATGGCTTCATTCTGCTTCGCGCTCCCACCCTGTTTACGCCAGAGATAGTCTTCATAGTTACCGGGATAAACCTCGACCTTCCCGTCGCCGATCTCGAAGACCCGCGTAGCCAACTTGTCGATGAAGTAACGGTCGTGCGAGACGAAGACGACCGTGTCGGTGTATCTGGTGAGCGCATCGAGCAGGACGTCTTTAGCACGCAGGTCGAGGTGGTTCGTGGGCTCGTCGAGCAGAAGAAAGTTGGCCGGATGCAGCAACAGACGCAGGAGCGCATAGCGGCCGCGTTCGCCGCCGGAGAGCACTCCGATCTTCTTGAACACGTCGTCTTCGGAGAACAGAAAGCATCCGAGCAGGCTGCGCAGTTCCGTCTGCGTCGACTGTGGAGATGCGTTGCCCAGATCGTCGATCATTCGCGCGTCGGCGTCGAGTTCTTTGTACTGATCCTGAGCAAAGTAGTCGGCCTGAACGTTGTGACCGAGACGGAATTCGCCGTGGGTTGTCCGTTCGGTGCCCGCCAGCAGCTTGATCAGAGTGGACTTGCCGGCTCCGTTGATGCCAACGAGAGCAATGCGGTCGCCGCGCTCAATCAGGAAGCTGACGTTGCGGAAAACCTCTTTTTCGCCGCCGTCGGGCTTGGGATAGCTCTTGGCCACGTCCACAAACTCGGCTACGATCCGTCCGCTGGGCTTCGGCTGCGGGAAGGAGAAATGAATCGTCTTCTCCTCTGGTGGAACCTCGATACGCTCGATCTTTTCCAGTTCTTTGATGCGACTCTGCACCTGCTTGGCCTTGGTCGCCTGATAACGGAAGCGGTTGATGAACACTTCCAGTTGCTCGATGCGATCGCGCTGGTTCTTGTAGGCAGCCTGCAACTGCTCGTTGCGCGCCGTCTTCTGCGTCAGGAACTTGTCGTAATTGCCGGTATAAAACCAGAAGCGCTTGTTCCAGATTTCCGCAATCTTGTTGACCACTACATCGAGAAAATAGCGGTCATGCGAGATGAGTACCAGAGCATGCGGATAATCGTGCAAATATTCTTCCAGCCAATTTCGGGCTTCGAGATCAAGATGGTTGGTCGGCTCGTCGAGCAGCAGCAGGTTGGGCTTTTGCAGCAGCAGCTTGGCCAGCGCGAGCCGCATCTGCCAGCCGCCGGAGAACTCGTCCGTCTGCCGCTCCCAGTCTTCTTTGCGAAAGCCTAGCCCCTGCAGCACGCGTCCCACTTCTGCTTCAATCGAGTAGCCATCGCGCGTGCGAAACTCATGCTCCAGGCTGTGATAGCGGTCGGCCACGTCGGCATACTCCGGGCTGGTGTGGTCGAGTTCGGAGATTTTGTGCGTTAGCTCTTCCAGTTCCCGCTCGATGGCGTGCAATCCGGTGAACACCGTCATGCACTCGGCAAATACGGTGCGACCGGAAAGCGAGAGGCCGTCCTGCGGCAGATAGCCAGCGGTGGTGCCTTTGGCGACGATCAGCGAGCCGTAGTCGAACGTGTCCAGGCCCGCGAGCACCTTCATCAGCGTGGATTTGCCAGTGCCGTTCGCGCCCACGAGGCCAACGCGGTCGTGGGGCGTGATCAGCCAGTCGGTGTTTTCAAAAAGAAGTTTGTGGCCGAAACGTTTTCCGGCGCCGGAAAGCTGAATCATGGGGCTGGATTCATCGTCTCATAAAACGGCGGTACCTAGTACTTGGTACCCAGAGACGAAGCGAATCAGGAGTGTGCTGCGGCCCGGGCGTTGCGGTTTTCGGGATGCTTGCCCCATAGCTGGCTGTGGAAGTGGATGCGCTCCATCGCGCGATCAATCACGGCTTCCAGTTCATGCGCGTACTTTACTTCGCGGCCTTTGGCCAGCCGTTGCCTTGCGTCTTCCGGGCTGAACCATGTGGGACGGCGCATCGGTTCATCGGGGCGGCGCAATTCGTCGACTTCCATCAGAAAGGCTTTCACCACAAATTCCTGCACGCCGCCCGCCTGCCAGAACACACCCTTGGAATGAATGTAGAGATGAAAATGGCGCGGCTCGATCGTGCCCACGGCTCCCGCTTCTTCCGCGGCCTCGCGCTCGGCAGCCTGGCTGTGCGAGAGGCGGGCCTCCGGTGATCCTTTGGGGAAAGTCCACTTGTTTCCGCCGTTGGTGTTCACCAGCAGGAATTCCACACCAGCGCCTCGCTTGCGGTAACAGATCGCGGCCACCTGCAGCGGCAGCGATTTCGTATTGCGCAGCGAACCCATGGGGCGCCCTCCTGAAACTGATGCTACCTGGAGAATATTTCACCAGTATTAAAGTGCAACGAAAATTGTGCAGGTGGGGCGGTTACGAAAGGGGGGGCAACGCAATCTTTACCCTCCTCGTTATGCGGTTTTCTGGTTGAACTGAGCTTCGATCTTTTCCAGCAGCCCGGCAACCGCTTCCCCGGCATCGCGAGTGGAAAACTCGCTGCCCAGTTCAATTACCGGGAGCTTGGCGCACGCCGACTGGAAGGCCTGCTGCGTGTTCGGGGAAGCCATTATCTCGGGGCCTACCAGCAGCAGGTCGAAACGTGTGATGCGCATCAGCATGAGAGCGTCGCCCCGGTGGCTGCTGGTGTGAACCTCGTATCCGGCGCGGCGCAACACCTCGCGCAAGTATGCCAGCACATCGGCATTGGGGTCGAGGCACAGAACGCTGCGGCCGGTGTGGACAGGCGTCTCGGCTTGGGCCCGGGGTTGGTAAAAGGCGGCGACTGCCTTCTCCTCCGACTCATGAGCGTCGAATACTTTCGTCAGGTGCGACAACTCGAGAACCTTTCGCACATGTTCGGGTACGTCGCACAGCTTCAGGTCTCCGTGCACCTGGCGGGTGCTGGTCAGAGTGCGGACCATTGTGCCCAGACCACTGCTATCAACGAACGCGACCTCACCCAGGTGCAGCACGATGGAGCGCCGGTCGCGCAACAACCATGCTACATGTGTGCGTAGAGACTCGCTCTCGCCACCCGAAACAATCCGGCCCTTACAGCGCACGATGGTGACACGTCCGACTTCACGAGTATCGAGCGAAAGGCGCAAAGTGCCTCCAATGCGGGAGCAAGCCCCAAGCCGCAACATTATATTCCAGAAAGACGGCGAACCGGCGAGCGAAGAAACGGGCGGAATCTCAGGTCAGCCTGCCGCGCAGCGCTTCCGGGTCCAGTTCGCGTTCCCAGAGCGCCACCACGATGGTGGCGACGCCGTTGCCTATCATGTTCACCAACGCGCGGAACATGCTCATGAAGCGGTCAATGCCAAGGATGAGTGCCATCCCCGCCACTGGAATGGTAGGGATCACAGATAAGGTGGCGACCAGCGCGATAAAAGACGCTCCCTGTACCCCGCTCGCTCCCTTCGAGGTTAGCGTGGCGACAGAAAAAATGGTGAGTTGATCCAGCAGCGTCAGGTGAGTGTTGGTGGCCTGGGCTACGAATAGCGCCGCCAGCGTCATGTAGAGACCGCTGCCGTCGGTATTGAAGGTGTATCCGGTGGGGACCACCAGCCCCACCAGAGACCGCGAGCAGCCCAGCTTTTCGAGCTTCTCCATCAATGTGGGGATTGCTGTCTCCGACGAACTCGTCGCCAGGACCAGGAGGATTTCTTCCTTGATGTGCAGCAGGAACTTCACGATGTTGAATCCCGCCGCCCAGCAAATCGCGCCAAGCACGATGAGCACAAACAGAATAGAAGTCACCCAAAAAGTGGCGATCAGCCTGGCCAGCGGACCGAGCGAGGCCAAGCCGTACTTCCCGATGGTGAAGGCCATGGCGCCAAAAGCGCCGATCGGCGCAAAGCGCATCAGGATGTTCACCACCCGGAAGACCACATGAGTCAGCGATTCCAGCAGGGCGACAATCGGCTTGGCGCGCGGTCCCGCCGAGGACAAAGCAAAGCCAAACAGAATCGAGACAAACACAACCTGAAGAATGTCGCCTTTGGCGAAGGCATCCGTCACCGTCGTAGGAACGATGTGCATCAGGAATTCTGTAACGCTTTGGGCTTTGGCCTGCCCGGCATAATCGGCCACAGCTTTAGCATCCAGCGAGGCGGGATTCACATTGAAGCCGTTGCCGGGACGAACCACGTTGCCCACGATAAGCCCTACCGCGAGCGCCACGGTGGAGACGATTTCAAAATAGAGGAGCGCCTTGCCGCCTACGCGGCCTACCTTCTTCAAGTCCTGCATTCCGGCGATGCCGGTAACCACAGTGCAGAAAATGAGGATCGTGATGATCATGGTGATCATCCGGATGAAGGCATCGCCCAGCGGCTTCATGGCGATGGCACGCGCGGGACTGAAGTATCCCAGAGCCAGGGCAACCACCATGGCGAAAGCCACCTGCACCCACAGAGACGCGTAGAAGGGCTTGCGGCGCGGTTCAGGCGGGGTGGCGTCGAACTCTGGAGTTGCGCTTGGAGTGGGCATGGTTAGGGAAGCAACCTGCTAATTCGCCGGAGCCTGAAGCGTCTTCGCCAGCCACGGAATAATCACTTCCTTGAAGATCCGCGGATCGGGCCACACCCCAACCTGCCGCCCAAGGTGTCCGCCATGAGGATTGATCCAGGCTTCTTTGGGCACATCGCCTTTGCTCAGCAGTAGATATTCGTCCTCGATGGGAACCTGGGTGTCATTGACTCCGGCAAGAATGAGCATGGGCGCCATTGGCTTGCCCAGCAGCCCCTGCTGCACCAGGGACATCCTGGGCAGATAGTCGCCCATTTCCTCCAGGGTATGAACGCCTTCCAGAATGTTCATGAGCGCGGGTACTTGGTCGAACAAATACTCGCGATTGCCCATCAGCGAGTTCATCAGAAAGTCTTTCTGGAAGAATCGATCCACTGGCGGCGACTGGGCGCTCGCGCCGCGCAGGCGGGCGCGTTCGACGATCGCCATCTTCGTTGCCCAGTATGCTCCCCAACTCACGCCGTGCATGGCGATGCGATTCTTGTCGATTTCCGGCCGCGATTGCGCGTAATCGATCACGCGCGACAACATGCGATCCGCGGTCTCACTTACCTTGATCGGATTCTGTCCTGTCCCTGGGCCATCGACCGCCAGATAGCCGATTCCAAAAGGGAGGATTGCGCTAAAACTTTCCGTCAGGTCTTCTTTGCGGCTATCTAGGCCATTCACCGCGATCACCAGCGGCACCGGACCCTTCGCATTTTTCGGCAGCCGCAGGTAGCCGATGATTTCTTTTCCCTCGAAAGGAATGTGGACGACTTCGAGCGGCGGGTCGAAGAACTTAGCATGATCCAGAAACGCTTCGAGGGCTTTTTCGTACGAGCGCTGTTTGCCTGGAGACGCCGGAATGGGCCAGCGTCCGAACGAGTAAAGGCGCCACGCCCGGATGTAATCCGCATTGGCCTTTGCAGGATCAGACTTGTCTTTCTCCAGCGACTTCGCTTCATTGAAGTAGCGATCGGCTACGCGGATGAATCCCGCAGCCCACTCGTCCTTGTCGCTGGTGTGGATGCTCTCGAAGGCCTCTTTCACGTCGGCGGGATCGAGCCCGATCAATGGATACTGGCCAACTTCGGCCCGGTGGATGGCCTCGGCCTTGATCTCATCAATATTGCGTTCGCGGCGCTCCTCTTTTTGAGCCGAAGCGCCAGCCGAAATAAGTACGAAGAAGAATGCCAGAAAGAAAGATACGAAAGAAACGTGACTTCTCATGTTTTTACCTGTCCATTCCCTCGCGAATCGCGCGAGTAGCCATCTAGGAAAAAGGCCGGACGGAATTGCGTCCGGCCCTGCTTCATGCCTTCAAACCTGACCGCGCATCTAGAACGTGAACTTCGCCCCGAGCTGAATCGAGCGCGGGCCTCCCGAGCCGACGGCAGGGTTGGCAGCGGCGATATCCGGAGTCGCACAGGCGCAGCCGAAAGGACGAACCGACGGATCATTCAGGCCAAACCCGTTCTGTCCGCCGTAGGGGTTAGCGAAGTTCGGATGGTTGAGGATATTGAAGAACTCGATGCGGCCTTGCAGCCGCATGGTTTCTCCAAAATGGAAATTCTTGGCGAGGGAGAAATCGAAATTCTTGAAGCCGGTGTCCTGGAACATATTCCGGCCCATGTTTCCGAACTGGCCGAGTGGCGGCGGAATCATGACGGAACTTCCGTTGGCATAGCAGCCAAACAGGTTCAGAGAGGCGCTCGACGGACCGATCGGAGCACCATCGACTGTCACTGCCTGCGCCTCGCATGCCGGATTGCTCGCGCCCGGAAAGTACGGAATCGTAACTCCCTTCTGAGATTTGAAGTCCGAAGTCTTTCCGTAGAAACTCCAGCGAATTGGACTGTTAGCGGGCGGACTAACAGGCAGGGGGCCAACGCCCGCCGCGTCCGTTCCTTCGTCCATTGGCCCCCAATACTGCGGGGTTTCGAGAGTGATGATCGAGTTGATCTCCCAACCTTCCCGCAACTGGCCGAAGCCCTTTCGTCCCGGAATCGCGTAGGTGAGCGAAACCGTAAGCCGGTGCCGAATGTCGAAGTCGCTGTTGGCATATTCGGCGGCGACGTTATGAGCGTTCTGCGGTAAGCCGGAACCGTAGCCGAAGTCCCAGTTCGCGCCTACATCGTCGAGCGCGTGCGAATAGGTGTAACCGGCCACCATGCTAAGGCCGTGATAGTTGCGCGCGTTCAGCGTGACCTGCAGGCCGTTGTAGTTTGAGCGGTAGACGTTTCCCATCTGGAAAATGTTTGCCAGGTAGGAAAACTTCGCGTTGAATGGCTCGGCCGCCGTCTCATTCCCGGTGTCGACCGCACAATTGGTGTAACCGGAGGTGATGCACGTGGTCAAAGTTCCGGCACCGGTACCAGCGGGTGTCCAACCCGACCCAACCGGCGGCTGGTTGATGTCCCGAATGCCCGTCAGATTCGACCCATGATTACCCACGTAGGCGGCTTCGATCGACAGGTTCGTTGTGAACGCATGCTGCAGGTTCAAGGTCCAGTTCCAAACGTATGGCGTCGTGAGATTGCGGTCCACGGTCATGATCGGGCACGCACTGTTGAAACAATTGACCGGTTTGCCGCCATAAAGCGGCCCGTTCGCCGCGTCCCAAGTAACAGGATAGTTCGCGATATTCTTTACCGTGATGTTACTGGTTGTAATCGTGCCTCCGGATGTATCTCCCGCGGCGTCGATCGGAGCGCCCGTCGGAACGCTGCCCGGACCGAAAGCATTGTTGAACGCGACGAACGATTGCCAATTCACGGTCTCGTAGATCAGCCCGCCGCCGCCGCGCAGCACGGTCCGCCCGTTGCCGCCGATATCCCATGCGAAGCCTGCGCGTGGACCGAAGTTCTTATGATCCGGGTTGTAGAGGCTGCTGATCTGATGGCCCACCTGCACCATGCCCACGTTAGGATCAAAATTTCCCAGCAGATTGTTAGCTTCCTGGGGCACACTGCTGAACTCGTAGCGAACGCCAAAGTTTACGGTCAGATTCCTGGTGATGCGCCAGTCGTCCTGGAAAAACCCGGAGTATGCCCAGTTGTGCAGATGCAGAGTCGGATTTCCCACCTCGACCGTTGACTTCAGGGGCGCACCGGCGAAGAAGTCTTCGAGCGGGCTCGAACCAGCAGGACCAGGGTTGGCGCTAACAACTCCGCCCAGGAAGTTGATGCTGCCTCGGGCGTTGCCGTACGAGGCGTTGTTGACCCGGTTGTAGTGGAGTTCGCCTCCGAATTTTAAAGCGTGCTTGCCCGCAGTGTAGGAGATGTGATCGACAAACTGCGTGATGGAATCGGGTCCCTGGAACTTCGGCCACTTAAAACCGCCGAGCGTCGTGAAGTAACCACCGAAGCCGATGCGCGGCAGGCCTCCGGTGTTGGGCCCGGTCACGCCCGTGTCAAGACCGTATGCCGAAGCTGGAGTGTCGAGATCGGCCGGCAGAGTCGGCTGATAGAGCCGGTTGTAGCCGACTCGTGCCTCATTCACCATGCGGGCGTTGGGCGTCCAAGTCCAGGCGCCGCCCACCACCTGCGCGCGGGTGTGAATGTCAGAGAGCCATTTCTGCTGCATCTCAGAAAAGTCTTCGACGGTTCCAGAGTTGTTTCCAAAGAAGTACATTCCGCTGATCGTGTTTCG
>Ga0307476_10000987_pt1 | contig 18669 bp, 14 predicted proteins | sample atmos_gasesECM2C_2_FD_203314 | JGI IMG/M metagenome (GOLD analysis project Ga0307476, IMG submission 203314) | Hardwood forest soil microbial communities from Morgan-Monroe State Forest, Indiana, United States - atmos_gasesECM2C_05 | ecosystem: Environmental > Terrestrial > Soil > Temperate... | reverse complement strand
ACGAGTGCGCCAAGTTGTTGCCATCTCCTACATATGCCAGACAGCGGTTCTTCATATCTCCAAACCGCTCCTGCAAAGTCAAGTAATCGGCCAGTGCCTGGCAGGGATGCTCGCGATCGCTGAGTGCGTTAATCACCGGCACACGAGCGTACTTCGCCATGCCTTCAATGGTCTGCTGCGAGAAGGTGCGCAACACAATCAAATCCACCCATCGCTCCAGGTTGTGTGCCACGTCACTCAAAGTCTCGCGGGCATCAAGTCGCTCGTGCCTCTGGTCGACAAACATCGCCGTGCCGCCCAGGCCCGCCATTCCGGCCTCGAACGTCAGCCGGGTTCGCAAAGAAGGTTTCTCGAAGAACATCACCATCTGCCGGCCGGCGAGGGCCTTGCGAAAATCGGCCGGACGCGCCTTCATGATACCGGCCAGATTCAAAACCGCATCGACCCCAGCAGGACCCAGATCGAGGGTCGAAACCAGGTCCGGACACCAGAATCCTTGCGGCGCTCTCACCGGGACGGCCGCCGTCCTGCCTTGCACGTGACTGTTCAACTTTGTCTCCTTCTTCTCTGCCCGCGTATCCACACTTTGAAATTCAGGAGGGGAGCTCGTCGACGGCCTCATGAATACGTGACCTCGGTACCGCATGACAGCTTGGTTAGATAGAACTGGGGCAACATCTCCACCTCCGTGGCCGGCAAGATTCTCACTCGTCCCACTCCTTGTTTCAGCGCCAGTCCGCAGGCGTGCAGTTTGGGCAACATGCCGCCACTGATGATCGAACTGGCCTCCAGTTCGGCTGCCTGCTTGGTGCTGAGCCACGGCATCACGCTTCCCGACGCATCTCTTACTCCGGGCACGTCGGTCAAAAAGATCAAAGTGTTGGCATGGCAAGCCGCGGCGCATGACGCCGCCATCTCGTCTGCGTTTACGTTGTAGTATTCGCCATCTGCTCCCAGTGCCAGCGAAGCCATCACGGGGATTGCTCCCTGACGCCACAGGGCTTCGATCCAGCACGGCTCCGCGAAGCAGATCTCGCCGACAAATCCCAGGTCCCGGCCGTGAACAAATTTCTTTCGCGCGCGGAACGTCATCCCATCACCACCGCAGAATCCGATTGCCGGCATGCCCGCTGCCTGAATCGCCGCCACCAGATTCTTGTTGACAATCCCGCCTAACACCATGAGCGCCACGTCTCGAGTCTCCGCATCGGTGACCCGCAACCCCTCCACAAACTCGCTTTTCTTGCCCAGTCGTCCCAGCATGCGGGTCAGCGCTCCGCCGCCGCCATGAACCACGGCCACGCGGTGACCATCCTGCGCCAGTTCCGCGATGGACTGCGCACACTTTCGCAGAGTTCGAGCATCCTCGATCGCGGCTCCGCCAACCTTCACCACAATGGTCACTGCAAGCCCTCCCGTTCTTCCCAGCCATACATCAGATTCATGTTCTGCACCGCCTGTCCTGCCGCGCCTTTCAGAAGATTGTCCACGCAGGAAACCAGCACCAGGCGCCTGCCATCCTCGGCCAGGCAAAATCCAAGATCGCAATAATTCGTGTGCAGGGAAAACTGCAGCTGCGGCAGCTTCGGGGTGGTAAACACTCGCACCCAATGCTTTCCCGCATAGAAATCCCGTAGGCAAGCCTCCACTTCGGCCGGCTCCATCGCCCGATTCAGATGCACGTAAATGGTCGACAAAATTCCACGCGGAATCGGCAGCAGATGGGGCGTAAAAGTGAGCTCCGCATCTTCCAGTCCCAACTGCTCTACCATCTCTCCCAAATGCCGATGATTAAACACCGAGTAGGCGGAGAGATTATCTGCCACCGAAACGAAATGAGTGCGCGACGTCGGAGCCTTGCCCGCTCCCGATACTCCGGACTTCGAGTCGGAAATAATTCCGCGCTCCCGGTCGATAAGGTCTGCCCGCAGCAGTGGCGCCAGAGCCAGAATTACCGACGTCGCATAACAACCTGGATTGGCCACCAACTGCGCGGCCGCGATACAGTCGCCATTCAACTCCGGCAGACCATACACCGCTTTCGCCGTTAACTCCTCGGCGGTGACCGCGTCCGCATCCTGAAACGAATAAATCGCGCGATGCTGCGCCTGTTTCAGCCTCCACGCACCGCTAAGGTCGATCACTCGCAATCCGTGGGCCACGGCCTCGGGCACGAGAGACCGCGAGGCTTCATGCGGCGTCGCCAAAAAAAGCAATTCCACGCCATGATTCTTTAATTCCGCCCACGACAGCGTGCGCAGCGGATAGCCCCCGTTACCGGAAAGCTCGGGAAATACTTCCGCCAGATCTTCCGGACCTTCACTGCCCTCGCGACGCAGCAACCTGGGCTTCGCCAGGCGGGGATGGCGCTCGAGAATACGCGTCAACTCCAGTCCTGAATAGCCACTGGCTCCGAGCACCGCGCTTTTGAGTTTCGCCGGCATCAGCCGAGCATTTCCTCCATCCGGACTGCAACCTTCCGGGCAGAATCCTTGTCGGGACAAATGATCAGGATGGTATCGTCCCCTGCGATCGTTCCCACCAGTTCCTCCCACTCCTGCTCATCCAGCGCCGCCGCCACCGGCTGCGCGCTGCCGATAATCGTTTTCAACACCAGCAAGTTCTGCGCCGGACGCACGTCCAGCACGAACTCTCGAACCAAACGCTGCACCGGGGGTAAAGCCAGGCCAGAAGCGCTATCGCCTTGAGGCAGGTTGTAGCCGGCCGCCGTCTTGCTCAAATTCAGGTCCCGGATATCCCGCGACAGCGTGGCCTGCCCCACCTTGAACCCCCGCTTGCGCAAGGCCCGCTGCAGATCTTCCTGGCTGGCGATCGGTCCTTGCCGCAACGCTTCCAAAACTGCCCTCTGACGCAGCACTTTATTCATTATGAATATTTATTCATAATGATGAATAAATATTCTTCTATCTTACAGACCTCCTCCCCGCTGTCAAGGGGAAATGACCCTAGCTCTCACCCTTTCAGTGACGGGGGGGAAGATCGGGCCTCGGGGTGCTGGCATGGCGGAAGCGAAAGCTGCAGCGCGGCCGGAAATCCTAGTAGACTGGTCGCGATTCATGAGCCCGTTCCTGGAGCAGAAGACGTCCTGCATGAATAAGCCGCCAACCTTAATGGCCGAACTGATTGCCGAGTTCCTCGGAACCTTCGTCCTGATTCTCTTTGGCACGGGCGTGGTAGCCATGGTCGTTCTGTTTCCCGCGAACACCCCGACGGCCACCGTTCACGGCGGATACACCAACATCACTTTGGGTTGGGGACTGGCAGTGACCATGGGAATTTACCTCTCCGGAAAAATCTCCGGCGGCCATCTCAACCCCGCCGTCACTCTCACCCTCGCTGTGTTCCGTGGCTTCCCCTGGCGCAAGGTGGTGCCATATTCTGTCGCGCAAACTTCAGGAGCATTCCTTGCGGCTGGGCTGACCTACCGGGACTATCTGCCGGCGTTCCACCAGGTCGACCCCCAACTGGAAAGAACCGCGGGAGTGTTCACCACTTTCCCCGCATTTCCAGCGTGGACGCAGGCAGGATTCCTCGATCAAGTCATTGGCACCGCTCTTCTGCTGCTCCTGGTGCTGGCCATTACTGACGAGTTCAACATCCCTCCCGGAGCGAATCTCGCGCCCCTGATGGTCGGTCTGGTGGTCGTGGCCATTGGCATGAGCTTCGGCGGCATGCATGGATATCCTATTAATCCTGCTCGCGACTTTGGCCCGCGCCTGTTCACAGCATTGGCCGGATTCAAGAACAATGGCCTCACTGATGGCCCTCGGGTTTGGTGGGTGCCCGTAGTTGCGCCGCTGCTGGGCGGACTCGCCGGCGCTGCCGTCTACGATTTCGGTATTCGAAGATTTTTGCGCGCGTACCCATCTTCATCTTGATTTCCTGCGGCAGAAAACAGGAGGCCTCTTGCGCTACATTCTCTCTCTGGATCAGGGCACGACCAGCTCCCGAGCCCTCCTGTTTGACCACCAGGGCAGGGTTCGATCCGTCGCCCAGCGCGAGTTCACACAGATCTTTCCCCAGCCCGGCTGGGTTGAGCACGATCCCGAAGAAATTGCCGCGTCCCAGATTGCAGTCGCGCTGGAGGCGTTAGCCCAGGCTCAGGTTCCGCTCAACGATGTGGCCGCCATCGGCATCACCAACCAGCGCGAAACCGCCATCGTCTGGGATCGCACCACCGGCAAGCCCATCTACAACGCCATTGTCTGGCAGGATCGCCGCACCGCTGCATTCTGTTCAGATCTCAAAGCCCAAGGCCATGAAAATCTGATACAGCAACGCACCGGCTTGCTAATCGACGCTTACTTCTCCGCCAGCAAGATTTGCTGGATTCTGGATCACGTGCCAAACGCCCGCCGACTCGCCGATGCGAATCGGCTGGCATTCGGCACGGTAGACACCTGGCTGCTGTGGAAGTTGACTGGCGGCCGTCTGCACATCACCGACGCCAGCAATGCCTCCCGCACCATGCTTTTCAATCTCCATTCCGGAGGCTGGGATCAGGACCTTCTCGCGCTCTTCCGGATTCCAGCATCGATGTTGCCTACGGTGCGGCCGTCTGGCGAGGTGTATGGAGAAGTAAGTTCCGTTTCCGGACTGAATGGCATTCCTGTTGCAGGCATCGCCGGGGATCAGCAGGCCGCGCTGTTTGGACAAAGATGCACCACCGCCGGTGTCACAAAAAATACTTACGGCACAGGATGCTTCATGTTGCAGGGCACGGGGACTCGCGCAGTTCGATCGAGCAACCGTCTGCTGACCACGGTTGCGTGGAAAATCGGCGACACCACGAACTATGCGCTCGAGGGGAGCGTATTTGTCGGCGGTGCCGTGGTCCAGTGGCTGCGCGATGGTTTGGGAATCATTCGCACATCGTCGGAAGTGGAGGCTTTGGCCAATTCAGTCTCCGACAATGGCGGAGTATATTTCGTTCCCGCATTCGTGGGATTGGGCGCTCCGCACTGGGATTCGGACGCGCGCGGCTCAATTTTTGGCCTTACTCGCGGCAGCCATGCGGGTCATATTGCGCGCGCCGCCCTGGAGAGTATCGCCTACCAGGTGGCTGATCTCATGGACGCGGTCGAAACCGACGCCGGCACCGCTCTCCAGGAGTTGCGCGTGGATGGCGGCGCTTCGGCCAACGACGCGCTCATGCAGTTTCAGGCGGACATCCTCGGAGTACCCGTCGTGCGCCCCTCGGTCACGGAGACAACCGCTCTGGGCGCCGCATTTCTCGCTGGTCTGGCGGTAGGCTTCTGGAAAAATCTGGATGTAATCTCGAACCTGCCCCGGGAGGAGCGCCGATTTCTGCCGCACATGCCACGGTCTCAAGTGGACCAATTGCGGCGGCGCTGGAACGAAGCCGTCTCCCGCACTCGCGACTGGGAGCATTCATCAGCGCCAAATTCGAAAGCCAAAAAATAGTTTTTAAAAAAGAGACCAGGGCTTCCTTTAGGATGGGAGCTACATCCTAAACTCGGATTGGTCGAAAAGGAGCTTTATGAAAAAAGCTATGGCTGGACTTCAGGTAATGACGACGGTAGTGGGCGCAGTGGGCCTGGTATTTGCGGGATACATTATTATCAGCTCACTCCCGGATTTGCGCCGTTACATTAGAATCAGCAGTATGTAAGCCTTCGACGGCCGAAGTGCTTCCGCCGTCGCTCCCTCCGCTCTCGTGCTTTGAGGTCCCGGTTTTCAGTTGGCACTCGGCCGGCTACGGGGCCACTGGCGCTTCGGCTACTCCGACATTGGTATCGGCTCCGCCGTAATAAAACAAGTACCGTTCGCCTTTCCGCACCAGGGCTTCGACGAACACCACATTCGGAACCTGCCCCACCTTCTCCCATTCCTTCTCGGGCCCGAAGATGGGAGTATCGGTTCGCGAGATCAGCGCCCGCGGATCCTTCCGGTCAAACATGGCGACACCGGTGCGATAGACAAGCTTGTCGTCCGCACCGTTGTAGATAAGAACAATTCCCTGGGGCGTCAGCATCGGCGCAGGCCCCGGCTCAGCTACGCGCGAGTCAAACTTTCCCGCCCGCACTGGCAACACTGGCGCATTGGTGGCTTCGGTCCAATGCAAGAGATCTGTCGACGACGCCAATCCTATCTGATCGCTGTTATCGCGACTGGTCGCGAGAAAGTACATCCAATACTTGCCACCAATTTTCTCCGGCACGATGGCTCCGGACTTGGTCCAGCGCACATTCCAGTTTCCTTTGTAGGCAGGAAGAATCACTCCTTTTCGCTCCCAGTGAACGAGATCCTTCGAAGTCGCCAGGCACAGTTGCGCATCCTTCTTGTTGTAGCCGGTATAAGTCAGATAGTAAGTGTCGCCGAACTGAACCAGGCGAGGATCTTCGACGCCTCCATCTTTTTCATAATCTTTTTCTGGCACCAATACCGGTTCGCTCCGCCGCGTAAAGTGGAGCCCGTCCGCGCTCTCCGCATAGCCAAGCCGCGATGTGCCTCCCTTGTCCTGAGCGCGATAGAGCATGACGATTTTTCCGTTGCGAATCATTGCAGAAGGATTGAACGTGCCGGCCGCCTCCCACCCTTCCCCCTGCGGTGCAATGATAGGCGTCTCGGAGACGCGATGCCACGCGCCAAACGGCCAACTTGCGCTATCCTGTGAAGCCAGCGCCAGCAGCAGCGCGAACAGTCTTAGGCAGTTCTTGAATTGAATTAAGTGCATCATATCGATTGCCGGCCTTCGACGGAGCTTGATTTTCTCGCGAGATCTGCCCTATGTCTGGACTTCAACGCCTGCGTCCCGATTCTCCGCCAGTTCCCTCGTTCCTGCAACCGCTTCGCGCCGCCGGGGGAGCCTCTTGCTGAGCGAAAAACATCTCGTCGTCGGCCTGGGTGAATTGCTTTGGGATTTATTACCCGCCGGAAAACAACTAGGCGGAGCGCCCGCCAACTTCGCCTACATTACCTCTCTCCTCGGGGATGAAGGAATTCCCGCCAGCTGTTTAGGCGAGGATTCTCTAGGTGCGGAAGCGATCGACCGCCTGGGACAGCTTGGCCTCTCCACCGCATTCATTCAGAAAGATGCGCAACATCCGACCGGAACTGTGAAGGTGCAAGTGGACCATACTGGCCAACCGCGCTTTGAAATCTCCGAGTCCGTCGCCTGGGATTTTATCGCCTGGACACCGCTTTGGCAGGCACTCGCACAGCGAGCCAGTGCGGTATGTTTTGGATCGCTGGCACAGCGATCGGAAGACAGCCGCACCACTATACGTAAATTTCTGCATGGCACGCGCCCGGATGCGGTGCGGGTTTTCGATGTTAACCTTCGGCAGAATTTCTTTACGACGCAAGTCCTCGCGGAATCGATGAAGCTCGCATCCGTAGTCAAACTGAATCATGAAGAACTGCCCCGGATCATGCGGATGTTTGAAATTGAACAACGTGGCGAAGAGGATTCGGCGCGCCGCTTGCTGTCTTCCTACGATCTGAAACTGATTTGCGTCACGCGCGGCACCCGGGGCAGTCTCCTGGTTACGGCCGACGAGAGCAGCGAACATCCCGGCTTCAGAGTGAAGGTCGCCGACACCGTGGGGGCTGGCGATGCTTTCACCGCCGCTCTGGTGCATGGGCATCTCCGGGGAACGCCGCTGACCCAAATTAACGAAACCGCAAACCGCGTCGGCGCCTGGGTGGCCAGCCAGTCGGGCGCAACCCCCGCACCACCGGCCGGCGGTCTCGAACAGAGTTTGGACGAAATCGGCTGACCCCGCCGCACGTCACTGCCGCTTTTAGTTTATGCTGTCAGGTTTGGCGTTCGGTGTCTGAAGGAGCACAGGTGACCATTTCGCAGCTCGTCCTTCGACTGCTCGTTTGCGTCCCGGTTTTCTTGCCGATTCCATCGAGCTGGGCGCAGCAGATTCCGGAGAACACTTATCAGGATCTGCGTTGGCGCATGATTGGCCCGTTTCGCGGAGGCCGTACCCGCGCCGCCACTGGGGTTCCCAGTCAACCAAATATTTTCTACGTGGGCCAGGTCAACGGAGGAGTTTGGAAATCGGACGACTACGGTCGCACCTGGACACCCATCTTCGACCACGAGTCGACGCAGTCCATCGGCGCCATCGCAGTAGCGCCTTCTGATCCCAACATTATTTATGTGGCTAGCGGCGAAGGCCTGCATCGCCCCGATCTTTCGGTGGGCAACGGAATTTATAAATCAACTGACGCGGGAAAGACCTGGACTCAGCTTGGCCTGCGCGACGGCCTGCAAATCCCTGCGCTGGCCGTCGATCCGCGTGATCCCAACAAAATCTTCGCAGCCGTGCTCGGCCATCCCTACGGTCCGAGCGACGAGCGCGGGCTTTTCCGCTCGACCGATGGTGGACAGTCCTGGCAAAAGGTTATCTACAAAGACGAGAACACCGGCGCGTCCGATGTCGAGATCGATCCTGCGAATCCCGACGTAGTCTATGCCTCCATGTGGGAGGTGCGGGAAGGTCCGTGGGAAGACAACAACGAAGTCAACGGAATCGGCGGCGGACTATTCAAGTCCGCCGATGGCGGAAACACCTGGCATCCTCTGACCAACGGTCTCCCCAAAGATCTCTCGCAAATTTACGTCGCCATTGCTCCCAGCGATCGCCATCGTCTCTATGCCACTCTCGGCACTGCTTCAGGCATGCTTGCGGTCTACCGCTCCGATGACGCTGGAGAAAGCTGGTACAAGGCGACGGATGATCCGCGCCCTTCCGGGCGCATCGGCGGCGGCGACCTTCCCGTTCCAAGAGTAGATTCCCAAAATGCGGACATCGTTTATAGCGCCAGCACCGTGACCATGAAGTCCACCGACGGCGGCAAAACCTGGTCCGGTTTTCGCGGGGCGCCGGGCGGCGACGACTATCAGAATCTGTGGATCAACCCCAACAATCCCAGCATCATTCTGCTGGTTAGCGATCAAGGCGCCCTCGTCACGGTCACGGGCGGAGCGTCCTGGAGTTCCTGGTACAACCAACCCACCGCGCAGTTCTACCATGTTGCCGTAACTCCCGATTTTCCCTATCGCGTCTGCGGCGGCCAGCAGGAGAGTGGTTCTGCCTGCATCTCCAGTCGCGGCAACGACGGTGCCATCACCGCACGCGAATGGCATCCCGTCGGCGTAATTGAGTACGGTTATGTCGCACCCGATCCGCTCGATCCTGACATTATTTACGGCGGCGGCAGAAGCGAGGTTTCGAAGTTTCACTGGTCCACCGGCCAGGTGCAGAACATTACACCGATCCCTGTTCGTGATCCGAAATATCGCACGGACCGCTCCGAGCCCACGATGTTCTCGCCCCTCGATCCGCACGTGCTTTACTTCGCCAGCAACGTGCTCTTCAAGACCACCGACGGCGGGAATTCGTGGCAGACCATCAGCAACGATCTGACTCGCGAAAGTCCCGGCGTTCCAGCCAGCGTGGGCAATCTCATTCCCAAAGGTGCGGAGAAACAGCGCGGAGTCATCTACGCCCTCGCTCCATCGTTCAAGAACGTGAATACGCTTTGGGCCGGAACCGACGATGGCCTGATCTGGCAGACCCGCGACGGCGGCAAGAAATGGAACGACATTACTCCGAAAGACCTGACGCCGTGGAGCAAGGTTACCCAGATCAGTGCCTCGCATTTCAGCGATGACTCCGCCTACGCGTCCGTGAGCCGCTTCCGCATCAACGACAACCATCCTTATATCTACCGCACTCACGACGGCGGCAAGACCTGGACGCTGATCACCGCCGGCCTCCCTGACTTTGGTCCCGTCGATAGCGTTCGCGAAGATCCCGTGCGCAAAGGACTGCTTTTCGCCGGCACGGAGAATTCAGTGTGGGTTTCGTTCGACGATGGCGACCACTGGCAGTCTCTGCAACTGAATCTGCCGCACACCTCCATGCGCGATCTTTGGATTCACGATAATGACCTCATCGTCGCCACGCATGGCCGCTCCTTCTGGATCTTGGATGACATCACTCCGCTCCGCGAGGTGGCAGGCCTTGCGGGCATAACCGGCGCCCATCTTTTTACTCCCGCACCGGCCTTCCGCATTCGGCGTGATACCAACACCGATACTCCGCTTCCTCCGGACGAACCCGCGGCCGTCAATCCGCCCGCCGGGGCGGTGATCGATTACTATTTGGCGCAGTCTTCTTCCGCGCCCCTCAGTCTTGAAATTCTTGACGCTCGAGGCCAACTCGTTCGCAAATTCTCTAGCGCGGACAAACCCGAAGCAATGGAGGAGGAGTTGAAAAAACAACTTATCCCTCTTTACTGGCTGCGACCATCCCGCTCCCTGTCCGCCGAGGTTGGCATGCACCGCTGGGTTTGGGACCTGCACTATCCCGCGCCTGATCCCACACGCCACGACTATCCCATCGCCGCGATTCCGGGGGATACTCCTCGTCTGCCACTAGGTCCCACGGCTTTGCCGGGAACCTATACTGCGCGGCTCACCCTGGATGGCAAGAGGTATACCGCACCCTTCACCGTGAAGATGGATCCGCGGGTGAAGACCCCGGCAGCCGGACTGGAGAAAAAATTTCAGCTCGAGACCCGACTGGCAGCCCTGCTCACGCAGACTTCGCATGCGGTATTGCAAGCGGGATCGATTCGCGATCCGCTCGAAAAGCTGAGCCAGCAAGCCAGCGGCCCCGTGCGCAATTCTGTTCAGGACTTCAAAACTAAGCTCATTGCAGTTTTGGGATCACCCGCAGGTTTCGCCGCACCGCCCAGCAACGAGATCACGCTCACGCGAGTGAATGGACAGGTCGCCGTTTTGTATGGCCAGATCTGGCAAGTAGATGCCGAACCGACGGCGTCGCAATCGCAGGCGGCCGCCGCGACCGAACACGATGCAGCGGACGTACTGCAACGTTGGGATGGACTGCGCACCACAGATCTTCCCCAGCTCAATCGCGCGCTCGGAGGTGCCAATCTGCCCGAAGTGAAAATCGACTCGGACCCTCACAAAGAAGACGGCGGCTTGGATGAAGAATAGCTCTTTGCTCTATCACGTTCGGGAAGAACACGACTTTAGTCGTGCCCTAAGCCATCGCTGACAGGTTCGCGCTACTATAACCCTTCCACGGCACTCCGCAGCTCCCGTGCGATCTGCTCGGGAGCGCTGCCGACCGCAAACTTCATCGGCCGTCCGATGCGAACTCCGATCTTCCACGGGGGCGCAAACTTCTTGCCCGCTTGCGTCACTTCAAATAATCCCACGATGCGCATGGGCAGCACCGGAATATTCAGATTATTCGCCAGCAGTCCAATCCCTGCGCGGAACGGATTTATCTTTCCATCCACCGTATGCCGGCCCTCGGGGAACACCAGCACGCTGTATCCGAGATCCACAGCCTGCCCGGCGTAAGCAAAACTCTGCCGGAACCCGGCCTCGCGCGGCAATGGAAACAGATTCAACAGAGCAACTCCCAGCACCCACTGCATGCGATCGTAGACCCCCCCGAAGACACCTCTGCCGGAAGCAGGTGTACGTAGCGCCTCCAGTGCCTCGCCTCCGGTCGCGGTCGCTAGGCGGCGCCGGAATCGCGCCGGCAATGCCGTCTGCACGAAACCCACATCGACGCCAGCAATGTGATTGCAGACCACCAGCAGCGGCCCGCTCCAGCCTCGCAAGTTTTCCCGCCCTTCAATCCGCGGCCAGCCCAGCAGCAGCACAGCCGGCCTCATCAACAAATAATGTGCCAGCCATCGCAGCCACGTCACCGGCCAGCGCAACACCCAGGTCGGATAGTGATACTCGACGCGCTGCCGTACCTCACCGCTCAACATTTTTTCTATGTCAGCAACGGTGCGCGCAGCGCTGAAGCGGGTCTCGCTAAGATCCACCTGATATCGATCCTCCAGCGCACCGATCAATTCCACCCGGTCGAGCGAACTGAGGCCCAGATCAGAGGAAAGATCAGAGTCGAGCTTCGCGCCGGGATTGGTCGCCCTCGGGTTTCGCCCGGTGATGCGCCCAATCAAGTCCAGCACGGAGTTTTCGTTCACAACATCTTTCGGCTCGGCTCCCAGAATTTCCTTCGCCGCGAACTCGGCAATCACATTTCGGCGCGGTTTCTGCGTGCTGGTGCGGGGAAAATCTTCCTGCGGCCACCGCACGCACATGCGCATTCGCTGGAATTCCGCCAACGTCTGGTTCGCGCGTTCCACCACTTCTTCCGCGCGGGCGGAGTTGTCGGAGCGCAGAATCACCACCCCACAGGGCTCTGCATTTCCTCCGCGTTCGATCCCCACCACGACACAATCCTTCACTTCCGGCTGACGCCGCAAGGCAGCCTCCAAATCATCGGGGAAAATATTCAGCCCGGCCGGGGTGACGATCACCTCTTTCTTGCGGCCCTTGAAATAAAGATTCCCGGCGTCATCCAGCACGCCTACGTCTCCGGTGCGATACCACCCGTCTTTTCCTGCAACCTCGTCAACCAGGCCGCCGCCGGATCCCTCTGCCTTATTCGCCCCCCAATATCCAGCCGCCACTCCACCTCCGCGAATCAAGATCTCCCCATCGTCCGCCAGCCTTATCTCCCGCCCCGGCAGTACTTTCCCGATAGATCCTTTTCCCAACTTGAAGGGATGATTCACGCTGATCAGCGACGTCGTCTCCGTCAGCCCATATCCCTGGATCGCCGCATAACCCAGCCGTCCCCAGAACTCTTCAGTCTCCGCATCGAGCGCCGCGCCGCCGCAAATAAAAGCCCAGAACTTCCAACCAAACTGACGGCGGATGGCGCGGAAAATCCACCACCGCAGCAGGAAGTGTTTTCCCTCCGACTCGCGGAATCGCCGCCGAAAATCTTCAATTGTTTTCTCGCCTTCGGCGCCGCCCTCGAGATCGCGCTCGATCTTCTGTCTCAGCGATTCTAAAACCCTCGGCACACTCGCCAGCACCGACACCCGTTCTCGCCGGATGGTCTTCACAATCTCCGAAGGCTTCAACTCCTCCTGAAAAATCACAGTCCCGCCCAACAGCGGCGGCAGAAACATCCCCAGAAATTGTCCGAAGACGTGACTCAGCGGCAGCAAGTTCAAAAATCTTACTGGATGCACCCATCGTTCATACTTCAAATACCCCTGCATCTCCCGCTCCAGCGGAGCGATATTCGACAGCACATTCCCATGCGTGATCACAACCCCCTTCGGCTCTGCAGTCGTGCCCGAGGTAAAAACAATCTGCAGCGTATCCTCGCGACCAATCGCGACCTGCGGAGGAGCGGTCGAAGAAGTCGTTGGCGACGATAGGCCAGGGTTGTCCCGTCCGTCTCCCTGCGTAGTTTGCAGGGACGCCGCCTGGCCTGAGCTTGTCGAAGGGCGCGCGGGGTTGATTTCCTCAAAGTCCACAACCGAGGCTGCGCCAGTCATACTCGCGAGCGCCGTCGCATGCCGCCGCGAACAAACCCACAACTTCGCCTCAACCTGCCCCGCAACCCGCGCCGCAAAATCCGCAGAGGCGGCATCGTCCATCGGAACCACAGTTACCCCGCACAAAGCACATCCAAAGAACGCCGCAACCCACTCCGCGCAGTTTTGCCCCCACAACATCACCCGGTCGCCCTTATGAATCCCGCTCGTCTCAAGCTTCCGGCAAAAGCCAACCGCTAGCTCCAGCACCTGCCCGTAGGTAAACCACTCCATGCGGTACCCGCAACGCTGGCCGTAAGCGCGCTCCTTCCGGTCCGCCCGAAAATTTGTGAGGAAAAATTCTGCTAAGGATTCGGCCATGGGCTGGCTTGTATCATAATATTCGGATGGCCTTTCCTCTCCGAATCTGCGCCGTCTGTTCCGAGGAGTTCGAGTTGAAGCCTGACAAACCCGGCTTCGCCAACCGCTGTCCGGCGTGCAGCGAACCTGACGCGGCCCCCGCCAAGAAGCAGAGCACGACCGCCGACGACCGCAAAATGCAGGTGGAAGCGAACGAAGCCCGGAGACGAGCCATGCGCGACCTGCTCTACCGCAAGGACAGCTAACGGCTTTCCAAAAGGCTTCAGCCTACTGGTGAAATGGGGTCTTCCGGAGATTTCACTCCCGCCCCACCCCCAGCGCGTCCGCCACGCGATTAATGTAGTTAAACCACGAGGCAATCAGCGTGATCTGCAATATCCCGCGATCGTCAAATCCTGTCGCGCGCAGCCCCTCGATATCATCCTTCCAAACCTTGGTCGCGTCCTTGGTTAACTTGACCACGTAATCCACCATCACCCGCTCCTGCGGCGTGATGGGCGCGGTCGTGTAGTCCTTTTCGAGCGCCTCCACTAACTCTTTGTCCAGCGTCACCCTACGCAGAAACTCTGCGTGCGACTCGATTCAATACACGCACCGGTTGGTCACCGAGACCATGGTCGCAATCATTTCATGCTGCCGCCGGCTCAGCGGCAACTGCGGAGACATCAGCGCCCCAAAGGTTCCGAACGCATGATAGAGCGCCTCCGGAATCAGCGTGTGCGAACCCACAATTGTTGCCCCTCCCGCTTCATCGGGATGGACTGGCGTGGCGTACTCCAGGGGATAAAGGGCGCGTTGCCCCGCCATGGCGTTGCGCAGCTTCTCATCGGTCTCCGAGAGCGGTACGGTTTTGATCCATGTCATGTTCTCTGGTTTCCTCCGTCGGGGGTGGAACCAAGTCTTGAAAGGGTGCGGCTTTAAGCCGCGCCGTGAAACTCCCAGAAAAATAATCCCTGGCAAGGCACCCTTAGTCTCGCCCTTTCAAAGCGCAGCCGGAAGACTACACAATTCTCCATCAACGCCACATAGCGCGTTTGTACTAGAGCCGTGACCCTCCCCTTCCGCCCTGATTCCCAAGGTAACCCACTTGTACACTCCCTTTCGGTAACCCTTGGTAACCATACGATTCCACCCCTCCAGTCGTACAATTGCACTTGTTCCAACCGGCCATCTCCTGAAAAGGAGTTTGGCCAATGTGACGTTTCTCTCGGGCCGCACTTCCTGGAGGCGTCATCAGTTTTGGTTAACGAGTTTTTCGTTAGCGGCTTTTTTTGTCTCACAACAGCGGCTGGAGTTTGCACTCTTATGGCGTTCGGTTTCGGGTTCAACAAACAGAAGGTTCTCAGCGCTGCGGAGAAGTATGTCCAGCAGGGCAAGATGCAAAATGCCATCTCTGAGTACGAAAAAGTCACCAAGGCCGATCCCAAGGATCTCACCGTCACGAACACGGTCGGCGATCTTTACTCCCGCCTGGGCGATGCCGACAAGGCCACCGAATGTTTCAAGACGGTAGGCGATGCCTATGCCACGCAGGGCTTCACGGTCAAGGCCATCGCCATGTACAAGAAAATCAGCAAGCTCAAGCCCTCGCTCGAGAGCGTGCTGAAGCTGGCCGAACTTTACACCCAGCAGGGACTCTTCAATGACGCCCGCGCCCAATACCTGCAGGTTGCGGAAGAGTTTCTGAAATCCGGTGAACTGGAAAACGCTGTTCGGATCTTCCAGAAGATTCTGGAAATGGATCCCGAAAATACCAACATGCGCGTCCGCCTGGCGGAAGTCTATGTCCGCCTCGGGAAAAAGAATGACGCCTGGCAGATTTTCTCGGCCGTGGCCGAAACCCTGCGGGCCAAAGGCTCGCTGAGCGGCGCCGAAGAAGTTCTGCGACGCATGCTCACGCTCGATCCTGGTAATGGCTATGCGCTGCTCATGCAAGGCCGCAATCTGCTTGAGGCCGGCGATGCCGAAGCGGCTATCGAATCTCTGCAGAAAGTTCCCGACCTCGATTCCAATCCCGACGGGCTTCGCGATCTGCTCAAGGCTTACCTAAAAAACGGACGGCTTTCGGACGCCGGTACCCTGGCCAGCAAGCTCCTCACCGTCCACAATGATCTGACCGCCATCTCCACCTTTGCCGACGCTCTCATGCAAGCCGGTCAATACGAGAATGCCCTCCAGGTTTATGACCAGCATGCTGACCGCCTGCTGGCGGAGGATTCCGACAAAGTTTTAAAGAACTTGCATTCCATCATCGGGCATGTGCGCGACAATCCCGCGTCGCTTGAGAAGCTTCTCGATCTCTTCCAGAAGGCCGGGGAGTCGACGCACATCACCGAAGTCATCGAGTTGCTCGCTCACGCGTCGGTGCAATCCGGGGATCTTCCCCGCGCCCGCGACCTCTACCAGAAGCTTGCCGCCATGGAGCCTGGCAATCCCCTGCACTTGAATAATTATCAGCAGGTGGTCAGCCAGCTGGGGGGACCCTCCGCCGACAAATTAATTTCGGCGGCAGAAGCCGCCGTCATGGTCGACGAATTGGAGGCCACCTGTCCGTCGGTCCATCAGCATTATCCCGACGCCGTGGCTCTCGCGGTCCGCTCCGCTCTTACCGACGCGGAACTTTTCATTTCTTACAACATGCCCGCCAAGGCGCTGTCGCCGCTCATGGCCGCTCTGCCTCAGGCGCCCAGCGATCTCCGCCTGAACCAGCGACTCGCCGCCCTGCACACGCGGGCGGAGCGTTTTGGCGAAGCCGGAGTCTGCTGCCGCACATTGCAGAGCGTCTACTCTGAGGCCGGATATCCAGAAGAAGCCACGCGCTACGGTGAACTTGCGGATCGCTATGAACGGCGCTCGGCGCCTTCCGCTTCCGCGGACTCCGTCGTCGAGTTGGCCGCCGCTCCGCCAGAAACAGATGCGAAAGAGATTCCAATCGCGGCTCGAACCTCCGCCCCCTGGCCTTCGGCTGCCACCCAGCCGGCGGAAGAGCTCGAATTCTCCGTTGTCGCCGAGGAAAGCGTCCATCAAGATCAAGAACCGGATCAAAACAATCAGGACAGCCAGCCCGTAAGCGACGCACCAGCCTTCGCCGACTCTCATACAGCTCCCGCCGAGATCGATCTTTCCTCCGAGTGGGACGACGCCCTTACTATCGAAGGCGAAGAGCCTGCCCCGGAAGTTGCGGGAATCGAAATCGCGGACACCGTCGCCGACCATGAAATCTCCGCCGCTGAACTAGAAACGCCAACCTCCCAGCCAGGAAAGCTCGTCCCGGACAAGACCGCCGAAAGCGTCGAAGAGATCCACTTCTATCTCGAGCATGGCATGCCCGAGCAAGCCGCGGCGGCTTTCAAGAAGCTTCAGGCGGTTACTACCGACGAAGCTACACTGGACGTGCTACGGGCTGAAATTGAGTCTGCTTCGCGGCCCGCCCCGGTTGTGGAAGACGGTTCCGCTGTCGAGGCGCTTTCGGAATTCACTATCGACGAACCTTTGGCCGTCGACGAACCTTCGGCCGAATTCGCGGTCGACGAAATTCCGGCGGCCGGTCACGAAGATCCAGTCGTGGTCGAAAAGATCTCTACCGCACTGCCTGCCTCGGTCGCCCATGTGCCAGCTCCGCCGGTGGAAGCTCCGCCAGCGCTGCAAGTTCAACCTCCCGCATCGGTGCCCGCTGCGCTCGCGCCTCCCGCTGTAGCTGCGCCGGGCGTCCTTGACGAATTCGTATCCGATCTCGAGTCTTCCTTGGGCGAGAATTTCCTCCCCGGAGCGCTCTCGCATGAATCCGCGCCCGCTGTCGAGCACGCTTCCCCATTGGCATCGCGACCCGAGCACATCGTCGAGCCTGAACTTGAGCCTGTCGGCAACGCCGCTCCCACATCTTTCGGTGTGCCCCAGACTGCGGTCATCGGTGAATTCGTAGCCGATCTCGAAGCCTCCCTGGGTGAAGACTTCCTCAAGGATGCTCCCGTGGCCAAAGCAGGGCCGGCGCCTCAGGCTCAGCCGGTCCTCGAAACCAAGGCACCCGGCGTCGCAGTGCCCGCGCAGCAGTGGCCCGTGCCCACGCCAGCGCTGGCTTCGGCGGTCAAGGTTCCTACGGCCACCGCCGCTGCAGCCGCGGCTTCCACTGGAACCCCTGCGATTTCATCGCAAACCTCAGCCCCGGTCCCACACCAGTCGGTGCCGGCAGCTGCACCCGTTCCCCAAATTTCTCCAATCATTCCTGGCGCACCAACGGCCGCCAAATCCTCGCCCTTCGGCGAAGACGCGGGCGTCGATCTGGCGGAAATGTTCGGCGAGCTGAAACAAGATCTCGAATCCGGCTCCTCCGCCCAAGAAGAAGACCCCGAAACCCATTACAACCTGGGCATTGCATTCCGCGAAATGGGCCTGCTCGACGAAGCTATCGGAGAACTGCAGAAGACCTGTCAGGCTGTCGACCGCGGGCATCCTTTTCCACAGGCCATGCAGACTTACACCTGGCTGGCCCAATGCTTTCTCGACAAAGGCGTGCCCGAAGCCGCGATTCGCTGGTATCAGAAAGCTCTTAACGCGCCCGGCATTGACGAGGAAACACGCACCGCTCTCCATTACGAACTCGCCGGCGCCCATGAAGCCGCCGGAGACAGAACTTCAGCCCTCAAGCACTTCATGGAAGTTTACGGCCGCAACATCGATTACCGCGATGTCGCCGAGCGCATTAAGCCCCTGAAGTCGTAGAATAGCCCGATGGGTTTTGTCTCTAATTCTCAAGCGTGTCATCCCGATAATGCTGGTCATCCCTCGCGAAGCGAAGGACCTTGGTTTTTGCCGGCACAACCGACGTCGCTGTCGCGGGCAAGCGCCCTTTCCACTCCAGCCCTCCAGCCGCGGAGCGCTCAGTGACCTCTGATCCCAAAC
>Ga0307476_10000985_pt1 | contig 18698 bp, 10 predicted proteins | sample atmos_gasesECM2C_2_FD_203314 | JGI IMG/M metagenome (GOLD analysis project Ga0307476, IMG submission 203314) | Hardwood forest soil microbial communities from Morgan-Monroe State Forest, Indiana, United States - atmos_gasesECM2C_05 | ecosystem: Environmental > Terrestrial > Soil > Temperate... | reverse complement strand
GCGTCGCGCCACGATTCCACGTCCAGCCGCCGGCGGTTCATCCGCCAGTAATACGTGTCGGCAGGGTCGATCTTGCGATCGGCGTCGTCGTTCATGCTGCTAAGCTGGTAGGTCGCCGACAGCATGATCTCGCGGTGCAGCTTCTTGATCGACCAGCCCTCCGCCAAGAAGCGCGTCGCGAGGTGGTCGAGCAACTCGGGGTGCGTCGGCGGTTGGCCGAGCTTGCCGAAGTTGCTCGGCGTGGAGACGATGCCGACGCCGAAGTGCCATTGCCAGATGCGGTTGACGATAACGCGCGCCGTCAGTGGATTTTTCGGATTGACGATGGCCTGGGCCAATTCCAGGCGGCCGCTGCCGTGCGTGAACCGCTTCGGCTCCCCCTCCGATAGGATGCGCAGGAAACGCCGCTCCACGACCGGGCCCTCATTGTTGGGATTGCCGTGGAGGTAAATGTGCATGTCCTCGCCGGGGCCGTCCTCCAGAGTATGGACGAACGGCGGCTTGGGCGGCGCCGATTTCTTGAGCTGGTCCAGATCGGTCCGCAGCGCCGCCAGCTCGTTCTTCGCATCGTCCGGCAGCTTGGCTTCGACCTTCTTGGCGTTTTCTCCGAGCTTCTTGGCCTGGGCGTCGAGGAAATCCTTGACCTTCGTCTCCTGCTGCTTGATTTGCTCCTGCGCCTGGGTGTATTTCTGCACAACGTCGGTCGGGGCCAGCGGCGTTTCAACGTATTTGGTGCTTCTAAAGACGCCGGCCAGGGCGTAGTAATCCTGCGAAGTTATCGGATCGAATTTGTGGTCGTGGCAGCGGGCGCAGGCGACGGTCAAGCCGAGGAAGCCGCGGCCCAGCACGTCCACTCGGTCGTCCAGCTCCGCCGCCTCCGCCGCCTTGACCTCGCCTGCGTCCATGTAATAGTGCGGGCCCAGCGCGAAATAGCCCAGGGCCGGCAAGCGCTCGTTCGGCTCACCGGTCTTGAGCAGGTCGCCGGCGATCTGTTCCGTCACGAAGCGGTTGTACGGCATGTCGTCGTTGAACGCCTGGATGACCCAATCGCGGTAACGGTAGCCGAAAGGATACAGCCGAGCCTGGAACGTATGGGCCTGGTCCTCGCCGTAGCGGGCCACGTCGAGCCAGTGCCTGGCCCAGCGCTCGCCATAATGCGGCGAGGCCAGCAGCCGATCCACCGCCTTGGCGAAGGCGTCCGGCGAATCGTCGGCAAGGAAGGCGTCGATCTCCTGCGGCGTCGGCGGCAGGCCGATCAAGTCGAAGGTCGCCCGACGGATGAGTACCCTCTTATCGGCCGAGGCGACGGGATGCAGATTCTTCTCCTCCATCTTGGCGAGAATGAAGTGATCGAGCGGCTGTTTGCACCATTGCTGATCTTTGACGGCAGGCAGCGGTGGGTCGGCGATCGGCCGGAACGACCAGAACTGGCGATCCTCGGGGCGGATCACATCGCCGGCCGCACGGATCGCCGGGGCGCCGCTGCTTACCGGCCACGGGGCGCCGCGTTTCACCCAATCGACGAGGACGACGATTTCCTCGTCCTTGAGGCGGTGGTTCTTCGGCATCTTGATCGCATCATCGTACCGAACGGCGACGATCAGTGGGCTGTGTTCGGGGTCGCCGGGAATGACGGCCGGCTTGCCGGAGTCGCCGCCTTTGAGCATGTTTTCGCGCGTCGCCAAGCTGAGGCCGCCGCGGTCCTTGCCCTTGGCATGGCACGTGAAGCAATTGGCGTCCAGGAGCGGACGGACCTTCGTCTCAAAGAAATCGAGGTCGGCGGGAGACAAGTCCGCAGCGGCCGCGGCGCCCGTGGAACCGGCGAGTACGGTGCATAGCAATAAGAATCGTCGCATGGCGAGTCGCCTTGCGTAAGGAAACAATCGAGCAAACCGAGGAGGGCGCGTGTACTGGGGCGGCGGGTGTACGGACGGCGGCGTCGGCCGTCCACGTCGGCGGCACAAGTCAGCCTATCAAACACGGGGCGGCCGCGGAAATGAAAAATGCGGCAAATTGGGAATTCCGCGCGGCGTTGACATTCGCCCCCCGCGCTGGTACGTTGCACCTTATTCCGCCGACTCCTCCACCGACTCGCATCATGCAGCAGGAATTGACCACCAGCCGCGAAGCCGACATTCTGGAGGAATGCCAGAATACGATCGGGTACCACTTCCGGCAGCCGGAACTGCTCCGCGCCGCTCTCACCCACGCCTCCGGCGCCAACACGCGCCTGGCATCCAACGAACGCCTCGAATTCCTCGGTGATTCGGTCCTCGGCCTGGTTACGTGTGAACAGGTCTACTTGCGTTTTCCCGACTATCAGGAAGGCGACCTGACCAAGGTGAAGTCGGTCGTGGTTAGCCGGCGGACCTGCGCCCGATTCAGCAAGGCGCTCAACCTCGGCGCTTTCATGTTCCTGGGCCGCGGGATGCACGCGCACACCGACAAGGTGCCGGCCAGCCTGCTTGCGGATGTTTATGAGTCTCTGGTGGGGGCGATCTTCCTGGACGGCGGGCTGGAGGCGGCTCGGCCGTTTATTCTGCGCCAACTCGGACCGGAGATCGAGGAAGTGGCGGAGGGGGCGGGCGCCGGTAACTTCAAATCGCAGCTGCAGCAAGTGGCCCAGCGCGAATTTAGCGCCACGCCGCAATACGTCTTGCTGGACGAAAAGGGCCCCGATCACAGCAAATGCTTCAAGATCGCGGCCGTCATCGGGCGGCACACCTACGCCGGCGCCTGGGGCCGCAACAAGAAAGAGGCGGAACAACGCGCCGCCATGAACGCCTACGCCCAAATCAACGGCGAGCCCGTCCCGTTCGACCACGATTGACCAGCTTCGCCATGCCGATGCCTCCCTATCCGCTGTCCTGTTACCATCCTGGCTGCACGCGGCCCGCCGTTTACAAGATCGCCGCCCGCTGGAGCGACGGCGTCACGCATGAACTGAAAACTTACGCCTTGAGCTGCGAGGAGTGCCTGGCCGACTGGGCCCGCCGCAGCCACGCCAAACAGGCGGCTTGTCGGCTGGCAGCCGGTGAGACCCTGGAGCCGCCGGGCATCTACGAGCTGGCCCGCGGCCGACGCGACCAGCAGCTTACGCGCCGGCCCGACCTGGAAGCGGCGCTTGGCGAGGCCCCCCGGGAGTGACCGGGCCGCATTCTTCTTTCCGTGCACCTCGGCGCCGCGAAATCATTCGCCCTTCCGTGGCTTTGCGCGGTACACTTTAGCTTGGGGCTGTCCGCAGATAGACAGAGGCAGATGTCTGCGGCGGTCGATGAATCACAGCGCGATTTCGCCAAGCGGAAGAGAGGACGTCATGCGCAAGCTGCTGAAATGGACGGCCGGCGGAGTGCTAACGGCCGTAGCGGCGGGACTAACCTTCGCGGCGCCGATCGTACAACCGGACAAGCCGGCGCCAGCCGACAAAGACAAACCGGCCGTTGCCGCCCCTGCCGATAAGGACAAGCCGCCCGCTCCGGCGCCCGCCGAGAAGGATAAGCCGGCCGCCCCTGCGCCCGCGGACAAGGACAAAGCGGCCGCCAAGGACAAAGAAAAGCCGAAGGCGCCGCCGACCAGCACGCTGCAAGGGCGCATCGCGGCGCAGACCAAACTGTCGGAAGACGACGTCAACAAGGTGCTGAAAGCGCTAGGCCCCGCCCTGCGCGACGATCTGGCCCACGGCGGCCTGGTTGAGTTGCCGGGGCTCGGTACATTCCGCGTGGTGCGGATCGCCGCCCACCGCGACCTGGTGAACGGCCGGCCGGCCATGATCGAAGCCAGCAACTACGTCGAATTCTTGCCGAGCGGCGGCCTGGTCGATGCGGCCAACGCGGCGGGCGCCGTGCCGCAAGATACGGTACAGCCGTTCCAGTTCAACCCACTGCCCAATCAGACTAAGAGCCTCGTCATGCCCGACGACCGGATGCCGAACATTCGCGTCCCCTAATCCGGCGTTTCCGGCCGCGATGCGGTTGCCTACAATGCCCACGGCGCATTCCAGTTACGCCATGACGGCCCGGAAGCGGCGGCTTCCGGGCCGTTGCTTTGCGAGGACTTCATGACGCGCATCCAGATCTACGACACCACGCTCCGCGACGGCAGCCAGGGGGAAGGCGTCAACTTCTCCCTGCTCGACAAGCTCAACATCACCCGCCGGCTCGACGAGTTGGGCGTTGACTATATCGAGGGCGGATATCCGCTGTCCAACCCCAAGGATTTCGAGTATTTCCAGAAGGTGCGCGAGCTCCCCCTGCGCCATGCCCGGATCGCCGCCTTCGGTATGACCCGCCGCAAGGGGATCGGCCCGCAGGACGACGTCGGCCTCAAGGCGCTGCTCGACGCCGGGACGCCGGTGATCACGATCGTCGGCAAGACGTGGGACATGCACGTCACCGAGGTGCTCAACGTCAGCCTCGAAGAGAACCTGCGGATGATCGCCGACTCCGTGGCCCACTGTAAGGCGGCCAGGCGCGAGATCTTCTACGACGCCGAGCACTTCTTCGACGGCCTGCGCTGCAACCGCGACTACGCCCTGCAGACGCTGCGCGCCGCTCAGGACGCCGGGGCGTCGGTGGTCATCTTATGCGACACCAACGGCGGCACGCTGCCGGAGGAGATCGCGGCCGGCGTGGAGGAGGCCCGCCGCGCCCTTCGCGTGGACCTCGGCATTCACTGCCACAACGACTGCGATGTAGCGGTGGCCAACTCGCTGGCGGCCGTGGCGCGGGGAGCGGTCCAGGTGCAGGGCACGATCAATGGCATCGGCGAACGCTGCGGCAATGCGGATCTTGTCAGCATTATGGCCAACCTGGCGCTCAAGCGCGGTTATGACGTGCTGCAGCCCGGCAGCCTGGCCCGATTGACAGAGGCGTCGCGCTACGTTTACGAGACTGCAAACATGAATTTCCGCAGCGGTCAGCCGTTCGTCGGCGCCAGCGCCTTCGCCCACAAGGGCGGCATGCACACCCACGCCGTCGCTCGCACCCCGGCCAGTTACGAACACATCGATCCGGCCGTGGTTGGCAATGAGCGCCGCGTCCTGGTGAGCGAATTATCGGGGCAATCGACGATCCTGACCAAGACGACGAAGTATGCAATCACGCACGACCGGCCGCTGATGCTGAAGATCCTGAACCAGGTGCAGGCCCTGGAAAACGCCGGCTATGAGTTCGAAGCGGCGGAGGCGTCGTTTGACCTGCTGGTGCAGAAGGCGGCGGGGCTGTATCGGCCGTGGTTCGAGCGGCTATCGTACCGGGTGGACATCGAGGCGCAGTCCGACGGCGCTCCACGGACGGAAGCGCGGGTAAAGGTCCGCGTCGCCGACGAGATTATGCACACGGTCAGCGAGGGGGACGGCCCGGTCAACGCGCTGGATGGGGCGCTGCGGAAAGCGCTGCAGCCGACCTACCCTCGGCTGGCGGAAATGCACCTGTCGGACTACAAGGTGCGCGTGGTGAATGCGAGGGAGGAAACGGCGGCGCGCGTGCGGGTGGTGGTGGAGTGGCGGGACGGCGACGGCAGCTGGGGGACGGTGGGGGTGAGCGAGAACGTGGTGGAGGCGAGCTGGCTGGCGTTGGCGGATGCAGTCGAGTACAAACTGTTCAAGGACGGCGCAACGCCGGCCGCGGGGAAGGAGGCGACGACATGAGCAGCACGACGACGGAAACGGGAGCGACGCCCCAGCCGGTCGCGGTGGAGAAGGAGGATCCGTGGCGCTGCGGCTGGCGCTACGTGCGGCGACAGCGGCCGGACGGGACGGAGTACCGAGAACAAGTTCCGCTGGGGCCGGAGGACATCCTGTTCCCGCAAGAAGAAGACTTCATCGTGCATACCGAAGGCCACAACGACGACTGCCGCTATCTCAAGACCGTGTTGCAGGAGCGGGCGCGCGGCCGTGAGGGCATGCTGGTGTTGTGCGACCATCGCGTGGATTGGGAAGTCACGGGCTTGAGGCCGCTCGGGCCGGACGTGGCGGTCTTCGATGGACTCCGCGAAGCCTGGGACCGCCACCGCGGGACCCTTCCCGTAAGGACCTGGGGGGCGCGGACGCTCCTGGTGATCGAAGTGACTTCCCCGGACAGCCGTGTAAACGACCTGGGTATCAAGGTCGAGTTCTACCACCGCGTTGGGGCGCTTTTCTACGCCGTCGTGGATCGGCGCGAAAGTCGGCGGGACGCCGAGACGCGGCTGTTTGGCTACCACGTGGACCCGGCGAATCCGGGCCGCTACTCCGAGGTCCAACCGGACGAGCGCGGCCGCATATGGCTGGAAACGGTGCGGCTCTGGCTGGGTCTGGAAAACGATCGTGCCGTACTGTACGAGGAGCGAGGCGACCGGATCCCGGATTACGCCGAAGTGGTGCAAACGGCTGGAGAGGCGGAGGCCCATGCGCAGGCGGAGGCCGACGCGCGCATCGCGGCGGAGGCCCGCGCCGTCGCCGCGGAAGCCCGAGCGGAGGAGCTGGAAGCCGAGTTGCAACGCCTCCGCGGCCAAGGCGGTCCCCCGAACCCCGCCGCCCCCTGAGCGTGTCCGTCGGACGGCGGACGTTTCTCGGTCTTTTTTTGTGACAAGGACGGCCCGGCGATGGCGATCGACCTTCCTAAGCAGTACGACCCCAAGGAAGCCCAGCAGCGCTGGCTGCAATTTTGGAACGAGCGCGGCTACTTCCACAGCCAGCCCGACCCCGACCGCAAGCCGTTCTGCATCGTCATCCCGCCGCCGAACGTGACCGGCGCCCTGCACATGGGCCACGCCCTCAACGAAACCTTGCAAGACGCGCTGATCCGCTGGCGCCGAGCCCAGGGCTACAACGCCCTGTGGATGCCGGGCACGGACCACGCCGGCATTGCCACGCAGGCCGTGGTGGAGCGCCGCATCCGCGACGAGGAGAAGAAGACGCGCCACGACCTCGGCCGCGAGGAGCTGGTGCGCCGCATCTGGCAGTGGAAGGACCAGTACGAGAAACGCATCCTCGGCCAGCTCAAGGAGCTGGGTTGCAGCTGCGACTGGGAGCGCACGCGCTTCACGCTGGACGAACAGTGCGCCCGCGCCGTGCGGACCACCTTCTTCCGCATGTTCAAGGACGGCCTCATCTACCGCGGCAAACGGCTGGTGAACTGGGACTCACAGCTGCAAACGTCGGTGGCGGACGACGAGACGTACACGGAAACCGTGAAGGGCGGCTTCTGGACCTTTCGCTATCCGGTGAAGGGGTCAAGCGAATTCATCCGCTTCTCCACGACGCGACCGGAAACCATGCTCGGCGACACGGCCGTGGCGGTGCATCCGAGCGACGAGCGCTACCAGCATCTCATCGGCAAGATGGCGACCATCCCGCTGCTCGACCGTGACATTCCGATTATTGCGGACGGCTTACTGGTGGACAAGGAGCTGGGCACGGGGGCGGTGAAAGTGACACCGGCCCACGACCCGAACGACTACGCCTGCGGCTTGCGGCACAAGCTGCCGATGATCAACATCCTCAACCCCGACGGCACGATCAACGCTAACGGCGGCCCGTATGCCGGCCTCGACCGCTATGCGGCCCGCGAGCGCGTGACCGAGGACATGGAAAAGCTCGGTTTCTTCGAGGGCCGCGAGGACCGCGACATCCCGCTGGCCCACAGCGACCGCAGCAAGACGCCGATTGAGCCGTACCTGTCGGATCAGTGGTTCGTGAAGATGGAATCGCTGGCGCAGACGGCCATCGACGCCGTGAACGACGGGCGGGTGCGGTTCTTCCCGGAGCGCTACAAGTCCACGTACCTCGATTGGCTCGGCGAGAAGCGCGACTGGTGCATCAGCCGGCAGCTGTGGTGGGGCCACCGGATTCCGGTGTGGACATATCCAGGCTTGCTGGGTTTCGACACGCCAGCCAAGGCGCTGAATCACGCGAAAAGTCTCAAGGCGCTTGAAGACAGGCTCCGAGCATGGGAGAAGGAAGGGCGTGCCGCCATAGCTCTGAGCGAAGCGGAGGAGCAGAATCCGGATATCCGCCGCGTGACGTATCCCTGGTACGTCTGCGTACTCAACGAAAATGACGCCGAGGTAATCTCGGCGCTGGAAGCAGAGCATTTCGAGCAAGATCCCGACGTGCTCGACACCTGGTTCAGCTCCGCCCTCTGGCCGCACTCCACGCTCGGCTGGCCGGACGATACGCCGGAGCTGCGCTACTACTACCCGACCAATGTGCTGGTGACGGATCGCGGCATCATCACGCTTTGGGTGGCCCGCATGGTGATGACAGGGATTTACAACATCGGCAAAATCCCGTTCCATCACGTGTACATCACCCCGACGATCCAGGACGGATTCGGCGAGCGCATGAGCAAGAGCAAGGGCAACGGCATCGACCCGCTCGACGTCATCGACCACTACGGGACCGACGCCCTGCGCTTCCTGCTGGTGCAGCAGACCACGGAAACGCAAGAGTGGCGCATGCCGGTGGCCAACGTCTGCCCGCATTGCGACGCCCTCGTGCCGGTGAAGCAGGAACACATGTACATGCGGACCCGCAAGGTGACGTGTCCCACCTGCAAGAAGCCGTTCCGACCCGGCGGGCCGTGGCCGGCGCCCGATCCGGAATTGCCGACGGCCAAGCAGGCGTCGGAGCGCTTCGAGATCGGCCGCAACTTCGCCAACAAGATGTGGAACGCCGCCCGCTTCCTGCTGCTCAACCTCGACGGCTACACGCCGGCGCCGCTGCCGCCGGAAGGATTACCGATCGAGGATCGCTGGATTCTGAGCCGGCTGGCGACGACCGCGGCGGCCGTGACGGAACAGCTGGAAGGCTACCGCTTCAGCGAGGCGGTGCGGACCATTTATGATTTCACATGGTCGGAATTCTGCGACTGGTATGTCGAGATGAGCAAGGGCCGACTGCGCGACGCCGACGGCCGACTGCTTGTGCAGCGCGTGCTGATCGGCGTGCTGGACGCGGTGCTGCGGCTGGTGCAGCCGATCATGCCGTTCGTGGCCGAGTCGATCTGGCAGGCGCTGGGCCAGGCCGCCCCGCAGCGCGGGTTGCCGCTGCCGACGGCGGCGGCCGAGAGCGTGGTGATCGCTCCGTGGCCGGCCTTCCCCGAGAAGTGGAAGGACGCCGCGATGGAGGGCCGCATGGCCCGGATGCAGGAGCTGGTGCGCGTGGTCCGCGAGGTGCGCAACCGCTACCAGATCGACGCGCGGACGCCGTTGGACGTGACCGTGCGCTGCTCCGACGCCGTGGCCGAAGATTTCTTGGCGCTGGCACCGTTCATCATGCAGCTGGCTGCCGTGGGCCGGCTGGAGTGCGGTCCAGCGACGGCCAAGCCGAAGCAGTCGGCGACGCACGTGCATCCGGAGTTCGCGTCATTCGTGTCGCTGGCCGGGTTGATCGACGTCGGCAAGGAAACGGCCGGGCTGGAAAAGGAGAAAGCGGAGAAGCTAAAGCATCTTCAGGCGGCGCGCGGCAAGCTCGGCAACAGCAACTTCGTGGACAAGGCGCCGGCCGACGTGGTGCAGCAGCAGAAGGACCTGGTGGACGATCTGCAAAAACAGGTGCAGGCCATCGACGAGAACCTGCGCCACCTGCGCGAGGGGTGAAGTTGAATCGCCCCCCTGCGGCCCTATCATAAAAGCATCTCACGCAAAGACGCAGAGGCGCCAAGCGGCTCTCCTTCCTCTCCTTGTGTGCTTCGCGCCTCTGCGTGAGATTTTCATCTTCCCAGGGGCGCGGATCATGCTGGCGCGGAAGTACCTCTTTCCCCATGTCATCGAGATGAACTACCAGGCCGGCCGGCGCCTGGGCGTCAACGTCTATCTCATCGACGGCGGGACGGAGTTCGTTCTCATCGACATCGGCTATCTGGAAACGGTGGATGAGATCGTCGAGCTGATTCGTCAGATGGACTTCAACCTGTCCACCTGCAAAATGCTCATCGCCACGCACGCCGACGCCGATCACGTCCAGGGGGCGGCCCACGCCCGCAAGGTGCTCAAGACGAAAGTCGGGGGGCATCCGAAGACCGTCGAGCCGCTGGAAACAGCCGACGAGATCCTGACCTTTTCCACGATCAAGGCCCAGAATTTCCATATCCCCATGCCGCGCTGCAAGGTGGACGTGAAACTCAAGGAGGGCGACGTCATTTCGGTCGGCGACCTGCGTCTGGATGTCTGGCACACGCCCGGACACACGGAAGGTCAGCTGAGTTTCAAACTCGGTAATCTCCTCTTCAGCGGCGATAACATCTACAAGGACAGCTGCGTCGGCGTCATCGACGCCCATCACGGGTCGAGCATTCCGGACTTTTTGGAGTCGCTGAAGCGTATTCAGGGCGACGACGCCGAGTTCCTGCTGCCCAGCCACGGCCCCGTCTTCCGCCGCGACCCGGCGATCTTGCAGAAGGCGATCGACCGGCTGACGCAGTACCAGTACATGGCCGATTTCGGCACATGCGCCAAAAGTTGGCCGCTGCTGGACGAGTGGGAAAAGGATGTGAACGAGGGGCGGATACCGGATTTCGGCGGCTGACGCCCGCCCCTTCGCGGAAGAAAGTTCGCGCCGCCGTGGCACCCGGACGCCTGAGACGGACATAAGGTGGGTGGAACCCCGGACGACGCCCGAAGGGCGGCGGCGGGGCGAACCGGAATACCCACGCCCGCGAGGCGCAGCCATGTCCGTAACCGATGACATCATCCAGAAACTCAAGGAGAGAGAATGGGAGGACTTGTCGCCGCCGGAACTTATGGCCGAGCGGACCAACATGACCGCCCTCAAGGCGATTGTCCCCGCGCTCCGCCCTAACTTGCAGAACCAGCAGCATAATGAACTCAACGGGCCCAGCGGTCACGCCGGGGACGAGTTGGCCAAACGCATGTTCAACCACTACCTCGACGACGCCGGGCAGCTCTTCGTTCTGACCTTGGATGACATGAAGTCCATGAACACCAAGGACCCACGCATGGCGCCGCAGGGCGGCATCGACATCCGCAAATCGGACACGAACACCGTGAACTCCGCCTTCGCCGCGATGTGCGAAGGCGATCTCGTTCGGCTCGCCACAGGATTACAGCGGCAGCATGCTTTGGGGCTGAGACGACGGCGCCTTTTCCAGCTACACGATCAACTACGCGGGCACGATCACGGCGGCGGGCGGCGCAAGTACGTGGAAGGGGACGGTCGATTTCTACGACTGGTTCGACCTGGACCCCCGCTGGGGCTGGTCGCCGTCCAACAAGCGGGGCCGGACCCGCGGCGGGGAGCGCAAGACCCGCATCGGCTTCGTCCTGAATCTGGGGACGGAGTTCGATATGAAAAGCCCGAAGGCCAACGCGTCGCAGGGCGAGAAGGATGCCGCCCTCACCTTCGACGGCACAGCCGTGCCCGGTTCGACCCCCAAGCCGTGAAAGGAGCCCCGCCCAGGCTCGCCGGCATCGCCTTCGCAGGCCTAGCCGGGGAGAAAGGCCGCCGGATCATGGGACCGACTCGCCGACCGCCTCCCGCCGCCCGGCGCTAATCTTCCTTCTTCATCGCCGAGATCCACTGCCGCAGCATCCGCACCGCCTCCTCATCCACCCGCGCCGTCGCCAGCGGCGGCATCTGGTCCGGGCCGCGCCGCGAGATGCGTTGCAGCAGCACCGACCGATCCGGCTCGCCCGGCGCGATTAGAACTGGATCGGCGATCCCGAATGTCTGGTGTTGTGGCTTTGCTCCGTATAGGTGGGCGTCCTTTTTCGGAGTGGTAAAGTCCAGATCCATGAGAGAATTGCCGCCGCCGGCCAGGACGTGGCACTGGGCGCAGTTGGACTGCAAGTAGGAGCGGGCGCGCAGGTCGAGGTCGGCGTTGCGGTCCCCGGGGTCGGCCAAGCGGCGGTATTCGCCGGGGCGCTTTGGCAGCAGCGTCGTGTACGCCTCGTCCTTCCGCAAGCGGTCCTCCAACGGCCGCAGCAAATCGGGCGGCGCCGGAGCTGCGTCATACACCGCCGACAGCCCCCGGCCGGCGGCGGCGAGCGCTCCTCGAACTGGAGGCGGCGTCAGAAGGCGAGGCGCTACGATCGCGTCCGTGGTCGCTTTCGCCGCAACGCCGCCGAGGCCCAGCCAATCGGCGACGCGTCGTTTGATTTCCTCTATGTGGTCGGCGTCGCTGACCTTGAAGACGCCAAGGTGCTCCAGCGTCCGCAGCTGCTCGTCCCGAACGCCGTGCGGGTATTCGTGGATCTTGTTCATCTGCATTTCCGTCAGGCCCAGCACCCAGTTGGCCGCTCGGCTGTGGCACACCATGCACTCCGCCCGGCTGGGGTAGTGCCAGGTCTGCTTGCGCACACGACCAAGGTCGCGGACTTCGTAAGTCCGGTCGAGTCCTGCCGCAGGGACCAGGTCGGCATCGGTTTGCTCGTCGTTCCACAAGTAGGAATAGCCGTACCACTGCCCGTCCCGCCGGGTCAGCAGCCGCGTCTCGATCCGCCGCTTGTCGGCGGCGTCGGCTGCGTCCAGCGAAAACGTCTTTACCAGCACCGTGGCATCCGGGAAGTTCCAGCCGCGATAGGTCGTGAATTCGATCTGGGCGTCGCCGGGCAGACCGATGTAACGCTCCTTGGTCGCTCCGTCGGACCACAAGGGCGCGTTCACGTCGTAGGGGATCAGGCCGGGAGCGACGACATGTCCCTTGACGGAGGTGAAAATTCCAGTTTCGCTCAGCCGCGTTGGGAATTTCGGCGGATTCTCGTCCTTCGGCGTCGGTTCCAGTGTGTAAAGGCCGCCGGCGTGGTCCACGATCAGCAGCTCGCCGTCGGGGTCGAGGCCGAAGCCGACGATCTGCAAACGCGAGTCCGTCAGTTCGCGGTCCGACAAAGTCTTCATTCCGTCGTGCCGGGCCGCCCAGATCTCGCCGGTCGAATAATCGCCGTAGATGTAGCTGCCGTCGAGGTCGGGGTATTTCTTGCCGTAGTAGACGACGCCGCCGGTCAGCGAACGGAACTCGGAATGGTGGTGCTCCACGGCCGGCGTCACGATCGGGTCGGGGCCGCGCTGCCGCTGCGGCTGAAACGGGTGGCTCCCCTCCATGACGCTCCAACCGGCGTTGTCCCCTTTGTGGACGACGTAGGCCTGCTCCCATAAATCCTGGCCGTTCTGCGCAACCCACAGCGCCCCGGTCTTCTTGTCGAACGTCATCCGCCACGGGTTGCGGAAACCATAGGCCCACGTCTCCGGCGCCGTCCCCTTACGGTCCACGAAGGGGTTGTCCTTCGGCACGGAGTACGATTTGCCGTCGGCGGGATGGTCCACGTCGAACCGCAGCACTTTTGCTGTCAGGTGGGCTAATTCTTGGCCGCGCAGGTCGCCGTCTGAGTCGCTGGTGCCGTCGCCCGAAGTGACGTACAGATACCCGTCGGGGCCGAATTCCAGGTCGGCCCCGTTGTGGCCGTTCGACGCCCATTCGAGGATCACTACCTCGGACTTCGGATCGCAGCGATATGGCGGCTTGCGCGCGACCGTAAAACGAGATATGCGGTCCAGCTTCACCTTTTCCCCGTCGGGCCCATTGCTGCCAACGTAGATGTAGCCGTTTTTGGTATAGTCGGGGTGAAAGGCGACGCCGTAGGCGATGCGGTTCATGTCGAGAAACGGCTGGGCTTTGTCCTCGGTTGGATCGTTCTTGAGGCGGAACAAATGGCCGGGGCCTTCGTAGCCGCCGTCGTGGGCGAGGACGATCATGTCGTCAGTGCCCGGTTCGGTTTTGACATAGAGCGGCTGATTAAACGTCAGTTTCGGGAAGGCTCGAACGACGTGGAACGGTGGGGGCGGGTTCGGCGAGCCGACGACGTGCGAGTGAGTCCACGGAATGCGATGGTCGATTCCGTAAGGAGGCTCGGCGGGGTCCGCTGTCGTCAAGTTGGCGCCGCCAATGAAGCCGATAAAGAATACAGCCAAAAATCGCAATCGCTGCATGACGCCGTCCCTCGTGTCGATCGCCGGAGTGTCGTCCGGCTATCGAAACTAGGGTGCGGCGCGGCGCCTGTCAATGCAAAAGCCCCGCGAGCAAGCGCTCGCGGGGCTTTTGTTCGGGGCTTGGTTCGATTGGCCGTTACGGCACACGCGGGGACGTCGAAGGCGTCGTGGATGGCGTCGTCGGCGCCGGCGCCGCAGAGGCCTGCGGCGAGGCGCTGTAGTCGAAGGTCACCAGGGCCTGCTGCAACGTCCAGTAGGCGCCGTCGTCTCCCGGCGCCGCGGGGGCGAATTGCAGGCCCTTGGTCTTCATGTAGTCCACCAGCTCCGCGACGTTCTTGGCGCTGAAGTTGTTGTTGAAATTGGCAACGGCGTTTTCATCCTCAAGCGCTCGGATCGTGCTATCCAGCTGCGTGAGATAGCTGCTCGCCGCGATGTAATCGGTCGGCGACATCTCGGACTTACCCAGCTGCGCTCGCAGCTGGTTGAGATCCCCGTGGAGGTCGGTGATCGTACCTTCGTTGGGACGGTTGGAGCTGGTCAGCGCGGAAAGAGCGCTGCCCAAGCGCTCGGTTAGTTGATTGCGTGCTCCATCGAAATCCGAGGCCAACAAGCCTTGCGGCCAATGCAGCTTGCCGTCGTGTTTAAACGCCTTGAGCAGGCCGAGACTGGCGCCAACTTTCATGGGGCTGGTGACGTTGATGCGATCCAGCACGTCATCGGGGATGGGCACATTCTGCCCCTTGCCCACCGTGGGATCGCTCGTCAGGTGGTTAAGCAGGTCATTCAGCGTGCGTGCGGAAACGACATCGGTGATGGGCGGTTGGTGGCGCGCCCATTCGAGGTTACGCGCCAGCTCCTGCTGCCGCAACTGCTCCGTCGTCGGCAGCAGACCCTGCTCGTAACGGGCCTCGTCGATCAGCCGACGGCGGTAATCGATGCGCGATTCATCGGCCTGCGTCTGCGTCAGGCGAGCCTTCTGGTTCGCCATCTCAAATTGTCCGTATGCGTTGATGACATCCGCCGTGCCGCTCAGGAAGCCGTAGCTGGGGTCGTAATACGGAGGATAGTAGCCGCCGTAGCCGCCGTACCCGCCCGCGGGCGTGGTCGTCAGCGAGCTGGCGTCGTAGCCCGTACCGCTCGTCGTCAGCGTGGGGCTGTACGGATAGCCACCTGCCATCGCACCATATCCTGTGAGTGCGGCGGGGTACAAGGACCCCATATAGGGGCTGTAGGGGGCGGAATTCATGATCGGGGACGGATACGGATTGTATCCGTAGACCCAGGGCGGTATCTGATTTATGGTCCGTCCCAGGATCGCGGCGTTGTAGAGGTTGCTGTATTGCTGGATTCCCGGCGTCACATTAAAGGCGGGGTTGAAGAATGTCGGTGTACCGCCCCTTGAGTTGGATGGCGTCCCGTTGGGCAATCGGACCTGCGCCTGCACAGCCGATGCGCCAAGCAGGATAGCGCATGACAGCAACACCGCTCCCCACCGCCACATAGTGTTCTTCATGGCCGTTCTCCCGGGTTCGCTGGTTTCACCTCGCCCGGCGCGAACACCAAAACGAGGCCTGCACCCAAACCCGACCATCGCGGTCGGCTCTTCCCTTACTGCACATTTTACGCCGAACCTCGGCTAAATCAAGCCGACGGCCAACGTGAACAGGCGGCCAGTAACAGTGGTTGTGCGGGCTGATTAATGAGCGGCGGCGGCAATGCGGACCTGAAACGCCTTGACGCGCTCCGACGACGGTTCGAGTTCGGCAAGCCGAGCCGTCCACGGTCCGGCCTCCTCTGCTTGGTCGTGACGGAGCAAGCCGTCGATCAGGTAGCCCAGATACTCGGGATTCTGTTTATCCACGGTCATTAGATGGCCGAGCAGCTCGCGCGCCTCCGGCCATCGAGCGTCGGCTTCATACAGCTGGGCCAGGCGGAACTCTTCATCCGGCGGCAGCGGGGCGGCTTTGCTCTCGTCGTCCAATCCGCGCAAGGCCTCCGCCCGCCCCGCCGGCCGGCTGCCAATGACGAACCAGCGTGCACGGCGGGTCGCGGGATCATCGCTGGGACCGGGTCCGGCGGCCAGAAGCGCCATCGCCTCTGCATACTTGCCATCGTATCCAGTCGACGCCAGGACCATCGCCAGTTCGCGCCTCGCCCACGCCAGGTCGGACGCTGATAAATCCTTGCCGGAGTTGAGAAGGCGGCGCAGCACGGCCTCCGCTTGCGCTGGGCGATTAAGCCGCAGATGGAACGCCGCGACGCGCACAAGCGTCGGACCGTCATTGGGCCGTTGCGCCAGCGCATCCTCATAGAATTGTGCCGCCCTGTCCAGCCGGCCGGCCGCCTCGTAGCACACTGCCAGCGGCAACGCAGCGTAACGCGGCGGCAGCGACGTCCTCAGGTCTTCGACGGCAGATTCTGCTTCTTGGGTTCGCCTCCGCTGCACAAGATGCTCCGCCAGCGCGGCGGTGGCGTCCCAGCCGGCGTCCGGGAAATGCACCGCGCGACGGAGTTCGATTTCCGCCTCATCCGGGCGGGCGGCGTCGGCCAAGATTCGGCCCAGCCAGACATGGTAGGCATACCCGTCCACGGCCGGCGCCGCCTGCCGCGCTAACTCCACGGCCCGCTCGCCGTTGTGAGCTTGCAGAGCAATCTCGGCGGCCTGCCGGGCCACGGCGCCGCTGAAGACCATCCGTTCCTGCAACTCACGCAGCACCTGGTCGGCCGCGTCCCATCGGCCGCACTCAACTAACAGATGGACAAGCGATTGCGCCACGTCCGGCCGTCGCTCGCCCAGGTCGAATGCTCGCTGGAATGCGTCCAGCGCGGCGGCGGAATCGCCGTCCAGTTCGGCCAACCGCGCTTGCAGCAACGCCGCGCGGGACCACTCCGGCCGCTGTCGAGTCAGCTTGTTCAGCAGCTCCTTCGCGTAGGTAAGGTCCGAACGATCGCCGCGATAGGCGCGGGCCGCCAGGCGCACCGCCCGGCCATACTGCGCCCAGGCGCCGTCGTCGCCCTCCAGCCGCGCCACATCGGCCAAGACGCCGTTGACCAGACCGTCGTCCTCGCTCGGCAGCAGCGCTTCCAGCAGCAGCACCCGGGCGCTCAGATCCGAGGCCGGCTCGGCGGCCAAACGACGACAAAGGCGATCGCCGTCCGCCATTTTGCCGAGCCGGTAATACGCCGTCGCCAAGCGGCACAGCAGCAGGGTGCGATCCGCGGCCGGCCAGCCGTCCAAGCCCTCTTCGAGATCGCTCAAGCGTTGTATGGAGATCGCATCGCCGGCCGCCTCGACGATTTGCAGCACCGTCAGTCGAAACTCGACATGGTCGCCGAGGCGGCGCCGAGCATCGTCCAAAAGGCTCAACGCCCTGGCGCCGTCCCCACGCCGGGCGGCGTCGCGGGCGGAAGCGGTCCAGGCGTCGGCGTCATCCGGGTGCGCCAGCCGGGCCTGCTCCAGCAAGACCGCAGCCTGCTCGTCGTCGCCACGCGTCTGCAGCACCACCGCACGCAGCCTTGCCGCCTCCGCCGTCGCACCGCAGCGGTCGATGGCTCGGTCTACCTCGGCCCACTCCTGCCGACTGCGCGGCAGCGCCTGATTGTGCAGCAGCAGGGCTCGCGCCAGCAGCGGCAGCGCTTCGTCGGATGCGTGCGGCAGCAGCGCGGTTCGCCGCAGACTGTCCAGCGCTTCGTCGGTTCGGCCCGCGTCCAGCAGCGCCGCTCCAAGGGCCGCGCCCGCCGGCGCCGACCATGGAGCCAAGTCGGCCGCTTGACGCAGAACAGCCAACCGGCGGTCGCCGTCGCCGAGCCGCTCGCAGCACTTCCCCAAACACAATAGGGTCCGCACGGCTTGATTCACAGTCATAACGGATGTGTGAATGGAATCCTGCAAAGCGTGCTCCGCCTCGCTCCACTGGCCATTATGCATCCGCAAGCGTGCGACCAGATAATCGGCCGCGCCGATCGAGCCGTCGCGCCGCTCCTCGGCCGCCAAGGCTTCCACGGCCGCCGTGTCGCCCAGTTTCAGCCGAGCCTCGGCCAGATAATCGATGAGTTCCGACTGGTCGGGGGCCGGTTTCTTGTCCTTCAGGGCTTCGCGTTCCTCCTCCAAACACTCGGCGGCTTCCATTGGTCGGTCCGCCTGTAACAGCAACTCGGCAAGGGCCAGGCGTAGGTCCATGTCGGCGGGATGGTGCTTTAGGCCCTGCTTCAGCGCAGCCCGGGCGTCGTCCATGCGGCCGCGGCGAGCCGCCAGGTCGGCCGTGGTCAGCCGGACGCGCGCATCCTCCGGCGCCAACTCGCGCGCCTGGGCGGCATCCCGTTCGGCGCCGTCCAGCGCATCGCCGGCCATCCGATAGACGGCCCGCTCCAGGTAGGCGTCCGCGGCCCTATCGTTGGCTGCGATCAGGTCGTCCATCATCTGGTCAGCGTCCGATTCGCGGGCCAGCGGGCCGCGCAGCAACCGGGCCAAGCGAGCGTAAGCGCCGATCCGATGTGGGGCCAGGCCCACGGCCTTGCGGTAAGCCGCCTCCGCTTTGTCCCAATCGCTGAGGGCTTCCTCGCATTGCCCGAGCAGGTCTTGCACATCGGCGTCGTCCGGCTGGTAATGGGCGAGCAGCGTCAGGTGATCGCTCGCGCGGCCGAAGTCTCCTCGACTCATCGCCAGATCGATGGCCGCCCGGCGGAGGCCGTTGCGCTTCGGTTCGCGCGCCAACGCCTGCTCGTACAGCGATAGGACTTGGTCTTTTTGTTCCGGCCCGCTGGCCTGCCGGTC
>Ga0307476_10000983_pt1 | contig 18745 bp, 14 predicted proteins | sample atmos_gasesECM2C_2_FD_203314 | JGI IMG/M metagenome (GOLD analysis project Ga0307476, IMG submission 203314) | Hardwood forest soil microbial communities from Morgan-Monroe State Forest, Indiana, United States - atmos_gasesECM2C_05 | ecosystem: Environmental > Terrestrial > Soil > Temperate... | reverse complement strand
AACCGGTCTGAAGCAGGCGCTGCTGTCGCGCGAGATCGCGCCGACTCTGCTCAACCGAGGCAACGGCCGAGGCGACAACCGCGCGAGCGGCCTCGACATTGGCGAGTTGCAACTGCTGCTGTGCCTGCAGCGCGCGATGCTGTGCCGCCGCGCCCGCGATGTTCGCTTCGGCCTGCGCGACTGCCGCGCGGTAGTCATCGTCGACCAAGCGCGCGAGCACCTGTCCTTTGCGCACTCGTTCATAGTCCCGGAAGGGCAGCTCGCGAATGTAGCCCGTTACCTTTGCGGATATCGGCGTTAGGTCGGACTGGAGGTAAGCATCATTCGTTCGTTGCCAGCCTTCCCCGCCTTCCCACCGCGTCCAACTGGTCGATACGATCACAATGATCGCGATGGCCACAACGAACACCAGAACGCGCCACGTGAATTCGAGGAACTTGGCCCAATCCACCCTTTCGAGAGCGCTCATATTTCAGCGTTCCTGAACTTGCAATCTGTGAATCACAGAGCCGCGTTGGTACACCGCGAGGGCGCCGGACGGATAACGAGCGGGCATCGCACATCCCGCCTGACGCGTAAATGTTGTTTCATCCAAGGTTCTCCCTCCCTGCCCGCAGAGCGGCGAAATCGATAGGACGCTCACGTTGACGCTCGGGAAGCGGAGTGGTCCATGAGAGAACTACTCGCTCTACTCGAGGGACGATACCGGATCGATATCGTCCCTCGTATTCATGCGTGTTCGGCGACTAGACTCGCCGTTGCCCGCCGATCAGGCCGAAATCCTCGATCGGGCACCCTGCAGCTGGGCCTCCCACGCGAGTGCGGCCGCCGAAGCACCGGCATGGTCTAAGAGAATCTGGGCGACCTCTGCTTGTTTCTCCGTACGCGCCCAATCGCGCTGAAGTTCTCCGTACATCCCGAGCCAGGTGATCGGTTGAGCTCCAGCGGCCACGAGGCGGCGGATCGCCATGTCGTGTGACTCCGGAGAGACGCCGCCCGAAGCGTCGGTGACGACATACACGTCGTAGCCTTCGCCCATCGCCTGGATAGACGGCATCGCGAGACACATTTCCGACCAGAGCGCGGCGATGACGAGCTTCTTTCTACCGGTCGCCTTCACTGCCTCGACCACGCGTTTGTCCTGCCAGGTGTTGATAAACGTGCGCGCAATAGGCTCCTGTTCAGGAAAGACTGCCTGGAGTTCCTTGATGATCGCACCGCCCTGGCTCGGGACGACGGTGGTCAGAATCGTCGGGACCCCGTACGTCTTAGCCACCTTGGCTAGAGCCGTGACGTTGTTGATCACCATCGTAGGCTCGTGGCTGTGTAAATTGGTCAACTGGAACGGCTGATGATCGATCAAAACAAGAACGCAATTTTGGGGCGTCAGGAGAGCATCGAGCCCGACTTTCGTGAAGGTTTGCATGATGTATTCATCTCCATCAGGTTGAATGTAACGTGGACGAGTTCGGAAGCGTTTCCCTGCGGATCAAACGACAATGTGCGATCGATGCCTTCAGCGTAGACCCGCAGGCGACGCAAGGGATGTCACCATTCAGCCGGAATTGCACAGCCGCGCCGGCGCGATATATCGACGATTCACAAGCAGTGGCACGGGCGGGGTGCGCACATGCTGTGATAAAGGGAGGCCGCAATCAGGCGCGGCCTACGCAGATCCCCGCTTCAGTCAACGCTGCGTGTCGAAACGATGTCGACCACCGCCGGGACGCTAAGTTCGGGCAGTGAGACTCCCCAGCTCACCACCCGAATCGAACCTCGACGCCCAGGTACTCTTAGAAGAGAAACCCAACGAGCAGGCGCACGATGGCGACGCTCGTGGCGAACGTCGCCAGGCTCACGAGGTAAAGCGCTACGAAACGTCCCCATCGTGTGCCCCAAAGACGCTTCACGCGCTCCATGATTCCACCTTACCCTTGAAGATGCGGTAGCTCAGGATCGTGTAGCCAAGTATCACCGGGATCACGATTGCGGCTCCGACAACGATGAAACCCTGGCTGCTGCTGGCGGAGGACGCTTCGGAGTAGGAGATCCGAAAGGGTACGATGGTTGGATAGACGCTAAGGGCAAACCCCAAGACGAGCACCAGGATCGCAAGCGAGACGCAAACAAAGGGCAGTGCGTCTCCCCTGCGTCCAATTTGCACGACAGCCACGCAAAGCAAGCCTAGAAAGACAACGGCGAGTAACACGAGTAAGGATCCGAGCCTTGCCCAGACCTCGAGGAGTTGAGGTTGGACGGCGACAGCCCCGGCAAAAGTCAAAACGACGACGACCGCAAACAACACGACTGTGATTCTCAGGGTTGTCGCGGCGAAGCTTTGCAGCTCGTTCAGGCCCTTCAGGTAAAGCCAGGCCGCCCCGAGACACACGTATCCCAGCAACGTCGTGAGCGCCACAAGAAACGGAAAGGGCCCGAGGAAATCGAGCACGCCGCCGGAAAACTGGTGACCACTGACCGCTACGCCCTGAATGGCGCCACCGAGGATGAGCCCCTGGCTCAACGCCGCAACGATCGAGCCGACACCAAAGACCTTGTCCCAGAACCTGCGCCAGGCCTCCGTCTGAAACCGAAATTCTATCGACACGCCGCGGCAGCCGAGAGCCATCAGCGTGAGAATGATGGGTAAGTAGAACGCCGGCAGCAGCACGCTGTAGGCCAGCGGAAAGGCGCCAAACAGCGAGACGCCCGCCAATACCAGCCATGTCTCATTGCCATCCCAGGTGGGTGCGATAGCGCCCACCATTCGGTCCCGGATCGCCTCGTCGTTCGGAAGCAGCAACAACGCGCCGACGCCGAGATCGAAGCCGTCTAGTAGGACATACATGCAGAGCGCGAACGCGGCGATGGCGGCGGCGAAGAGCGTCACGTGGCCTGTGATCATGGCGCCGTTCCTTCCGATCTGGAGGCTTTCGCTAGGCCCGCGAAAGCGCGCTTCACAGGACCCGCAATCACGGGCGTACCGCTGAGATCTGAAGGGCCGTTACGAATTGCTTTCAGCGCAAAGGCGAGAAAGCCGGCAAAGAAGAGACTGTAAACCGTGAGGATGACGAGGAACGCAGCGAGAACCGCAGGACCGGGGACCGGAGAGACCGCGTCAGCGGTGCGGAGCTGACCATAGACGACCCACGGCTGTCGCCCGATCTCTGCGGTGTACCAGCCCCCCACTGTCGCAATGAGCCCGCTAGGGGTCATCCAAAGCATGAGCTTCAGGAACCACCGTGTCGAATAGAGCCGCCCTCGAAAGCGCAGCCAGGTGCCGACGCACACGGCGACGAACATGATCGTGCCAATGATGTACATCACCCGGAACGCGTAGAACACCGGAGCCATTGCCGGGCGCCGATCGCGAGGTGTATCGGTGAGGCCCGGCACGACTCCGTCCAACGAATGCGTGACCAAAAGGCTGCCGAGGAAGGGCACGCCGAGGGTGTAGCTGTTGCGCTCGTGTTGGGGATCAGGAACTACGAGAAAGAGATAGCTCGCTGCTGGGGTGTCTTTCCAGTTGCCTTCCACGGCTTCGATCTTGGCGGGCTGGTGGTCGTACATCACTTCCGCGAGGATGTCGCCTAGGAATATCTGGCAGGCGACCAGGACCGAAGCGAATCCGAGTCCCATCGATAGCGTCTTGCGCGCGAATGCCCGGTGTCGGTCGTGAAGTAGGTAATAGGCGCCAACCCCAGACACCAGAAAGGAAGCCGTGATGAAAGCGGCCAGCAGCATGTGCGGCAGCCGAAACGGAAATGTCGGATTGAAAATTACCTGAAGCCAGTTCACCACTTCGAAGTGATCGCCCCTGAGGGCAACGCCAGATGGGGCCTGCATCCAGGAATTGGCAGACAAGATCCAGGACGCCGACAGCAGCGTCCCGAGCCAGACGAGGCAGGTTGCGACATAGTGCAGACGCGCTCCGACGCGATCGAGGCCAAAGAGCATGATCCCGAGAAAACCAGCCTCGAGGAAGAAGGAGGTCAACACCTCGAGCCCGATCATCGGGCCGAGAACCGGTCCCACCATTCGCGCAAAGACCGAGAAGTTGGTGCCAAACTCGAAAGAAAGGACGATTCCGGTAACGACCCCGACACCGAAGGCGAGGGCGAAGATCCTGAGCCAGAATCGATAGATTTCGAGGTAAAGAGCGTCACGGGTCTTGAGCCATAGCCCCTCGACGATCACCAGAAACAGCCCGAGTCCGATCGAGAGTGTCGGGAAAATGATGTGGAACGTCACCGTGAAGGCGAACTGTATTCTCGACAGCAGGACCGGATCGTGGGCCATTGACTACTCCGGGGTATTAGGGCGACGCGTCGTCCGGCTGGAAGATCCAGGCGCTCACGACGAGCGTGCTGAAGAGCACGAGCGACAGGCACGCGGCGGGTAGCGCGAGCACGCCGATGATCGTGAAGTAGAAGCCGATACCGCAGAGTGAGGTTGCGACTGTGTAAATGGCGTCTTTCATTAGGCAGGGACCAAATTGGGATCGGTGTTGTTCACCGTAGTCCACGGGCCACGCAAGGGATGTCACCAAACCGCCTGAATTGCACCAGCCGTGCGCGCAACTGCCGAGCGCTCAGAAGCAGTCAGACAGCCGGAGGGGAGCACATACGCTGTGCCGATGGCCGCCGTAATCAGGCGCCGACTAATGCAGATCCCTCGCTTCAGTCACCGTTGCCCGTCGAAACGATGGCAACCACGGTCCGGATGGCGGCTGCAAGCACCACGAGGCATGGAATCGTCACACTGATTCCAAGAGCGCGATTGCGAACGGTGAGCCCCGCGTACCTGGTGGAGCTAAGTGTCTTGACCCGAGGAGATCTGAATTCCCGCGCCAACGCCGACTTTGCGCTCGAGTGAATGTGACCGTTCTGACCTCGGGGAGTTGGTGCCGCTGCATGAGGCATTCTTCGAAGATCCGATCTTGGGTGGCACCCTATTGCTGCGGTGCAGCAGTAGGGCGTCTACCTCGTATACGTCCGCCCCAAGTACGAGCCACGGAGAGTTCGCGCCGTTATCGACTGCTCTACCGCGGATCGGAGGATTTCCGCCCCGAAACCTGCGGCGCTCGCGTCATTTTCGGCGGAAGCTTTCCAAAGCCGGCGTATCGCGATCAACTGATAAGCGAAACATAAGAGCACCATTCAGTCGGCCAGATGGGCGACTTGCGCTTGGTCTTTCACAGCCGCGCCGAGAGAGCCAAAATGCGCATGTGAACGCCCTGGACCCACAAGCCTTGCCGGTCGCGCCCGCTGAGCAGGAGCAATTGATCCAAGAGCCACGGCGTCGAGAGGCATATCTGGCCGAGGCAGAAAAGCTCAGCCATACAGGCAGCTTTGGGTGGAACGTTTCCCGCGACGAGTACTTCTGGTCCGACGAGACATTCCGTATTTTTGAATTCGCCCGCTCTTCGAAAGTGTCATTGCAGATGATTTTGGAGCGCGTGCATCCGCAGGATATGCGTTCGGTGAATATGGCATTAGCCGCTGCTAACAGGGCGGAAGGAATCGACCTCGACTTTCGCCTACTGATGCCAGACGGGAGGATCAAATATTTACACGTTGCGGGAAAATCCGAGAGGGGTGAAACCGGCACCATAGAGGTTATCGGCGCGGTAATGGATGTCACCACACGGGAGCTGACCGAAGTCGAACTTCGACGGAGCAAAGAGGCTTATGTTACCGAGCAACGCCACGCAGAGGTGGTGATCAGTAAACAAGAAGCAGAGCTTCACGAAGTGGTCGATAGCATTCCAGCGATAGTGTGGCGTGCACTACCGGACGGCTCGAATTCTTACGCCAACAGCCGATTCGTGGAGTACGTTGGGATGCCCGCAGGGCAGATCGCCGGATCAGGTTGGCAGGCGGCAGTTCACCCCGATGATCTGGAGCGACACAAGGCTAAGTGGCTAGCGTCCGCTGCCCGCGGCGAGCCCCACGAGAACGACGTTCGTTTCCGACGCGCTGATGGGCAATATCGTTGGCAATTGTGTCGTGGCATCCCGGTGCGGGATGAGACTGGCGACATCGTCAGATGGTACGGTGTCCTCACCGACATTGAAGATCGGAAGCGGGCGGAAGACAAAATCCGCGAACAAGAGACAGAGCTGCGGCAATTGCTGGACTTCGCGCCTCAACTTATTGCGGTATACGGACCCAATCGCGAACGTCTCTATGCCAACCGAATTGCACTTGATTATCTGGGCCTCAGTCTCGAAGAGTGGCGGCAGACACGAGCTCCGGCGGCGTTCGTTCATCCAGACGACCGTGAACGAGAACTAGTTTATTTGGCCAGTGCTCGGTCTAATGGTTCTGCTGACCAGCTGGAATTGCGATTACGCAGAGGTGATGGCGTTTATCGGTGGTTCCTGGCTCGTTACAACACGGTGCGCGACAACAACGGACAAATCCTGCGTTGCTACGTCTCAAATACCGATATCGAAGACCGCAAGAGGGCTGAGGAAAGGCTACAACAGGAAAACGTCGCCCTCCGGGAGGAAATCGACAAAGCCTCGATGTTTGAGGAGATCGTTGGAACCTCTCCCGCTTTGCAAACGGTACTCTCGCGCATCTCCAAGGTCGCGCCAAGTGATTCCACGGTTCTTGTAACGGGGGAGACAGGAACGGGCAAGGAACTCGTCGCACGGGCGATTCATCGCCGGTCCCGGCGTGCTTCGCGGGCGTTCGTGGCCGTCAACTGCGCGGCGATTCCGCGCGATCTAATTGCCTCGGAGCTCTTCGGTCATGAGAAGGGCGCGTTCAGCGGAGCCGTGCAACGGCGACTCGGTCGGTTCGAGTTGGCCGACGGCGGAACAATGTTCCTCGACGAAGTGGGCGAACTGTCGTCCGACGTACAGGTCGCATTGCTGCGAGTGCTCCAGGAGCGCGAATTCGAGCGGGTGGGAGGAGGAGAGCGGATTCGGGTCGATGTTCGCGTCGTTGCCGCGACCAACCGTGACTTGACGGTCGCGGTTGCGGACGGAACATTCCGTCAGGACCTGTTCTATCGGCTCAACGTGTTTCCCCTCGAGATGCCCCCTCTGCGGGAACGCAGGGAAGACATTCCCGTGTTGGTGGAGTATTTCGTCGGCCGCTACGCGCGGAAGGCCGGGAAGACATTTCGGCGCGTCAGCAAGCGGATCCTCGATCGCCTGCAGTCCTATCCGTGGCCGGGCAACGTTCGCGAGCTGCAAAACGTGATCGAGCGGTCGGTGATCGTGTCCGACCCTGATGAATTCACTGTTGACGAGAGCTGGCTTTCGGCGCCCCCCCTGGTCGAAAGCCGGCTTGGCTTATCCAGCACGTTGGCTGCTCACGAGAAGACCATCGTCGAGGATGCCCTGCGTGCGAGCGACGGGCGCGTGTTCGGGCCCTCAGGTGCGGCTGTACGACTCGGGATCCCGCCCTCGACGCTCGACTCGAAGATTCGAGCGCTGAAAATCAACAAGAGTCGCTTTCGCACGCGACCAGCGAAGCCGAGTCAGTAACTATCGTCCAACATAGGGCCCTAGTCCCCCGAAGGCGATGATCAGTATTCTGTTCTGCGGATGTCGGGCTGAGCTGAGAGATCCCCGCAAGAACCGTCGACCAGGCCGATCTATTCCCTAGATTTCGGGATTCCCGAAGTCTCGGGAATGCGGCGGCGCGCCTGGACTTTTGGATTCAGCAGTTTGCGCCTGGCCCAGGAGTTGCACTGTCCTCAGCAACGAGGACCAATGCTGAAAATCCAACGCACAGCCGGCGGTGATGTCGTTTTCTCGGTCAGCGGTCGACTCGAAGCCGATAACCTGCGCGAGTTGTCCACCATGCTCGAGTTGGAACGTTCGGGGTGCGCCATCACGCTGGAACTCCATGATCTCGTTCTCGTGGATGCCGAAGCCGTGGGCTTCCTACGGGCGTGCGAGACGAGGGGTATCGCGCTTCGCAACTGCCCGCCGTACATCCGGACCTGGATGGCATCCCAGGGAGACCCGGCGTGATGTGCGGGAACACTCAAGAAAACTGCGGCACCCATTGCGTGAGAAATCTCACGCGCAAACAGTTCCTTTGGCGTTCGCCTTGTTGTTGGTCACAGAGCTTCTGCCGGTCGAGCCCGTCGCCTCGGCGGCCGCGGAGCTTGCCGCGGCCGAAGCACCGACCGCGTACCCCTTTCGGGATCGCCGCCAAAGTGTTGGCTGCTCCAAACCGTCGCCCGGTCCCTGGCCGCGAATGCTTTCAGACGCTTCCATAGGCAACAACGCATGGGATTGTGGGAACAGCAGCCGAATGTGGGTCACCAATTGCGAGCGGAGGGTGCCGGCCAATGAGAAACGACGCCCATCACCACCCTGACGCGTTCGACTCCGCTGCTGCCAATCGTCTGGAGCTGGTCTCAAGTGACAGCACAATGGGATTGCCGGAAATACGGCTGGACGATCCGACATCCAACGACCTGTCAATTATCGCGGCGCAGCTCGTCGAAGCCGCACACAAAGCTCGTATCGGTGACCGCGATGCGGCAGGTGCGCACATCGCGCATGCGACCGCGCTTCTTCGCGGTAATCAGAACTTGGTGCCAAGTGCCCCGCGGCTCGCCGCGGAAGCGCGACGAGACACAACGGGAGGCCTACTGGCCTGGCAACGGCGCCGCCTGATCGCGCATGTCGACGCCAACCTTGCCCGAAGGATTCACGTTGGGGAGCTCGCTGCGCTGTTTGGCCTGAGTGCGAGCCATTTTACTCGCACATTCAAGCGCACGTTCGCGGTATCGCCCGGCACCTACCTGCTGCGGCGGCGCATCGAAGTTGCCCAAGGTCTGATGCTAACAACGTCCGAGCCGTTAAGTTCGATCGCGCTAACCTGCGGCATGTACGATCAGTCGCACTTTACGCGTTCGTTCCACCGCCTAGTCGGCGAGACGCCGGACTCATGGCGCCGCACTCGGCGCGAGTTCGCTCGAAGATCGACTGATCAGGCATGAAATCGTACTTCTGCGGTTTAACGCGGCGCCGCCTGATGCGGCCGACCACCCTGAAGGAGTCGGCTAATCCAACAACTGGTCCTGGTCGGAGCGCTGCGCGGACGGCAACCGCTTCCCTCTGTGAGCAGGGAAGCCCACGGTCCCAAATGCGAGCGAAACAGCTTGAGAGAAGCGCTGGAAGTTTTTGTTCTAGATGGTGGGCGGTACTGGGCTCGAACCAGTGACCTCTGCCGTGTGAAACGGAAGTAGGGTGCTTACGAATCAACGATATGCGAGTAGCGTCCCTTGTTGCAACAGGCACTTAGTATCACGTGATGTCACTTGATATCACGGGATGTCACGATCTGACTGTCCCAAAATTGTCCCAGCAGCCGGGCGGCACGGCGGCCTAAGACGGCTGAATATTCTGGTTCTCCCGGAACAGGTTCGCCGCGTCGTACTGCGCCTTGATCCGCGCCAGCCGTGGATAGTTCACCCCGTAGATCTCACGAATTCGCTCCGGTGTGCTTGGCGGCAGGTAGTTCACGTAGGCGCGGCGCGCCCAGGGACGCAGCGCCGCGCTAGTCTCCGCCACCCAACGTTCAGCCCGCGCGCGATCGTCAAGCTTGTGCCACTCAGCGGCAATCAGCGTACTTAGTCCTGTTCCACGCAGGGGGTAGGCGGTGGCCGTCATCGGGATGCGTGCCACGACCCCATTCGAAAGGCCTAGCAGCATCTGTCCGAATTCACGTCCCTCAATCGCCGCGCGCGAAAGCACGTCGACGACACCGCCGCTCAGTTCTTCGAGGAACGCGCCATCCACGGCCACGGATGTCGGGCCCCAGACTTCCCCTTCCGGATTCGGTGTTGAGGTGGAAAGCTGCGCCGGGGCGGGGCGAAATGCGGCTTGCCACTTCTCCAGGTAGGCCGCTGCAGCTGCGGCATCACCGCGATATCCGCAGCTCGCCGACGCTCCAGATTCCGGGTCCAGGAAGAACCCGGCGCGTGCCTCGTCGGGGGCGTCGCGTACGAGGTCGCCGTACGCGCGCATTGCCCCGGCGATGCCTTGCCAGCCGATGTTGAATGCAGCGGTGTGTAACGGCACGACGGGGTGCAGCCGGAAATCCAGTCGGGTGACCACGCCGAAGTTCCCGCCGCCGCCGCGGATTGCCCAGTAGAGGTCCTCGTTCCGGTCGGGCCCGAGTTCGCGCACTTCGCCGTCGGCCGTGACCAGCTGCGCGCTGACTAGGTTGTCGCAGGCCGTTCCGTACAGGCCTCTCCCGTTCGTGTCGCCGCCCGCGAGCGTGAGCCCGGCGACGCCCACAGAGCCGCACGACCCCATCGGCGTGTAAAGTCCCGCGGCCAGCGTGGCCCTGAGAAGGTCCCTGATCCGGGTGCCGCCCCCCACAGAGGCGACCCTGCGGTCGCGGTCGACGGTGACGGTGCTGAATGTGCCGAGGTCTATCTGTAGCGCGCCATCGGCTACCCCGTACCCGGCATAGCTGTGACCGCCGCCCCGGATGGCGATGGGGACTATGTGCTTGCGCGCGTACTCCACGCAGCGTTGCACGTCCTCGAGGTTCACGGCGCGCACGATCGCGAGCGGGCGGCGATCATAGGCAAGGTTCCAGACTCTCCTCGCCTCGTCGTAGCCGGCCGAGCTCCCGCGCAGCAACTGCCCACGAACACTGCGGGCAAGATCGTCGAGGTTGGAAACCGAATCGGCCGCGAACGCCGGGAGAATACCGCGGCGCGCGTACGCACCCACAGCCATGACACCCCAGGCGGCACGGACAAAATCACGGCGGGTCCAAGCGAGGCGATCGGCGTTGTTATTGCTCATCGGCTGATTCTTAGCCATTAGTCGCCTGCGTATCCGGTGTCCCAAAATTGTCCCAGCGCCTCCCGCATCCTGCGATCTTCCTCGGACCGGACGATCCTTTAGCTCCGCCCACCGTGGCCGCCCATTTCCTTGCCTGGTTCGTGACCGCGAGCGTCTTAGCTGCCTGCAATCTCTTTCATAGCCTCCTGCAGCACCTTGTCGGCAACGCCACGACGCTTCAGAGCATCCGCAAGGCGGCGTGCAGTGTGTTGATCAAACTGAGCCTCGTCGCGCCGTAGCCCCTCGCTGATGTAGCTCTTCAGCAGCGTTTGATAGGCTGTAAACCCGCGCATCGGCGCAACGGATTTCAGCGACTCGACGACGTCGGCGGGGATCCGCATCGTGATCGTGGTGCTGGGTCGATCCTTCTTCAGCCGCTTCTTCAATCGCTCATTGATCATAGAACGCTTCCTCGGCCGCCGAAGCGCGCCAGGCAGAGATAATCCGAATGAATTCTCCTTCAAACTCGATGTGCACAACTGTTAGCAAACGACCCGCGGAGCTGAAGCCAATCACGGCGTCTCTCTGCTCCTGCCTCCGACTCGCATCTTGCAACACAAAGAGGGGATCATCGAAGACCGTAACGGCCTCCTCGAACGAGACGCCGTGCTTGCGCTGATTCTCCGCGGCTTTCGACTCATCCCAGCGGAAGCTCGTGCCTCCGTGCTCGAAGACGCGGTCCATGCGCGGAGTCTATCAGCGAGTATTTACAATGTAAATACAGACTACCGGAGGCGCCGTGGACGACCGCCCTTGCGCCCGTTCTTGCGTGCTGCGGCTGCTTTGGCTGCAGAGGATCGTCGCCCGCCGACGCGCCCGAGCTCCGCGAGCCACTCCGGTCCGGTAAGTACGGTGGAGAAGAGACCGGGTACGCTCAGGTCGAAATCGAGGCTTTCGAAGTGCAAGCCGCTGCCTCGACCAAGGATTTCGACCGCGCGGATATCTCGGGACGTAGCTCGCCTGAGACTTGGTACCAGCTTCACCGGCAAAGTGATCGCGGCCCCGTTTGTAAGCTCGATCTGCAATGCGCGTTCCTTCGAGCGGTACGCGACGGTACTGGCTCGCGCTTCAGTTTTCGCCGCTTGCTTCCCAGCGCGGGACGCGCGGGCGAAATTCTCCCGCAGCTCCTTCTCTATCCATCGAGTCGTCGGGTGTGATTTGCGCATTGTGAACCAAACGCTTGGGTTATCTGGGCGCCACCACTGTCCCTCAACTGTCCCAAATTCGAGTGAGACGACCTGAGGGAATCCACCTAAGTTCTTGTTCTGGATGGTGGGCGGTACTGGGCTCGAACCAGTGACCTCTGCCGTGTGAAAGCAGCGCTCTACCAGCTGAGCTAACCGCCCACTCTTTTCGGGAGCGGAAGTCTATAGGCGGCCCTCTACCGAGGCAAACGGTGCAAACCCGGCGCGCTTGCCGGCCGCCGGCGCCCCAAAGGGCACCTAGGGCGCGGCCGCGCAGCGCTTGGTAACATGCGCGCCCCCGACCCTGTGGCCCGATCCCATGACCGTCGTCACGCGCTTTGCCCCGAGCCCCACCGGCCTCCTGCACGTCGGCGGCGCACGCACGGCTCTGTTCTGCTGGCTGTATGCCCGGAGGATGGGCGGCAAGTTCATCCTGCGCATCGAGGATACCGATCGCGAGCGTTCCACCGAGGAGGCGGTGCGCGTCATTCTCGAGGGGATGGCCTGGCTCGGGCTCGATGCGGACGAAGGGCCCTACTATCAGACCCAGCGCTTCGATCGTTACCGGGCAGTCATCGGGGAGATGCTCAAGGCGGGTAGCGCCTACCATTGTTACTGCACCAAGGAAGAGCTCGAAGCGCTGCGCGCGCAGCAGACCGCGCGCAAGGAGAAGCCGCGCTATACGGGCATCTGCCGGGAACGGACCACGCCGCGCCCGGGCGTGCAGCCGGTCGTGCGCTTCCGCAATCCACAGTCGGGTTCGACGGTGGTCGAGGATCTCGTGCACGGACCGGTCACCTTTCAGAACGCCGAGCTCGATGACCTCATCATCGCGCGCTCCGACGGCACGCCCACCTACAATTTCTGCGTCGTGGTCGATGACATGGACATGGGCGTCACCCACGTCATCCGCGGCGACGATCATCTGAACAACACGCCGCGGCAGATGAACATGCTGCGCGCGCTCGGCGTGACGCCACCTGCGTACGCGCACGTGCCCATGATCCTCGGTCCCGACGGCGCCAAGCTCTCCAAGCGTCACGGCGCCGTCAGCGTCCTGCAGTACGAGGAGCAGGGCTACCTGCCGGATGCGCTGCTCAATTACCTCGTGCGCCTCGGCTGGTCGCACGGCGATCAGGAGGTGTTCACCCGTGAGGAAATGATTGCCGCCTTCGACATTCACGATGTGAACAAGGCGGCCTCGGCTTTCAATCCCGAGAAGCTCCTGTGGCTCAACCAGCAGCACATGGTGCGTTCGCCGCCCACGGCGCTCATCCCACACCTGAGGACGCAGCTGCGCCGGCTCGGTACCGACAGCGATGACGAGCAGCTGCTCGAGGGCGTGATCGTCGCACAGCGCGAGCGTGCCAAGACGCTGAAGGAGATGGCCGAGAACAGCCGCTTCTTCTTTACCGACGACATCCGCGTGGATCCCAAGGCGGTCGCCAAGCACCTCACGCCCGATGGGCTCGGGGGTCTGGCAAAGGTCCGCGCCCGCCTTGCTGCGCTCAAGGAGTGGCAGGCGCCCGCGATCAACGACGCGCTCAACGCTCTCGCGACGGAGCTCCAGGTAGGGCTCGGCAAGATCGCGCAACCGCTGCGTGTCGCCGTGACCGGCACGGCGGTTTCACCGCCGATCGATGCGACGCTGGCGCTGCTCGGGCGCGAGCGGGCGCTCGCGCGGCTTGACGCGGCGCTCGCCGGCGGCGGCGCCGGCCGCGCTTGAATCACACCAGCCCGGGGGGCGGAGCGCCGTAGTAGCTGCCGATGGCCTCGGTTGCCGCGCGCACCAGGTCGCGCTCGGCTGTACTGAGATAGGGATTCCAGACGTCGAAGATGAGGATCGCCCGCGGCGTGTCGGAGTCGTTCCAGGCTTCATGCTCGATGGTGTCATCAAACACCCAGGCCCGGCCGGGAATCCATTCGCGCGTCTCGCTGCCCACGCGAAAGCGGCAACCCTGCGGCACGATGAGCGGCAGATGAACGGTCAGTCGTGCGTTCGTCACCCCGGTGTGCGGCGGGATGCGCGTGCGCGGCTCGAGAATCGAGAAGAACACGTTGGGCCCGTGCTGCGCGATCTCGCATCTGGGCGCCGCCTTCACGGCCGCCGCGGTGCTCGGACAGCGTGCCAGGTGGGGCGGCTGCGCGGCCCCTTGGTTCCAGAGGAAATAGGCGCTCCAGCGCCGTGATCGGTTGAGCTCGCGCCACTGATCGAGCGGCGCGCCGTCAGGATAGGCGACGTACGGCTCGAGTCCTGCCTCATCAGAGGCCAGCACCTGAGTGAGCTCAGCGCGGATCGCATCCGTCGCCGCTTCGATCGCCCCGATCCAGGGGAACTCGGCGTTGCCGAAGAACTCGAGCGCAGGAATTCCCGGGAAGTACATGAAGGTCGGCTGGGGCAGGTAGCGGCTGCGCTGGCCGGTGAGCATCTCGATGCATTGCTCGGCGCGCCGGGGCATAGCGGAGGCATGGCGCGCGCGTACCGGCGCGAGCCGCTCATCGATCGCGCGTGCGAGCGCGGCGTCGTCCTGCCGCACGGCCTCGCGGGCGTGCGCGAGCGCCGTGCGCAGCGAGGGCGGTGGTGCGGTTTCGGGTCCCAGGGTGGCGAGTGCGGCGCGGTAGATGCGGGCGGCCTCGCGCGGATCGCCACGCCTCTCGAGGAGAGCCGCCTTCTGCAGGAGCGCGGGAGGGTGTCGCGGCTCGAGTGTCAGCGCGCGCTCGACCGCCGCCATCTCCTCTTCATACAGCCCGAGGGCGTCCAGGCTTGCCGCGAGGTTCGACCACAGCGCCGGATGACCCGCGTCGGCGCCCGTCGCGCGCTCGAACAGCTCGCGGGCTCGAGCCGGCTCGCCTCGCTCCATGAGCTGAAGTCCCCGCTGGTTCAGGACCGCCGGGTGCTCGGGCGCAAGCCGCGCCGCCCGGGCCAGCAGCTCTTCGGCCTCGTGGCTGCGGCCTGCGGCTCCGGCCGCACTGGCCGCCTGGAGGATTCTGAGGATGCTGGATTGATCGGCCGACATCGCATCGCTCCTCATGGCGATTGTTCCGCTCAAGCTCGGTGCAGGCTGAATTCTAGAGGCGGACGCTGTCCGAGGGGCGGTTCCGGCCCCGGTCGGCTTGCTTGACAACACCGGCGCCGCTGCGTAGGTTGCGCCGGCTTCGCGTGGGGCCATAGCTCAGCTGGGAGAGCGCTTGCATGGCATGCAAGAGGTCGGCGGTTCGATCCCGCCTGGCTCCACCAGCTCGATTTTCGCCCCGGCATCCGCTCGGCTCACGCCCCTCACGATTCATCGCAGCAGTCTTTCGCTGTTGCAGCGTTACCACAAGGCTTCTCCTGATTTTCACCGCGTGCAATTCGCGTGACGCGTAATTGATACATCGATTGCTGCCGTCGTTCCCGCGGTGTTACGCTCCGCTTTAAGTAATGTAAGTCAGCGTAAGGGAGCCGGGCTTCCTTACTCTCGTGAACCGGCCGTCCGCGTGCGCACTGCCGGGCACTCTCAGCGAACACAAAAGTACGGGGAGCGATCTCATGTCAACAGGTTCAGGGCGCCGTTCCACTCACATCATCCGGGCCGTTCAAGGGGCGCTGGTCGCCTGCGCGGCGGTGACCCCGGTGCTTGCGCAGCAGGCCCAACCGGCCGCGGCGGAGACGGGGACGCTGACGGAAGTCGTCGTCACGGGCTCGCGCATCCAGCAGAGCATCGCGCAGAGCACCCAGCCGCTCTCGGTCATCAGCTCGGCGGACATCGAGAAGACCGGGCTCGCCACCGTCGGCGACCTGCTGCAGCAGTTGACCACCGGCGGCTCGGCGCTCAACGCGAAATTCAACTCCTCCGGCAACTTCGGCTACCCGCCCGATGGAGGCGGAATCGGCGCCGGCTCGGAACAGGTCGACCTGCGCAACCTCGATTCCAAGCGCACCCTGGTGCTGGTCGACGGCCTGCGCTGGGTGAATGAGTCCTCGGCGTCGGGCGTCAGCGGCAGCGCCGACCTGAGCACCATCCCGTTAGAGATCGTCGATCGCATCGAGATTCTGGAGGACGGCGCTTCGTCGATCTACGGCTCCGACGCGATCGCCGGTGTCGTCAATGTCATCACCAAGAAGAAGGTCCAGGGCGTCGAGCTGACCGGCTACGAAGGCACGTTCAACAAGGGCGGTCAGACGACCCAGGCGAGCCTCACCGCCGGCGGCTCGAGCGGCAAGTTCTCCGGGGTCTTCGTCGCGAGCTTCTACAACCAGCAGGAGATCAGCTCCTCGAAATGGTGGGCATCGTCCGAGCCCGAGCCGCGCGCCGGGATCGGGTCCGGCAGTTCCGGGACCGCCCAGGGCCGTGACATTTTCTGCGACCCGTCGATCGCCGCGGGGCCGAACCCGAACGCCCCGACGTATGGCTCCTGTGCCAATCCCTTCGACGTGACGCTGAACTCGGGCACCGTGCCGCCAAATCCACCCAGCGTGGCCAACGCGACGGGTCCCGGGTATCACAACTTCAGTGACGCGGATCGGTTTAACTTCGCGCCCCTGAACCTGCTGCTCACCCCTTCACAGCGCAAGTCGCTCTGGACCAGCGTCAACTACGACATCAACGACGATGTCCAGATGTACGCCAAGGGCCTGTTCAACAACCGTACCTCCGTCAACCAGGCGGCCCCGGAGCCGATTTTCCTTGGCCCGTTCGCCGGCACCGGCGGTATTGCGGACGGAATCAACATCTCGCATCTGAACCCCTTCAACCCGTTTGGGATTGATCTGTGCGCTACCGCCTCAGCTAACTGCGGAAACGGCACGCAGAATTCATTCTTCATCACGCGCCGGCCGATCGAAGGCGGGCCGCGCATTTTCACCCAGGACGTCGATACCTGGTATTTCAGCGCCGGATTCAAGGGCACGTTGCACGTCATGGACGGCCTCAACTGGGACCTGAACTTCATCGATACGGATAACAAGGCGAACCAGAAATTCACCGGCGGCTACAACCTCAGCCACCTCAGCCTTGCGCTCGGCGATCCGGCCATTTGTGCCCTGGTCCCCAATTGCACGCCGCTCGATCTGTTCGGCGGTCAGTCACGCCCTATCACGCCGGCGATGCTGCAGTACGTGGAGGCGACGCAGCTCGACTCCAGCGACCAGCAGTTGAAGGTGATTTCGGGGAACATTACCGGCACCATCTTCCACATCGAGGACCGGGCGGCTGGCCTGGCGATCGGCGCCGAGCACCGCGTGTATGTCGGCATCTTCGACCCGGACCCGCTCCGCCAGACCGGCGAGTCGCAGGACTCGCTCGCCTTCCCAGTGAATCAGAGCTATCACGTGGATGAGGGGTATGCCGAGCTCAGCCTGCCGCTGCTCAGCACACTGGGCGCGAGCGCGGCGGTGCGTTATTCGGATTACTCGACCTTCGGCAATAAGACGACGTACAAGGGCGGCCTGCGCTGGCAGCCGATTCATGACTTCGGAATCCGCGGTGACTACTCGACCGGCTTCCGCGCGCCGAACCTCGGCGAGCTCTATGGGCTGACGCAATTCGGTGCGACGCTGGTCGATCCCTGCGGCCCGACCGGCGGTGGCGTCGCGCCTCAGTACGTCGCGGGCTGCGCGGCGCAGCATGTGCCGCTCGGCTTCCAGCAGGCCAACACCCAGATCACGACGTTCACGGGAGGCAATGCGAGTCTCAAGCCAGAGACCTCAGACAGTTACACCGCCGGTCTCGTGTACAACGCGGGCTGGGCCGAAGGGCATGCGGCGACCGCGAAGCTCAATGGCGAGGTCACCTATTACAACGTCAAGGTGAAAGGTGCGATCCAGGCGGAGGACATTCAGGCGCTGCTCAACGCCTGCCTTTCGACCGGCGGCGGCACCGACCCGGCGCTGTGCGCGCCGTTCAGCCGTGGCGCGGGCAGTCAGCTCAATCCGCCACACAACTTCCTGGAAAACCTGGCGCAGATCACCACCTCCGGCGAAGACATCAAGATCAACTGGGCATCGGAGGCGCTGAGCTTCGGCCACCTGACGGCGGCGCTGCAGGCGACGCACGTCAGCGGCTACAAGGCCGTGGACACGCTCGGGCTGGTGTCGCAGCGTGCGGTCGGGATCGAGGTCAACAACAGCGCGATCCCGGATTGGCGCATCAATCTGCAGCTCGGCTGGGCGTTCGGACCGATCGATGTGAGCTGGAACTTGCGCTACCTCTCCTCCGTCAAGGAGCTGTGCGGCAACGCGGCGACCACGATTGCGGTGCCCGGATGCACCGACTCGACCGGCGCCTTCAATGCGAACGTGTATCACACGCTCGACGCGACGGTGTACAACGACGTCCAGGTCGCATGGATGGACGCGTTCAGACTGACGGGCCTGCGCGTCGAGTTGGGCGGCACCAACGTCTTCGGTGTCAACCCGCCCATCTGCTACACCTGCACGCTGAACGGCTACGACGCCGGCACTTACGACCTGCCGGGGCCGTTCTACTACGCCAGAGCTGTCTACAAGTTCTGACGGCGGTCGGGGCCCGAGAGCTCACCGCGGGCGGTTACGCCCGCGGTGAATCCGCGCCCTTCTTTTTCGGTACCGACGTTGTTCCCCGGCGGCGGGGCGTGTAATCTTCCGCGCCCCCTAGAGACGCAAGCGGCGAGGCTGATTCGCGTCCCCATCGTCTAGAGGCCCAGGACATCGCCCTTTCACGGCGGTAACAGGGGTTCGAATCCCCTTGGGGACGCCACCTACAAAGTTGGG
>Ga0307476_10000982_pt1 | contig 18759 bp, 16 predicted proteins | sample atmos_gasesECM2C_2_FD_203314 | JGI IMG/M metagenome (GOLD analysis project Ga0307476, IMG submission 203314) | Hardwood forest soil microbial communities from Morgan-Monroe State Forest, Indiana, United States - atmos_gasesECM2C_05 | ecosystem: Environmental > Terrestrial > Soil > Temperate... | reverse complement strand
GGAAAAGGCGTGACCTTTTCCGAGCAGATTAACGACCTGTTCGAACATGAGAAGTGGATGGACGCCCGGCGACTCTTGGAGCAGCGGTTGAAGGCGGAGCCGGACAGCCATTGGCTCCTTACGCGCCTCGGTACGGCATACTACGAGCAAAAAAACTACAAGAAGGCGCTGAATCTGTCCGAGAAGGCGTACAAACTTGCGCCGCACTGCCCTTTGGTTCTCTGGGATCTGGCGTCCACGCTGGAAATGCTTGGGGCCGACCTCGGAGCCGTGAAGTTCTACACTCAGCTCTTCCAAAAGGGAGTGAGGGGTATTGCAGAGGACGAGTGTGGGGAGGGTGTTGTATGGGCGCAGTCGCTGTTGGCGGACTGCCTCTACTCTGTTGCCGGCTGCTTGTACCGTCTTGGCAATGAAAAGGCTCCCTGGTTCATTCGGCAACATTTGGAATGGCGTGCAGCGGGCATTAAGAGCATCTACTCCGCCAGGGAAGCCCGCGACCGGCTGCTCGAAATCTCAGGAGCGTCCCTAAGCCGCGTGATTGAACAGGGGGCCGGAGAGGCGGGCAAGGCCCTCGAATTGGTTGGGACGTGACCGGCTTCCGTTGCTAAACCCCCAAAACTACCGGCCATGCACTGGTGCTTCTGTTTCGACGCCTTCGCCCACCATTCCCATCCCGTAAACATGGCTCAATCGCCTTCGTAAGCGTCGCCCTTGCCCAGTGGGTTCACGTCGTCGTCCTCTACATCGCACGGGTTCCCGATCTCGTCTGTTGAACGCGGGGGGGCGCTCTCACTGCACTCACTGCACTCACTTGCGGGCGCTTCGGGGTCGGAGTGACGACGTTGAGTACAGTGAGTACGGGGGGCCTCGTTTTCAAAAGCCGCCAAGGCCAGTGGATTGACCTCGTAAGTGGGGCTGGCATGGCCACGTCCGGCTTGTCCAGTCCCCCCTATGGGGCGGATGTAGCACCGATCGACCAGCAGCGTCAGGATGGGGTCCAGCGCCTCTACGGTTGGGAACCGGCGGCGGTTCCATTGGTGGATGTCGCGCCGGCTCAAGCGCGACGCCCCGTTCTCACTGCACTCACTGAACTCATTTCGGCGGCGGGCGATGCTGACCCAGACGTGGCGGGCGTCTGCAATTTTGCCGTCAGCGCCCATCAGGGCGAACGCCGCTTGTGCGTGGGGCAGGAAGTAGTCGCGGGCCAGCTTGATCGCTGCGGCGACGGTCTGCGCGCCAATGGGCCTGCTACACGGCTGGCCTGTGGACAGCGCCTCCATAACGTGCAGGCTCCCAGCAATGCGTGCGGCGGCCCCGGCCAGTTTGTTCGCCCATCCGGCCAGCAAGGACAAATCCTCCCCCTCGGCCAGTTGCGGCTCCAGCCAGCGCTCGAAGTCCTGCATCGTGCGGTCGGCCTCGGCCGAGAAGCGCAGCAGGTGGGCGGCGGGTTTGTTGTCCTCCACCGCGCCTTCAAGACGCCACAACCGCAAAACGGCTTCGCGGTATGCCGCCTCGATCGCTTTCGGGACGGGCCGGGCAGCGATTAACCGGTTCCCCACATTGGACAGGGGCAGAGCGTTTAACCACCGTGCGAGGAAGCCCCGGCCGAGGAGAATGGTCTGCTCGGCAAGCCCCTGCATCACGTCCGGCTGGACGGCCAGGGCGACCGACAGCGCCGGAAGGTCCACCGTCTCTCCCTCCCGCCCGATGCGCCCGACGCGCAGCGGGTCCCCGGCGTGGCCTTTCAGATACACGTCGAAATTCGGCGTCTCGGCATACCTCCCCTTCACGATCTCAAATGCGGTACCCTCGGGGCTGGCTTGCAACATCCGGCCGCCCTGCTTGGCGAGCAAGCGCCCTAGCGCCTCTGGAGTCACGTCGTCGCAAAACATCTGCGGCGGCTCCGGCACGACGTGCGCGGCCAGTTCCTTCGCCAGCTGTTTCGCCTCCTGGCGGAGTTGCTGGCGTTCCGTCGCGTCCTTTGCCTTGGCGGCCTTCTGCTCGGTGAACTTGAGCCGGGCCTCCATCGTGCGGTGTTCGCTCTGAGCCTCCGCGATTTGCGGGGCCATTCGCTCCTGTTCTTCCTTCTCGAATACCACGACGGGGGCCATCGCGTGGCGGTGGACGATGCTCTTCCGCTCACCCGGCGGCAGTGCGACGACGGTGAAGATGTTAACCGGCTCCGTCCAGCCGTCCCGGACCACAACACGGATTTTGCCGGCCAGCGCCGCGCCGCAGATGGAGAGCGCCAGCGTGCCGGCCAGGTCGGTCGGCGTCTGCGTCGCCTTGGCCTCGGCTTCTATCCACTCGCACAGGACGGCGGGAAGCAGGTGCGTCGGGAAGGGGGGCATGTTGCGAGCGGCGTCGAACGGGATGGGTTCGGTCCAGGCGTCGGGCGTCGTGCTGCGGACCTCGGCTTGCCCACTGGGAGCCCCACGGAAGGAGTCCGCCAGCGTCTTGCGTTTTTTCATCGCCGGTCCCTCCCGGCTGCAACTTTGCGATCCGCGAGGATGCGGCCGACCAGAACTGCGACGGCCTCCGGCAGCTCCGCACGCAAGATGCGCCGCAACTCCGCCCGCGCCAGCCGCCGCACCAGCAGGCGACGGCGACGCCGTTCTGCGGGCGCAGTGGCGATCAGCGCCATCGCCTTCTCCGGCAGCGGCCAGCAGCCTCCCTTCGCCAGCAAGACCAACTCGGGTGCTGTGAACAGCCCGATGCAATTTTGCAGTTGGTCGAGGGGCGGCCGCTCGGTGTGAGCAGCTGCGTGATACCGACGGCGTGCAGCGGCCAGGACGGCGTGGACGGGCCGCTTGCCGAGCGTGAAGTGATCGGATAGGTTCATGTATAGACCCCGCTGATTGACCTACAGCACGCGCCGCCCCGGTTCCCCGCCGGGGCGGCGGCGTTTACGTACCGCTGATGTCGTCATTACTGGTGGGAGCGGGCCGGCGGCGCTTTAACTCGCCGGCTTCGATCCACTCAATAAGCCATCGGCCAAGGATGAAATACCTCCCGGCGCGTTTGCTGACGCGCAATCTCTGCTCACGGACCTCGCGGCGTATCGTGGATTGCTTGAGTCGGAGAATCCGCCGGGCGTCGTCCACGCCGTAGACGGCGGTGCCGCGAATCTCGTGGACGGCTGGGAGGGCGGTCGGGACTTCGACGGCGCGGCCGGCGTCACGCGCTTGGGAGCGGGTCAGCCTCGGCACGGCTCGCCCTCCTTACGGCTTCGGCAGGTGTTCCGGCTGCGCTCGCGGGAGCGGGCCGCGCGGAGCAAGACGCGCAGGGCGCGAGACTCGGCGTCCAGGTCCTGGAGGCGCTGGACAATTTGATCAGGGTTCAAGGCGTCAAGCAGGGCGGTCGGGTCGGTGGGTGCGGGGTCAGGCATGGCGGCCTCCATCGCGGGGCGACGGGGCCGGTATATGCGTGGGGTGTTGCCGTCTTGCTGCCGAGCGGCAACATTTGGCGAATGGGGCGGGAGGCTACTCCCGAATGATGTGGCCGGCGCGGAGGTGGTACTGCCAAGGAACGCCGATTGAGAGCAGCCGATTGTTGAGCTTGGACAGGGTGGAGCGCAAGGTGGACTCCCTCACGATCTCGCCTTCTTCGCCCCAAACTTCCTTTTCCACGTCCGCCAGCACAACCCCATCTTTTGACCAAAGAGCATGGACTAGCTGCCACAGCCGAGGCGGCAGGGGATAGGGTTTCCCCTGCCAAAAGAGGGTCTTTGGCGGGGCGGGGCCATCTTCGCCGGCGAGTCCGGCAGGCCAGTGGGCCGCCGCCCTAGCTGACTCCGCAGTGAGCCGCGCCGTCATAGATTCGTGGTCCAGGTCGCTCTGCCCGTATTCTCGCAAGACGGCTGTGCGAATCTGCTTGGCCGCAGCCCGCACCGCGTAAGCCGATAGGCCATGTGTCTTGAAGTGCCGCTGGCCTGCGTTGTGGACGATACAGTCAAGGCGCATGGCGGCGTTCAACGCCGCATCGTGGGCTGTGGCGGAGCGAACGCCGGCCCACGGCCCGGGATCGGTTTCCGGCCGCCTCGCGCGGATGCTTTCCAGTTGAGGGCGAAGCTCTCGGTCGGCCTCAACAATGCAGCGCCGTAAGTGGGCCACGTGGCCGGCTAAGTCGCCGCCGCGCTTCACCTCGTTGACCAGTGCAACCACGGCCCCCACAAGATGCTCTGCCGCCCATCGAGCCGCTTCCAGACCTTGTTTGTCAGTCACGGCGGGAAGCTCCATTCTGGCGGGCCGGCCCGGCCGACGGGCGAGACAGAGCGTCCACCCGTCGGCCGGGTCGTTGGGTGTTGCGTCGCCTGTTACATCACCTCCCTGATTTTACCCCGTTGCCACCCGCCTTCCACCCGGATACGCTTGGAAAAGCTCTGAAAACCAGCTGGTTTCGACCCGGATGGAAGACGGATTAGCGGAGTACACTTCTATCCCAAGCTGCTCAGCGGACTGGTATTCAACCCGCTCAAGGGGAGTTGACGCTGCCGCAGCGGATCCCCGCAGCTCACTCCGCCGTCCGCTCCACCAGCACCACCGACGTGTCATCGACGCGGCCGGCACCGAGCGTGAAGGCGTTGGACGCTTCGAAGAGCTGCTGTAGCGTCTGCTCCGGCGATCGGCCGCGGCTGGCCCGCAGCGCCGCCGTGATGCCGTCCACGCCGAACGCCGCGTGGCCCGCCGTCGTGGTCATCGGAAAGGAGTCGGCCAAGCCGTCGGTGTACAGCAGCACCCGGCCGCCCGGCGGAAGCGTTAAGCGGGCCGAATCATAGGGGATTCCGGCCGCGACGCCCAGCGGCAGGCCGCCCTCGGAGCCGTCGCCGATCGCCCGCACTCCGTCGCCGTCCGAGTGGTGCAGGAGCGGCAGCGGATGGCCGGCCGTCGTCCACTCCATAACGTGCGTCTCCACATCGACCGCGGCGTACAGCAGCGTAATGAAGCCGCCGCCGCCCTGCACGATCGAATTCTCGCAAAGACGCTCGTTGATCTCGGTGACGAACTCAGCCGTGTCGCGGTAGCGGTCGCCGCCCAACATGCGGATGAGCGTGTGCATGGCCATGATCGACATGCACGCCTTCAGGCCGTGCCCGGACGCGTCGCCGATCAGCACGATGAGCGTGCGGGCGTCCGGTTGGAAGACGTTGTAGTAATCGCCGCCGGCCATCACGACTGGCTGGTCGCCGACGACGCTGACCTGCGACGGCTCATAGCGGGCGGCGATGCGGTAGCCCGGCGGCATGACGATGCCGTGCGGAATGATGGACTCTTGCAGGCGGCGCACGCCCTCCATCTCCTCGCGCAGCCGGGCCGCCAGCTGCTTGGCCCGCTCCGCGCGCACCGCCGCCACGGCCGATTCCAGACTCGACAGCGCCAGAAAAACGAAATCGCCGCGGTCGTCGCGGATCAGGTAAAAGCGGAGTCCGTGAGTCAGGAATTTAACCAGACCGATCATCTCTGTGGATCGGCAACCGAGCACGACCGGCAATGGATTCGGGTCCTCTTGCAGCTCGGCGAAGGCGGCGTAGCCGGCGTCGGCGCCGCCGCCGAAGGTCATGGCCAAGAAGAGCACTTCCCAGCCGCCTGTCCGCGCGCCGGCTTTCAGCTCGTCGGCCGTGAGACAGACCTTGGCTTCGTTGTCGCCGGCGGAGAAGTACAGCTCAAGCAAATGGGCTTCTTGCGGGTCGTCCCATCCCACGAGGATTTTCATGGCGTGGCCTGCGGTTGGAGAGTGCGAGTCGGCGGGCCGATGGCGGATGGATAAATGGTACGATCGGCCGACCGTTGCACGCAAGGATTTTCTGGGCGTCGTCGCGGTAGGTGGCGCCGTCAATCCAAGGCGATGCCCCTGTTGCTCATGCCGATGAGGCGGCTGAGCCATGAGTTCCAGCACTGGAAAAACGTCCCCCACTTCATGTGATCATTGTGAGATCGATAATTCGTCAAACAAATGCTTTGCTCGTCATAGGCATACGCGACCATCCAGTGTCCGGCCGGCAGGCGTCCCGGTAGGCCGAGCATGACGAGAACCGGTCGCTGCCGTTCCAGCGCGTCCCGCAGTGCGCGCCGGCCCTTAATTTCATGCCAGCGGCAACGATACGCAGAGAGGATTTTGCAGACTCGCGTCTTGCTGGTTCCGAACAGACCAAAAAGAACGTCCGGCGGTAAGCGCTTCTCAAGCACGGCTAGAGTCTTTTCCGCGAACAGCTGCCGATGACACAACCCAGTCGCCGCGGCGGCCAAACCGCAGTTGGTCCGCGACAACGCCCCGTCGTCGTTGCAATAGGCCGTGATGGATGGCAGGCCGTGCAGCTGTTGGCCGGCGGCCGTCGATTCATAGGGCATGGTCGCTCCTGCGGAACGTTTTGCTCTCAGCAATGCGCCAGCATTTCATCACTGTTTTCGGGTCGGCGTCAAGCGCCGCCGCCAGTGGCCGACCCACGCCGGCTCGGGTAGACTCCCCTCATGAAGTACGCCATCGTCATCCCCGACGGCTGCGCCGACGAACCGCAGCAATCGCTCGGCGGCAAGACGCCGTTGCAGGCCGCCCGCAAGCCGAACATGGACCGCGTCGCCCGCACCGGGATCGTCGGCCGATCCAACAACGTCCCCGCCCCGCTGACGCCGGCCAGCGACGTGGCCACGCTCAGCCTCTTTGGCTACGACCCGCTCGCCGTCTACACGGGCCGGGCGCCGCTCGAAGCCGCGGCGATGGGCATTCCGCTCGGCCCCAACGACTGGGCGATTCGCTGCAACCTCGTCAATATCGAAAACGGCGAGATGCGCGACTTCACGGCCGGGCACATTACAAGCGACGAAGGCCGGCCGCTCATCGAGGCCGTTCACAACGCGCTCGGCGGTGGTGCAGCCGGCGGCCGTTTGGAGTTTCATGCCGGCGTCAGCTATCGCAATATCCTCGTTTACCGAGCGGACAAATCCGCTCCTTTCTCCGGCGACACCCGTACGCAACCGCCGCACGACATCCCCGACCGGCCCATCGGCGATCATTTGCCGAAAGGACCGGGCGGCGACCTGCTGCGCCAGCTCATGGAACGCAGCCGCGCCGTCCTGGCCGAGCATCCGGTCAACAAGTCCCGCGTCGAAAAGGGCAAGCGGCCGGCGACGCAAATCTGGCTGTGGGGCCAGGGCAAGGCGCCGACGCTGGAGCCGTTCAGCCGCAAATACGGCAAGCGCGGGGCCATCCTGAGCGCCGTCGATCTGGTCCGCGGCGTCGGCGTCCTGCTCGGCTGGAAGCGCATCGACGTGCCCGGCGCCACCGGCTATCTCGACACGGACTACGCCGCCAAGGGCCGCTACGCCGTCGCCGCTCTGCCGGATCACGATTTGGTTTGTGTCCACATCGAGGCGCCGGATGAAGCGTCGCATGAAGGCAAGGCGGATGAAAAGGTGAAAGCGCTCGAGCGCATCGACGAACACATCGTCGGTCCGTTGCTAGAAGCGCTCCCGAAAGGGGGGGAATGGCGTATCCTGGTTTCGCCGGACCATCGGACGCCGCTGCGCACACGCGCCCATGCTTATGGCATGGTGCCGTTCACAATCGCGGGCACGGGTATTGCATCGAAGGGCCAGCCGGCTTACGATGAGGCGGTTGCGGAGAAAAGCGATCTAGCGTTCGAGAAGGGGCACGAGTTGATGCGTCTCTTCCTCGGCTGAGACTTGAACGCACGGGACAGGGGAAAAGGCGGGATTTCGCGTTTCCTGACAAGAGGCGTCCGCCGTGGTTCTTACAGCTGCTATTTCTAGCACCGCGTGCTTCGGTCGCCGCGTCATCCGCCATTCTCCATCTATCGGCAGACCATCGCCAGAACAGCGCACGAGATTTTCTCTCGGACTTCTCCTATTCACCATCGCATTGCTTGGATTCATGACGGTGCGGCCAGCGAAGGCCGACGAGCCGACATGGGATGGTCGTGCGGTGGTGTATCCAACCGATAACCAGAAGGAGATTCCTCTCGCCCTTTTCGGCGAATGGCCGGACCCTACACCGGAACGCCACGGAACAGAACCAGTCGGCTACCCAATCACCATCACATTCCAGCCTGGCGTCACGATCAAAGACGCAAAGTGTCGTGTGTCGATCGGCGACGGCGAAGAAGTGGAAGGTTGGTTTTCCTCACCGGAAAACCCGGCAAACCCCAAGTTCGCCGCGTATCAGGGTTCAACTCTCTGTTTCATCGCTAAGACCAAGCTGAAACCTTCAGAGACGTATCACGTTTCCGCCGAGGCCGTCGTCAATGGCGAATGCTGGGCCAAGGAGTGGAACTTTACCACAGCGCACCGAATCGCAAGGGACGCAACAGCTGCTCAAGCCCAATTCAAGAACTCAGATGGCACAAAACCGGCCTTGGAAGACGAAAACGAGGCGTTACGGGCGGTGAACACCTATCGCCGTTGCGTCGGCCTAGATGAGGTCGTTCTCGACGCCGACCTGTGCCGTGGGTGCGCCCTGCACGCCCAATACCTGTTCAAGAATTCTGGTCGCCCGGAACTGGATGGCGCTAAGGGGCACACGGAAGACGAGAGCTTGCCCGGCTATTCCGAAGAGGGGAAGCGAACCGGGCTTGCATCCGTCATAGCCTTCCAAACGATTGATCCGACGGCCAGCGTAGAGCTGTGGATGACCACATTTTACCACCGCGTTCCTATACTTGATCCGAATCTGAAGCGGATTGGATTTGGGTCCGCGAAGAGTGAATTTGGGGCCTTGATGGTGGCGGTCATGGATGTTGGGACGGGCGTCCAATCGCAAGAGGACGCTGAAAGGGAATGGTGGCCGGCGGCAACTGCGAAAAGTTGGATAGGACCGGAAGGACGGTCCGAGGCCAAACTAGAGAGGCCGGCCCCGCCGGCATGGAGACCTCGCCCAGGTCCCGCTGTAGAACCGCGTCTACCAAATGGCGGGGACAAAGCGCTTTTGCAGCCGCTGAATCAGCCGCAAGGCGACTGAGTTTGCGATGATTCCGATCAATAATCGATTTCCATACCGCCCGGGAGGGCCGAATCATGGCGTTGTCGCGGTGTCCGCACTGTGAGTTCCTTCTGGGACCGGACGAGGCCCGTGCAGCAGCTTGCCCCGACTGCGGCGGAGCGCTGAGCGTCGCTCCGGCGCAATCGCTGCCAGCCGCGGCGGCGCCCCACATCCCATCAGCGCCGCCTCGGCGGCAGACGTCGGCGATTCTCTGGGCGGCCATGTTTCTGTTGGCTCTCTCCAATATCGGAATCTGGATATTGCTGCTCTGGCGTACGCCAGCGGCATCCACTGCTGCGTCGCCGACGATCGCCGTCGCGGATCTGTCCCGACCGCCGGCGCCGGCGGGCACAGAATACTCCGCGACGCCGCCTGTTCTCGTCAAGCCGGCGCCCGAGCCGCCTGCTCCGGAAGCGTCCAAGGCGCCGCCGCCGGCCGAGGCGTCTCCGCCGCTGGTGGACAAAACCGCTCCGGATAAAGCAAAGGACGGAGGGCCCAAGGCGCCGGCGGCCCCTGCCGTCGACGGCGGCATGAAGCCCATCGTGCAGAATCCGGCGCCGCCGGCGATTGCGGCCGGCCCTATGCCAGCCGTTGCGCCGCCGGTCGGCGGCGCCGTCGGCATGAACCCCGCGGCCCCCGCAGCGCCGCCTGGTGGGATCGCCGTCGTACCCATGCCGGCCGCTCCGCCGCCCGCCTTTCCTGGCGTGGCCGTCGGCCCGATGGTTCCTGCCGCCGGGCCCGATCCGGCGCAGCTCGCAGGGAGGCAGGATCCCATTCCGTTGGGAGCGGTCGAGTTTCCAGAAATCGAAGGGATGCGCGGTCGCATCGACAGAAACGCAGCCGGCGAGGTCGTCCGCCTCCGGCTCAGCGGCATGGGAATTCTCGACAGCGATCTGCAGCTATTGCAGCCTTTCGACAATCTGCAGGAACTGGATCTCGACAATACGCCATGCGCCGGGACAGGCCTCACCTATCTGAATCGGCTGAAGGAGCTGCGCGTCGTGAACCTGCACGGAACCCCGGCTTCCGGATTCGGCGTGAACGACCTGCCCAGCTTGACGAGTCTGAACCTGAGCCAAACGAAAGTCACCGACGAAAACCTGGACAACCTCCACGGTCTGGCGGAACTGCGCACGCTCGACCTGAGCGGCACGCAGATCGGCGACGCGGGACTGGAACGGCTCAAGGGAATGAAGCAACTGCGCGAGCTGCATCTCGCGCATACCAACGTCACGGACGCCGGCGTTGCGGCGCTGCAAAAGGCGCTGCCGGAGCTGAAGATCAGCCGCTGATGGGTCGTTTCTGCACCAACCCGCAGCGCCAGCGAGGATCACGATAAAAAGCCTGGCTGGCGCTTCGGGTTGGCGTGCCTACCGCTCTCTATAATGACCGTGTCGCCCCATGTCATTTCCAACAGGAGCGGACCATGGCCGAGATGACCCCCTTGCAGTCCCTCGTGGCCTGCGGGACCAAACTGTGGCTCGATTCCGTCGATCCCAAGGAAGTCGCCGTCAACCGCGCCATGGGAGCGACCGGCGCCACGTCCAATCCCATCATCATTGGCGATATCATTAAAACCGGCCGATTCGACGAGCCGCTCACCGCCTTCATCAAGGAAGGCCTCAGCGACGAAGCCCTGGCCTGGCGGCTGACCGACATGCTCGTGCGCCAGGCCCAGGAAGTCTTCTTGCCCGTGTGGGAATCCACCAAGGGCGACGACGGCTACGTCAGCTTCGAGCTGGACCCGCTGCTGGAAGACCTGAATCAAACCATGTCGATCCCGGAGCGGACGCAGCGCTACGTCGCGCTGGGCAAAGAATGGAGCCGGGGCCACAGGAACCGCATGATTAAGGTGCCCGCCACGCCGGCGGGCCTCGCCGCCCTGGAAGAATTGTGCGCCGCCGGCGTCACCCTCAACGTCACCTTGATCTTTTCGGAGCGGCAATACCACATTGCCCGCGACGCCATGTGGCGCGGCGCCCAGCGGCGGCCGTCGCTGCAACACTTCAAATCGGTTTACAGCATCTTCGTCAGCCGGCTGGACGTGTACACCGAACATCACGTGCCGGAATTGACGCCGGCCGCCCAGGGCATGGTCGGCATCGTGAACGCCAAGCGAATTTGGCGCTTGAATCAGCAGTTCTGGGCCGACAAGCGCTTGCCGATCAAGCAGGAAATGATCTTCGCCAGCACGGGAACGAAGAAACCGGAAGATCCGCCCTGGAAGTACGTCGAGGCGTTCGCCGGCTCCGACATCGAAACCAACCCGCCGGCCACCAACGACGCCGTGCAGAAGAGCGGCCGGCTCATCACGGGCCACGTCAACGAGATGCCGCCCAAGGCGGTGCTGGATGAGATCGACGCCAAGGTGGACATAAAAAAGCTGGAAGAGACGCTCATGCACGAGGGCCTGGTCAAGTTCGCCGACCCGCAGCATGGGTTGCTGAAGCTAATTGCGGCCAAACGGGCACAGCTCGGCAAAAAGTGACATTGGGAAGATGAAGGATGAAGGATGAGCTTGCTTGATTCATCCTTCATCCTTCATCCTTTTAAAGCGGCGGCCACTCGTGGTCCAGCCCTTCCTGCTCGATCTGCCGCACCTGGCCCTCGGTCAGGCCGAAGCGCTCGGCGATCAGCCGCCGCGAGCGTGCCACGCCGACGTCCTGGTCCTGCGCTTCCACCAGGGCCAGGAAGATCTCCTTGCGCCGGGCTTCGGGCGGCGCCTCTTCCACACGGTGCGGGGACATGACAGGTTCCTTTCGATGCTCAGCGGCGGTCGGTTCTCGCCGTACCATACCGCCAATTGTACCATCACGTTCGTCCGGGTCTTGTAAATTCCCGGAATTTCGCGCAGATGCTCCGGCGGGCCGCTCGCGCTGACCCCTACGCCCTTCCCGGAGCAACCGGGCCATCCGTCGTCTCTTGCGGCGGTTCGCACCGCCGCTTTACAATGACGGCGCATCCTGAGCAGGTTTTGCGCGAGGCTTGATCCGAATGGATGCCCGGCCGCCCCGAACTCCCCTGAGCGACGAAGCCTGGCGACGGATTGAAGCGCTGGCGGAACGCCTTGAAGAAGCGTGGAGCAGCGGCGCCCCGGCCGCTCTGGGGGCCTTGCTTCCTTCAGCCGGCGACCCCCTGCGCGGTCCGGCCCTGCATGAGCTGGTCAAGACGGACCTGGAAATCCGCTGTCGGAGCGGGCGGACGGCCGAGCTTGAGAATTACCTCCGCGACTGGCCCGAACTCCAAGGCGGCCCCGCCGACGCCCTGCTGGAGTTGATATACGAGGAGTATTGCGTCCGGCAGCGCTACGGCGATCGTCCGTCGCTGCCGTCCTACCAGGCCCGATTCCCCCAGCACTACGAGGCCCTTCGCCGCCTCGTGCAAGAGCATCCGCCGCCCACACAGGGAGGGTCGGTCCCAACGCCGGTCGAATTGTCCGCGGCGCCTGCGAGCGTGTCCTTCATGGAAAGCAACTCTCTGCTGCCGATCGGCGGCGGCTATGTCCTGGAAAGCCTGATCGGCCGCGGCGGCTTCGGCGAGGTCTGGCGCGCCCGCGCCCCCGGCGGCGTCCTCGTGGCCGTCAAAATCATCCGCCGGCCCGCGGACCACGAAGAGCGCATCCGGGAGGAGCGCGCCCTGGAGGTCGTCAAGCAGCTGCACCACCACTTCCTGGCCAAGACGCATCAGTACCATTCCGACGCGGACAATCTTTTCATCGTGATGGAGCTGTGCGATTGCAGCTTGCGCGACAAGCTGCGCGAAGCCCGGAAGGCCGGCCAGGACGGGATGCCGATCGAACAGCTGGCCCTGCCGTTCCGCGAGGCGGCGGAGGCGCTGGACTACTTGCACAATAAGGGGGCGCTGCACCGCGACATCAAGCCCGACAATATCCTGCTGCTGGAGGGCCATGTGCGCCTGGCCGACTTCGGCTTGGCGCGTCTCAAAGACCAGAAGATGATCTCGGTGAGCGGATCGGGCACCTTCGCTTACATGGCGCCGGAAGTGTGGGCCGGACACGCCAGCGCCATGAGCGACCAGTACAGCCTGGCGTACTCGTATGCGGAATTGCGCCTAGGGCATCGGCCGTTCTCCCACACCGATTTTGCCAGCCTGATGTTCGACCATACACAACGGACGCCGGACCTCACGCCGATGCCGGAGGCCGAACAGGCCATTGTTCTGCAAGCGCTTGCCAAGGCGCCGGAACACCGCTTCCCCACTTGTGTGGATTTCGCGCGGGCGCTGGAACGGCTGGCGGAGCAATCCGTCGATCCGGGCACGGATCGGCCGGCGCCCTTTGCACCGTCGTATGCGCCGCCTTCATCCGAGCAGACAGGGGCACGGAGACGAGAGACAACCGGCCCAGCTACCGGGCCGATGGGCACGCAGAGGGGAATGGCGCCGTCGAACGTCGTCGCTCCCACGGACGATGACGAAGCGGGCACCATCATCGGCTCGCAGCCAATGACGCCGCCGAGGGGCAAGATCGCCGCGGCGGAACTGGATGCCGCGACAGGGTCCATGCCGCCGACGCCAATTTTCAAGCGGCCAGTGCGCCGGCGTCCGTGGGGCGGCTTTCTGACATTCCTGGCGGTCGTCGTGGCGGCCGTGACCGGGTTCGTCGCATGGCTGGTTCTTTCCAAGGGCGGCGGCCCGTCCGTTGCTCCGGTCGTTCCTCCGACCGTGCCGGTTCCCGTCCCTGCGTCCCTCGCGCTGATCACGCCGCCGCCGCTGACGATAAGCCGCGGCGAAAAGCAGACCGTGCGAATCCAGCTGGAACGGAAGAATTGCCCTGACGCGGCGACCCTAACGGCGACGGCGCCGCCGCAGCTAACCGTGGGGCAGGCTGCGGCGCCCGCTGGCGCCGACCACATTGACGTGGAGGTTACGGCGGCGACCGATGCACCAAAAGGGGAGAACAAAATTCGCTTTCATGTGACCGCTGGCGCCGCCGGCGGCGACGCCGAGCTGGCCGTGACGATCGTGGGTCGGGGTTTCCTGCCGCCCGGCTTTCAGCCCATCGGCGAGGAGAGCGACGGCCTGTATCACGGCCTTGTCACGGAGCGGGGTGGGACGCGGACGGAGTTCGTTCTGCTCGGCCGGCAGGTTCCGGGCGATCCACCGCCGTTCTACATCATGAAAACCAAGGCGCCGCGGGCCTTTTTGACGGCGCTTGCGGGGCGGCAAATAAACCCCGAAGAAGCCCATCTGCCCCTGCTGGGTCTGACGGCAGCGGAAGCGCGCAAACTGGCCGATCAGCTTGCCCCCGGGCTCGGCCAGCTGCCGACGAAGGAGCAATACGACAGGGCGGCTGGATTCGGCCGCCGGGAATGGCCAGCCCCGCAACAGGCCGCCGTGAAGCGCATCGACGTCGGCCCGCTGCCGGTTGACGACAAGGCCCGGGACGACGACGAGACGCCGGAAGGCGTGCGCGACCTGTTCGGCAACGGCACGGAATTCACGCGCAACCTTATCGACGGCGCCACGGTCCCGCCGGCCGATCCGAAACCGGACAGCCTGGTGATTCTGCGGAGTTGGTCGTTCGCGGCGCCGCAGGCGATGACTTATGACGATCTCGATTATCAGCAGAAAATTCCGAAGGTGCAGTACGAGCGCGCCAATAGTCCCTACACGGGGTTTCGCGTGGTGATTGAGCCGCCAGGCCGGTGATTCGTCGGCAGCTTGCTGCGCGACGCGGCGTTACAATTCCTTCAGCGCCCTCCGCGCCGGTCATCCGCCATGAATCCATCTTCGCACAGCGCGGACGCCACTTCGCCTAGTCTGCTGGCGCGCGTGCAGGCCAATCAACCGGGGTCGTGGGAACGGCTGGTGGACCTGTACGGCCCGCTGATTTACTATTGGTGTCGCCGAAGTGCGCTTTCGCCGGAGGACGCCGCCGATGTATTTCAGGAAGTGTTCCGGTCAGTCGCCGAGCATATCGCCGGCTTCCGCCGCGACCGGGCCGGCGCCACCTTCCGCGGCTGGCTGCGCACCATCACCCGCAATAAGATTCACGACCATTTCCGTCGCGCCCACGATCGGGCCGTGGCGGCCGGCGGCAGCGACGCTCAGCGGTGGTTGTTGGCCGTGCCGGCGGCGCCCGAGGAAGAGGACGCGGAGGAGGCGGGACTGCTGCACCAGCAGGTGCGCCGGGCCGTCGAAGCGCTTCGCGGCGAATTCGAGCCGCGGACCTGGCAGGCGTTTTGGAAAGTGCAAATGGAAGGAGAGTCCACCGCCGACGTTGGGGCGGAACTAGACATGACGGCCGCCGCCGTCCGCAAAGCGAAGCTGCGCGTGCTGCGCCGGCTGCGCGAGGAACTGGGCGATTTGTTGGAATAATGGCGGGACGCGCCGGCGTTCTAGTGAATGGGATCTCTGCGCCGCGAGCGGGATAAAGCGATGATCGTCTGTGAATGCCCCAATGAAAGCCTGTTGACCGACTACCTCGCCGGCCGCCTCGACCGCCCGACGCATGAGGCGTTGGACGAGCACCTGGACGGCTGCGCTGCCTGCCAGGCGACCGCCGACGAATTGGAGTCCGCCGTCGATTCGTCCTTCCCCGGCCTGGCGCCGGCGCCATGTACGCCGCCGCTGGACGCCGCCGTTCTACCGTTGCTGGATCGAGTCAAGGCGCTCGGCGTAGGTTTCTCCTCCATCCAGGGCGGCGCCGTCCCGGGGCCGGGAATGATTCTCGGCCAATATGTTCTGTTGGAAGCAATCGGCGCCGGCGGCATGGGCCGCGTCTTCAAAGCGCGACATCAGGTCATGAATCGGCTGGCGGCGGTGAAACTGCTGGCGCCGGAGCGCTTTTGCTCGAACGAGGCGCGAGCGCGCTTCCGACGCGAAGCGGAAGCCGCCGCCCGGTTGACGCATCCCCACATCGTGGCCTCTTACGACGCCGGTCAAGCCGACGGCCGCGATTTCCTCGTTATGGAGTATATCGAAGGTCCAAATCTCTCAGAGCTGGTAAAGCGCGATGGGCCTTTGCCGGTCGCTGCGGCCGTGGATTACGTTGGGCAGGCGGCCCGCGGTCTGGCTTACGCCCATGCCGCCGGAGTGATCCATCGGGATGTAAAGCCGGCCAACTTGCTCGTGGACGCCGCCGGCGTGGTCAAGGTGCTGGACATGGGCCTGGCGCGCCTGCCGTCGGCCGACGAGCGGATCGACGACGCGGGCCTGACCTCAACAGGCGTCGTTATGGGCACGGCCCCCTTCATGGCCCCCGAACAGGCGGCCGACACACGCCGCGCCGACGAGCGCTCTGACGTCTACGGTCTCGGCTGCTGTCTCTATTTCCTGCTCACGGGCCAGGCGCCGTACGAAGGCCGCACGCCGCTGGAGGTCGTTTTCGCTCATCGGGAACAGCCGATTCCCGATTTGCGCAAACAGCGGCCGGACTGCCCCGCCGCGGTGGACGCCCTGTTCCGGGCGATGGTGGCCAAGCGGCCGGAAGATCGGCCGGCGTCCATGACGGCGGTCCTGACGCGCCTCGCCGCGCTGTCGCATCCCACGCGCCCGCGCCGCCGGCGATGGCCCTGGCTCCTCGGTGCGGCTGGTCTGGCGGCGGCCGCGGCGCTCGCCGCTTTGCCGTTCTTCCATCTCGGCGGGGCGGGCGTCGTGACGCCGAAGCCGACGGCCGGTCACGTCCGCGGCGATTCACCGTCGGCCGATTCCCCGGCGCCTCCGGAACAGGCCAAATCGCTGAGCGTCGAAACGGTTCGCATCAAAGCTGGCGACTTCCTGCGGGGCTCGCCGGAATCCGACCGCGACGCCCTCGACGATGAGAAGCCGCAGAAAAAGATCGCCATTTCCCGCCCCTTCTTTCTGGCGAAAACCAAGGTCGTGCAAGGGTTGTTTCAGCGCGTGACAGGCAAGAACCCCAGCGCCTTCAGCGCCAACGGCGCCTTCAAGGACAAGGTGGGCGACAAGGACACGGCGGACTATCCCGTCGAGTCGGTTCGCTGGATCGAGGCGATCGAGTTCTGCAACCGGCTGAGCGAGCGGGACGGCCTGACGCCCTATTACCGCATTGAAAACGGCGCCGTATCGGTGGATGGGGGCGACGGCTGGCGACTGCCCACCGAGGCGGAATGGGAATACGCGTGCCGCGCCGGGACGGATACCCGCTGGTCCTTCGGCGACGATGCAACCGATCTCGGCGACTGCGCCTGGTTCGCTGGAAATTCCGGCGGCACGACCCATCCCGTGGCTCAAAAGAAGGCCAATCCCTGGGGCCTCTACGACATGCACGGCGACGTGCCGGAATGGTGCTGGGACCGCTACGCGCCCGATTATTACAAGCGGAGCGTGCTGAGCGACCCGGCGGGCGACGGCCGCGGCGACGTGCGCGTCTGCCGCGGCGGCGCCTGGAACGATGACGCCGGACAAACGCGCTCCGCCTCGCGTCAATACCTCGGCACAGTCTACGGCGGCGTTCTCACCCACGTCGGCTTCCGGGTGGCCCGCAACGCCGGGCCGTGAGTCGCTTCTCCCCGTCCCAAGCACAATTCATGGGACGCCCTCGCGTTCTAGCAATTGACGGCGAAGCGCCGTCGCAGTCTCCCATCCTCCAATCGAGGGCGTCGATCATGCGACATTTCCAAAAGTTACTGTGGCTGTCTCCGCTCGCCCTGCTGGGCGCGGTCGTCGGCGTCGTCGCGGCCTTTTGCGGCGGCGAAGACTCGAAGCCCGCCAGCGCGGCCCCGATCAAGCTGCCCGGCGCCGCATCGCGCGGCGTCTTGCGCGGCGACCACTACTACACCATCATCGGCAGCGAAATCATCGACGTGGACCTGAAGCAGCGTCAGGCGACCGCGAGAGCGTCGCTGTCCGAGTGCTACGACTACCTCCCGCTCGCGCCGTTCCTGGATGAGATGGACGGCAAGGCGTGCGTCGCGTCGGAAAAGGGGGTCGCCTCCGTCCCGGCGATCAACGTGATCGACCTGACCACCGGCAAGGTTCTGCACTCCGTGAAATACATAGGCGAGGTCCACGGCCTCGGCTTCGCCGGCGACGACCGCGTCTTCGTCATCGGCGCCACAAATGTGGTCGTCCTCGACCTCAAGAGCGGCGAGACCGTGCAGACGGTCCCGGTTCTGAAGCCGGAGCAGGCGGAAAAGCGAGGGACGGCCGCCGTCAGTGCCTATCAGAGGGTCGGCAACCTCCTTTATCTGGCGGAAAACGCCGCCATGCGCTTCGACGTCGTCGACCTGGAAGCGGGCAAGGTCGTCGCCGAGTTGCGGGCCGGCTATGACTGGTTCGGCGGCCTGCAAGTGATCGGCGACAAGGCGTACGTACGGAGCATTAACCTCAGCTACGGCATCAACAATCCGCAATTCGGCTTCTTCGATCTCAAAACGAAGAAATACATCGACTTGAAGCACCCGGACGCCAAGATCACGGACCACATCATCGAGAAGGACTTCGACCAGACGACGCTGGTCGCCGGCCCGGATGCGGGCGTGTGCCTGGCGTGGAAGGGGAACGTCTACCAGTTCGACGCCGACGGCAAGCAAATCGGCGTGACGCCGATTGACAAGGACGACGGCCGGCTGGTGGGCGTTTGGAACGGCCAGGCGCTGACGCTCGGCGCAGATGCGCTGCATCTGACGCCGCTGGCAAAGGCGAGTGCTAAGGGCGACTGAATGCGGCTCATCGGTTCGCCACGTTTGAGCTAACAGCTATTAGCTGACAGCTAATAGCTGTTAGGGTCTGTCCCATAAGCCCCTCGCCCCCGTACTTGGGGGAGAGGGGCGAGGGGCATGGTTT
>Ga0307476_10000981_pt1 | contig 18760 bp, 23 predicted proteins | sample atmos_gasesECM2C_2_FD_203314 | JGI IMG/M metagenome (GOLD analysis project Ga0307476, IMG submission 203314) | Hardwood forest soil microbial communities from Morgan-Monroe State Forest, Indiana, United States - atmos_gasesECM2C_05 | ecosystem: Environmental > Terrestrial > Soil > Temperate... | reverse complement strand
GCAACTGTCGGCCGAACTCAAAAACCGCGCGAAAACTCATTGCGACTACGGTCATCCGTTGACGGGCGAGAACCTTCGCGTGCGCATGGTCGCCTCGGTGTACTGCCCCGTCGCGGAGTGCCGCAAGCTTTTGTCGTCGCAGATCTTCATCGTGGCCGGTGCTGCGGAAGACTCGAGGATTGCCAGGCCGAGCTAGTTCGCCTGCGTCAAGGTGCATTCGGCGTCTGCGCCCACGGTGATATTGTTTGTCCCGTTTGCTGCGGTCTGTAAGGTTAAAGCCGTCCCCGATGCGGTTGCGCCGTTTTGTATGTTAGCTTTGACGTGCACGACTTCCGCCGCCCCGGGAGCGCCGGAGGCGCCGGTCTTTGTGCTCCATGCCGTTTGCCCAACCGCAGAAATCTGCTGATAGGCTGCTGTCGCCCCGATTGGTCCGTCGGCTTCGAGGGCGTACGAAGTAGCCGTACCTGGACCGCCAAGGCAGAATTGCACCGTAGCCGAAGCCGCGAAGGTGATCGGAACTTCACAGCTCAAAACGTAACGCTTGCTCGCGGCAATATTCCAGGCCATCCCCGTGACGTTGGTGCAAGTGGTGGAACTTTGGGCGGTCATCGCCGCGGTGTTGTAGCCGATGGTCAGATCTGCGTATGCAGGCGATCCTGCTGAAACGCCAGAGCTCACCTGATTCAGAGCAAAAATAGATGACGGTCTGCCTCCGTTGCTCGCCCCAAGCGTCCCGCCTCCGTCCGATTGCCACTTCAGAGGGACACTCCCAAGAGAAATTAGACCGGCCGTTACATCGATCTGATCGATCGCAGCGGCAGTGCCGATCCGCACGGTGCCGCCCGAAATGGCCTGAAAGAAACAGTAACCGCTTGTAGCATTCAGGCAGGTAAAGACCTGCGTCGAACCGGAGCCGTCGACGGAGAGCGTGAAATTGTGCGATGCGGTCCTCGATATGCTGAACACGTCCTCCGCCGTTCCACCTGCCGGATTTACCCAGAGCTGAATTTTTGGCTGGGAACTGTGAAAAAGCTGCCAGAAATACTGATCGCTGTTCGTCGTGCTAGTGAGGTAGTAGCTGGCCGGATCTGCCGCTGTAGTTTTTATCGGGCCGTTGGTCGTGATGCCGCCATTGTTGCCGAATTTTGAAGCCTGTCCGTTCACCGTGCTGATGAAAGTGTTGGTGCCATTGTTGTCAACGTATTCTGTCGCCAAAGTGCTAGCACTAGAGTCTAGTACCATGTTCAGCACCGAGTTCACGTCAAAAAACCAGAGCGCTTGTGAAGTCACCGAAGCATCTTCGAAATCGTTGCCCGCAATATAGTTGTTGTTTGAGGCGAGAAATTTTCCGGCGTAAGGATAGTTCGTAATCTCAAACCGGTTCTCGCTGATGAAATTCTCATTGTCTCCGCCGCCAGTCTGTGCCGTACTGTCGAACTCAATCGCGGACCCCGCAGTCATCACGAGGCTGCCAGCGTTCGTCTCTGAAACTCCATTCGGATTGTTGACTGTGATCGTCGTCGTCGTAGAGGCGACAACGTTGAACGCTACCGGATTGCTCCCGCCAGTATTATTTGCGGCATTGGTGAAGCCGGAGATCGTGACAGACTGAGTAGCCAGGGCATTCGCCGCGCCGCCTGTGATCGTCCCTGTGTAAACGGTGTTCCCGCCCGAAGCAGCCGCGACCGACGTCAGACTGAGAGTTGCCGCTGTGAGATTTGAGCCGCTACTCGGCCCGATGAAGTTGTGATCGAAAGCGACGGAACCGGCATAGGTTTTCTGGTAGTCAACACGGCGGAGACGATTAAAATAATTGCGCTGGATGTAAGAGTTGTAGCCCTGAAAAGCCGCATTCGGAAAGTTCAGCCCTGTGAAAGTTCCCGCGAAGCCGCCGAGTAAAATTGCATCCTGATTGCACGCCGTTCCACTTTGGGAGCCGTACCAACCGTTGTCATGGAAGTTGATCGTCGTGCCGGTCGTAAAGAAGAACGGCATCGAGTCGCCGGCGTTGTCGTACAAAGACACATGGTCAAGCTCGAATCGACCAAGGCCGTACGTTTCAATCTTTGCAACGCCCGAGCCGTTGTAAGTCAAAAGCAGAATGGTGCCACCGACTGGCGAGAGTCCTTGCCCGCCCTGATCGAAGGTTGCACCTGTCCAGCGCAGTGTTCTTTGCCGCGAATACTGATTAAGCCCGACTCCGGTCCCATCATTCGGAAGCGTGACGTGCCCAGCAATCAGGCAGGTGGCATTCGGAAAAACAATCGTCCCACCGCCTGCGTTGTACACCGTGGTATCGAGTGCATTCAGCGCCGCCGTGTCGTCGGTTACTCCGTCACACTTCAGCCCGCTCGGGACGGCATAGTAAGTGCCGGCAATCGGGCCGGCTGTCGTGCTCCCCGTGTACGCTGTGCCGAGGCCCACGGTGCCAGGGGAAACTGTGCCCGAACCGCTCCCGCCGAAGGAAAGCGCCGGCGCCGCAGCCGTGAGTGTGGCGGTGATCGACTGCGAGGATCCCGAGATTGTGATTCCCGTCACGGTGAAACTGACTGGACCCTTCCCGCCCGAAACCGGCACACACCCCGCCGCGCAGTTGACCGTGAAACTCCAAGTACTTCCGCCCGGCGTGAGCGTGGTATTGTCGGCGAGTTGCATGACGAAGCTGCCGGCCGAGCTCAGTCCTGTCGGCTGTGACGGCGGAGTGTACGGCTGATTCGTGCTCGTGAATTTCGGCGAGCCAGAAGTCACAAGAGTTGCAGAAATCGTCCCGTTGGCATAGGCCAGGCCGTTCGGATCCGTCACCGTGCCGCTGACTTGGGTGAACTGCGCCGCGGCGAGCGGTGTAAGTGTGAAGAAGCCCCCCGCGATGCCGCCGAAAAAGAAGTCGAAGGCGACATAGATGAGCAGCGCGTATCGAAGTGTGCGCAGGTTCATCGTGAGCTCACTGATCCAGCATCGTGAAATAGACCTTTGCCTGCACGCCGGCGAGCGTGTCGGCCGCTTGTGTCGTCACCTGAATGGAAATCGCGTCGCCCTGCGCAACCGAAACCTCGTGGCTCGTCGTGACGTCGCTGCAGCTCGTCGCCGTGCCGACCGTGCACGTCATGGACTGATTCGCCGCATTCTTTCGGACCGTCACCACCCCGGAGCTCGCATTCGTGCCGGCCGCGGTTGCCGACACCGTCAGGCCGCTCAGGATCCCGGCATGCGGCGCGATAAACCATTGGCTCTCGCTCGTCGCCGTGCACGTGCGCGCCGTGTTCTGTCCGAGGTTGTAAAGGAATAGAGTCGACGACGCGGTGCAGACACCCGTCGACGAGCCGATCAGAGTCTCGGGATTCTGCCCGCTGTCGACCAGGCCCGTCACCGTGGCGCCGGCGAAGTTGAAGGCTCGAGTTACGTGATCGAAGCGCCCCCAACTAATTTTTGTGTTGGTCGCGTTCGAATTCGCTAGGCCAAACGACGCAAAGCTGCAATCGTTGCCGTTGACCTCGTTGGAATCGAAACTCACCGAAGTTGTGTTGGCCAGGTTCACGCACGTGGTGTTATTCCCGCTCCCGAGCAGAATGTGATTGTTCACGAACTTATTGCGATCGCACACCGCCTGCGTCGCACCGCCCTGCCCGCACTGCAGCCAGAGCGCATTCGCGGCCGCGGCGTTGTTCCCGAAGGCCGACGCGAAGCCGCCACCATTCGAAACGCCGTCGGTTGCACCCGTCGCCGTGTACGTGATCGTGTAAGGCGGAGATGCGGTCACCGCGGTGATGGGACAGGGAGAGGCGCCCGTGCAGTTGTACTCGCCGGCGCCGGCGTTCGTGATCCAGACACTATCGCCCACGTGAAATGGTGTCGGCCCTTTGGTGAAGGTTGCCACCACCGGGCAGCTCGAGGCGCAGGATCCGCTCGTAAAACCGGCTTGCGAACAGAGATTGATCGAACTTCCGGAAGTCGGGCAGACCTCGCTCCGCGCGACGATCGTGTTATTCGCGATCGTGTTATAGGAGCTGTACGGCATGACGAAATTCGCGCTCACCACGCCCTGAATCGCAAATTTCGTGTTGCCCGGGGGCCCCAGGTTAAAGATCTCATTCCCTGAAACCGTGCAGTCCGTCGAGCGGTTGAGATCCTCGCCATTTCCCCCGCCGGCGAGATCGTAATAGTTTCCGATGATGGTGCAGTTTTGCGCCTGCGCCTGCTCGTCGGCCGCGACGGTGTAGGTGTGCCCGTGGCTGTAGAACAGGTTTCCCGACTCGCTCACGTTCTGCACCACGCCATGCGAGAAGCCGCCGAAAGTTCCGTCGGCGACGAGGTGACACTGATTCCCGTTCTCAGTGATGCCCTGCGCGTGCTGTGGCATCGCATTCGCGTTGCCCGAAAAATCCCCGATCTCGAAACAGAACTCGGTTTTGCCGTTCATGCCGGCGTGCAGGAGGTTGTTCGAAATCGATTTATTGGAGAACGCTGCCCCAGTTGCCGAGGTGTGCGCGATCAGCTCCCCGACGTCGTTGTTGGAGACGCGCCAGTCGGTGAGGCTCAGATTCGCCGTCGCGACGTTGAAAAAAATATCGTAGTCGGCATTTCCGACCCCGACCGTGCAGGTTCCGCCGCTCGTGTAGGTACCAGGGTTGCCCGACTGCTGGACTGTGAAAGAAGGCGAGGCGACGGAGATGATCTGCCCGAAATACGGCGCCGAGCCGTCGTAAGGGAAGTTATAAGCCGCGGTGCTCGTGCCCCCGCTCGAGACGATCCCGGCGCATTTCACGGATTGCCCGACGACGAACGTCGCCGGCAGTGCAGCCGTCGCGGTGATCGTCTCGAGGCCGAACTGCGTGCCACTCACCGGCGCCGCCCATGACGCCGTCGATACGGTGATCGAAGCGCCGACCGCCTGATCGCCGGCTTTGTTGTTGTGGAGAATGACGTGCGACGCGTTCAGGACTTCGACCTCGCCGTTGCCCGTCGTTTTTCCGAAATTGTTGACCGAGTTGCCCTCGAAGCGGAAGCCGTCGGCCGAAGCCGAGGCGCTCCCCACTTTGATCGGCGACTGCTGCCCGGTGAGTGTCGAGCCCGGTCCTTGATGATTGCACCCAATCATCGACCCGCCCGACGCAGTCCATTGCAGGTAGTTCCCCGCGGTATAGCTCAGAACAATTTTCGGGCTCGTGCAGACCAGTGCCAGGTTCGCCGTCGAAATCGTGATCGGCGAGCTGATCGTTTGATTGGCGTCGATATAGATGATCTGGCCGGTGCCGACCGAACTGATCGCTGTCGCCAGGTTTGCGAAGCTGCTCACGTAGGTCGTCGCGCCGGCAGCCAGGCCGCTACTGCATCCCGTGCCGTCTGCCTTCGTAAACGTGCCCGCGGCGCAGCCCGTGATCGTGAAATTCCCGCCCGCGAGGTTGAGCCCGCCGGCGCCGCTATAGGCGAGCGTGCTGCCGTTGTCGGTGAGCAGACCATTTCCGGTTGTCGCTGCTCCGGTGTACTTCGCGAAGGTGTTCGGCGTGCCCGCGACGGGAGAAGTGATCAGCGTCGCCGGCAGATCGCCCAGGCCGATCGTCGCCGGTCCCGGCGCCGCGGCCGAGCCCGTATTGTTTCCGAAGAAGCTATGAGCGGCGATCGTGCCGGTCCACGAAAAGGAACTGCCCGACACGACTCCGGTAAAGCCGCCGCTCGCCGCCGTGACCGCTCCCCCGACGATCGGATTCGCGCCTGTGTTGATTCCGCCCGTGCCGGTGTAGCTCAAAGTTGTGCCGCTGTCGGTGAGTCGCGGATTACTTACGACGGTGTTGGTGCTCGCGGAATAAAAAGCGATCTGCGTCGCCGTGCCGGCCGAGACGGTGCCACTCCCGCCCCCGCCTACAACGTTCGTCAGTGCCGGCGCCGCGGCCGTGAGTGTCGCGGTGATCGACTGCGATGCCCCCGAGATCGTCACGCCGGTGACAGTGAAACAGAGCGGCCCTTTACCGATCGCCGGTGCCACCGACGCCGCGCTCGAGCACACCTGAAAATTCCACGTCGACCCGCCCGGCGTGAGTTGAGTGTTGTCCGCGAGCTGCATGACAAACGAACCGGCGGAGCTGAGGCCCACGGGTTGCGATGGCGGAGTGTACGAAAGGTTAGTCGCCGTGAATTTCGGCGTTGCGGAACTGATCAAGGTTGCCGTGATGGTGCCGTTGGCATACGCCAGGCCGTTGGGATCCGTCACGGTGCCCGACACCGTCGTGAACTGCGCCGCCGCGAGAGGCGTAAGCGTGAAAAAGCCCCCCGCGATGCCGCCGAAAAAGAAGTCGAAGGCGACATAGATGAGCAGCGCGTATCGAAGTGTGCGCAGGTTCATATCAGTTCGGATTTCCAAAAAGCATCGCGGCCCACGTTGCCGTATTCGACGAGGCCGCGGTGATCGTCACCGTCGCCCCCGACACCGAGCATGCGGCCGCGATCGGCGTCGCACCCTGCACCGTTGCCACACAGCCAGGCGTCGCGGTGTAATTCGCTGTGAGCGTGATCGTGCAGGTTGTCGTCGACATCGTGCACGTGCCCGCCCAATTTCCCGAGGCGTTCTGACTGAGGTGTCCTTGAAAAATGTTCGACGCGTTGCCGAGCTGCACGATGCTGCGCGGGTTTGAATTCGTGCCACCCGTCGCGGTCTGCGTCTGATCCTCGATCTGCAGACCGACGTGATTCGTCATGGTGCCGCCGGATCCCCCGATCGCGTTATTCGGCGTGAGGATGTGCACCGTGTAATCGTTCGTGTTGGTGCTGCTTGTGGCGCCGGTCTGAAAGACTCCGCCCTCGTTCGTCGCTGTCGTGTTCCCCGTTCCGTTCCCCGCGAAGGCATAGAACCCGCGCCGTGTCGTCACGGTTGCGGCGACGTTTTCGTACGCCTCCGAGTAGATTCCCCGCGTCTCGGTTTCGTTGAATCCCGCCTGCGCCTGCGAGGAAATGCCGACGCCGAGCGTGCCGGCGACGTTGTTGCTCGGGAGTGATTTCACCTGCAGCCCGGTTGCGACGTCGGCCGTGCTGCTCGCATTGTTCGTAAACGCAACCCGATTCCCGATGCAGCCGAAAACCGGCAGAGGCACGACGTTCGACCCGCCGCACGCCGTCGGCGCAGGAGTCGCCGTTTCGGTTTCGCCCACTTGAGCGGTAAGCGGAGCGATCGCGCCGCCGATCTGCACCTGTCCCGTCGTGCTGCCCGACGCGCAAGTCTGCGCACCCGCGCAGCTCGTGATCAGAGAATTGCCGATCGTTGTCCCTGCCGTGAAAACCGGAACGTTGCCGGCCGTGCCGGCGCCGCCGATCGTGCCCGTGCCGGTACCGAAAGGAAGCGTGAGCGCGACGGCCGCGGCCGTGAGTGTCGACGTGAGCGACTGCGACGCCCCCGAAATCGTGATGCCCGTCACGGTGAAACACTGCGGACCCGTGCCGAAAGCCAGCTGCACCGTCCCGATCGCCGAGCACACCTTGAAACTCCAAGTTGTTCCGCCCGGTGTGAGCGTGGTGTTGTCCGCGATCTGCATCAGGAACGTGCCGGAAGAATTCAGCCCGGTCGCTTGCGAGGGAGGCAGATAGAGGTTTCCCGTCGCCGTGAATTTTGGCGTGCTCGAGGTGACGAGTATCGGCGTGATCGTACCCAGGGCGTACGGCACGCCGTTCGGATCCGTGACCGTGCCCGAGACTTGCGTGAATTGAGCTAGTGCCGGTGCAGCACAAAAGACCAGCGCGAGAAGTAGGCCACAAGCGCCAAATTGAGAGCGACGATTACCACGTAGATGAGAGCTCCGAGTATGCATGCCTGTTTCGTCGTCATCCCAAAAGTCGAGTCACAGCCCAAAGCGTGACGACGCCGGCGACTGCCAGAATCGCCAGGTCGCCGCCCGTGGGAGTAAAACCACCGGAATCCGTGCCGTCCGTCGTCGACGCGTCAGCGGTTTGCGAAGTCTGATCGGCCGCGGCCGGCGGTGAGATCTGCGCGACGACTGCGTTGAGTTGCGCCAGGTACGAACCCGCGGTGAACGTCGACCAAGGCCGAAAGCTATTCCCCGCGGCCGAGTACACCGCGAAGGCTGCAGCTGCGTTCGTTTGTGGATCGAAAAGGTTTTGCCCCGCGAACTCGGGATGCGCGTTCAGATAGATCTGCCAGAGCCCGAAAGATCCCTTGCCCGCCGGTGCGCCGGCCGCGCGCTCCGGGTTGTAGGCTTGCGGATTTCCACCGCTTTCGGCGAGCGCCACGGCGACTGCCGTCGCGAGATCGTCACCGGAAAAGCCGGCCGCGGCCGCGACTGCCGCGATCTGCTGAATATTGAGATTCAAGCGACGTCATCCTCCTCGTCGTAATCGTCCGGATCCGGCAGCTCGTCCTCGTCGATGCGCTCGAGCGATTCGATCGTGCGGCCGTCGTGCTCGGCGGAGCGGAAGTACTCGCACGAGCTGAGGTGCTCGCGTTTATAGGTTTCGACTTCCGTCTCGGTGAGTCCGTAAAACTGGTGCACGACTTTGATCGTGTGATCTCCGCCGTCGATGATTGCGACCTCGAGAAGCCAAGCCAAATTACGATCCCTCCGCGATGAGTTCCACGTCCTTCGACTGGCAAGGCATTGCCAGATTTTTCGCCCAGCTCTCCGGCTGAATCAAAAGTGCGTCCGTCTCGGCGCCCGGATGCTGCGCGAGGATTCGCACCACCGTCGCCGAGCTCCCGACTTTCACGGTAGGGTAGGCCGCAAATCGAACTTTCGTGCGTACCCGCTGCCCGACTTTTGCCTCGCCCGCTTTCATGCGCTGAAGCTCTCCGCCATCCGGATCGCCGCCGCTCGTCCCCGGCGGCCCCAATCGTTCACATCCTCGACGCAGATCCACGAATCGCAGAGGGAGCAATACGCGCAAAGCTTCGGCCGGTGATCGTTGTCGAGTCGCCGGCACACGTCACACACCGCCATGTACCACGCCGCCATCTACGGCCCCAACAATCCGTGCTTCACCTGCATGCTGTGACCCTCGACCGCCGGCAGCGCGTTGTAGTCTTTCTCCCACTGCTTCAGCCAGGCGCGATCGTATTGCCCGCTCTTCGCGTTCGGTTTCGGCAGGAACGTCGCCAGCCGCGGCGCGCGCGCCATCATCTTCGCCGGCGCCGGATTCGCCGGCAGCATCGATTCGATCACCGCGAGCAGCGCCTCCGTCGCCGAAGCCACCGCGAGGATCTGCTGCTGCTGCGGTCCGCTGACGACGTGCGCCAGCGAAAACACGTCGGTCGATTGCGAGATCAGAGTCTCGAGCGCAGCGTTGAGATCGTTCCACAATGCCGGCGAGGCCGTGCCCTTCGCCTGCGCGTTGATGTAGGACTGCCAGAGCGTGAACACGTGCTGCTCCGCGGTCGACAGGAGTGCTCCGCCGGTTGCGCACAGCGGATTTGCGGTAAATTCGCACACCAGTGTGAGCAGGTTCGTCACCACCGGCGCAAACCTTTGCAGATCAGTAAGCACCGTCTGGGAATTGCACGCCGTCGTCGGCATGGTACCCATAGCAACAATTGTGGCTAGAAAGAAAGATTGCAGTTTTCGTTTCACGCTCGTGTCTCCGATGGTGGTGTGGGAGGAGTTGAATTCGGCGGTGCAGGCACAATCTGCGAACTGGCAGGAGGAGCGAGATCCGACACCTCGACCCGCAAGCCGGGGAAGAGCCCGAAAAACTGATAGAGCAGCGCATTCGCCGAGTAGCCGGCGACGCCCGCGATCGCGGTCGACGTGAGAGGCATGCCCACGTTCTGAATCTTGGCCGCGACCGTGTGCACGAGAAAGCCATAGGCCAGGCCGGAAAAGAATGCACGCGTCGCCAGGTTGACCAGCTGCGCACGCAGCCAAAGTTTCATTCCCTCGAATCCCGGCGGAAGGCTGTTCGATTTCGAGCGGACCGAGTTCTGTGCCTGCGCCGCCACGTAGAGCGCCCAGCCGATCACGTACATGAGAATGTTCACCAGCGTGAGATACAGCCCCGCGTGATTCATTTGTGTCCCACCTCTCGCGGTTTCGGCGTCTCTTTCATTTCAATGCGCCAGCCCTTCGCCTGCGCGATCAGCTTGAGTTCTGCGATCAGCTCGGCATCCGTGACCGATGCCGTCATCAGCATTTCGCCGCCCCGCCACACGTTGACGATGAGGATCATTGCGCCGAGACGGTGATGTCCATGGCAGCCGAAGCTTTCACGCAGATGCCATTCAAAAAATTGACGTCATACACGAACGGAGGCAGAGCGGTCGTGCTTGCCGGCGTGGTGATCACCGCCACCGTGTTCGTCGCAGGCGTGCCCGTGCAGCTCGCCGCCGCCAGATCAAAAAGGCTTACGGTTCCCGCCACCGCGTTCGCGCTGTTGATGCTCACGACGTGCAGGACTCCCGCCGTGCCCTTTACTACCGTCGCCGTCGTGCCCGTGATGTGCGTGTACTGATTGCTCGGAGTGCTCCGCCCCGGCTGCGCGAAAACGTATTCCGCGGTGATCGTGCCGCTCGCCCCGTTGTTCGCGTAACTCACCTGTCCATTGAGGCAGGGAAAATCCGGGATCTGAAAAGTCTGCAACCCGGTCGCATTCGCCAATGGTGCGGAAAAGACGGTGAGCGGGGATCCAGAATTGACCGCCACCTGTGCGCTGCATGCGACGGTGATGCTTCCGCCAGCCGCGGCCGCGGAAAGGTTCACATAAAGAACGCCGGCGGAGGAAGCGTACGGTGTTTGGAAAAAATCGCTGTGATTCGCGTTCTCCGTCGAGCTGAAATTGACTTTATCAACCTGCGACTGAAGATAGTTTCCAACGTTGTCATCAGTACATGACGAGCAACCGGAGTAGGACGCCGCAAAGCTGGCCGTGGCCGCAGGCGTGCACGTCACTTTGAGTTTGATGACCGGGAAGAATCCCTTTCCTCGCAGCGTGCCCGTGAGCGCCCCGCTTCCCGAGACGTCGAGCACGTCGGAAATCCGGTACACGTTGCCCAAGGCATCGTAACCGTCGATCTCCGCCTGAAACTGCTGGATGTTGGAAAGAGCGGAAACACTGATGTAGTGCTGGGTTTGGCCCAGATTTGTGATCGGAAAATTTTGCGCAAGTCCCGTGCACGCCGTCGCCGCCGGCGCCAGGACCTGGTACTCCCCCTGCGGCGACACATAGCCCAGGAATTGCGCCTCGCATCCGAGCGCGGCGAACACAAAGAAAAAAGTTGTATACAGAATCTTTCGCATCGTCACACCCAGAGCTCGTCCGATTCCATCTTGCGCGGATAGAGATAGCCGATCAGTCGCCCGCCCGACTGCTGCCCAGCGACCACAATGTTGACGTTTTTCACCACCAGGGTGAGCACCTGATTTTCGTAGACCCGGAAGCCAGGGATCTCGACCGGATTCGCCGGCGAACCCAGGGACGCGAGGATCAGGTCGTAATTCGTCGCACCCGGAGGCGGGGCTCCGTCGACGAGGATCTGCCAGGTCACACTGCCGGAACCTTCGACCCATCCGCCGCCGACGAAGTTGTTCGCCACTTTCTTGATCACGCCGTTGCGGCCTAGCGGGATCTTGAAGCTGATCACGTTCGCCTGTGCTGCGATCGCCGGCAGGTTCACATAGTTGATCAGGTCGATGTTCTCCCACTGATCCGGCGGATCGATCCACAGCGGTCGTTTCACCGGCTGCACACAGGCTGCGATCTCAGGGCTCATTCGATAGACTCCCCGTAAATGGTGCGGCGACTCCGTAGAACACCATCTGAATCGTGTTCGGATTCGGCTCGAGGTTCTGCAACATCACGAGCATCTGCGATCGCGGCAGGTCGAAGCGGTACGGCTCTTTCAAAAAGAATGCCGCCCCCGCCGCGCCGCCGATGTTCGGAAATTGCTGTCCGCGATCCGATCCGATGCGTCGCTGCTTCAGTTCGTCGTAGAGGTGGGCCCGGAACCCGCCGACGGTGTTCACGCTCGACGAGGCCAGCAGAGCGATCAGGTGGAAATCCGTCATTAGATCGACTCTCACCTGCAGCGTCTGCTGCGCTCCGAGCGCCATGTTCACCACTTCCCATCGCGGCTGATAGCCATCACACCCCGGCGGGTTCGGATCCGCGTAGCGATAGACCGATTCCTGATCGCGGATCGGAATCATCACCGCGTACGGGTTGATGATCTCGCGCCGCAAACTTCTGATGTCTGCCTGTCGCACGTTCCCTCTCCCTAGTGACTCGGCTGATTGCCAGCTGCGGGCGTCGCGGTCGACTTCTGCCACAGCTTGAAGCCGGAAAACACCAGTTCGATCGTCTGCTGCGCGCCGCTCGAGTCCGTGTAAAGCAGCGTGTAGGTGCGCGTCGCTGGCATCACAAACGGAACCGCCAACGGAAACGCCGCGGCCGCATTCGCGAGACCGCAGAACAAGTTAAAGTTGATCCCGTTGAATGCACCCGCTCCCGAAACCGTGGACGCCGTGGTGCCGATAAAATCGCGGCCCGTCGCCGCCTCTTTCATCAGCAGCTTGAGCGAGGCCGCGGCCGTAGCCGAGCCGATCGCCCACCACCATTCAAACGCTGTTGTTACTCGCCTTCTTACACGAAGGCGGGAGCGGTCATTTCTGTCGCTCTCTCATGGTTCCTGTTCCCATGAGTCCAGACTGTCGCATCACCCCAAAGGGGCGTTCTCTCGCTCAGTCGTTCACCGTGGCTCGCGCCTTCGGCCTTGTTGGGAGTCTCACCGTCCAAGTCAATCAGAGAGAATTTTTCGCGGACCATGAAGTTAATCCGCGTCAGTTTGAATCTGAAATTGCGTCGGCGACTGAACTGCGTTCGCAAGCACCACCGAATCAACGGTGTATGAATAGAACTGACGTTCGAACGCATCGTCAATTTGTGTAGGGTCCACAGAGTTGCTCCTTCCTCAAAATTGTGGTGGTACAATCTCTCGCCGTGCCGACGAAAGAGCAGTACCGCAAAAATCCCGCAAAATATCGCACCGCAACCCAGAAGTGGCGAGCGAGAAATCGCAAAAAACATCGCAACTACACCCGTCAGTGGTACCGAAAAAACCACAAGCGAGCGCTCGACTACATGCGGAAGGCACGCCAGACGCGGAAATATCAGGCCCGCATGCGCAAGTACCGCAAACAGTGGTACCGCGAGAATCGAAACAAGGTCATTCGCAAGTCCGCCCGCTGGGCGAAGCGCAATCGCGAGCGCCGCCGCCAGATCGGCCGAAACTGGGCGCACAGCACGTACGGCCGCACGAACGTACAAAAGAACACGGCAAAGCGCCGCGCTCGCATACGCACCAACGGCGGAACCCTCACAGCCAAACAATGGCGCAACAAACTGAAGCGCTATGGCCATCGCTGCGCCCGCTGCCGTCGCTCTCGGAAAATTGAGCTGCATCACATCAAACCTTTGGCCGATGGTGGAAAGAACACGATCCGCAACGTGCTGCCCCTCTGCGGCCCGTGTCACAAGCGCACCCATCGCGAACTGAAAAAAGCTGCGCGTAAAGTTGCCATGCGCGCCCCGGCTTCACTTCCGTGAACGGGTTTCGATCTACAGCACTGCACGCATAAGTACGCCTTCCAGGTATGCGTGACAATTCAGTCCCGTGCCTACAAACTGCGTTGCGGGAGCTGCTGCGCTCGTGGTGAATGCTGCCGAGCCCGTGATCGTCGGATCGAGCGTTACGAAAAAGTTCTGCTGTTGCTCGATCAGCTGACCAAGAATCGGATCCATCGGAGGAAGCCCCGGAACTTGCGGAGCTTCGTCGGTGATGGTGTACGCATTCAGCGCGTGCGGATAGCCGTTCGCGCCGACGTTCGCCATGGTGCCACCTGCGGCGAGTGTCTGCGTCGACGGGTAGATGCCGAAGGCACCACCGCCCGCGGGCAGTTTCGAAACCAGCGTGGTTGAATAATCTTTCCCGCTGATCTGAAGCTGCGCCAGGGTCTGACCGATGAAGCTGACCAGATCCTGCGGAGCTGCGTCGCCGCGTACGATCACCGAGATCGCTTTCACCAGCAGTTTTTTCGGTGCGTCGAGCATCCCCGGCTGCACCAAATTGGTGTGGTAAAGCGTCTTGATGAATGCCGCACCGCCCGACGGGGTATACTGCGCTCCGATGGGCTGAGCGAACAGGCTCTGCTTCGTCACGGCCGTCGCGACTGCGATGCCGTAGAAGTCGTAAACCGGCTGCACCAGATACTCGAGTTGCCCGGCGATGATGGGATTTTTCCGAAGCATCTCGAGTCTGGGGCGGCCGACTTCCCGCTCCGTGATCTCACGGCAGTGCGCAAAGCGCGATGTGTGTCGTGATTTAAATTTGTTGACCATTTTTCTTTCGCCTCCCTTCAGGTCAGAATCCCTTTCTCGCTTCACTGCGCGAACGCTCTGCGCAGGTTAGAACCTTGATTGCCAGCGCGAACGGAACCGCGGCACGCCAAGGCCCGCCGTTCCGCTTCCGCCCTTTCCACCCGGTGCCGGCAGCATGATGGTCGGTGCTGTCGCGCGCCCGTAAGCGTCCGAAGAGGTCGGCGCCGAGAAATAGCTCGGCACGTACACACCCAGACCGGGAATTGCGACGCCCACTTGCTTGGCCCCTTTGATCAGAGCCAGGAGCAGACCGCCCTTCATGAGCTCCTCGGATTCCGCCGCGCCCACCACGGACTTTCCCGCGAACGAGAGAGCCAGCGCAATCGCCGCGGTCGCTCCTACGTCCATCCATCCAGTCTGATTGAGAAAGCCGGATGCATAGCCGCTAAGCCCCGCACCGAGTGCGTTGAACGCGACATCCTTCACAACCGTGCCCGAAACTCCGAACGGGTTGTGACGGCGCCGGTGATGACGATGATGTTTGTGCGCCATTGTTGTACCTCCTCTCTGGACGTCCGCTTCCGCGAAGTAGCTCCGCGGGGTGTAGGACGGATTAAACACCGTAACTTTTGCCACTCAAATCCTCGACTGAAAGCGATTCGGCAATCGATTCGCCCCTGCCTTTTTCGGATCTTCGGCGATCACCTGCTCGGGAGTGACGTCGTGCAGCGCGCCGTCGTCCGTCTGGACCCGAATGATTTTCGGAAACTCGATCACTTTCGCGTCGTGCTCGGTGCCGTCCGCTGCGCGGAAGGTCAACCGATCCCCGACTTTCACGTTGAGCACTACCGTCATCGTCGCTACCCTCGAATGAATCGGCCGGTACGCTTACTGCGCTTCGCCTTCTTCTTTTTCCGCTTCGTTGCCATCGCTCTCCTCTGCCGGCGCCTCCGCCGGGATCTCTGCCGTGTCGTCGGTGTTCGCCGGCGGTTGCTCTTTCTCTTTTTCCATCTCCGCCCGAACTGCATCCGGATGGTTGCCGGCGATCTGCGCGGCCCGCTCTTCCGAGTGCCCTTTCGATTTCAGGAAATCGATCAGGTCGCGCGCGATTTCCTTAACTTCGCTCGTCACCTCCGCCGCTGCTGGACGGAAAAAATTACGCTTTGCCATGGTTCTCACCCGCCTAAGCTGAATCTCCCACCGACGAAGTAGGCTTCCATCTGTTCGGGGTTACTGTCATCGATCAGTAAACTCAAGTGCGTGCCGTCGATCCCGTTCGCGCTCCCCCGGATCGTTCCGAACCCGCCCTGCGCTCCGCCCAGGAGCACACACAATTCGCGAATTGGGTGCAGCACGCCATAAGTGCGGCCCTCGCGCGATCGGATCATGTCGCGCACGCGATCGCCCACCACCGGGCAGCCGACGAGCAGCTGCGGGATCCGCGGCGCGACGCAGTGCTTGCACCCGTTTTTCGTCGACTTCGGGCACGCGTGTTTCGCGTGACCCGGCACCCAACGCGGATCCGGAATCTTGGGAAGGGGAGTAAGGCCCGCCGGCAGAAGCAGATCCTGCTGATCGCGGGAGATCGCGAGAATCGGCGCATCCTTGTGGGTGAGCCAGTCGAGCGTGATGCCCGACCAGAGCACGGCAGCTTTCTCCGACATCGGATGCAGGCCGGGCTGATCTTTCAGCTGCGTCGCTTGTCGCGAGTTCTGCCACCGCGCGCGCGACTGAGACAGGCCCGCGGTCGACCGCTGCGCTTCGAACACCACCGCGGTGAGGCGGCCGACGACGATGTACTGCTTTTCGCGAACGGTCTGCTGCTGGATCTTGATTCGATCGGCCAGCTTGAACGTATTGCGAACTACGACACTCGGAGCTGCTGCAGCTGTCATGCTTCCTTCCGCCCTCTCTTGGAGCGTTTGAACTTTGTCGGGTTGCTCGCGATCCGGCGCGAGGTGCCCGGCGTTAAACCTAGTTGACGATGCCCTCCGCCCGGATCACGTACTCACCGCCCTCGAGCAGAATTCGTTTCGCTCTTGAGTCGTAAAGCGCGATCGGTCGCACGCCCGACTCCTCGCCGAACTCGTGGCGCCAGGAATCCGATTCCGGATGCGGCACGTGCTCTTTGCGCTGCTTGTAATCGATCCGGCGCGCCTCTCCAAGTTCGAAGAGGCCCGCTCCGCGATCGATGGCGCCAAAAACATGCAACGCCGAACTAAGATCCTGATCACCGCCCACGAAATAGATCTGCCGCGCGCTTTCGTCGGAAACTGCAATCACGCCGGGCAGTTGGATCTGCTGGACCTGCCCGCCCTGTCGTGGTTTCACGTAGAGCGCGAGAACTTTGCCGAGCATCGCGTAATCACCTTTCGGCATGTGAGGCTCGTCGAACACCTGCACGCGATCGACAGCTCTGCCGGTGAATCGTTCGCGCAGCGCTTCGGCCGACGGATTGCCCCGCGGCCCCCACGGATGCCGCGAACGCGGTCGCAACGTCGCCCCCTGTGGGAGATGCGGCCCGCGATGCCCCGGCTTGCGCGTGCACGGATAACCGCCGATCATCGCGCCGCAAGTTGCCGGATTCGCCGGCAGCCCCTCTTGGTCGTAAAGTTGCTGCCCGTAGAGCTCGTGAAACACCTTCGACGTGCCGGTTTGTTTTTGCGAGGAGCGCGCAGAGCGTCGGAGTCGAGAGAATTCGTCTCGATCTTCTTTCACCCGCTGCCGCACCCGTTGCTTGAATCCGCGCCGCGACTCGGCGAGCTGCTTTTTCGTCGGATGGGACGGCGAGAAACCGAGCATGCTGCCGAGCGAATTCGGCCGTGCGTCGGCCGGATTATTTCGGATGACCAGGCGCGCGCCAGGCTGCAAAACGATTTCCTGTAAGTTCTCGTGCGGGTTGGCACCCATGACGAGCAGCTCGCTCGGGTTGCTCTCATGCTTGCGATGCGTCTCGTCGAGTCGTCGAATCATTTCTTCCGCCTGCGCTCGAGTCGCACCGCGCACAGCCGCTCCTCCACCGTACCCGCGCGCATTCAGCAGCTTACGAAATTCCTTCAGGCTGATAACGTCGTCCGGTCCCTTCTCGCGTTTCTTGCGCCGGATCGGATTCGTGCGCGGAGTCATCACGACGTAGCGGTATCCGTGGCGAGTCGGCATGCCCTTGATGAAGGATCCCTTGCGGGTTTTCTCTTTCGCGACGGCGTCCTTTTTCTCGGAGAATGCACCCGAGAACATGAACCCGTACCCCTCGCCCGCGTTTTTGCGTCGCTTGCTCATGCGAAAATATCTCCGGGCGCGCTGAATCGCTGGGGCAGCCCGCCGAGAGGTGGGTGAACGGCGCCAGAGGAAACCGCGCCCAACCCACCGGAGCCGATGAGAGGAGATGCCGTGCTCGCCTGATTGCACGCTTCTCCTCGCCCCAACACCCTGTGCGGGGTTGATACGCGCCTAGGCAACCGGAAATCAGGCAAAGTTTTCACTGTCTCACCGTCACCATGCGTTCGACTTCGGCGAACGTGTATTTTTCGAGATCGCTGTCTTTCTCGAGATCGAAGCCCATCGCCTGCGCTTTTTGCAGCAGCTCGACGATCTCCTCGTCGGTCACAATGCGGTCGCGGGGTAGCCCGGTCATGCGGTTGACACCTCCGCGGAACCCGATAGGATGTGAGGGACAAAAAGAAGGCGCTCGCTCAGTTCCCGCAAAGAAACCTGAGTCGAACGCCGGAAGGAAATTCGATGCCGAGCATACCACAGCTCATCGGCTGGCTGAAATTCTGGGAATGGCCGGAGCGACTCATGAGCTTTCTCGCCAAGTGGAAAGAGTTTCGAGCAGCATCCCACCGTGAACGCATCGCAAAAGTTGAGGCCGATCTCGCCGATGCTGGCAAGCCAGGCGCGCTTCGCGAAATTCAAATCGCGGAGACGATGCAGAAGATTCGCGATCTGACCAACGCCAACGCGCGCCAGAATCCGGGACGACAGATATTCCTTGATCTCCAGCCCGACGACGGAGAGGATCGCGAGATTTTCGACGAGGCGATGCGCCGCATCAAGCAAGAACTCCGTCCAAAAAGGTGATCCGATGATGGATATAGTCTCAAAGATACTCGCACTCGGAATGCTGTTTCTCTTTTCCGCTGCAGCGCTCTTCGGTGCCGTCAAGGTAGACGCGCTCGGACATTTCGGCGGCTGGTTTTTCCTTGTCGCATTCTCTCTGTTCATGTGCAACAGCATCATCTTGAGCCTGATCGGAGCAGAGCACACGAAACACAAGTAACCCGGACCCCACAATCCAGAGAAGGAGAAGAGTGCATGAAATACAACGAGAAGTACCTGCTGGAAGCTGCACAGCATTTTGAAGATCAGGCCGCTGGGATCGTCTTCATGTGCGCATTCCGATACGGAGCTATCGGGTTGTTGATCGGATTGGGTGCTGGTTTCGGATTGGCTGCCTCTG
>Ga0307476_10000980_pt1 | contig 18767 bp, 13 predicted proteins | sample atmos_gasesECM2C_2_FD_203314 | JGI IMG/M metagenome (GOLD analysis project Ga0307476, IMG submission 203314) | Hardwood forest soil microbial communities from Morgan-Monroe State Forest, Indiana, United States - atmos_gasesECM2C_05 | ecosystem: Environmental > Terrestrial > Soil > Temperate... | reverse complement strand
AAACCTGTTCCTGTCGCGCGACAAGCAGCTCGGACGCAAGCTGCAGGAACTGGCGATCACGTTCCTGCTCGAGTCGGCGCTCGGCAAGGATCGTATTCTAGAGATCTACCTGAATATCATCGAATGGGGACCGGAGCTGCGTGGCCTGCGGCCAGCGGCCCGCAGCTATTTCGGTCGCGAACCCGGGGCGCTGACACCAGCGGAGATGGCCTTCCTGGTCGCGATCATCCCCGGACCGATCAAATACCAGAGTTCATTCGCGCACGGCACGCCGGGGCCTGGGTTGCGTTCGCTGATCGACGAGCTGCTCGCGAAGCTGCGTTCGGTGGATGCGATCAGCGAGGAGGAATATCTGCGAGCGCTTGACGAATCCATCGTCGTCGCCGGCGGCAGGCGGCCCGGATGATCGGCGGCGACTGAAAATGGGCGGGAGAGGATCGACAAAATTCCCCTTTTTGTCGGGGGAGCAACTGACCTGCGATGATTGGTCGCGGCACTAAAATGGTGACTTATGCCGTCAGCCGCATGTGAGCGAAAAATCCGATGCTCTAACGCTGGGAGCACGGTGCTCTCAAATCAGTGAGTTGCGATATTGCGCGAGGACCTGACCAATAATCCGGTTGTCGGCCTGCGCTCGATTACTCGCTGTTTGAGTTCAATAGGTTCAGCGGAAGTCCGGTGCTTGTGCCGTGCCACGGAGCCCAAACTTTAGGCGCGTTCGCACACCGAGTCCTGTCAACGGATTGCCCGCCATAAGCTCGCTCGAGCTCACCGCCTGGCCGGCATATCGATTTGCGATGACCAACGCGTCTCAGGCACATACAGGAACGTGATCAGCGAGATGCCGATGCAGCCGCTGATGTACCAGAAGAATCCGCTCTCGTGGCCGAGAGCCTTGAAGGAAAGCGCAATGTACTCTGCTGTTCCGGCGAATATCGACTGACTGATCGCGAACGGCAGCCCCACCCCGAGCGTGCGCACGACTGCGGGAAACATCTCTGCTTTCACGGTCGCACTGATGGATGTCCCGCCCGCTAGAATGAGGAGGAGCGCCCCGCTCAACCCAAAGGCAGTGAGGGGGTCATGGGTCCTCCCGATCAACGTCATCAGCGGGACCGTGAAGAGAGTTCCTCCGACGCCAAACCAGAGGAGTACGGGTTTGCGGCCAAAGACGTCCGACACCCAGCCGGCGGCAAGTTGCGCGGCTGCGAGAACGAGGAGTCCCGCCGTGCAGATCGCTGACGCCTGCCAGATCGGGAACCCGACCGAGGCGACCAGGTATTTCTGCATGTACGTGGTAAAGGAGTAAAACGCAACGTTGCTGCCGACGGACATGCCGAATGCCAAGAGCACGATGCGCCGGTGCTGCAGCAGTTGCGACAGTCCCGGCCGCGCGCTCGATGCGCCGCGTTTGGAGAGAAATTCTGGCGCCTCCGCGATCCCGCGGCGGATGTAGAAGACCGCGATGGCAAGCGCTGCGCCCAACGCGAAGGGCAACCGCCACGCCCAGCTTTCGATTTGCGCCTCATCGAACAACACGAACCGGAGTACGAGCAGCACGCCTAGCGCGAGGAGCTGACCCAGGATCATGGTGACGTAGTAGAAGCTCGCCCAGAAGCCGCGGCGCTCGCCCGGAGCGATCTCTGCGAGATACGTAGCGCCCGTGCCGGACTCACCTCCGACGCTCAGTCCCTGGAGCATCCGCGCGGCCACCAGCAGGGTCGGTGCCCAGAGGCCGATGCGGGCATACCCCGGTGTGATCGCGATCATCGTCGACCCGAGACACATCAGACTCACGGAGGCGATCAGAGTGGGCTTGCGCCCGTAGCGATCGGCTGCAAGTCCCAGTAGCCAGGCACCGACGGGCCGCATCAAGAACCCCAGCGCGAATATGCCGCTCGTGTTCAACAACTGTGTCGTCCGGTCGGCGCCCGGAAAGAACGCGGGCGCAAAATAGAGCGCGAACGAGGCGTACGCGAACCAGTCATAAAACTCGATCACGTTTCCAAGAGAGCCTCCGCAGATCGACCGCAGACGGGAGGTGCGCGAGACCTCCATCGCATCGCCCTGTCGAGCATGGAGAGGCATAGCGTCCGCAGCCGCGAGAGCCGGGGCACTCATGAGATCTTGCGCTCCTCGGGCGGCGCCAAGGTCGCCGCGGGGTCAGCCTGGATCCTGGGGTGTTTGAAGGTGTCGGGATACTCGATGCCCAACGCCTCCCCGAGCAGGCTGATGTAATGGACGATCGCGAAGGGGTAGTTCGCTTCCTGTCCGCAGATCTCCCGATGGCAGGAAGGGTGGACCATGGCCAGAACGTCGGCCCGTGATTCCCGCGTCGCTTCAAGGACGCCTGCCATCATCGTCTCCCAATGCGCCCGCCCGATCTGCCGGATCCAGTTCGTAGTGCAGTGGCGACCCGGTGCCGCCTGATCGCGGAGCTCAAAAAGCTCGAGACCCGGAATGGCGCTCAGAATCGTGCGCACGCTCTCCCAGTCCTCGACGGACCGTTGGGATCCGCGGTGATAGTGAACAGCGACCCGTTTGTTAACCGCCCGGACGAAGGGGACGCGATCGATGTGCCGCGCGATGAAAGCCGTGACGGGCTCGTAGGTGAACGAGACTCCCTGCTCTTCGGTGACTACATCGTCGTAGTGGTCGTTGCACGACGGACACCACATGAGGACGTGTCTTGCACCGTAGCGGCCGAAATGTCGCATGCTGTTCGCCGCAACGCGACCCGCGGTTTCCGGTTGGCCGTGACGCAGATGAACTATCCCACAGCAGTGGGCAGGTCCCCCGGCGGTATTGAAATCGAAGCCCATCACCCTGATGAGGTCGATGACTGTCCTGACCAGGTGCGCGGTTCTCAGCACATTGCAGCCGAGATAGAGCAGCAGTTCTTTGCGTACCGGAGCCGCCGATGCCGGCCGATCGATGTAGGGCTTCTCCTCCCCCATGAACTGAAGGTCCGCGAGAGTATTGATCTCCGCGAAGTACTGGCCTATGGAGAACTTATCCACCGGTACCACCCCCACTCTCGCCCCGAGACTGACGCCTACGGTAATAGGCTCGGGCCGAGTGGAAAAGAGAGCGCCACCTAAGTCATGATTAAATGTCTTTTAACGATGAAGGCACAGTGGACAAGCTCCGCGCGCTACAGTATTTCGTGCGGGTGGTGGAGGCGGGCAGCTTCGCCGCGGCGGCACGTGAGCTCGAAGTGAGCCCCCCGGCGGTGACGCATCTCATCGCCTCCCTCGAGCGTGCTCTCGGGACCAAGCTCCTGCGGCGCGGCTCGCGGCACTTGAGCCTGACTTCGGACGGGGAGCAGTTCCTCCCGACCTGCGCGACGGTGCTGAATGCGCTGCAGACAGCGGAGGCACGGCTGTCGACGAGTCGCGCGCGTACCTCAGGGAAGCTCGTGGTCGGCGTAACTAAGGCGTTCGGCCACTTCGTGGCACCCTTCCTCCCGCGCCATCCGGAGATCACGCTGGACCTGCGCTTCGTGCGTACTCCCAAGGATCCACTGGCGGCACTCGTCGACGTGTTCGTCTTCGTCGGGTGGATCGCGGACACCGAACTGGTGGCCAGGCGATGCGGGCAGATGCAGTACGTGACCTGCGCCGCACCTGCTTACTGGCGCGCGCGCGGCGTACCGCGCGACCCCGAGGAGCTGCGCAAACACGACTGTCTGGCGCTGCGCTCGGTATGGGGCGCCGTGCTCGATGTCTGGAAGTACCGGCGCCGTGGAGAAGCGCGCGATGTCGGCCTGCAGACGCGCATGGTGAGCGATGACATGGACTGGCTAATCGAGGCCGCGGTTCGCGGTGCGGGCGTCGTGAGGTTGATTGATCTCAAGACGGCACCGTTAATCGATCGGGGATTGCTCGAACCCGTGCTGGGTGACTGGGAGGCGCTCGAAGCACCGCCGATCCACGTGCTCTACCCGCGCGGCTCTCGTCGGTCGGCCCGCGTTAGCGCCTTTGTGGATTACGTGTCAGAGGTTTGCGCCGACCTCGAGGCATGGCGCCGCCGCCGTGGACAGGCCACATTCGACTCGGGGCCCGTTCCCGTTTGGATCCGGAGCAACTGGGTGGGCTCGTTGACGCGGCGCGCGCGGGGCTCCGGTGCTGGCCGATGAGACCGGCCCGCCGACCGTAGCAAACGGGGAACACCTCACCATCGCTATGTCTATGCGGTCGCGCCCCGCGTCTGCGAACACCGATGTGCCAGGAATGTGCCGAACTCAGATTGGGTGACCTGGCCTCAGGCTCCGTGGCTTCTGTCCAATCTTTCCGGCGCTGCCCCTGGAAGGTGCCATGCCATCAAATCTTGCACTCACGAAGCTACGCATCCCTGGCTGCGGCGTTGCGTCCCATAGGCCGCGAGCGAAATGAGGGCGTCACGCCCGCGTAACATACAGGCTAGCGACACCTACCAGCGAATCAGGGAATTGCTGTGGGATTTCCCTCTCATCCAAGCAAAAGCAGGCGCGCTTCGCGCGCGTCTGCGCTCTCGGGCCGCAGCGTAAGCTGCTTGAGCAGTGCTTCAACGCGCGAAAGAAGCTCCACAGTGCGCCTCGGATCCCCTGTGGCATGCATCAGGCTGGTGAGGGCGCGCAGCTCCAGCAAGTGCGCTGCCTGGTGTCTCGCGAGTTCAACCGCGCGCTCGAGCAGTGCGACGCTTCGCTCGGCCTGGGTGGCGGTCGCTCGCAAGAGTTCCGCCTCGAGACGGAGGAGTTCCACTTCGTAAAGACGCTCTTTAGTGCTGTGCGCGGTCTCGAGTCCGCTGTGTACCGCAGCAAGACCCTCGGCGGTGCACCCGGCGATAAGGCAGGCGTCGGCCAACACCCCGAAGAAATAGACCTCCAGCTGCTTGGTACCCGTGGCTTGCGCCTTACTGAGTGCTGCACGAATTCCTGCGATACCCGAGGCATGCTGTCCGTCGACAACCATCGTCCAGCCGGCGATGCACGCTGCCCAGGCGCTTACCACTACGAAGCCATGCTCCGCCGCCAGGCGTGCGCTGCGCTCGGCGTGCTGCCGGGCCGCCGTATGATCGCGGGCTATCTGCTCGCACATCGCGGCCCAGACCAACGTGAGAGCCTGACTGAAGGGATGACCGATCTCCTCGGTCAGGCTGAGCGCGGCTTGCATCGCAGGGCCGGCGGCAGCCAAGTCGCCGTGCAGTACGAGCGCCAGGGCGTGCATGCTGCGGCCACACGCCCCGGCATCGTGGCTGCCGAACTGCGCGGCCATGCCGGCGTGCTCCGCCACCCGATATAGCTGTGCGCCCGCGCTCGCATGCTCGAAGCATGCCAACAGCTCGCCGCGAAAGAACGACGTGGCCCACAGAGCGTGGTGTGCCTGGAGCAACAGCGAGCGCTCATCAGTCCCTGCGGCGATTTCCAGAAGCCGCTCGCCGATTTTCTTCGCATCGTCCAGATTTCCGTGACCCAGGACGTAGAGCCACAGTCCCCAAAGCGCCGTGAATAGCTCCCGCGTCGCACCGACGCGCTCGCACAGCTCCTGAGCACGCTTGTATGCCTTCTCGGCCGCAGGGGCGCCGAAGCCCTCGCATGCGAGCAAGAGCGGTCCGAGCGCGATGTTGAGCGAAATCTCCTGTTGCGTCCGCTCGCGCGAATCCGGGAGTCCCGCGAGCAGCTGCAGAGCGCGCCGATAATGCTCGAGGCCTAAACGCGCAGCGCTGCGTGCGCTGGCATTGTCACCGGCGGCATGGTGGTAGAGCACTGCCCGCCCGACATCGCCTCCTCGCTCGAAGTGCGTGGCAAGCTCAGCAGCACGCTCGCGTGCGCGTTCGCCGAATCCACGCTCGAGTCGATCGGCGATCGCCACATGCAGCCGCGCGCGACGGGTGGCCGATAGGCGTTCGTACAGGGTTGCGCGGTACAGTGCATGACGAAAAGCGAAGCGGCTGACGAGGGTCCCATCAGGCCAGGTTTCGCTGCCCACGCTGCGCACCAATGACCGCCGTCGGGCGAGCTCGGAGCAGCGGGTCTCGACCGTCTCGGTGTGTTGGCCCAGCGCGGCGGCGACCGTCGCAGCGTGAAATTCCTCGCCGGCGGCACTCGCCACCTCAAGAACCTCGGCCTCCTCACGAGTAAGCCGTTCCAGCTGCAGCTCGATCAGACGACGTAGATCCTCAGGAATCGTCGCAGCGATGTCCTCGAGCCGGCAGACGAGTTCCCACCTGCCATTCTGCTCGACCAACATGCCGCGTGCGACCAGATCGTTGGCGACGTTCACGACGAACAGCGGGTTGCCTTCTGTCAGCCCGTAGATCGCCTCCGCCAGGCCGGTCGGCTTGGCGCCCCCTAGCGGCTCGGCGCCGAACTGAGCCGCCAGATACTCACCGACCTCGGTAGCGGCAAGCCCGCCGAGTCTCAGCAGTCCGCAGTGGCTGGCGACCCCGAGCTCGGCAAGCAGTCGAACCAGCGGGTGCTCGGCGGCCAGTCCCTCGACGGGGCGCAGGGAGCTCACGATCAGCAGCCTGGCGGGCTCCGTGCACCGCGCGATGAAGCCCAGCCAGTCGAGCGTCGATGCGTCGCTCCAGTGCAGATCCTCCAGCCGCAGGATGAGCGGGAGGTCGGTGGAAATGACGGTGATTGCATCGGCGAGCTCACGCAGCATGCGCTCTCGCGTGCCACCGACCGCCCGTCTCCGTAGCGTCTCGAGCTCCGCGTCGCCCAGCAGCGCGGGCAGCTGGGCAAGCCAACTGGGAGCATGCCGGCGCAGCACGTACAGCAGGCGCCCACCTTGCGCGCCACGACACAGGCGTGTGATGGCATCGAACAGCGGCAGATATGCCTCGCTGGGCCCATAATGCTCGGCACAGCGTCCCATGGTGTAAACGAGTCCGCTGTGCGCGGCATGCCGCTCGGCGAACGCATCGAGCAAAGTAGTCTTGCCGATACCGGGTTCACCGCTCACAAACACAAGCTGTGGTCGTCCCAAGATTGCCTGCTTCAGACGGTTCTCGAGCGTCGCGAGCTCGGCCAGGCGACCCACCATCCGCGCTGGCGACGCGGTATGCGGCTGAGCCGCTATGGATTGCTCGACAATGTCGGCAGCGTTTGGGGCGACGCTCGGCCCTGCCTGCGGCGGCTGCGAGCTTCCCGGTCTGCCGGCCGCCGTGGTCTCGAGCAATCGCTGGACCCTATCGACAAGTTCCTGCGCGGCTTTGCCTTCATGCACGGTGGTCCACTGAAGCTCGCGGAATCTGTCTGGCACACGTGCCTCTGATTCCGTGAGATTGTCGATGACGACCGGCAGCAGAAACGGCTGGTCGCTTGCCATCAAGTGCGAGCGGTCAACTGCTAGCTTCCACTCGAGCCGAAAGTACCCTTCAGCTCGAGCGTCCGTGTTCGCCGAGATAATCGGGACGAACAAACCGCAGGCCCTGATCTGCTTCCTGATCGCCGCATCCCATGCGTCTCCGCCTCGCAGTTCGCTCTGATCGAACCAGACTTCAATACCGGCGACGCGAAGCGCCTCGCAAATTCTTTGGGCGGCCTCCGCGTCCTGCGAGGCGTAGCTCAGGAATATCGCGCGCGAAGGCTCTGTCACAGAGGGCAACCCGTGAGCAGGAGGTCTTCTCACAGCCTCCCTGAGCGCCAGCTTAACGTAAATGTGCCGATTTGGGCGAAAGCCTGCCCGGCGCTTCAGATTGACCGATCCGCGAACGTACGTCCGCTTCCAAAGCACGGAACGTCCACTCAAGTCGCACCGTTAGTTCGACCACGTACGCCGACTTTCGCAATTAGTTGATCCGCCCTGAAAATCCGCGTGTCGGTGGTTCGAGTCCGCTATTACCGCTCGAGTCCCTTAGATCGGGTCACCGAGCAGGTCAGTGGCACGCCCAACAGATTGGGGCGGTTCGACGCGTACCATCGGGTCGAACCCTTCCCCGGGGAGGGCTCTTGGTGCTATTTGACAAGGACGACGAAGGGCTCGGATGCAAGACCATTGGCGACGACCTGCAGAATGCTCGGCCCGGACTCCTGGGCGGTGGGCACGTCGAAGTGAGTGGACACCAGGGCCTGCGAAGCCACTGCCATGCTGCTGTGATCGTGAGTACGGCTGTAGAAGACGTGCGAGGTCTTCAGATTGGTGATGCGCACGAGCGGAAAGTTGGTCGCGGCCTGCACGTCGTCCCCGAACGCAGCACCCTGCGTTACGCCGTTGAATCGGATTCCGTAGACTTGATAGGAACCTCCTCGCTCGATCTCCAGGGGCGCGTAGAAAACGACTGGGGCAATCTGCAGCTCACGTACCCGGTCGCTGGGCGTGATCGTCGGCGTATAGATCTCGACGTCGTCGGAAAGATCCGCGAACAGAATCTGTCCGGTGGGCAGCACGAGCATGTCCCCGTTGGATGATCCTTCGTTCGGTGCATTCGGGGGCCCCGGGACCGTCGTCAAACTCCGCCCGTCCCATTCAAAAAATATCGAAGGCGGGTTGCTGTATCCGGGGCTCGCCATCATCAACACCTTGTCGTTGGGCTCCCATGAAGCGGGGCCATCCGCAATGTTCAGGTCGGTAACGCCATCGACGACCGGAAAGTCCGGACCGGGGGTCCAGGTACCCTTACGGGAGTTGTAGATCGAGGTTTTTCCCGTGCCATTTGGACAGGTATCCGCGCCGGTGTTGAAGACAGTCCCGTCCGATCGCAGTACGGCCGGCCCCAGTTCAAACGTGGCGACGTTTTCACCGCCGCACGCCGCCGCCGAATCCCAGAGCTGCACGATCGTGCTGCCGGCGGAGTGCCACCTGCCCGTCTCAGGGTTGTAGAGCTCCGAATTCTTGCCCTTGGGCTCGTACGGAAAAGAAAGAGGGACATAGGCATCAACGTCGAGCACCTCACCACTCGGCAACAGCGTCCATCCCTCCTCATCATTCGAATCGAACTTTCCCGTTCCGGTCTCAGTCCAGGTCAATGTCCGGGCATCGAGCAGTGCTGCCTGCCTCGTGCAGCAGTCCGCCTGCATATACGTGCCATTGGCAAGCACTACGCTCTCGGCATCGCCGATCGTCTGTCCGAAGACACCCGGCGTGATCTCGATGACGCCGAAGAACGGCGGTGGCGCCATAGGCGTCCAGACGTCGGCGAGTGGATCGTAGATTGCCCCCTGGGCACTCCAGACGGGATTGACCGGGTCGACGGAACAGTTGTATTCGCCGCCCTCGATTATGAGGCGGCCGTCCGGCAGTACCGCGGACGAGTAACTGAACGGAGCGTAGTCCGCCGGCAGCGACGCGACGCGTGTCCAGGTTCCATTCACGTAGCTGCCGTGCTCATCCGGAGTCAGCCGCCACCAGTCCGTGGCGCAAGTGTCTTGCACGAGAACGCTGCCGTCCGTGAGCAGCATTGGGGTGCTAACACCATTCGGCATAAAAGTGGGCTGATGTGTCAGTGGCGTCCAGGGCGATCCCGGGTTACTGCTTGCGCCGACCTTCGCCCGAGCGGTTGGCTGCTGCGCAGCGCCCAGTGGCGGAAGCGGCCTGGAGTGCCGTGCCTCGGCACGATGCGTCCAGGAGAGCGAAGCGATCAGCATCGCGGGTATGAGATGCCAAATCTTCAACTTGGTGCGCTGCATATTGACCCCTGGATATTGATTGTTCGGACTTTGCATGGGCCGATTCAGTCGGCCAAAATTGGCTGGTACTGAGTCACCCAGCCCTGCTCATGCGCACACTCACCGGCACACCGCCGCGGATCGTCTGGTAGACGACGCAGTAGCGCTCCGTGAGCTTGATCAACTGGTCGAGCTTGTCCTGAGGCGCGTCGGAGTCGATGACAAAGACCAGCCGGATCGCCGCGAACCCGACTGGGGCGTCCTTGGAGACCCCAAGCGTGCCTCGAAAATCAAGATCACCCTCCGCGGCCACCTCGCCAGCTCTCACCGGAATCTCCAGCGCCGTTGCCACTGCCTTCAGCGTCACGCCGGCGCAGGCAACGAGCGATTCGAGCAACATGTCGCCTGAGCAAAGCTCCAACCCCGAACCGCCCGTAGCCGGATGAAGGCCGGCCAGCTTCAGCGCGCGGCCAGTCTCGACTTTGCAGACGATGCGCGACTCATCGAGCGTGCCCTTTGCCCTGAGAGTTATCTGCGCCGCTTGCGCGTCGCCCTTGTATCGCTCCTTGATGGGAGACTGTATCGACCGCAACGTAGCGGCATCCATGACGTTCCTCCGACGAAGACCTCTGGTGCCCGAGCTGCAGGGGCCCGTCATTCCGCGGTGGTGGAATCGATGATCGCCATGACGCGCGCAACGCGATTCGCTCGCGCGGGCGCGGCATCGCAGCCAGGCCTCACGTCATGACGCGACCGACGGTTCCGGGCGCAGCTCGCCCGCAAGCTCGATGACGATATCGGCAGGAAGACCCGCGCGCCTGGCAGCTTCCCTTATTGCGTTCCCGCTCTCCGCTTCATAGAGACAATATGTTTTGCGTTTATCCGCGGACAGAAACGAGTGCAACCATTTGACACCCACTATGGCGTTTATATCGCCGATGGCCTTGAGATCAGCTGCGGACGGGTTCAACGATTCGGCGAAATTTCTTTCTATCATGAATAATCCCATGGTCGTCTCCAGGTGTGTTAGGGAACAGTGGATCCGATTGCGCACTAGCGAGACATCCGTGCTCGTGCACCCGACAGGCGGCATACGCAGAACCTAGACTTCGCGAGCGGTGAGGTCGTCAGGAAGAGTGACAGCACCGTCCCTCGCATACAACAAGGTACCGATATCGACAACCAAACGGGTCATTTCAAGTCGACGCGCGAGCTGCTCGGCCTCGCGCAGGTGCTGAAGGCCCAGGCGCCGTTCTGCCTCAACCTGCCGTGTTACCAGGAAAGCGCCATACCGGTAGAGTGTCCGAGCAAGGGAGGGCCATGCGCGCATTGCGCGATTTAGTATTAAGGCCTGATCAAAGTGTTCACGGGCAAGATCCGGCCAGTTCGCGGTCGAAGCCAGCATGGCTAAGTAGAGATCGGCGGCGCCGAAACACACGGCAGTGGGGTGATTGGCTGTTTGTCGTCCATACGGGCGCAGCTGCTGATAAAGCGGCTTGGCACGGTCAACATCCGCTAATACGCAGCAGGTCTCAGCGCAGAACACCAGACAAGTCATGTACATATCGTCGCGGCGTATGGCGCAACAATTCCGCTCGACGAGCCGGTGAAGAATCTCACTTGCTTGCGTGAGCAAGCCTACTTCGGCGCATATGAGCATCAAACCGGGCTCCCAGATGCGCTTGGTCGCGCTGGCGGCAATCTCCTTTATCTGTGGGGCGAGCGCGTGTACGCGGCCGAGGTCACGGTTCAGTGCAAACATCTGCGCACCATAGACACCGTGCGCGTCGTCACTGCGAGTTTTCGTACCGAGTTCCAGCAACGCCTCGATTCGACTTTCCGAGTCCGCCCATTCGCCGCGCAATAAGGCCAGGATCGTCCGGTAGGCGGCAACCTGGTATTGATGCAACCCGAAACGAGCGGTGCTGAGACTCTCATAGCGCTCGAGCAGCGTTTCCAGTTCATCAAGCTGTCCGGATTCGAGGTAATTCAGAGCCTGCCAGTGATGAGCTTCAGCCAGAAGATGGGCGCTGGAAGTAGACCGAGCCACCGCAATGTATTCCTCGCCGAGTAGCAGGCGGCGATGCAAGGTCTCCGGATTACCGCGCAGCGCCAGAACCGTTAGCTTGTAGCAAGCGCAACGCGCCGTAGCGTCACAACTGCGCCTGGCCATATCAAGGGCTTCGTCCACCAGAAGCTGGATCCGTGACGTGTCCGCCAAAGTTCTCTGCGCGAATGCGCGCGTTGCCAATGCCTTCGCGCGCGCCACCGAATCCACCTCAGGCAACAGCGTCAAGGCGTGGTCGAGCAATGGAAGGAGGTGTTGTTGCGCAACATAGGATGAAGAATAGGCAAGGCACATCAGGGCGTCGACGAGCAATTCAGCGCTGCCCAATACACGAGTCCGATTCACGGCTTCGAGCAGTACGTCAATGGACCGCTGAACCTGCCCCAGTTGAAATAGCGCTGAGCTTTTTAGAACGTAGGCGCGAGCGAGGCGCTCATCGTGGATCAATCCGCCGCCTTCTAGTGCCTCAATAGCGCGGTCGTAATGCAGGAGCGCATCTTCATATGCGTACACCCGAGCCGCACTTTCGGCGGCCCGCAGTGCATAAACAACAGCTTTGTCCGCGTTTCCCAGCGAGGCCGCTTGATAATAGTGGTGCGCAATTCGAGTCAGGGCGAGTTCCGGGTGCGCGGAATGAACGCTAACGAGAGCGTCACCGGCGCGGCTGTGCAAGCGCATACGATCAGCCGCAGGCAAGTCTTCATAGATCGTTTCGCGGATCAACGCATGGGTGAATTGGAACCCGCCCGAAACATCGAGGTTCGATTGAACGATACCCGCCTGTATGGCCGGTTCGAGGCTGGTCAGTACGGGTTGCACATCCTCGTCCATGGTGACGGCAATCTCACGAGCCGTGAATTGCCGGCCATGGACGGCCGCGACGCAGAGCAGTTCGTTGCAACGGTCAGAGAGTCGAATCAGCCGTCGGCCAATGGTCTCGTGTATGCCAGCGGGAATCTTTGCGGGCATCGCTGCGATTTCGGATCCCGCGCTCTCATCAATAAGGACCTTGATCAACTCGATGGCGAACAATGGGTTCCCATCCGTCTGTTGATAAATCAACTCGATCGCAGACTGAGACAAGCTGACGTCGCACAATCGTTCGGCGACCTCGCCGATAGCAATCTGAGACAGCCTAACAAGATGAACGCGCTCAACGTCGGAATCGCGCCTCAGGCCACCGAGTGTGCGGTGTAGCGGTGTCTTTCTGGAGGCATCGGCTTCCCGATATGTGCCGACGATGAGCAATCGACTGCTCAGCAACTCCTGGCTCAGGAACTCCAGGAGTGAGAGAGACGGCGTGTCGGCCCAATGCAGGTTGTCCAGAATCAGGGTAATGGGTACCTGCTGCGTGGCTTGGTGGAAGAACCGCCGGATAGCATCAAAGGTGCGAAAGCGCGCCGGAGCCGAGTCCGCTATCGCGCTGGCGGTCTCGTGCGTGCCCTGCGATGAATCGAGTAATTCGGGCACCAGGGCGGCGAGATCTTGCGCTGCCGTGCCCATGTTGAGACGCACCTCGTCGAGCGACGAGGCATCGATATAGGCCCGAAGAATCTGTACCCATGGCCAGTACGATGGTGCCCCGCCTTCCTCATGGCAACGCCCCCAAAGCACAAGAGCGCCCTGATCCTGCGCCATGTCCGCGAGTGCCTCGGCGCAACATGTCTTGCCGATTCCGGGCTCCCCGGATATCAATACCAACTGGCGTCGACCTGCAAGCATGCGGTCAAACGCGGCTCGAAATACATCAAGCTCGCGCGCCCGACCGACGATAGGTCGGCGCACCGTCACCGGCGGCAGCGCGTGTTTCGACCACCACGATACGCCGGCTTTCGTGCTCGCCAACGCGGCAGCAGAGGAACTGCGGCTGGCGAAGGCCTCAGTCGCCGGCGATGTTACGGCCAGTGCCCCGCTCGGTGCTGCCGCGGCGTGCTCATTCGGTAACAACAGCTGTGACACGCGCTCGACAAAGGCCCGTGATGTTTCACTTCCAATTAATCGCGTCCACTGCACCTCGCGAAACTTATCTGGAACGCGGGCGTCGGCGTCGCGGATGACGTCGATGACGACCGGCACCAGGAACGCCTTGTCAGCAGCCATCAAATGTGAGCGGTCGACCGCGAGCTTCCATTCAAGCCGAAAGTAACCCTCGGCGCGAGCGCACGTATGCGCCGAGATAATCGGGAGAAACAGCGCGCACGCCTTAATCTGCTGTTTGATCGCCGCGTCCCAGACGTCGCCGCCCCGAAGCTCGCTCTGATCGAACCAGACTTCGATCCCAGCGGCGCGCAGGGTCGCGCAGATCCGCTGTGCGGCGTCCGCGTCTTCGGAGGCGTAGCTGAGAAAGACGGCTCGCTGGCTGCCCTGAGCAGTGGGGTCGCCAACCAGCCCCAGTTCGTTGGCCAAGGCGTTATGTCCGGGGTTCTGATTCTAAGGCTCGGAGAATGACCTACGCGGCATGGCCGCGCAAACCACGCCTCTGCAGAATACTCTCTGGGCACCCAATCCGATGCCCTAGTCCCACCAGCGGGCGTCCATGCGGCCCGCGAAGCATGTGCCGGGAATGTGACCAGCTCAGATTGGGTGTGCCGAATTGTGCCGTGGTGCGCCTGGAACGAGCTGGCAAGCGCTGCAAGCGATTGATTAGTAAGCCCCTGAAATCAGCTTCACAGGGCTGAAGATCCGCGTGTCGGTAATTCAATTCCGCCCTTGGCGACGCCGTGACCGGTTGGGGTCAGGATTCAGAGAAGCGACGAGCACTGGCGACCGGGTCCGATCAGCACCTGAGCAGGCCAATCGACCCACCAAATGGTGGACGCTGGTGGACGTCTAAGAGGAGGTCTCTTTAGGCTGCGTCATCCCAATCCGCCCGAGAGCCACATGGACTTTGCACAACCTCACAACTTCACATAAGTCAAAAGTCAAGGATGCGAGGCGCTTGAGCGTCTCCGGTGAAGACGCCCGAGCGCACGCAGGAACCACTGAGCCGCAGCTACCGTGAAGCGCAGACGCAAGGCGGAGAGGCTCTCCGATCCCGTGACTAAAGCCGCAACCAACCGCGTTTCAGGATGTAGGCGAAGGTGATGCCGACTATGAACGCGAGACCCACGTTCCAGAGCGAAAACGCCGCCGTGGTAATCGTGATGAAACGCTCGCCCTTGTTCTTGCTGAAGTCGCACGACCCGAGGGCGAGCTGCGCTCCCGTGAGGAACAGGATCACTCCGAGGACGGGCTGGGCGAAAAGGGCAAAGATGGCGCTGATGGAGTTGCTGAAGAAGAAGGCGAGGCCGAGGAGGATGGCCCCCAAGATGATGGGTGCGCCGCCGGTGCGTGCTCCGAAGGCGACGTGGCCGGCCATGCCGCCGGCACCGTGACACATCGGTACGCCGCCCAGGGCGGCGCTCGCGAGGTTAATGACGCCAGTCGAGGTGGCGAGCGTGTTCTCGCCCACGGCGCGGTCGGGAAAGAGCCGGTTGTTCTCTTCACGGATTGCGATGATGGCGTTTCCGAGTGTCAGGGGCAGCTGCGGAAGTGCCAGCAGGGTTGTCCCGATCAGGAGGTCATGCCAGGTCACACCCGAGAGGGCGAAACGCGGTAGGTGAAGTTCCGGTCTCGCGGACAGGAAGTTTCGCAGGAGGTCGGGGTTCTGGTAGGCCCCGCAGGCCACTCCGAAGAGGAGGAGCAGAAACATCGCGGGGACGGCTTTGTTGGTGAGCAAGAGCACGGTCCCCAGGAGCCCGACTGCGGCGATGATCCAGCCGTCACTCATGGTCCGCACGCCCTGGAGCATGAAGCCCATGCCGAGACCCAGCACGATGCCGACCACAACGAACCGTGGGACGAGCCCTGCGATGTACTTGGCGGTTCCAGTGAGTCCGAGAGCGAGCCAGATCAACCCCGTCGCCAGGCTCGCTCCGTAGACCGTGGCCGGCGTGATGGCGGCCGTCTGAGCCGCCTGGGTGCTGGCTACTGCGCCGATCGCTTTCATGGGCTGTACCGGAAAAGGGGTACGGTAGTAGAGCCCACACACGAGCATCGCACTGCCGAAGGAGAAGAGGATGCCAAAGGGGTCGACTTTGACCACCGCGATGTAGGCGACCACGAACGGGATGAGCGTCCCGAGGTCGCCGAAAGCGCCGGCCCACTCCATGCGATCAAAATGGTTACCGCTACGGGTGTCGGCGGTGCTATCGGGCACCTGGTAAATCTCCCAGCACGATGAGGTTAACTGCGTTTCCGCTGCTTCTTGGACACGGACACTTTGCGAGCTGATTTGGAAGTAGTGCGAATGATGATCCGCTTCCGGATTTCCTTGAGACACTCGCCCGCGACTTCGTTTAGTTTGCGTTCCACCTCGCGATAGCGCTCGATCAGTAGAACTCCGAAGGGAGTGATTTCGGCCCCTCCGCCTCCGTGGCCACCCGCGCTATTCACAGTCGCCGGCACGTCGAAGGTTTTGTTTAAGCTATCGAGTAGGAGCCACGCACGTCGATAACTCATACCCATCTGTCGTGCGGCCTCTGACATCGAGCGATACGTCCTGATCCCTTCAAGCAAGGCAATTTTCCCAGGACCTAAATTCGAGTGTTCGGTGAAATCTATTCGGAATCGGATCAGCGGTGCTTGCTTCATGATCCCTCTATATTTAGACCACCTCGGTGCCTCGTTATACGAACAACGTACAACGCTTGTCAAAACGCTACGTAATGGCGGTTGCCGAGGACGTATCTACTTGCCGTTGGCGCGCGTTTCTACGACGGGATGACGGGGAAGTGCCCAGGTAATGAGCGGGGCACCCAGCACGGTCAGACGTAAGGCGGTAGCGAATGAAGCTGCACTCTCCGGAAACTAAGGAGGGCAAAGAATGACCGACGCTATCCGGTTCGAGCAGGTGATACCGATCCTGCGCATCTTCGACGTCGCGAAAGCCGACGAATTCTACCGCGGCTTCCTCGGCTTCACCGTCGATTGGGAACATCGGTGCGATGAGAGTGCTCCGCTCTACCGGCAGATATCGCGCGACGGGCTCATCTTGCACTTGAGTGAGCATCACGGTGATGGTTCGCCCGGCGCTCGGCTTCGACTCATGATGCGCGGGTGCGCGAGGCTGCCCAGATAGCGCCGCGATCAGCAGCAGAAAAATACAGCCATCGCGGCACGACCCGCATCGATCACATCACGGGTCCTTCAGAAGTTCTACTCGACCTCATCAGTAGCGCGGCCGCGCGCGCGAGGCTACCCGCTGGCAGGCGGCGGTCGATCGCGTCATACTCGTAACTAACGCGTTCGCCGGACGCAGACGCCGCGGAGCACGCATGCCACGCTCATCGGCTCGCTACGGGTCGCTCGCCTCGGGACTCATCGCCGCGGCGGCCCACGCCCAGATGCCGGCACTGCCGGCTTACGGCATCACGCTCATCCCCGCGCCGAGCAGTTCCACCGGCCTTACTCCCGCCGCGATCAGCTCGGCGAACCAGCTCACCGGCTCGATCGCCTTTTCCGCCGGCCAGGCCGCGCATGCCTTCGTCTATACGAGCGGCACCGTCATCGACCTCGGAACGCTGCCTTACCCGGGCTCGGCAGACTTGGGCTCGGCGAGCGGCCAGTCGATCAGCAATGGCGGGACCCTCGTCGGCACCATCACCGACACCGGCATCCCGCCGATGTGGCAGTTCGGATTCACCTATGACCCGGGCGGCGCGCTCGCGGCGCTCAACATGCTAACCGGCTTCCCGTTCTGCACCGCGACCGGCGTCAACGACTCCGGTCTCATCGTGGGCAGCTGCTCCAACCTCAACGAGTCGATCGCCACGATGTATGTGAGCGGCACGCCGCAGCAGATCGGGCCGACGGGCGCGGCCGCGAATGCAGTCAACGACTACAATCAGGTGGCCGCGAGTGGCACACCGGGCTTCATCTACGAGAACGGCACGATCACTACGCTGCCGCTGCTGAGTGGCGGCTCCGCGAACACTCAGTCGAGTGCCACCTCGATCAACAACGCCGGCCAGGCGGTGGGATGGCAGTTGAACGGCACCACCTACCAGACCTTCATCTATAGCTACGGCGCGACCACCGCGCTCACTGGCGTGCCCGGCAGCAGTGTCCAGCCTGCAGTCAGCATCAACGACGCCGGCCAGATCGTCGGCTATACCGCCACCAGCGCTAGCGCGACCGCGGTGCCGTTCTTTTACGCGCACAGTCTGATGAGCAACCTCAACGCGCTCGTGAGCACAACCGACCCGAGCAAGCGCTACGTCACGCTCACCCAAGCCTACGGCATCAGCGACACCGGCCAGATCATCGCGAGCGGCACCGACAGCCGCACCCCCGGGGTGACCAACGCCTACCTGCTCACGCCCGTCAGCCCCTTCAGCCCCTTCGTGGACCTCGAGGCGAGCGCCACCACAGTCGTAGAGGGCACGGCGTTCACGCTCTTCTGGACGGCGCAGAGCCTCTCCGGCTGCACCGCCTCAGGCGGCAGCGGCAGCGATGAGTGGCTGGGGGCAATGCAGGCAGACGGCGGCCAGCAGCTGGTCAAGGAGACGAAAGCCGGAAGCTACGATTTCACGCTCAACTGCATGACCTCCGGCGGCGCGCCGCAGGATTCGACGGTGACCGTGATGGTCACCGCCAAACCCCCGACCCCGCCGCACAGCGGGGGCGGCGCTCTCGATGCGCGCACGCTGCTGGCGCTGCTGCTCCTGTGCGGCTGGCGCGCGGTGCGAGGTGCGGCATGGCGCTTGTAGCGACGCAGGATTCAGGTGGCGCGGCACTAAGAAAGATCGCCTGATGTGCCGCAAGAAAAACCAGCAAACGAGGCAGGGCTCATGAGTAGTATCGTCGTGGTGTTCGGCATGTATCTCTGCAGCCCCGCGGCCGGAGATTGCGAAATGGTCTTCAATGAAGGTGAGCCCGCGTTCTATGAACGCAAACAGGACTGTCTCAACTTCATCAAGCGAATAGAGCGACCGAATGAGAAGGGCGCCTGGTACGACTGCCGGAGGTTCGAGTACGACAATTCGACCGGGGCACGTTCACCACCCGAGCACGTTCCGCTGCAACCCGCGAAGATCTGAGTAGGCGTTGCGCCTGATCAACTACGAA
>Ga0307476_10000978_pt1 | contig 18784 bp, 16 predicted proteins | sample atmos_gasesECM2C_2_FD_203314 | JGI IMG/M metagenome (GOLD analysis project Ga0307476, IMG submission 203314) | Hardwood forest soil microbial communities from Morgan-Monroe State Forest, Indiana, United States - atmos_gasesECM2C_05 | ecosystem: Environmental > Terrestrial > Soil > Temperate... | reverse complement strand
GGAGAGCATCGGCGTGCCAACCGCCAAAGCTCCAGGTTGCGGACCTGTGGCTTGATCCCGTCACGCATCAGGTCAGCCGCGGTGGCGAAGCTATCAGCCTCACCCGAACCGAGTACAGCTTGCTCGAACGCTTGATGAGCAATGCGGGAAGGGTTGTTCCTCGCGACATGCTGATTCTGTCAGTATGGGGACGCAAGCCGGAAATCGAAGACAATACCCTCGATGCCTTCATGCGTTTGTTGCGCCACAAGATAGACAACCATGGCCGTCAACGGCTGATCCGCACCGTGCGTGGAGTTGGATACACCCTGCGGCCGGAGGTGTGATGTGAGGAAGTTGTCGATCGGGGTTCGGCTTACGCTCTGGTATCTGCTGCTTTTCGCCGCGGCCCAACTCATCTTTGGCCTGGGAATGTGGCTTCTCGCACGACGAAGCCTGTACCGCATTACCGATGACGCGTTGAAAGGGCAAGTCGACGATCTGACCAACTTCCTGCAGGCGCAGAAGAAAAACGCCACCGTCGCCAAGCTGCAGGAAGAAGTCGCCGAGGCTTATGTGCTCGAACATTCCGGTGACTATCTGCAGATTTATGACGATAGCGACGGCGCCTGGATTTTTCGTGCTGATTTCCTCAAACAACATCCGTTGACAGCGCCCTCCGGCCGATTGACTCACGCCCACTATCGCAATGAGCAACGGGAGCGATCGCTTCGCTTTATCGGCCAGAGGATCAACGTTAACGGTCGCGTTTTCACGGTACAGACCGGACTTCCAATCGAGCAGGTCGACCAGACCCTGTCCCTTTTTCGACGCTACTTGCTGATGTTCGCTCCGTTATTATTGTTCGCCGCTGCGTCTGTGGGCTTCTTGCTAAGTCGAAGAGCGTTATCGCCGGTAGATGCAATCACTCGAACCGCGCGAACCATCAACGCCAGCAACCTGAGCGACCGGTTGGAGAAATTAACGACGGGCGACGAACTGCAACGCTTGTCCGATACCCTGAACGAAATGCTGGGACGCATCGAGCGCGCCTTTACCCGGGTGACTCAGTTCACGGCAGACGCCTCGCATGAGCTGCGCACGCCAATCTCATTGATCCGTACGGAAGCGGAGATCGCGCTGAGAAAGTCCCGGGGCGATGCCGAGTATCGAGAAGCCTTGCGTCATGTTCTTCTGGAGGCCGAGAGGACCTCAGGGCTGCTCGAAGAACTCTTATCGCTCGCACGTGCGGATTCAGGACGGGAGACCCTGCGAATCACGCCCGTAGATTTAACCTCGGTTGTTCAGGAGGCCGGCGACCGATGGCAAGAGTTGATGGCTGCGCAAAATCTGAAGTTTACTCGCGAGGTAACCGACCGAGAAGTCACGATTCTCGGGGATCGCAATGCCTTGCAGCGGCTGCTGGCCGTTTTACTGGATAACGCGGCCAAGTACACGCCCGCTCCCGGGACAGTAGAACTTCACCTGGAAATCACCGGTTCCGTAGCGGCCATTCGCGTCTGCGATTCCGGGATCGGCATTGCTCGCGAAGAGCAGTCGAAGATTTTCGAACGGTTTTATCGGGTGGACAAGGCGAGAGGCCGCGCTGCAAACGGCAGCGGCATCGGACTGGCAATCGCTCAATGGATCGTGCAGCAACACCGAGGGTCGATCACAGTTCACAGTTCACCGGGTGAGGGATCATTATTTGTTGTGGAATTGCCGCTCCAGGCAACGCAAGAAGTTACCCCATCCCCGATCCCTGTTGCGATTCGGCCGGAACAACTTTCAGGCACAGGAAAATCGCGCGCTCAAGTTTGGGGTGAAGTTCTTCGCCGGCGCTCAGCGGGATGAAGCAGACGTGACGGCCGCAATGGCGTGGTGCACGCAAGGCAGGTACACCCGTCGTTGGGCGCGAGTTGCCAAGCCGCGACAGCATCCAGGCGATACCCCACGCCCCGAATCGTCTTCAGATAAGTTGGAGTCGTTCTGTCCGGCTCAATCTTCTCGCGGATCCGGCGAATGCAGGCATCGACGCTGCGCGGGGTCACGAATTGCATGTCTCCCCATACCTCATCGAGAAGGAGATCGCGGGTGAATACCTGTCCCCGGTGGCGGGCCAGATATTCGATGAGGCGGAACTCCAAGCTTGTGGTCGGAACCTCGCTTCCGCGCACCGAAAGTTTCATGGCTAAACTATCGATGACGAGGTCTGCCGGCTCCGGTCGCGAGCGTCCGGTCGCGGGTGTGAAACGACGGAGGACGGCATGCACCCGGGCGACCAATTCCCGCGGGCTGAAGGGCTTGATAACGCAGTCATCTCCGCCGGACTCCAACGCCAAAGCGCGATGCTCTTCGGCCGCTTCCGGAATGAGAAAAACCAGAGGGGTTCTGGCTAGCGCGCGATTTTCGCGGATACTCCGGCACAGGTCCAGTCCGTTGCCGTCGGGCATCATCAAGGTGATCAGCATTAATGAAGGATGCTGGTGTTCCGCTTCCTGAATCACGCTGGCGGTGGAAAACGTACGCACGGCGTAGCCCGCTTCTTCAAGGCATTGCCGAATCAGTTCGCGATCCTCGGTCTCATCTTCTACCACAAAAATCAGATGCTTCATGCACGCGTCCCCACTCAATCCGCGGTGCGCTACTCTGCGCACTCGCCTTGCCCGAAGATCCGCGACAAAGAGGAAGCAAAACAAATTGTCAGAAATGCCGAAGCTGCAATATTGCAACTCCGCCGCAACCCAGTTTGAAAAGTGATCTCGCACGAGGCGAACGGCGAACCTTTCGCAGACAGTTGCCAGGCTTCGGTTCGGTTTCGTAGTTTAGGCCGTACTTTGTTACGGCGAAGTGACCGCAAGGTAAATAACGTGTGAATTCTCACAACCTGAGGCTGATCGGGGAAAAGCCACCAATAGAGGAGCGTCGCGCAAAGGACCCGGTTGTGGGTTCTGCTAGGCAGGGGTGTCGGGAGAGCCGATCCCGGAGGCGCAAACAATCAAAGCGAAGATGACCTTCCGTCGTAGCCCAACTCAACACCTTGCGGGATGGTATGGGCCGGTATCACTTCGACTAAGTGCCACCAGCGTCCTTCTAAGCAACGGACTCGGTCGAATCGACTGGTGCGAATCTCCGTCTTTCGTCATGATTGTCTCCCGCTTGAATGTGCTCGGACGTGTGGCTCTGGAGTCTCGCCTCGCAGTTTGTCCGCAACTTTGTCGACCGTTAAAGGCCTGCTGAAGTAGTAGCCCTGAATTTCGTCGCAATGATGCGCCCGGAGGAACGCCATTTGCGCTTCGGTTTCGACCCCTTCGGCAATCACCTTCAGATTGAGGCTTTTTGCCATGCTGATGATTGCTGCAGTGATCGCCGCGTCATCGGGATTCGCAACGACATCTCGAATAAACGACCTATCGATTTTGAGCTTGCTGACCCGGAACTGTCGCAAGTAGCTGAAGCTGGAATAGCCTGTCCCGAAGTCGTCAATCGCGAGTGTCAAGCCCATCTCCTTTAATTCCTGAAGAACTGAGGATGCCACGGCTGCATCAGCCAGCAATAAGCCTTCGGTGAGTTCGAGTTCAAGGTATTGCGCCGCGAGACCAGTCTCTCCGAGCACCCTCCGAATGAGCTCGCAGAAGCCCTCTTGACGAAACTGGATAGCTGATACATTAACCGCTACCGTCACCGCAGAAAGCCCTTCATCTTGCCATCTCCGGGACTGCGAGCACGCTGTCCTGAGCACCCATTCACCGATTGCCATGATCTGGCCGCTGTTCTCGGCAATTCGTATGAACTTGTCAGGTGGCACCAGGCCCAATTGCGGGTGCTGCCAGCGAAGCAGTGCTTCTAGTCCGGTGATCCTGCCCGTGGCAATTTCTATCTGCGGTTGATACATCAGAAATAGTTCTTGCTTGTCGAGCGCTAGTCGCAAGCTGTTCTCCAAGGTCAATCGCTCCAGAACTTGAGCGTTCATCTCCTCTGTGAAGAACCGAAAGTTGTTACGCCCATTCTCTTTAGCGCCGTACATGGCCGCATCGGCATTCTTGATCAAATGGTCAGCGTCAGCGCCGTGTTCGGGGAAGATGCTGATGCCAACGCTACAGCCTATATTGAGTGAGCGACCTTGAACGATGAATTCAGCGGTCATTGCATCCATCAGCCGCTCGGCGGCCACGGCGGCGTCGGGGATGTTCTTCATGTGAGTCAACATGATCAGGAATTCGTCGCCACCTAGACGGGCGACGGTGTCCTGTTCACGCGCCCATGTCTTAAGTCGTTCGGCAACTTGTTGCAGGAGCAGGTCTCCGACCGAGTGCCCCAGTGAGTCGTTTATGTCCTTGAACCTATCGAGATCGAGGAACAGAAGCGCGACTTTCTCCTTTTGCCGACGAGCACCAGCGAGTGCCTTCGCCAGCCGATCCTGAAGAAGAGTTCGATTGGGTAGTCCCGTCAGCGCATCGTAGTAAGCTAAGAATTGGACTTGTTCTTCCGCGACTTTGCGGGCCGTAACGTCCTCGTTCATTCCATCGTATCCCACCAGCACGCCAGCCTTGACGACGGCCCGCGCACTCGCGGAGATCCACATCTTGCTGCCGTCTTTGCGGTAGATCTGGCATTCAAAGTTCCTGACCGTCCCATGCTCTTTCAGCAGCCGCTTGAATTCATCGCGACTCTGGGGATGGACATAAACTTGCTGAGAAATATCGGTGATGCTCGCGATCAATTCCTCGGGAGAGTCGTAGCCCAGCATCTGGGCCATCGCCGGATTCACGGTGGTGTACCGTCCGCCGGGCGTGCTCTGAAAGATGGCGACGACAGCATCTTCGAAGATAGACCGATACTTTTCTTCCGCTTGCCGAAGGGCCTCTTCCGCCTGCCTTCGCTCACCAATGTCCCGCGCCATTTTCGATGCCCCGATAACCTGTCCCGCGCTGTCTCTCACCGGCGAGACGGCAACGGCAACATCGAGCGGCGTTCCGTCCTTGCGAAAGCGGACAGTTTCGAAATGTTCGATGTGATGGCCTCGCTTGACCCGCTCAAGGATCATCGCTTCTTCGCCTCGGCGATCTGGAGGAATGATAAGGCTTATATGCCTGCCAACGGCTTCTTTTGCCGTGTAGCCGAACATTTGTTCGGCACCTTTATTCCAACTGGTGATAACCCCCTCTAGACTCTTACTGATGATCGCATCCGCCGAGGAATCCACGATAGCAGCCAGCAAATTGGTTGCTCGCTCTGCGTCCTTCCTCTCAGTGACGTCGTGCACCGCTACTAACTCTGCATCGATTCCTTGAAAATCCATCTCGTGGGCAACAATTTCGACTTCTATGATCGTGCCGTCTTTCTTCCGGTGTTTCCAAGTCGTCGCTTCCTGAAGGCCGTGAATACGCTTGGCAATGTCTTCCAATAAGGCAGGAATCTCTGCTTCGGGCCTAATATCCGCGATTGTCATCGCCAGAAACTCCGGCCTGGAAAAACCATAGTGGCAAATGGCCGCTTCATTCACTGCTAGAAACTTGAGGCTTTCTCGGGCGAAAACCCACGTTGGGAGAGGATTGCTGTCAAATAGCGACCGATAGCGCCTTTCGCTTTCCGCCATTGCATCTTGCGCTCGCCTGCGCTCGGTAATGTCTTGCTTGATAGCGATGAATTGCGTCTCGATGTTGTTGCCGACGCCATGGGTCACAGGCGTGATCGACATCTCTTCGGGGTAAGTTGTGCCGTCTTTCCGCCGGTTCACGATCTCGCCCTGCCAGACGTTGCCTGATGAGATGGTTGCCCACAATTTGGCGTAGTAGCTTTCGGGCTGCCCCCCGGATTTCAGCAGACGGGCGTTCTTGCCCAGTGCTTCTTCTCTGCTATAGCCAGTCATAGTCGTGAAGGCAGGGTTAACCCACATGATCGTGCCCTGGACATCTGTGATCACAATGGCATTGACGGCAGCCTCCAAAGCCGCAGCCTGCAGGTTTAGGCGTTTCTCTGCTTGGCGGAGTTCCTCGACATCATTTGCCAGCCGCTTGTTCGCGTCGTTGAGTTCGCGGGTGCGTTGCATCACTCTCGCTTCGAGAGCCGAATTGAGCTTAGTAACTTCATTCTGGGCGTCAATTCGTGCGGCGATCTCGCGGGCTGTCTCGCGGGTCGCAAATAGGGCGATGGCGAGAGCGATAGCTACTGCTAGCGCAATCAGCAAGAAGAGAAGACGACGTGACTTGGCATAGTCAACCTCCGATTGCTTGGCTGCCATGTCGAGTTGAGCCTTCTGGAAGGCGACGAAATCGTCCCACGCCGCATGATAGTTGAATAGTGCTGGCAGGGTTTCATTCACCATAACCGCTACCGCCGACTCATGTTTCCCCTCATCAACCAGCAAATGCAGGGCTCGCAGGTAGCTCTCTACGTATGGTTTTCTCGCCTCTTCCACCGCCGCTAGCAGACGTTTTTCTTTCTCTAACTCACAGCGGCCTTGGATTTCCGCGACTAATCCGTTGATTTTTTCAGTGTTCTCAGACCTTTCCGCCAACAACATTCCGATCTGTGCTCTATCTTGCAGGAGGAACAGTTCCATCGTGATACGGCTGTTGCGATTGGACAACGTCATCGCCTCTCGCACTAGCCGTACATTGTTAATTCGCCTGCCCGTGATGTCGCGAAGAGTGTCATTGACCTCCTTCATTCGGTGAAGCCCCAACTCTCCGATCCCCACTAATATGGAGATCAGGACGGCAAACGCTATGCCCAATCGCAGACCTATGTGCTTGTTTGTCACAGCGAACTCCTAGTGGCTGCCCCGGCTGAGTCAAGGTTTGGAAAGAAGAATTCTTTAAGACCGACCGCGAGAAACGGTGTTGTCGTCGTGTAGCGAAGTGCTCGAATCGTGGGATAATGCTTGAACATATTTACAACATTGGGGAAGAGCCTTAGCTGCATTATGAGCCGTCACACTCCACGCCAGTGGGGTTGAGTCAAACACTCTGGTTACCAGCGTAACGCCAGGTTTGTGTCCGCTACCTCGAATGTGTTGGCGGCTGGCCGAGAGAGGACTTGTCAAACCGCATATTTGGGGCTTAATACAGCTTGTGGGACAGGGAAATCTGAGAAAAACTGGGCACAATGACCGCCTGCTGGCCCGAAGGGTATAGTCCCGGGCCTTTCGAGATCGAGGCAAAACAGGGGGCGAAAGGCCGCATAAAAAGGACTCGATATTCGACCCCTTGCGAACCAGTCGGGCGGGGTCAGGAAAGCCTGAAACGTTGCAGTTTTACATTCATCGAACCATTTTTTCTTTAGTGATGGATGTGTAGCTAAGGTACCCAAAGAGGGCGGGCGATTCATAGTGCGGCGTGCGCGAGCGGGTTGAGGAGTGGAGTTACCGACACAAAACCCCGGCAAGTTGGAAAACTCTCTTCGCTGAACTACTCTTTGGTTTCGTCTCTCAGCAGCCACCTATTTACAACGCTTGAGCTGAGGGTCAGTATATTCACAGATGTTGAGGATCCGAGCCTGATGGATGTATGAGCCGTTTCAGTTTCCGAAGTCTCGCGAAAATTCCGAACCGGGTTCCTCCGAAGACAACCATCGTCTTGGCCGCAGGTCTGCTCCTCGCACAAGCCGCTGTACTAGCCAAGTTCGGTAACCAGCGATTGGGCGCTGTACTCTCCGAACTGATCCAGTTGATGCTCGGTTTCATCTGCCTGTTGACATCAGTTCAGGCGTTTCGCCGTTCGGGAAATGTGGCTCGGTACTACTGGCGTTGGCTTTCTTTTACATTTTGTGCTTGGATCATCGCACAGGCGTTGAGCGTTTATGTCGATTTCACTGCGAATGTTTCCCTTAGCCCGCTGGACGATCTGTTGTTCTTTGTTTCCGTCATCCCTTTTGGGATGCTGATATTTTTGGACCCAGAGCATGAGTCTAATCGATTTGACAGGCTACATCTGCTGGACTTCCTGCAGGTGTGCGTATTTTGGGTGGCGGTCTATCTCTACTTCCCTGCGGAATCCTCTGCTGTTCAGTTGGGACCACTCCACTTCACCCGCAACCTTGTCTACGACGCAATTCTAACCACGTCTTTCTTGCTGCGGGCTTTTCTCACGAACTCCCCGGTTGTTCGTGCGTTTTTCGGGCGAATGGCGCTATTCCTTCTCTTCTCGGGCTGTGCAGATTCCTATGCGGCAGACCCCGCCCACGGGGCGCTGCCCGGTACTTGGTTCGACATGGTTTGGAGCCTGCTGCTGGGAATTCCGCTGCTGATTGCGGCCACTTGGCATCAGGGCGAGCCCGGCGAGTCCTCTGCATCACAGAGGTCGCAAAGCATCGTGGTCAACGAATTCTTCCCCCTACTGTATCCTCTCGTGAGTTTCCTAGTGCTGACGCAGCTTGCGCGGAGCCGGACGGGTTTGGCGTCTTCCATAGTGCTGCTGAGCTTCGCCGGGGTGGGTGCGCGGGTGCTGATCATCCAGCATCGCCTCTTGCGTGCGCAAGCCGGGTTGGAATTCGAAGCGGCGCACGATGCCCTGACTGGTCTTTGGAATCACGGCGCGATCCTCGATTTTCTCCAGCGGGAGGTCGAACGGCATGGAAGAAATGGCGATTCGCTCGGATTGATGATGGTCGATCTGGACTACTTCAAGAAAATCAATGACTCGTATGGCCACATGATTGGGGACTTGGTGTTGCAGGAGGTGGCCTTCCGGCTGAGTGGCTCAGTAAGGAGTTATGATTCAGTCGGCCGTTACGGGGGAGAGGAATTTCTAGTGATCCTTCCGGGCTGCACGGTCGGGGGTCTCTTGACGAGCGGAGAGAGACTGCGCTCCGTGGTGGTGGAACGGCCCGTCGAGACGGGGGTGGGTGCAATCGAGGTAACGGTAAGCGTCGGGCTGGTATCGTCTACCATCCATCAAACATCTTCGTCTTCGGATTGCTTGAGCCTACTCCGCACCGTTGATGCTGCCTTATATAGTGCCAAGAACAAAGGCCGAAACAGGGTCGAATACTCTAGCTTGCCGGCACGGGTGAAAGATGCCTAGTCTGCTTTTTTTCATAGAGTACATACGCCGATACTACCCGATCACCCACGCCGGCTTTGCCTACCGGGGCTGCTTCGCGCCGTGGAAAGACGCCGACCCCGACATCCCATCTGTAAAACGCTTCCACGCCCGGCTCCGCGCGCACCAATGGCAGGTATTGGCGTGCGGCCTCGACAAGCTCCGTGCGGCGCTGTGGCTGAATTTTTGCTTCGATTAGCATGATCACCTTTTCGTCCGTCATATTGGACTTCGCCTCTCGATTTTCATTGGCCGGCGGTTCACCGCCCGCTCCGCCCACAGCATAGTGCAGCACCCACGCGCTTGCGACCATCAGCACTGGCATGGTCACGATTCGGGTCGTTTTCAGCCGCTGGGGCGGAATCAGAATCCCGTCAAGACCTGCGGGCTCTTGTACGGAATGCTCGCACTGGTGATCTCGTCGAGCGAACCATGATTTGGCCAATGTGTCGTGGCGGTAGATCTCCTCACCCAAAAAATTCGAGCAATTCATTTATGACATCCTGAGGTCTGATTGATCCCGACAGCCAATGATGCCGGTAACCACGCGATCAGGTAAATAGGACCGGCGATTTAACTAGCCAAAGGAGACGCCCTAATGAACGGGTCACCGTCGACCCGGTCCCGCTACGGAAGAAATATGATCCGTCGTCCCACCTTACGTTCCATCGTGACGGCCTACCACTATGTGCGAGTGCAACGAGGGCTTGCCTTGATACAAGGCGAAGTCACCCATCATCGTCGCCACTTCGACCTGCTTATCGATCGGGTTCTCGCGATACATTGCTCGCTCGATGCCTCCCCCCGGGGGAAGGCGAAAAGTTGTTTCCTGCCGCCGTTTACTTCGGCAGTTCGCGGCCCGGCGCCCGCTGCGTGACTTCCTGGACGATCCACGCGTTGCCATCAGGGTCCTGGAAGGCGACGTAGGAACTGTAGCTCTTGCGCTCAGGATCAGGACCGCTGATGCGCGCCTCCGGGGAGAACGGCGAGCCGTGGAACACCTCGGTCGCCTCGATACCGCTGGCCACGATATGTTTGTGAGCCGCCACGATATCGGAGACGATCAGCCCGCCACGGAACGAGCCGGGCTTGGCGTCCGTAACTCCTTTGCCAAACGTGACCGAGGCCGCCGAGTTCGGCGGCGTAAGCTGAACAGCGCGAAAATCGTTGCCGTTGACGATGTCGTCATCGACTCGCCATCCGAGCTTTGTGTAGAACGCCTTTGCGCGATCCACGTCCGAGACGGGAACAATAGCAACTTCGAACTTCATATCGACTTTCATGTGAAACTCCTCTTGTCATTTCGTTCCACGAGGCTATGCGGCCCGCGGATTTACTCGAACCTCGTACTCAGCCTTTCAAGGGGGTGCTTGCAAGGATCTCCACTTTTTCCAACTGCGGAGAAACTGCAAATAATTCGCTGGCCCGCGCCCCTGATGCCTTCGCGATCTCGCCAGTCAAGTGGGCATTGCGGCCCGCTTCATTGGCAAAGGTGTCGAAGATGCCGAACTTCCGCGGTCCGAGCCTGAACGCATACCATTTCAACGTCCCTTTTTCATCCAGCGCCAGTGGCTGAACTGATCTTAGAAATGCCTCGGCAGCAGCCTCTTTACCTGCGCGTGCTTCGAGCGTTGATCTGGTGTGCGGTTCGTTGTTGTGGCGCTGCTCACAACTGTGAGTAAACTCCAAATCAGGAACGGACTTGTGCAGATTTCTGCTGGGATGGTCGGAATCTTGCTAGATTCGAGCTCCCGAGTCTGAGGTTCGTCTTGAGGGAACGACGACGAGAGTTCGAATGGGCTATACGCGTCATCGGTCAAATCTATGAAATCTCTATGCTTCTTATTGCACTTGCCCTGCTTATGGGCTCTCCCGCTCTGTCTGCGGGCAAGATCCCCAGGACTCTTCGTAACCTAGGAGAGAACCAGTGATGGGACTACTGTAGTCGCAGAGGGCATGCGGAAATGAGCGAACAGGAACTGGTTTTCAACGTCAAGGAGCTCCACGTGATCAGCCTCACGTGCGCTCACTGCGGACATGGAACGATATTCGATTTCAAGAGTAGCGACTACCTTGAGAAAGCGGTCTCGCCACAGTGCGCTATCTGCAAAACCGAGTTAGCGGTTGATCTTCAGGAGCAGTTAAAAGCCTACCGCTGTTTTTACGACAGCATGTCTCTCTGTGAACGGATCGAATTTCGGGTGCGCCTGAATAAGCCCGACGTGACAGCAGCAGAATCGGCCAGCGAAGTCCACCAGGCGGTCTCCACCGCGGTAGCTGAAGTCCAAGAGGCTGTAGTGAAAGCTCTAGCCAAAGAAACCGCCTGATATTAGTCTGCCGATTGATTTCCTTGGCCATGGATGTAGTGCGAGCATGATCGTGTTGAGTTGGTGGTGGACCCTGGAATTACCACATTTCAAGAAATGTGTCCTGAAAATCGAGGACAAAGCAGTCATCGAGGGGCTGCAGAATGCTACGACAATTCCATTAGAAAACCGATCCAAAGTTCGGCGGTAAGTCCTGGCTATCACGCGTTATGCGTGACGCAGCTTCGGAGCAGGTTTCACACGCGCCAGTCGCTTCGGAGCCAACAAAACCCTGGCGATACTCTGTCGGGCTAGGTCCGCAGATGTCACGAAAGACCTGTGCAAAGTGCTGCTGGGTCTTGAAGCCACAGGCAAGGGCCACGTCCAATACTCGCGCATCGGGAGCACGCAACATCCTTTTGGCGCGTTCGAGCTTTTGGCGCAGAACAAATTGATGCGGGGTCTCGCCCATCGACTTGCGAAACATCCGCGCGAAATGAGCTGTGCTCAATCCTACCGATTGCGCCATCTCGTCGAGACTCAAATCGTTTTCCATCTTCGCATGGACCAGCTCTTTAATCCTTCGCAAGCGCGCTGAGCCGAGTCCGCCTCGGGAAAGCTGCACAGGACGGTGCCTCACCGCGTGACCATTGACCAGTGTTACGGCCATCGCCTGTTCGATAGAATCCAGAAACAGCCGCCCGCTCGGAAAGCCGGCAACCATCTCCGCATGAACGGCGGCAACCATCGCACTCAGGCGCGGTTCCACAAATTTGCGTGAAGCGCGCAGTTCTACCTCGCCGTAAGCTCCGTCAGAGCAGGCCATCAGTGCCGCGTCGGAAATTCCGAGCTGCAGATGCGATACGTTCATGAGTCCGACCCACTCACCCACAAGGCGATTCGAAGCCCCTGGACCGCGAGGCGAGCGTCTCCTCTGAGCTTCCCGGAAGAAAGCCGGCAACATTCGGGACGGAATGGTACTCGATGTCCGGATTCTGAATGCATGCCTCAGGCGGCAAAATCAATTTTTGTGATCGGGGGAGGTTCATGCTTCTCTTCGATCTTGCCGCCGCTGCTGATCTTCGCCAGTTCGGAGTTAAGTTCCGCTCCGACCAGCATGGCAAAGCCTGTCCAATAGAGCCACGTCATCAACGCAATGCCTGCGCCGAGCGTTCCGTAAGTCTTGTTAAAGCTTGCGAAATGCCGAAAGTAGAGGCCGAGCAGATACGAAAGTGCAAGCCAGCAGGCCACGGAGAGGATCGCGCCCGGTAGTGTGGCCAAGAAACGTTGCTTAACATTCGGAGCAAGGAAGTACAAAGCTTCCACGGCGAGGATTGTGAACCCTATCGCAATGGACCAGTGAATGTACGGCCAAAGCAAAACGAATAAAGAGGAGAGGTGGACTCGACCGGCGAGCCATTCTCCGAATCTGGGTCCGACAATCATCACCGACAGTGCTACTAGCATCAGGGCGCCGGTCACGAGCGCCAAGCCCACTGCCAAAGGGCGTGTTTTCCAGAATGGTCTATCGTCCTCGACATCGTAGGCAATATTCAAGGCCTCGATAGCCGCCGCGAATCCACCCGATGCCGTCCAGAGCGTTCCTAGAATACCGAAAGAAAGGAACGTTCCCCTGTTGGGCGTGATCACATCAGCCAAAACTCTACGAACCAGCCCCATGCTGTCCGCGGGTAGGAACCGCGCCATCATAGTCAGCGCCTGGTCGAAAAGATTGGGAACGGGTAGGTATGCCACAATGGCCGATAGAAGGATGAGAGACGGAAAAAGCGAAAGGACGAAGTAGTACGAGAGCGCCGCAGCCATCTGCAGGGTATGGTTGCGGAACACGTCCTCGTAGGTTTCAGCCAGCGCATGCTTGATTCGTGCCGGCATAACGAATCTTGGATGCAATTCGTCACATCTGAGGTTCGCATTTCTTGAATCGTGTTGGTCGAGATCTGGTTAGAAAAAGTCCAACTCTCCTGGTCCGAGATCTCCTGCTCATCGACGCTGAAGGATGTTTCCGCGTGTTCACCGAGCGGGTGGAACACACCACTCGAATTCGCTGCCACGCCGGGAGTCGCCAGCGCTAGGATCGAGCTGAGCAGCGTTGACGCTTTCGCTGGTTCAAGGCCCTGCGGACGAGCGGTCGAGGTTAGCGTAGCCGTCATCGAAGACTGAGGTTCCAAGTGCTCGCGGCGCATCCAGGGTCCTGTAAATACGGGGAGGAGCAAAGGGAGTACCAAATCAAAATGTTCTGGTCGGCAACGAAAAGGGCTCTGTCGGGATCTAAGAGGTTTGCGGTACGCTATTAGTATCATTTTTGTCGCTCTCGTTGTCGTCTTCTTCGCCGGACACAGCGGAAGATATCATCATCTCGGGGGTAAATCCTCAATTGATGAATCGTCGAATGGGTCAGGCGCTTTGCTTCTCCGGTGAATGACAGAGTATTTTGCGGGGGCGAACAACCTGTAAGCCAATGATGGAATCAACGATGGATGGAAGACATCGCGTCGTAATCGCAAGGGTTTCGCCCGAGATTGACTGTGGGCGATTCGCCATCAAGCGCGTTGTGGGTGAAACCGTAGTCGTGGAAGCCGACGTCTTCGGCGACAGCCACGACCTGGTTGCGTGTCAAATTCTGTACTGGCAAGACGGGCACGAACTGCAAACCTCGCCCATGCGTCCTCTTGGCAATGATCGCTGGCGTGGCGAGTTTTCGGTAAGGGAACTGGGTGGATGTCGTTATACGGTAGAGGGGTGGATCGACCACTTTGAGACGTGGCGCCGAGACCTGGAAAAGAGAATTTCGGGAGGCCAGGACGTTTCTGTCGACTTGCTCATTGGGGCCGGCTTGATCGAGCACGCCGCCTTGCGAGCTAGTGGTGACGATGCCGAGAGCCTTCAGAATTGGGCGCAGAGGTTGCGAGAAAACAAGAGCAATGAGTCGGGTATTGCGATCGCTTTGGATGCGGAGCTCCGCAAACTCATTCAGCATTATCCTGAGCGCAATCTAGCAACCCGGGGCGATAAGCAATTATCCGTCATTGTCGAGCGCGAGAAAGCGCGTTTCTCCACCTGGTATGAACTGTTTCCGCGATCATGCTCGCCCCAGCCCGGGCATCACGGGACCTTTCGCGATTGCGAGGAATGGCTTCCTTACGTAGCCTCGATGGGCTTCGACGTGATCTACCTTCCTCCGATCCATCCGATTGGGAAAACATTTCGAAAGGGAAGGAACAACTCGCTTCCTGCTCAACCTGATGATGTCGGGAGTCCATGGGCCATTGGGTCAACGGAAGGTGGCCACAAATCGGTTCACCCCGACCTGGGAACCCTGCAGGACTTCAGGAGATTCGTCTCGAAAGCGGCCGACCACGGCCTGGAGGTTGCGCTCGATATCGCGCTCCAGTGCAGCCCCGATCATCCCTATGTGCAAGAGCATCGGGAATGGTTCAACACACGTCCGGACGGCACGGTTCAGTATGCGGAGAATCCACCCAAAAAGTATCAGGATATTTACCCCTTGGATTTCGAGACTCTGAATTGGCGAGAGCTCTGGGAGGAACTGAAGAGCATCTTCCTTTTTTGGATCGAACAGGACGTGCGGATCTTCCGCATCGACAATCCTCATACAAAGTCTTTTTCCTTCTGGGAATGGGTTATCGCCGAAATTAAGCGTCAATATCCCGATGTGCTCTTCCTCGCCGAAGCGTTCACAAGGCCCAACCTGATGTATCAGCTTGCCAAGCTTGGCTTCTCCCAGTCTTATACCTATTTCACGTGGCGCAACACGAGACAGGAACTCACAGAGTACTTCAATGAACTGATGCAAACCCAAGTGCGAGAGTATCTCCGGCCCAATCTTTGGCCAAATACTCCCGACATTCTCCCAGAATTTCTGCAGGTCGGGGGCCGTGCGTCCTTCATGGTGCGTCTCATTTTGGCCGCAACCTTGGGTACCAGCTACGGCATCTATGGTCCCGCCTTTGAGATGTGCGAGGATGCGCCGCTCGAACTGGGCAGAGAAGAATATCTGAATTCCGAGAAATATGAACTGAAGCACCGCGACCTGATTCCCAAAGGGAGCTTGAAGGATCTCATTTCCAAAGTGAACCACATCCGCAAAGAGAACCCGGCGCTGCAAACCAACCGCAATTTGCGGTTTCATGAAACGAATAATCCATCGCTCCTTTGTTACAGCAAGGCTGCGGATGATTTCTCCAGCGTAATCATCGTCGTGGTGAATCTTGATTGTTTTCATGTGCAGACGGGCTGGCTCGACTTGGACCTGGACTCGATCGGTCTGGACACTCGGCATGCATTTCAGGCTTATGACTTGCTCGGCGAAGGGCGATTCTTGTGGCAGGGCTCACGGAATTATGTGGAACTCACGCCCGAAATCCTGCCGGCACATATCCTGCACCTAAGGCGATGGGTTCGGACCGAACGGGATTTCGACTATTATCTTTAGCCCTGTCGAACAGGACCATCCGGCGAGTCAAGCCCAGGATCAGAACATGGAGGGCATATGATGACATCGCTCCTAAGCGAATTCGATCGCTATTTGCTTGCAGAAGGCACTCTCCAACGGGCGTATCAAAAACTTGGCGCCCACCTTACGGAGCGTGACGGGCAACGGGGAGTTCAATTTGCGGTTTGGGCCCCCAATGCGAAGCTGGTTTCTGTCATCGGTGATTTCAACGGCTGGAATCCATCGGCCCATAAAATGGAGCCGAGTTCGGATGGGGTGTGGGAAGAATTCATACCGCATATCGGCCAAGGGGACGTCTATAAGTATCATTTGGAATCGAATTATGGAGGGTACTGGGCAGACAAAGCCGATCCGTACGGCTTTGCGGCGGAGGTTCGCCCCCGTACCGCTTCTCGCGTTTGGGACTTGGAGGGCTATCTCTGGGAGGATGCCCCCTGGATGGCCGGCCGGGCTAAGAACAACTCTCTCGATGCACCCATCTCCATTTACGAGGTGCACTTGGGGTCCTGGAGACGCGTGCCTGAGGAGGGTAACCGCTGGCTCACCTACCGCGAAGTGGCGCCTCTGTTAGCCGACTACGTTCGTAACGCGGGTTTCACGCACGTTGAATTGCTTCCCGTTATGGAGCATCCCTTCGATGGTTCCTGGGGGTACGAGACGACCGGGTACTTCGCGCCCACCAGCAGGTTTGGGACGCCCACCGACTTCATGTACCTCGTGGACTATCTTCATCAGCACGAAATTGGCGTGATTCTGGATTGGGTTCCGGCGCATTTCCCGAAAGATGAAGCCGGCCTCGGTTATTTCGACGGATCTCATCTTTACGAACACGCGGATCCGCGGAAAGGAGAGCACCCGGAGTGGAACACTTTCGTCTTCAACTATGGGCGTAATGAGGTGCGCAGTTTTTTGATCAGCAATGCGCTATTCTGGTTTGACAAATATCATGTCGACGGCCTCCGCGTCGATGCCGTCGCCTCCATGCTGTATCTCGACTATGGACGCCGCGAAGGCGAGTGGATCCCGAACCGCTACGGGAGCAAGGAAAACATTGAGGCCATTCAATTCTTGCGAGCTGTCAACGAGAACGTCTACGCTGCGTTTCCCGATGTAGTGATGATAGCCGAGGAATCGACCGCTTGGTCGCAGGTCTCCCGGCCCATTTACGTTGGAGGTCTTGGATTTGGTCTCAAGTGGAATATGGGCTGGATGCACGACGTGCTCGATTATATGTCCCAGGACCCGGTGTTTCGCAGCTACCACCACAATCAGATTACTTTTAGCCAGGTCTATGCTTTCACCGAGAATTTCATTCTGCCCCTCTCGCACGACGAAGTGGTCTACGGCAAAGGTTCCTTACTGGGCAAAATGCCGGGAGATCAATGGCAGAAATTCGCCAACTTGCGCCTCCTCTATGGCTTCATGTTCGGGCATTCAGGGAAGAAACTGCTATTCATGGGCGATGAATTCGGCCAATGGTCGGAGTGGAATCATGATGCAAGCCTCGACTGGCATTTGCTCGATGCGCCCTTTCACTCTGCCCTGCAACGCTGGGTGCGCGATTTGAACACCCTGTATCGCGGCCAGCGGGCGCTGTACGAACTCGACTTCGATGCCGCAGGTTTTGCATGGGTCGACTGCAACGACTATCACCGGAGCGTCATCAGTTTTCTGCGGCGCGGTCGAAATCCGGATGAGCAATTGCTCTTCGTGTGTAATTTTACGCCGGTGGTCCGGCAAAACTACCGTGTTGGCGTCCCACAACACGGTTTCTGGAAGGAAGTACTGAATAGCGACGCGCCTTTGTACGGTGGCAGCGGTCAGGGAAACTTCGGCGGCTCGCGGAGCGCGCCTCTTCCCATTCATGGACAGCCTTTTTCCTTGAATATGACACTTCCACCACTCGGGGTACTTGTCTACCAGCTCGAATCCAGAGTCCAGGCGTGAGACGGGAAAAGATAGCCAAACGGCTGGGAAGTGCGGCGGACGCCAGCCAGCGGAGGTAAGTATGGATTTCGTCAAAACGGCACCCTTGAACGCAACCGCCGGGTGGGAAGGTATGTTCGATGGGGCGACTTGCGAGCGCCTTGAGACCGTCAATTTTCCCGAATATCTTCCTAAGCAGCGCTGGTTCGCGGGGAAGTCTCACCATATCCAATTAACGCGAATTCTTGACTGGACGATTTTCAATTCGACAAATTCGGCTCTGGTGTTGGTCGAGGTGCGGTTTGATGGCGGGGTGTCGGATGTTTACTTGATGGTTCTTGCTTTGACATTCGGAGATGCCGCCGAGGACTTGCAAAAGACTTCGCCCAGCGCGATCATTGCCCCGGTTATCTCCGATCGAGGCCACGGCCTGCTGCATGACGGAGTTTTCAACGACAGCGTATGCCGGGAGCTGCTGTCTTTCATTCAGGATCAGCGTGATCTGGAAACGCGCCATGGACGCGTTCGCGGACTGCGCGGGAAGGCCTTTCTGGATCTTTTGGGAACGATCGCGGATCCTTTGCCGGTACGGCGCGGCTCCGCGGAGCAATCGAATACGTCGATTCTCTATGGCGGTCGATTCATTCTCAAAATGCTCCGGCGTCAGGAGCCCGGCCTGAACCCCGATGCTGAGATTGGACGGTACCTCACTGAGAAAGCACGGTTCGATCGCGTACCTCCCTTTGCGGGTTCTATAGAATACGAACCGCGCGCCGACGGCGAACCATCGGCCTTAGCCATGCTCCAGGGCTTGGTAGCCAATGAAGGCGACGGCTGGAAGTGGACGATCGAAGAACTCGAGCGTTATTTGGAAACGTGTGCTCCACTGCCTTTTCCGGAAGACTTGCACGCCGAACGGGAGGATCCAGTGGAGCTCTCTCAGATGCCGCCATCTCAACTGGCCCGGGATCATGTCGGAATTTATCTCGATTCCGCAATAACCCTCGGACGGCGAACTGCCGAGTTGCACTTGG
>Ga0307476_10000977_pt1 | contig 18804 bp, 19 predicted proteins | sample atmos_gasesECM2C_2_FD_203314 | JGI IMG/M metagenome (GOLD analysis project Ga0307476, IMG submission 203314) | Hardwood forest soil microbial communities from Morgan-Monroe State Forest, Indiana, United States - atmos_gasesECM2C_05 | ecosystem: Environmental > Terrestrial > Soil > Temperate... | reverse complement strand
GGGCGATCCAGGACGCGAGGAAACCTCCCCACTTGAGCGAGATCGACGGCTGGATCGCGAGCAGCGTGAGGAGAGCGAGCGTAGGTACCGCCCGGAACGCATTAGCAGCGTTCACGGCCACCAGCCCGCCGCGCCCGGTGTGCCCGAGAACGACTCCGAGGCTTCCTGCGATGACGAGCGCCGTCACCACTACGGCAGCGGAGAGCTCGAGCTGGCGGCCGAACTGCTCAGGAATGCCACTCGGCCCGGACCAATTCGCCGACGAGGTGAACCAGTCGAAGAGCCGTGCGAGAAACGTCATTTCAGCTCCTGCTCCGGCTGCCGCGCCCCGTACGGGACCAAGGGACGGCCAACTGCTGGGCACCGACGAGCAGGAGGTCGAAGGTCGCCGCAAGGGCGATCGAGAGAACCAGTCCGACGATGATCGGGGTGTTGTAGCTGATGTTGAAGCCATAGGTGATCTGCTGGCCCAGGCCGCCGAGTCCGATCAGGGCGGTGACCGTCACCAGCCCGATCACCGTCGCCGTGGCTACTCGAAGCCCGGCGAAGATGTACGGCAGGGCCAAGGGGAGATCGACTCGCATGAGTGCGGCGCTCGGCGAGTAACCGAGGCCGGTGGCCGCCTCCCGCGCGTCCGACGGCACGGCGTTGAGACCCGCCACCGTGTTCCAGATGAGGATGAGCAAGGTGTAGCCCACGAGTGCGATCTCCGCAGTCAGCCACGAGTGTGGTGGGACGTATCCACCGGGAATGACGCCTCCCAGGATGGCGAAGAGGGCGAGCGAGGGAATGATGTACAGGGCACTGGCAACGCCGAAGACCGGCGTCCGGATGACCCGGTAGCGCCATGCCAGGACTGCCAGCGGGATGGCGATCACCGCCCCGATGGCCACGGCCAGGACGGTGAGCTCCACGTGCTGGATCAGGTCGGACTGGATCTGTCCCCACTGGCTCGTGACGTAGCTCCAGCGAAAGAACGGATTGGCCCCGAGCACGAAGCGAAATTACCGGATGACCCGGCGGAGCACTTTGACCCCGGACATCTCGCGGATCCCACTGGGTAGTCTCCCGGAAGTGATCACGCTCGACGGGGTGACCAAGCGATACGGCGCGGACAACGTGGCGGTCACGGAGTTGAGCTTCACGGTGAGCGATGGCGAACTGTGCGTCCTGGTCGGTCCCTCCGGCTGCGGCAAGACGACGACGCTACGGATGATCAACCGGTTGATCGAGCCTTCGGGTGGAAGGATCCTGATCGACGGCACCGACATCTTGAAGATGGATCCGGTCGAACTTCGTCGAGGCATTGGTTACGTCATCCAAGAAGGTGGGTTGTTTCCTCACCGGCGGGTGGCCGACAACGTCGCTACGGTTCCCCGGCTGCTCGGATGGGAGAAGACCAGGACCGAAGCACGGGTGTTGGAGCTGCTCGAACTGGTGGGTCTCGACCCAACGCGCTACGGGCGGCGTTTCCCCCACGAGCTCTCCGGTGGCGAGCGTCAACGTGTCGGGGTGGCCCGGGCACTCGGTGGCGATCCGCCGGTGCTCCTGATGGACGAACCCTTCGGTGCTGTGGATCCGGTCACCCGCCTGCGCCTGCAGCAGCAGTTCCTGGATCTCCAGTCGGAGCTGAAGAAGACGATCGTCTTCGTCACTCACGACATCGAGGAGGCAGCCAAGCTCGGGGACCGCATCGCCGTCCTGTCCAAAGGTGGGGTTCTCGAGCAGTACGACACACCGGCCGAAGTGCTGGGCCGACCGGCCACTGTCTTCGTGTCCGACTTCGTCGGGGCCGATCGGGGGGTGCGCCGACTGGCAGTCATGCGTGTCGAGGTGAATGACCTCGTGCAGCCGCCCCGCGCGAGCCCAGGTATGTCGATGCACGACGCGCGTGCGATGGCCGCGGGGAGCGACAGCCACTGGGCGGTGGTGGTGAACGATGAGGATCGGCTGCTGGGCTGGATCGACCTCGACCCAGCCCTGGAGGGAACGGTAGTGGACCATCTGGTCCCCTTCGAGGTCCAGGTGCCGCTAGGCACGTCACTGCGGGCCGCCCTGGGCGAGATGCTCCAGCACGACCAGCGTTGGGTCCCGGTGGTCGAAGAAGAGCGATACCTCGGTGTACTGACGCCCAACCGGCTCCATGCCGCGATGCGGCGCTCGGTGGGCGGTCATCCGGTCGACTCTTCGGGCCGGCACAAGCAGTAGCTTCGGTAGGTGGCAAAGACGTTCCCCGGGCCCGGCACACCAGCCGTTTTCCTGTGACGCCACTGCGGGTGTATCCAGCCGTCGTCCTTGCGCTCCTCGTCGTGACCGGTGGTTGCAGCGCTGTGCGCACGAGAGCGGCAACCGCGAGCCGACCGACTCTCCCTCCGGCCCCGACCTCCACGAGCACGACCCAGGTGCCTCCGCCGACAACCCAAGGCACCTACGCCGTCGGTACTGCCGCCCTCAACGTGGTCGAGCCAGGGGCCACGTCTGGAGCAGCCGACCGGATGCTTCCCATAGCCGTGTGGTACCCCGCCGTCTCGAGCAACGGCACCGTAAGCCCCGACAACGCACGTGCCCCGTACCCACTGCTCGTCTTCTCACAAGGATACGACGCGAGTGTTTCGACTTACTCGGTGTTGCTCGAGGACTGGGCGTCGGCCGGCTTTGTCGTCGCCGCTCCGACCTATCCTCACACGGACCCGTCTGCGCCGGCTGCGCTCGACGAGAGCGACATAGTCAACCATCCGGCAGACCTGCGTTACGTGATCTCCACGATCCTCGATACGTCCGAAGCTCAGGGATCCCCCCTCACAGGCTTGGTCAACACCGGCGAGATCGGACTGGTCGGCCAGTCCGACGGCGCGGACGTCAGTCTGGCGGTCGCCGACGATTCGTGCTGCCAAGACCCTCGGGTGAAGGCGGCTGCGATCCTGTCCGGGGCCGAGGAGTCAGATTTCGGGGGAAGCTATTTCACCACGGGTGAGCATTACGTCCCGCTCCTCGTCGTCCAGGGAGAGGACGACACGATCAACGTTCCCGTTTGCAGCGCCCAGCTCTACGATGGTGCAAGTTCCCCCAAGTACTACCTCGACCTCCTCGGAGCAGGGCATCTTCCGCCTTACGTCGACCCGGGCACCGACCAGCAAGTGATCGTCCGCGTCGTCATCGATTTCTTCGATGCTCAGCTCGCCGGCCAACAAGCAGGAGCGACCGCCATCGCCTCCGACGGCAACGTGTCTGGTGCCACGCAGATCACGGTCTCAGCCTCCGCACCTACAGAACCTGGTAGCTGCCCCGGCGCTCCGGGCTGATCCGCTCAAATTTCAGGGCAATTCGTGGCTGGTAGATTTGTAATGGGCCTGTGGTAAGACGTGGGCAGGTGTTCCCCTGGCGCCAATCGCATCATGGGCGGTCGGAGCGACGACCGATGGGCATGGAGGACAAGTGAGAGAGGCTGTCATCGTTTCCGCGGCACGAACTCCTATCGGGCGCTCCCACAAGGGCACTCTCGTGGACGTCGATGCCTTCACCCTCGCAGAGACGGCGATCAGCGCGGCTGTCGAACGCGCCCGCCTGGATGCGGGATCGGTCGACGACATCGTTCTGGCCGAGTCACTTCAAGGTGGGGGAGTGATCGCCCGCAACGTCGCTTTGAGGCTCGGGCTCACCGACGTGCCGGGCCTCGCTGACAACCGGCATTGTGCGGCAAGCCTCAGTGCCATCCAAATAGCGTCGGGCAGCATCAGGGCAGGGATGGACCGCGTGGTCGTGGCGGGGGGCACCGAGAGCTTGAGCTCCGTGCCTCGGGTCTTCAAGGCCGAGCCCGCCTCCTCGCGCGACTACCAGCCTTGGTACTCACCGACGCATCCCGCGACGCCGCAGGCGCCCAACCGCGACATGTCGATAACCGTGGGCGAGAACACAGCTCGCATCGCCGGAGTGAGCCGAGCCGATGCCGACGAATGGGCGCTGCACTCCAATCTGCGCGCTGCGGCCTCGCGTGACCAGGGTCTGTTCGCCGCCGAGATAGTCCCCGTGAAGGTGGAGACGGCCGAGGGCACTATTCTCTTCGAAGCCGACGAGCAGCCGCGCGCTGATACCACGATCGAGAAGCTTGCAGCGCTCCCTGTGCTCCATCCGGAGATTCCGGGGGCTACCGTAACCGCCGCGAATTCCTCGGGGATCAACGATGGAGCGGCGGCAGTGGTGGTGACTGCGGACGACTACGCAGCCGCACACGGACTCGAGGTCCTGGGTCGGGTGCGCTCCTGGGCCTCGGTCGGTGTCGAACCCGAGCGCACGGGTCTTGCTCCAACGCTGGCCATTCCGAAGGCGCTCGAGCGAGCGGGGATGAACATCGCCGACGTCGACCTCTGGGAGATCAATGAGGCGTTCTGCTCGATGGCGGTCGCCTGCACCCGGATCCTCGGGCTCGACCACGACATCGTCAACGTCAACGGCAGCGGTTGCGGTCTCGGGCATCCGGTAGGCGCCACCGGGGCGAGGATGGTGGTGACGATGCTGCACGAGCTGCGGCGCCGGGCCGCAAGTGTCGGCTGCGTCTCGATGTGCGCCGGGGGCGGGATGGCCTCGGCATTGATACTCGAGCTGGTCTGAAGATGCGGAGCTTCCTCGTCACCGGGGCCTCGACCGGGATCGGTGAGGCCTGTGCCTTGCGGCTCGATCGTCTGGGCCACCGGGTATATGCGGGGGTCCGCAAGGAGTCCGACGGACGACGTCTGAAGGACCAGGCAACCGACCGTCTCGTTCCCGTCATGCTCGATGTGACCGACGAGGCGCAGGTGGACGCTGCGGCAAAACAGATTGGCGATGAGGCGGGATCCCTTCACGGGCTGGTCAACAATGCCGGCATTGCGCGAGGCGGGCCCTTGGAGTACCTCCCCCTCGAGGAGTGGCGGGACCAGTTGGAGGTCAACGTCATCGGTCAGGTGGCAGTGACCAAGGCCATGCTTCCCCTGATCCGCAGGGGCGGCGGACGCATCGTGTTCATCGGATCGATCGGCGGGAAGATCGCTTCCATGATGACGGGCCCGTACAACGCGTCGAAGTTCGCCATCGAAGGGATCGGCGAAGCCCTGCGCCACGAGTTGCGCCCTTGGGGGATCGGGGTGTCCGTGGTCGAGCCAGGGGCGATCAAGACCCCGATCTGGGACAAAGGGCGTGAGACGGCGGACCGCTTGGTGGATCAGCTCTCACCACAAGCGCTAGAGCTCTATGCGGCCCACATTGCAGGAGTTCGCAAGGGCATAGAGATGCAGGAGCGCAACGGAATCAGCCCCGACAAGGTCGCCACCGCAGTCGAACACGCCCTGTTGAGCGCGCGTCCCAGGACGCGATACCCAGTCGGAGTCGATGCCCGAGTGGAGGCCCTGCTCGTGCGCTTCCTCCCGGACCGGCTGCGCGAAGCGATTGTCAGACGAGTGGCAGGCCCTTGACCTACAGCATCTTGCCCGTGCCGGGTCCCGGCGCCGGGCAAGTAGTCTGAGGTCTCGCAGTAGGGCCCCATCGTCTAGCGGCCAAGGACACCACCCTCTCAAGGTGGAGACACGGGTTCGAACCCCGTTGGGGCTGCTCGCTGGGATAGACCCCATTTGACGGCTTGGCCCGCACCTCTGTTGAAGGCGGGGCTTGAACTTCGTTCGTCGTTTGTCCGTGAGAGCTGAACGACAGCCGACCTTTCTGCCAGTTGGCCCAATGTTTCAGCGAGAACGCGGTCCCGACGTGCCCGCTGTGATTCCCCACCCTGCCCTGCTAGTCCGATCCAAAGCCGGTCGGCGCAGACTCATCGACCTGTTCGGGCTCCGGGTCCGAGAGGTTCTTGCAGTCCGACGGAACGCGTTGCCGTTCAGGCGGTCGACGATTGAGGGCTCGCAAGGCCGGGATTTGTGAGACAGGATGAGAAGATGAAGTGCGCCTCTGTCGACCAGCGCTTGAATCGGCGCAAGGAGGTCTCGGCCGCGGCAGACGCACAGGAGTTGTGGTCTATCGTTGACCACTGGCCTCTCTACGTCGGCGTCGCCGCGACCGCCAACACACATGAGCCGCCACTTGTCATGCGGAAGCAGCCGTGAGGGCACGCTACGTCTACAGCGCCTGCATCATCGTTGAAACCCAAGACGTCAAGGTTTGCTGCGACCCTTGGTTCACGCCCGGGGCGTACCATGGATCCTGGTACCAGTACCCGCCGCTCGGTCGTGACCCCATAGGGGTCATCGGCCCAGTCGACCTCGTCTACATCTCGCACATCCACCCCGATCACTACGACCCGCAATTCCTCCGCTCTTACCTTGAAGCTCATCCCAATGCTCGGATCGTGATCGGAGAGACCAGCCCCGCGCACTTGGCTCGAAAGATGCAGCTGGACGGCTTTGAACCCGACGTCATTCATGAAGAGATATTCGGCGACACTCAGGTCACGATTGTTCCTAACAATGCCTACGCCGAAATCGACAACCTCGACACCGCCCTTGTCGTGAGACGGGGCGAGTTGAGCGTGGTGAACATGAACGACAACCCTTTCGACGAGCAGCAAATCCGACGGGTGCTCAGGGTAGTTGGAGGGAGGCCGCGAGTTGCCTTCCTTCCCTATTCCGCCGCCGGTCCCTATCCGCAGACCTACGAGTTCACGGACCAGGCCGCGCAACTCGCGGCAGCGGACCACAAGCGCGAAGAGTTCCTGGCACTTTACAGCCGGTATGTCGAAGCGCTCCGCCCACATCGCGCGGTCCCGTTCGCTGGGACTTACTACTTGGGTGGGCCGCTCGCAAAGCTCAACACATTGAGAGGGGTGCCAGACGCACTCGCGGCGCTTGAGCGGGAGCCGGACGTAACAGTCGCGCTCGCAGACGGAGGTGACGCGTTCATCGACGCACGGACTCTCGAAGCGTCGGCCACTCGGACGAATCCCTATAATCCAGCGGACGTCAATCGGTACCTCGCTGACCTCTCGTTCTTCGGTTACGACTATGAGCGCGAGATCGTGCCGCTCGACGGCAGGTCGTTGCCGATCGGACCTCTCCTCTCAACGGCGTACTCACGGGCCGTCGCCCGATCATCGGTGGCTGAGCGATTCTGGTTCTGCCTCACCGTCCATCCGGGAGTCTTCTGGTGCTTCGATGTGTCGCATGATTCGGGCGTACAAATCCGTTCGGACGTGTCCGAGTTGAAGCCGCGCCTCGAGCTCACGCTCGACGAGCGCTACCTATTCGGACTGCTGACACGTCTCTATCACTGGAGCAACGCGCGGATCGGGTCGCACTACCAGGCTCGTCGAGTACCGGACGTGTACCGCCGCGAGGTGTTCGAGTTCCTAAATTACCTTCAGGTATGAACCACGGGCGAGCTGAGCGGAACCCACCACCCGAGCCGAACTACTGGGCGTCGCCGAAGGTGAAGATGCCTCCGTCCGAGAACACCGCCAAGAACCGCTCGCCCAATCCCGCCGTAGAGACCGAGCTGTGCTCGACGCCCAGTCTGGTTGGCCTGGACCCCATTCAGTGGACCACTCTTTGGGTGATAGGTCAGTGCACGTCGAGACCCAGCAAGTAGACAGCGGCTATGACCGCGGGCAGACCCCTGGAGCCTCAGGGCTACTGAATCTCATGGCTACTAGCGCGCTTTAAATGTTTTTGAAGACTTGGCGGGTCAGCCGCCGCGCTACCACCAGGGTTACCTTGAGCGGCGGTGGATACCGCGTGCCTCGCCCACAGGCTGACCGATACCGAGCGGGAGGCATTCGAGGAGGATGGCTTCATGATCGTCCGCGACGCGATGCCAACTGATCAGGTGGCCCGCGTCGCCAACGCTCTCGACGACGTCGTTTGTTGGCGCCAGCGGATCAAGAATGAGCGGATCCAAATCGCCGTCGACCGCGCTCAAGCGAGGCTCCCGTTGCGGCGCGTTCCGCCGCGCCTGCTTGTCTTTCGCGACGAGCGCGCCCTCGTGATCGGTGAACCGCTATTCGCGCACCCGGCGCTGACAGACCTCGTCGACCTGCCCACGACACTCCCGAAGGTCTGGTCCCTGCTGGGATGGAACATCCACGTGTACGACCAGGCGGCGCGCGTCACATTTTCCTCTGCCGCTTCTAACACGCCGGCGCGCGCGTCCGCAGGGGCTACGGCGTTCGGGTTCCACCGCGATGGCGGCCGGATCAACGCCGAGGCTGGCAGCACGATACCGCGGCTGGCCGTTAAGGTTGGCTTGTTCGCCTCCGACGTCGACGGGCCAGGCAGAGGGAACCTCTACGTAGTGCCGGGCAGCCATCGCTGGCCGGAGCCGCTTCCTGAGGACGACGCGCTCGCCCGGGCGGCCGTCCCCATCCGCGTCCCGGCCGGCTCGGCGGTGATCTTCGATGCGCGGATCGCCCACAAAGCGAGCACCAACACTTCAAACGTCGTGCGCAAAGCCGTATTTCTCGGGTACGCGCTTCGATGGGTGTACTCCATGGGTGAACGTCGCCCATCCCGCCGGCGGTTCGGTGACGACCCGATCCGCTCTCAACTGCTCGGAGCCGGGACGGCGTACGGCCGGTTCTTCCCTGCCAGTTCAGAGGTGCCGCTTCGAGCCTGGCTGGCTCAGCACGACCGAGCGGGGTCAAGTGCCTGAACCGAAGATGCGGGTCGGCCGTTCTGGTTTCCTCCCTGATGTCCTCCGCAACGACAGGTTCACGAAGGTCGGCATACTCTTCGGAGAGGAGCGCTTCGGTCTGACGCGCCTGCGCTGGGCTGTCATCGATCCCCGACGTCACGTCATGTTCACCTGGCGCAAGGCGTCCACGTCGTTTGTCGCGTCGGCTAGAGCTCTCGACGCCTCCCTCTTCACGAACGGCCCCTTCATGGACTATCCCCACGGATCCTTCGCACGGAGCCTAAGGGAATTTGGGTCAGACACCACCAGGACAGTGCTCGCCCATCGGCTTCGGCTTCGCGGCAATAACCACAAGGCCACATCTCCACTGTGGGAGAAGGTCAAGACGGCACAGGTCCGCCATCTCCAGGCCACCGCGCCACTCGGGTTCGTCATAGGAAGGCGCGAGCGAATCTCCGAGACGAGGGTGTCGCGCCCGCGTCTGCAATGGTTCGGGCGCGGCCCCGGCATCGGGTTCCACAGTTACAGGATCGGACGTGGAGACCCGGTCGGTGTCGACGAAGCGGTTGGTGGCCTCTTCTGCGCAGTGCGCGACTACCTCCCAGATACCGTCGATCAGTTCGCCCGCGTCGGCTACTGGGCCCTGGCTCCGCTATCGGGGGATAGGGCACTCGAGTGTTCCGGAGTTCAGGAAGCAGCGGACGAGTACGACTCGCGGTGCGGGTGGACGGAAGAGGAGACCGGGCGTTGCGTAGGACTAGTTCTGTTGATCACGGGTTGGTCGAGCACACAACGACTCGCAGAATTGATGTGCGAAATACGGGTCAAAGACGCGGTCCAATTCGACGGCGGTGACTCGCTCATGCTTGGAGCTCAAGGCTCTCTGATGATCGGCTCCGGGATGTCACCCTGGAAACGATCGCTCCAGTGCTGGGGTATCCAGTTCCTTCCCTCTCGAGGAGGGCTCGTCCCTTCGGCGGCCCATTCGGACGGGGGACTCGCCCGATCGGAGTCCCCGAGTTCAACTGCTCCGGTGTGTTGACGTAGAGGCGTCCGTTTTGATGACCCAGTCGGCAACACTCGTAGGAAATGCGTGGCGGTTTGGGCTCGGCCTTCGACCCTTCCTGAGGCGGCCCCCCACCTTGGGGCAGTCGCGTGAACAGGTAAGGAAGGAGTGGATGAATCGAGACGATCGGTTCTTGAGGACGTTCCGAGAGCTGATCTGGAATAGACCCTCGAGTCCCTACGTGCGTCTCCTGCGGCACGCAGGGGTCGAAGCAGGCGACGTGGCGAGACTCGTCCGGCAGCTCGGCTTGGAAGGCTGCATGAATACCTTGCGCGACGAAGGAGTGTATGTCGCTTACGAGGAGTGGCTCGGTTCAGAGCCTGCCAGGAGGGGAAGTGCAACTTTCTTCTTCAATCCTTTAGATTTCCTCAACGACGTGGTACGGGGTGACTTCCTCGTCTCGACGGGGGGAACCCGGAGCTTCGGCATTCCCGTCAACTGGAGCTTCGCCTACATGCGTCGCAGCCTTGCCCGCCATCTGCTCAGCGCATCTTCTTGGGGTGTGGCTGGAACTCCGGCAGCCATGTGGCTCCCGACGCTCCCTTCGGGTATGGGGTTGACAACCGCCCTTGTGAGCGCCGCTTGCGGAGAACCTCCGGAACGCTGGTTCACTCAGGTGCCGCTTCGCCTTTCGGGGATCGGCTGGCGTACGAGAGTTGCTAAGTCGCTTTTGCCCGCCATGGCCCTCCTGGGAGCGCGCATTCCTCACCCCGAGTACGTGCCTCCGTCGGATCCTCAAAGGGTCCTGGAGTGGGTCCGCGATGCTCTCGTGCGGAGTGGAAAAGCGCGCCTTTGCGCGTACACGACCTGTGCAGTGCTCCTCGCAGAAGCAGCGAAGACATTCGGGATAAGTCTGGACGGGCTCTTGATTGGGACAGTCGGTGAGCCTCTCGGAGAGCGCAGGGCTGACATAATCCGAGGGGCCGGAGCGGTCGTGTGCAACGGGTACGGATTCATGGAGAAGGGAACCGTCGGCCTCGCGTGTCCTTCGTGCGGAGCCGAGGAGTTCCATCTACTCGAGAGCGAAGTGTGCGTCGTACAGCGGTTGCGCCCTCGAAAAGACGAAGTCGTGGTCCCGGCGTTTCTGTGGACCAGCGTCGACCGAGATTCCCCGTCGGTCCTGTTCAACACCGAGAACGACGATTACGGGGAGTTGGAACGACCAGGGCCGGCCTGTTCGTGTGAACTCGGACTCATCGGAATGCGGACGCGGGTCTCGGGAGTCCGTGGAATCAGCAAGATCAATGTTGCAGGGACCAGCCTTCCGGGTGAGGCTTTGTCTCGCATCGCAGAAGAGATTCTTCCCTCTCGCTTCGGAGGAACACCCGGCTCCTATCAGTTCGTGAAGGAGGATTCCGATGACGTGCCTCGCATGGAGTTGCGCATAGCTCCATCCGTCGGATCGATAAGCGATGACGTAGTCCGTCGCGTAATCGCCGAAGAGTTGAGCAAGAGCAACCGCGGGATCCTCGCAAACGCACTATGGTCCACCGCGGAGGCGCTTCCAATCTCTAGAGCAGATCCTCTACTCACACAATCGGGCAAATGGTATCCCGTGTCCCTATCACCGCAGACGCGCCCCGGCGGCGACGATGTGCGTAGTTGACGTCAGTGCCCCCAGACCTGCTCAACCTGCCGCGTAAGACTACATGGGTGCGACAAATCTCGTGTGCCTGCTCCCCGTTCGGAATGGCGCTCGTTATCTGCCTGGTTACTTCGAGTCAGTCGCTCGCGTGGCCGACGCGGTCGTCGCGCTCGATGACGGGAGCAACGACGACACCCATGACATCTTGTCGTCCGAGTCCTTGGTCAAGGTCCTGATCACGAACCCGCCTCGACCCAATTACGAGGGTTGGGACGACGCGATGAATCGGAATCGGCTCCTCGACGCGGCGAGCAACCTTGAACCGCGCTGGATCATGTCGTTGGACGCCGACGAGCGGCTTGACCCTTCAGACAGCGATGCAATGACGAGGTTCATCGAGGAAGGGGCAGTACATGGAGAAGGGTATCTGCTACAGGTCTACCGTATGATTGGCAACACCGACCAATACGACTTGGCGGAACTGTGGGTAGGCAGGCTGTTTGCATGGGAGCCGGGCCTGCGTTTTCCAACCCGTCGCTTTCACGGCGGCGCCCTTCCCGTCTCGATGCCCGAGGCGAACTACCGTCGAACGACGCTGCGGATTCAGCATCTCGGCGATCTTGACACTCGGCGCCGTTCTGAGCGACTTGCTAAGTACCTCGAGGTGGATCCCAAGCGTGAGCATCAGCGCAGCTACCTAAACCTCCTCGTCCCGCCACGACGAGTGTGGCCCTGGTGGACGAGAACAGCGCACCTCCCTGTTCTCGCGAACTCGAGAGACCCACACCCTCCCGAGGCGAAGCCAGGCACACCGGCGATCTCGGTGGTCGTCGTTTGTGTGGGCAACGGTCGATGTGACCGGGCTTTGGGCTCCGTGATCCGACAGAGATGTCACGAGACCGTCGAGATCATCATCGTCACCGACAACGAAGGGACTGCGGAGATCGCAAAGGCAATTGCACCCGCGGCGCGGGTCGTCTTCACTCGGGACGAAACGCCAGCACCGCGCGCCCGAAACTTGGGCCTTCGCGCTGCTTCCGGTACCTACGTGTGGTTCATCGGGACCGACACCGAGCTCGCAGAGGGCGCACTGGAGGCATGTCTCAGGATCCATAGATCGGGCTATGCGATGGCCAGCGGCATGATCCTCAACGGGAACCACACGCGGGCGGCATGGGCCACCTACCTTCTCGAATCCCTGACGGAGCTCTCGGATGGAACATCCCAACGAGAATTGACTGAACCGCCACGACGATGTTCGTACCTACGCTCCGCGTTGGAAGAAGCGGGTGGCTTTCACGACGACGACGGATCGGAGTGCGAAATGCTGATCAACAATGTTCTCTTTCGAAGGGGTTATGGAGCATGTCGAGCTGACTCGATGCGCGTCACCCGATACTTCGAGGCTAGCGGCCCTCGGATTCTGGCACTAAGGCAATTTCGAGAAGGAAGGAGGACAGGGAGGATGATCGTCGATGGTGCGCGCATTCACGCGACGATAGGGACTCGTTGGATGGCCCACTACGTCTGTCTATCTGTCCCGACTCGGATCCGCACAGTCAGATCTGTCCTGCAATCCCACCGCGGCAGCCGCCCTCCCTTCTACAAGCTTGCGCCACTTATCACGTTGGGGATCGTCGCGTCCTGGCTCGGTGGGTGCTACCAGATCATCCTCTGTCTGCCGAAGCTCACGTCAGAGTACCTAGGGTTTCAATGGCAGTCACGAGCGCTCAGACCTGTTAATCGGTAGAGAGGAGTCGCTCGCAGCGGAGCTCCGCAAACTCGGCGGAGGGTTGTCCCTCTTCCATCCACCGAGCGACCTCGGCGGCCACCACCGGTGCCATCAGGATCCCGGTCCGGTAATGCCCCGACGTGAACCAAGTGTTCGAGATCCCGGGAACGCGATCGACTACGGGTAGGAGGTCGGGATGGGCGGGTCGGAAGCAGGTCCAGGCGTGCGAAATAGCCAAGCTCTCGGCCCAGGGAAGCGCAGCGAGCAATTCGCCCCGCAGGAGGTCGATGATCGCAGTGTCGACCGCTTCGGCCGTCGAACCCACGTCGAGGCTCCCACCTATCAGGAGGCGGCGATCGGGTAGCTGCGTGCAAACGGCGGGGATCATTCCTGCAAGGCGAAACGGGGCTGGATCCGTGCAGAACATATGGCCACGGACACGCGTCGACGGAATCTCCAATTGAAAGCCGAGACCTCTCGGTGGTTCACCTGTGCAGAAGACCACCGCCCCGGGTTGAAAGGTCCCGGCGCTGCTTAGGACCTTGACGATCCTTTCGCCTTTCACCTCGACCGAGACGACCTCCACTCCCGTCGCGACAGCGTCGAGCAATTCGGTCATGACCGCCAGCGCCTGCAACGGATTCAGATGTGCCTGGCCGCGGAGCAGGAACCCACTTCCCGACGCCTCGAATCCCGGAATCAGCGTCGCGAGCTCGTCGCGCGCGAGAGACTCGGCCATCGCCGGTACATCGGACCCGAACCTGTCTTCAAGAGGCTCCAATCCGACCGCGTCGAGCTCCGAGAGACCAATGTTCGGGTACAACGCCTGCAATTCCCTCCACTCCTCGAGGCTCCGGCGTGCCAAATCGGTGAAGAAGGGTGGCTCGAGACCGACGTGAAGGTCCGGGAGCAGAAGACCCGCCGCTTTCCCGCTCGGCCCAGCTCCGATGTGCTCGGCCTCGACCAGCAGGGTCTTGCCGAGGCCTCTTCGTGTGCAAGCGAGAGCCGTCGCGACACCAAGTATCCCGCCACCGACTACGAGTATGTCGGGGCATAAGTCGAGCTCGGTCGGCTCGTGGCGACTGAGCGCTGCCCGTTCCGAACGGTCGAGCTGATCGATCCAAAGGGAATGGTGTCGCACATTCGGTCCCATTGCCCGAAGATGGAGATCAGCTAAGGCTGAAAGTCCCATTTATCTTTCCTTGGCCGCGGATCATTCGGCAGTGGTGAAACCGCACCACAGGGCGACCGATATCGCTCACGGTTGGCGAGCGCGCAACGCTCGCGAACACCCGCCGAGTACCGTACATGAACAAGGGAACTGTTAGCGTGCCGTCATGAAGGAGCACGTGGTGGTCCTTGGGGCGGGCAACTGATGGTCGCACGATTCCCTACGACCTGTTCCTGGGCATCCCAGTCCACTGTGCACCACAGGTCGTCCTGAGCTCAGACCTAACTGAGGACGGGTGGATTCCTGTAAACCCGGGAACCTTCGCAACCCGACACCGGAACGTTTATGCCGTCGGTGACGTCACGAGTGCACCGGTTCCGCGCGCTGGAGGTATAGCGGAAGGTGAGGCGGCAACCGTCGCCGAGGTTCTCATCGCACAACTTACCGGCGGCCCCTCCACAGCACCATACGATGGCGTCGCAGCGTGCTACGTGGAGCTCGGGGACGGACTCGTAGGGCGCATCGACGTCAACTTCCTCACCTACGACACGCCAGTCGCCAAATTCACAGCACCTACAGCCCAGCTATTCGAAGAGAAGCAGGACTGGGGGGCCACGCGCGCCGCCCGCTGGTTCGGGCGCCAGTAGACCCTTAGGTCTGCTCTCAGGCTTCCAAGACTGCGTCAAGGGCGGCCATTGCGGCACCTCGGGCACCGGCCATGTCGAGCTCGGGCACAAGCGCGAAAGCGGCCACAGCTGCCTCCTCTTCACGGAGGGTGGTGCTGTCGCGAACCTTTTGCAGGAACCAGGTTTTGAATGCGCCTGCGACCTCTACGACCCCACCGCCGATGAAATAAGCATCGGGATCCACGAAGTTCGCAGCGATGGTGAACAGTCGGCCCAGCGCGATCGCCTGTTGCTCGAATATCCGCGTAGCCATCGGGTCCCCGGCCTCCCCGTATGACCGCACAAGCCGAGCCGCCTCGGAAGGGGGCAGTGATGCAAGCTCGTGATCGGGATAGCGAGACAACCAGTACGGCAGGAGGTTGAGCTCGATACCCGTAAGTGACGCGACGCTTTCGGCATCTCCGACGAATCCACAGTTGCACCTCGGCACGGGCTGATCAGGCTCCAAGAGCCCTGCCATCGGAATGTACACGTGACCGAGTTCACCTGCTGCGCCGGTCGCCCCCTTCACGACACGGCCCCGGTGCACGACCCCGCCGCCGAGGCCCGTGCCGACGATGGCGGACACCGACGAACGCGAGCGGCCATATACACCGAAGTGCAGGCGGTGGGCATAGAGGGCAGCCGCGTTGCCGTCGTTGTTGTAGACGACCGGGAGACCGAGCCGGCGCTCGAGATGACTACGGAGATCGAACCTGCTCCAGCTCGGATGTCCGAAGTTGGTGGAGCCTCGCCGGGAGATCACACCTTCGGCACTCGCAGGGCCCGGGCTGTCGAGTCCAACGGCGCGTACCCGAGCGCGCTCGATCCCGCTCAGTGCGAGGATCCGAGCAAACGACTCCTCCAGAGCTTCGAGGGCTGCGTCCGTGCCCTCTTTGACCCGACTCGGGGTTTCGACCATTTCATCGACCAGAAACCGGCCCGAGTCCTCGAGGACTGTCGCGTTGTTGGAGGTCGCCCCGTTGTCGATGCCGACAACGACCGATGCTGTGGGCAAGGTCACAGGACTTCGATCCTATGGGTCGGAGTACAGATCCAAGGTGGCGTCCAGCCACGTCGGCTGCCTCCCCGCTCGATCCCGTTTTCCAGCCGACCAAAGCCGACACGGGCGTCCCACGGTGGCGAGCCACCTGCCCAGCCGTCTCGACGTCGGTCGGCGGCTTGGTGAGCCGCCCCGCCATCACGTCCTCCACCACGGCCAACAGGTGGTACATCACCTCGGACACTGACCAGCCCGGGCACGCCGGCACGGGGGTAGCCAGCTCGGAGCCGTCCAATCCAACGACGAGACCCGACAAGGCGCTCACGGGTGTCGCGGTAGAGCTGGGCGAGATCGCTGCGGGTGGGCTCATGCTGTAGCAGCACGAAGGCGAGAATCTCCGTTGCCTGGAAAGATTACCGAATGACCGCGTTGATGACGTTGGAGCATCCGGCCACCGATGAGATCGCGGTCCATGGAGCCAACTTTGGCCGGCGGTGGTGGATCCTCGGTGTGCTGGGGATCGCCCAGGTCATGGTCATCCTCGACAGCACGATAGTAAACATCGCCCTCCCGACCGCGCAGCACGAACTGCATTTCTCGATCGCAGATCGCCAGTGGATCGTCACCGCGTACTCACTCGCCTTCGGCAGCTTGCTCCTCTTGGGTGGTCGTATGGGAGACCGGGTCGGACGCAAGCGGGCGCTCATCACAGGGTTGGTCGGCTTTGCGGTGGCCTCAGCCATCGGTGGTGCGTCGGTCAACTTCGCGATGCTCGTAATCGCTCGGACAGTGCAAGGCGCGTTCGGGGCGCTGCTGGCCCCCTCGGTACTGGCCCTCTTGACGACGACATTCGTCGACCCGGACGAGCGTGGAAAGGCCTTCGGCATTTACGGTGCAATCGCCGGGACGGGCGGGGCGCTTGGGCTCCTACTCGGCGGCATCCTGACCTCCTACGCGTCCTGGCGCTGGACTCTCTTCGTGAATCTCGTGTTTGCCCTCGCAGCGACCATTGGCGCCCTGCTCTGGCTGACGGACGATCGCGGCGCAGACCACGATCCCTTCGACTTGCCCGGCCTCTTCGTGGTCGGCGTCGGGCTCTTCTCGCTCGTGTTCGGGTTCTCGCACGCCGAGACCACCGCGTGGAGCAACAGATACACGATCGGATCCCTCGTCGCAGCGGTGTTCCTGCTCGTCGTGTTCGTCTTCGTCGAGACCCGGGCGAAGTACCCGCTGCTCCCGCCTCGGGTCGTCCTCGACCGGACGCGGGGCGGATCGTTGTTGGTGATGCTTTTTGCGAGTGTCGGAGTCTTCGGCGTGTTCCTGTTCTTGACCTACTACCTACAGGCGACGTTGGGGTTCAGTCCGGTGAAGAGCGGGATCGCCTTCCTTCCGCTCATCGCCGCCCTCACGGCTGTCGCCCAGTTGTCCAATCGCATTTTGTTGCCGCGATTCGGGCCCAGGCCGATCGTGCCGGTAGGGCTACTCGTGTCTTCTGCATCGTTGTTCGGCCTCCACCAGGTCGGGTTGCACTCGGCCTACGTCAGTCACGTGCTTCCCTATCTCATCTTGCTCGGAATCGGGTCCGGGTTGAGCGTTGCTCCGGCCTTCAGTACCGGGACCCTCGGGTTGAGGCCCCAGGACGCTGGCGTGGGATCGGCGACGCTCAACACGGCGCAGCAGGTGGGGGGATCGATCGGCACCGCCCTGCTCAATACTCTGGCCGCCAGCGCGGCGGCTTCCTACCTGGTCGGCCGGACACGCTCGCCCGTCAGTATCCAGCTTGCCGTACTGCGCGGTGACACGACCGCGTTCTTCTGGTCCGCCTTGGCATTCGCCGCCGGCGCCATCGTCGCGGGGTTGGTGCTCAGGCCCGGCGGCCTCGCGGCGCTCGCGGCTCAACAGGAGGTCTCGACGGATGAGGGTGGATCAGCGATATCCGCCCGGACCGAGATCGTCAAGGTACCTGTTGCCTGCCGTGCTTGCTGAGTTCCGAATATCGGCTCGGTATCGTCAGGCGGACAGCAACTCTTACCGTGTAGTGATGCACTTACCGGATGGTCGAACCGAGGGCTGGTCCCGGGCTCTAGGGTGAGGCAGCATGCCGGTTCCCTGGGAGAGACAGCTGGCAGGGAGGATCGACCACCACGTCGTGACCTCTAGTGCCCTGGCGGACAATCCCCTCGGGGACCCCAGCGACCGCCCACTGTGGGTGTACGTTCCACCCGGTTACGACGACGATTCCGCGAGGTCGTATCCGAGTGTGTACGTGCTTCAGGGATACACCGGCTACCTCAGCATGTGGGCCAACCGTAGCGCCTATCGGCTTTCTTTCACCGAGGCAGCCGACGAGCTCTTCGCCCAGGGCTCGGCGCCGCCGTGCATCGTCGTCTTTGTGGACGCGTGGACTGCATACGGAGGATCGCAATTCGTCGACTCCCCCGGGACCGGGCGTTACCACAGTTACCTGTGCGAGGAAGTGGTGCCTTTCGTCGACTATCAGTACCGCACCTATAGGGAGGCTTCTCACCGGGGGATCCAGGGGAAGTCGAGCGGAGGATTCGGGGCGATGATCACTCCGATGCTCCGCCCGGACCTGTTCGGTGGCCTAGCGACCCACGCCGGCGACGCCCTGTACGAGCTTTGCTACATCCCAGAGTTCGCCAAGGCCGTAAGAGCACTGCGCGAATACGACGGTTCGATCGACAAGTGGTGGAAGGACTTTCAGGGTCGAGTCGCCTTTACGAAGGAGGCCGACGAGACACTTTTGATGATGCTCGGCGTGTCTGCATGCTTCTCCGCAGATGAAGACGGAACGCCGGTACTTCCCTTCGACCCCGACACTGGCAGGATCCGATATGACATATGGCAAAGGTGGCTCGACTGGGACCCGGTTCGCATGGTCCAGGAGCACGCCGCAGCACTCCGCGGGTTGCGAGCGAGTTGGATCGACGGGGGAAAGAAGGACGAGTGGTTTCTCGAGA
>Ga0307476_10000976_pt1 | contig 18805 bp, 18 predicted proteins | sample atmos_gasesECM2C_2_FD_203314 | JGI IMG/M metagenome (GOLD analysis project Ga0307476, IMG submission 203314) | Hardwood forest soil microbial communities from Morgan-Monroe State Forest, Indiana, United States - atmos_gasesECM2C_05 | ecosystem: Environmental > Terrestrial > Soil > Temperate... | reverse complement strand
CGTGTATCTCCGTTCCTCGGCGGAAGGTTCGTCCACGGCGAGCAAGTCGAGTTCGCGCGCGCTTCGCGGCGAAGAAGAAATCAAGACCAAAATTGATCTGTCAAACATTTCCCGACCCGGGGATGTGCTGAAGGCGATTACCCAGCGCAAGGAGGCTGTGGCGCCGACGGCGCCGCGTGCGACAGCACCGGTTACACATGCTCCAACGCCGGCAGCGGTTGCGCCTCCGGCAGCGAAGCCGGTGGTGACGCCTCCGGCAGCGTCGGTGGTTCCGCCGCCAGCGACTCCGGTTGCTCCGGTGCGTGTGGTCGTCCCTCCGACGGTATCGGCGCCGGTGGTCGCGCCGCCGGTACGGCCGGCGACACCAACCCCAGCGGCACAGGTTCCGGCCGCAGGAGCTCCGCCGACGGTTTCAGCGAGTGCTCCACCCGTGGCGCCTATTGCCGCGCGTCCGACGGTTGCTCCATCCGCACCGCCGCCGCCGCGCATGATCGTTCCGCAAACCGGGCCGCGTCCGGTGTACAAGGCTCCGCTGCGTGCGGCTCCGCCGCCAGTACAGCCAGGAGTGCCGATCGGCGGTTCGCGTCCGATACCGGGTCGTCCGGTACCCGGTCAGCCCATTTTTCAGCGACGTCCGCCGATGGCGGGCGGAGCTCCGGGTGCACCGCGTCCGCCGTTGCGACCAGGCGAGCGGAGGCCGATGCATCCCACGCGGCAGTCGCCGGCGGGAGCGCGTCCGCTGGGCGTAGGTCCGGCGCTTCCACCGCCGGGAACGACACGACCGGGAAGTCGTCCGGGTGGTCCGGCGCGACGGCCTGGGCAGCGCTATGTTCCGCGCGGCGTGAAGGAAGGCCCGATGAAGGGCTACACGCCGCCGCCGCGCATGGTGGTGTCGAATGAGCCCCTGCCGATCACGCGCAGCATCACGATCACGGAAGGGATTAGCGTAAAGGATCTGGCGGAGAAGCTGGAGATTCGCGCCAAGGATTTGATTTCGCGGCTGCTGTCAAAGGGCGTATTCGCCACGATCAACCAGACGCTGGACGCCGAACTGGCCAGCGAGATGGCGCGCTTCTTTGGCGCTGACACGAACGTGATCACGTTCGAAGAGCAGACGGCGAAAGAAGTTGATGCGGCTGCGGCAAGCGAAGAGTTAGTTCCGGAAACGGGGATACGTCCACCTGTGGTTACGATCATGGGCCACGTGGACCATGGCAAGACCACGCTGCTAGACTCCATCCGAATCACGAATGTGGCGGGGGGCGAAGCGGGCGGCATTACGCAGCACATCGGCGCATACAAGGTGCGGATTACCGACAAGGAATCGCCGGCGTTTGGGCGCGAGATTGTATTCCTCGACACGCCTGGTCACGAAGCGTTCACGCGCATGCGGTCGCGCGGGGCGAAAGCGACGGACATTGTGGTGCTGGTGGTGGCGGCCGATGACGGCGTCATGCCGCAGACGGTTGAGGCCATCGACCACGCACACGCCGCTGAGGTTCCCATCATTGTCGCGGTGAACAAGATCGACAAGCCCGACGCTTTGCCTGACAGAGTGAAGAAACAGCTTGCCGACCGTGGCCTGGTGCCGGAAGAGTGGGGCGGCAAGACGGTATTTGTGGATGTTTCGGCCAAGAAGAAAACGAATCTGAATCTGCTGATGGAAATGATTTGCCTGGTGGCTGATCTGGGCGAGCTGAAGGCTACGCCGGAACGGGCGGCGACTGGAGTTGTGTTGGAAGCGAAGCTGGATCGCGGACGTGGTCCGGTGGCTACGGTGCTGGTGCAGAATGGAACGCTGAACGCGGGCGACAATTTTGTGGTCGGCAACGTGTACGGGAAAGTACGTGCGATGTTTGACGACCGCGGCGCGCAGTTGCAGACCGCTCCGCCTTCCACTCCTGTAGAAATCATTGGCATGGAAGCACTGCCGCAGGCTGGAGACCAGTTTGTTGTCGTCGCCGATCGCGACAAGGCGCGCGGCATTTCGGAATACCGCGAACAGAAGTCGCGCGAGGCGGCTCTGGCTAAGAGTTCCCGCGTTTCTTTGGAAGGGCTGGCAGAGCAGATCAAGGCTGCGGGCACTAAGGAACTGAACGTGATTCTGAAGGGCGACGTGCAGGGATCGGTGGAAGTGATTACCGACCTGCTTACCAAGCTCTCGAATGAGAGAGTACGGCTGAAGCTGCTGCGTTCGGGCGTGGGCGCGATTACGGAAACTGACGTGCTGCTGGCCTCGGCGTCGAACGCGATCATCATCGGCTTCAACGTACGGCCGGAGCGCAAGGCGCAGGAAATTGCTGAACAAGAGAAAGTGGACATCCGGCTGCACTCGATCATTTACGAATTGCAGGATGAGATCAAGCGCGCCATGAGCGGATTGCTCGAACCGACCTTCAAGGAACACTATCAAGGGCGCGCCGAAGTGTTGAATGTTTTCCGCATCCCGAAAGTTGGGACCGTAGCTGGTTGCCGCGTGAGCGATGGCTTGATCAAGCGCGACTCTGAAGTCCGGCTGCTGCGCGACAACGTGCAGGTGTTCAAGGGCAAGGTGGGATCGCTGCGGCGGTTCAAAGACGATGCCAAAGAGGTTACGAACGGCATGGAGTGCGGCATCTCGATCTCCAACTACGGCGACATCAAGGTCGGCGACGTGATCGAGGCGTTTGCGACCGAGCGGATTGCCGCGGAAGTAATAGCTTAAGAACAGTGGCCAGTGGTCGGTGATCAGTGGCCAGTTAAACCCGTCAATTTGTTGGTTGTCTTTTTACTGGCCACTGATCACGGGCCACTGACCTTGATCGCCTTCCTCACGCTCGAACTTCACATCGAAGCGGCACAATCGCTTAAAGACAAACGGCAAGTCGTGCGCAGTTTGAAAGACCGGCTGCGCGCCGGCTTCAACGTTTCTGTCGCTGAACTCGAGGCCGGCGGCTTGTGGAATCGCGCCACCGTTGGCGTGGTTGCGATCTCCGATTCGCGTGACTATCTTGATGGATTGATGAAAAACGTGGAGCGGAAGGCTACGCGCATCGCAAACAACCACGGGGCTGAAATTACCGATTCATTCGTGGAGTATTTGTAGAATTGATCGGTTCGATCCGGAATATCGAATAGACTTGAGCCGCTATCGCATTGTTACTTCTGTACTTACCTCGACTCCTCCCTTGTGCGCGACAATAGCATCTGAGGGCCAACATCTCGGGCCGATTTTCTGATATTCTCATGCGTTTTACTTCGAGGTGAAGGGTGGAAAAGCGTGGGGTGAAGTACCATCGCGGGCGGTTGGGCGAGGCCTTGCGCGAGGAAATCGAAACACTGGTGGAAGGGGAGTTGGCCGATCCGCGCATTGGACTGGTGGGCGTGACAGGGGTCCATGTGGCCGATGATGGCCGCTCGGCGCAGGTTTTGGTGGATGTGGATGGCGACGACCGGGAAGCGGATCGCTGCCTCGAGGGCCTGATCGCCGCTAAGGAATATATAAGGCACGAATTGGTGGATCGATTGCGGTTGAGGCGCGCGCCTGAGTTGTATTTCCGGCTGGACCGCTCGGAGCGGGAAAAGGCGCGAGTGGAAGAACTGCTGGCGCGGGCGAAGAAGAGGATGAAGTCTCGAACGAGAACGAGCGGAGAGAAAGCATAGCGATGTTGAAGGACGTTCTCCAGCAAATCGAGCAGCGCGACCGATTCGTGCTTACGTCGCACGCGCGGCCGGATGGCGACGCCATAGGATCTGCGTTGGCGTGCTGCCAGGTTTTGCGTGCTATGGGGAAGCAGGCTGACGTCGTGCTGCACGATGGCGTGCCGCGAATTTATCGCGCGCTGCCGTTCGCGGATCAAGTGATGCAGGCTAAGCGGGTCGCGGGCAGCTACGAGGCGGCGATTATTCTGGAGTGCGACAGCGTTCACCGCACGCGCCTGGAGGGTCTGGAAGACCGCTTCCTGATCAACATCGATCATCATGTCAGCGGGCGGCCGTTTGCCAACGTGAACTGGATCGATCCGCATGCCGTGGCGACGGCGGAAATGGTATTTCGCCTGGCGCGCGAAGCGGGGGCGCATTTCTCGCCGGAGATTGCTACCTGTCTTTACACCGCGCTGATGACCGATACCGGTTCATTCATGTTTCAGGGAACGAACCAGCATACGTTCGCTCTGGCGCGCGAACTTGTGCTGGCGGGCGCCGATCCTTCGTATTGCGCGCGGAGCATTTATTTTGCGCACTCGGTAGCGAAGATGAGACTGCTGGGGGAAGCTTTGCGCAACCTCAATACCGAAGGCCATGTCGGGTGGACCTGGGTCACGCAGGAACAAATGGAGCGTTGCGAAGCGAAGGAAGAAGACTGTGAAGGGCTCGTGAATTACGTGCTTTCGATCGGCGAAGTTGAGGTGGCGGCATTCTTCCGCGAGCTTCCCGGCGGGCGTTTTCGGGTGAGCCTGCGCAGCAAAGGAAAGCTCGATGTGGCGCGGGTGGCCGAGCGTTTTGGTGGTGGCGGACACGAGTGCGCCAGCGGGTGTTCGCTGGATGGTCCGCTAGCCCAGGCGGTGCGCCAGGTTCTGGAGTTGCTGCACCGCGGCCCTTCCGTGCAGTAAGCTGCGTACAATCAGTTGCATCAATCACCAATTCACTCGATGACGAACCGTACCCGTATCGACTCGCTGTTGCTGGCGGGCTTCTGCGCTTTTCTGTTTTTCTATGGATTGGCGCAGTTCGGACTGATCGGCGCTGACGAGCCGCGTTACGCGGAGGTGTCGCGCGAAATGTTGCAGCGACATGACTGGGTTACGCCCATGCTCGGTGGCCGGCCCTGGCTGGAGAAGCCTCCGCTTTATTACTGGCAGGCCATGGTGGCATACGCGATTTTCGGCGTCAGCGACTGGGCGGCGCGGCTGCCGTCGGCGCTCGATGCCACTTTGCTCGTGCTCGTCGTGTACTTTTTCTTGAGGCGCTTTCGGCCTGGAGTTGAGCTGGATGGCGCACTAATGGTTGCTTCCTGCGCCGGGATTGTTGGCTATGCCCGCGCTGCCTCGATGGACATGGCGCTGGCCGCGGCTTTCACCGGTGGATTGCTCGGGTGGTGGGCCTGGAGGGAGAGTGGCAAGACCATCTACCTCGCGACCTTCTATGCTTTCATGGCTTTGGGGACGCTGGCGAAAGGGCCGGTTGCGCTGTTTCTCGCTGGGGTGGTGCTCGTTGTTTATGCGGTGACGGTTCACGAGTTGCGGCTGATTCTTAAGACGCTCTGGCTTCCAGGGATTCTCCTGTTCTGCGCGATTGCCCTGCCGTGGTATTTCGCGGTGCAAATGCGAAATCCGGAATTCTTTCGTGAATTCATCGTTGAGCAGAATCTCGGACGGTTCTCGCAGAATCTTTATCATCATACGGAGCCAGTCTGGTATTACCTGCCGGTGGCGGCGCTGGCATTGGTTCCGTGGACGGTCTTTGTGATTGCGGCTTTCGTTCAGCGAGTTCGTTTGTGGTGGGCTGAACGAGGGCCGGCGAACGCAACTGAGGGTGATTCCGAAAATCGATTCGGCGTGTTCGCTTGCTGCTGGCTGATCGTGCCCGTGCTTTTTTTCTCGATTTCGCAATCGAAGCTGCCCGGCTATATTCTTCCCGCAATTCCGGCGGGCGCGCTGTTGTTAGCGGATTACCTGCGGCAACATTTGAGACAGAGTGATTCTGAGCCAGCCGCGGCCGGGCTGGTGGTGCTGCACGCGTTGCTGGCAGGAGGGTTGATTATTCCCGCGTTGTTGATTGCCTATCTAGTCACTCAGCATCGGCTTCCGGGAGGGCAACCGATGCTGGTGGCGCTTGCCGTGGCGTTTGTGCTGTGCGCCGGAATTGCACTTACACTGGTTCGCAAGGGGGGCCTGCGTATGCTCCGGTTCGTCACTCTGATCCCGGTCGTGCTTACCGTGGGCGCCGTGTTGAGACTAGGTGCTGTGTCTCTGGATCAGACGCTCTCGGCGCGTCCACTCGCCTTAGAGATTGCGGGTATCGAGACGCATCCCCTGCCTTTGGCGGTCTACCATGTTCGACGCGAACTGGAATACGGGCTGACTTTTTACCGCAACCAGTTAACCTTCAACTACGATTGGGGCAGCGTTCCACGGGAAGAGCATTTGCTGGTGGCGCCGGAGAATTCACAGGTGGAAATTGCAAAACTGGTGGCGGGCCGTCGCGTCTCATACCTTGGACACTATGCAGCGCAGCATGTGGACTACTACTGGGTTGCGGCGGGGGAAGCTAACCCCCATTAAGAGTAGTGTTGCTGGCCTGTGTTCAGCCGGTTTGCCTCGCGTCGTGGAACACACTAAACTCGGATTTCTGCCGTTGCGAACGATGGCTGGATTCTTTTGGCTGAGTTTGCTGGAGCCCCGTGGAGATTCTCGACCTCAGACATTTTTCTTCCGTGGATCTGCGTCCCCTGCTCGACGACGAGTCACGGGTCTGGGCGAACCTGCTGTCATGGGACTACAACGGATCGGCGGAAATGATTCTGCGCTATGTGGACGCGAAAATTCTGCCGGGATATGCGGCCATCGAACGCGGTCGCATCTTTGGCTACAGCTTTTTCGTGTATGAAGGCAGCAAGGGAGTAGTCGGCGATCTTTTTGTTGTGAACGGGAGCCGCCTTCCTGACGCGCACGAAGTCGAAATCAAGCTGCTGACTCATGTGATCGAGACATTGCAGCAGTCTCCCGGAATTCACCGGGTGGAAGCTCAGTTGCTGGCGTATGAAGCGGGGAGCGTGGCCCGGCCGTTTCTCGATCAGGGATTCCAGCGGCATCCGCGGCTGTTCATGGTTCTCGAGCTTGGCAACGCGGTGCCGCAGACGCCGGCGGCGTTTCCGGATGTTGAGATCCGGCGCTGGACTGAAGCGGACTACCAGCCGGCTGCCGCTGTGATTACCGCGGCTTATCGAAACCACGTCGATGCCCAGATTAACGACCAGTACCACACGCTGAGCGGATCGCTGCGCTTCTTGAATAACATTGTTCGTTTTCCAGGATGCGGGTTGTTCGATGCGGAATCGTCTTATGCCGCAGTGGACCGCAAGGGAAAGAATCTGATTGGGTTGATCCTGTGCTCCAGGGTTCGTAATGATGTCGGCCATGTGACCCAGGTGTGCGTGCTCCCGGAATACCGTTCACGCGGGATTGGCGAGGCGCTGCTGGCCGCGACCTCTGCGAACCTGCGCAAGCGCGGCTTCTCTATGCTCTCGTTGACTGTCACCGAGGCGAATGCGGGAGCTGTCGCGCTTTACCGCCGTCTGAATTTTGAATCGAAGCGAGTATTTGATGCGTTTGTTTGGGAGGGGTAGAAAACTCTCAGCTACCTTCGCACCAGCCACATGGCCCAACCCGCGGCCAGGGCGCCGCCCAGGAACATGACAAAACAGTACAGGCCGTAGCGAAACATGTCGCGGGTGGTCTCGCGGTGCGTGATGCCGAAAACGATCGAGGCAAATAGAGCGAATACAAAGGCGGCGCTGAAGTGGGTGAGCTGGATGATCATTGTTTTTGTTTTTCCCAGATCATTGTTTTTTCCCGATGGCGATGTGGTAAGCGTCGGCCACCGCGATGAAGTTCAGCAATCCAGCGACGATCATGAACTTGGTTCCGTAATCGGCGATGGCGAAAGCAATCGCGCCCTGGCCTCCGTTCATGGCAAGGGTGACGATATACATTCCGCCGGCACCCAGGTCGCCGACGAATCCGAGCATGTCGAGGATGTCGCCGCCATTCGCTTTGTAGATGTGGCCTTGCATCAACAGGCCGAGCACGAACAGGGTTCCGATGGAAACGAACAGCAGGGAGCCGCGGATCCAGAGTTTTTGGATGATGTGGCCTGCGCCAGGAATCAACCAGCCCACGGCGGGCGCGATAACGGACATGGCGCTGGCGGGCTGCGCCGGCTCGGCCGCCTTGGTGGTTGTCTTTGCTGTAGTTTGATTGGCCATCAGATAATTACGATCTCACGTTGAATGTTGCCGGTGACTTCCGCCGACTTGGGACGGACCAGCATGTTGACCTCGCTGCGCACACCGAATTCCGGCAGATAAATGCCGGGCTCGATGGAGAAGCAAGAGTTGGGGAGGATCTGGCGCTCGTCGTGGATTTCCAGGTCGTCCATGTTAGCCCCATTGGAATGGACGTCGGTGCCGATGGAATGTCCGGTGCGGTGAATAAAATATTCGCCGAAACCGTTCTTCTTTATGTGGCCGCGGGTGGCGCGATCGACTTCCCACCCGGCGATGCGGCGTCCGGCATCGACGGCATCGGTCACGGTCTTCACGCCGGCATCGCGCGCGTCGCGCACAATCTCGAAGACGTGGCGCATGCGGTCCGATGGCGCCTTGCCGACGAAGCCCATCCAAGTGACGTCGTAGTAGACCGCTCCTGGAACGTCCTTTTTGCCCCAGACATCGAGCAGAACGAGATCGCCTTCGCGAATGGAAGCGGAGTGGTCGGCGCGGGGCTCGTAGTGCGGGTTTCCGGCATTGGCGTTGACGGCTACGATGGGCGGATCGTCGGTGAGCAGCTTCTCGCGGCGAAAGGCTTCCATGAACCATTGCTGGATTCCGTGTTCCGTGGTTCCACCGCTGCGCACCCGCTGCCCAATTTCCTTGAAGGCAGCGGCCACGATTGAATCCACGCTGTCGCGGGCGGAAAAGTGAGTCTTGATTTGCTCGTCGGTCCAGGTGGCTTCGAACTGCGCTACCAGGTCGGCGGAGCTGACTACGTTCTTGCCCAAGCCGCGCAGCAGTTCGATGGTTCCGCCATCGACCAGAGAAATGGTGAAGACGATGTTGTTGGGCGAATACTGCATGGCGATGTCGCGGTAGGGGGCGAGCATCGATTTCAGCGTGTCGAAGAGTTCCTGCCATCCGGAATACAGGCGCTTGCTGCCGGGCAGGGAATCGAGGTGGCCAGCTTCGATCTTGTGGACCAGCTTTACGGGTTCGCCCTGCGCCGGTATCAGGTAAAACCAGCGCCGGGTGACCATTAAATTTGCCGGTAAGCCGAGTACCCGGTAGGCAATGGGATCGCGATGATGGTGGTCGTAGAACAGCCACCCGTCGATGTTGCGTTCGCGCAGCGCAGATTGGATGGCAGCCAGGTCCATGGGTGAACGTCCATTGTAAACAATGGGAGGGATTTGGGCGAATCGGGGCGGAGCGAGCCCGCATTCAAAACAGCCAATTCCTCGCGGCCAATTCTTGGGTACACTATGACGCTAGATGTCTGCGATAGCCGAGCCCGTGGTCGAGTCTGTGGTTACGACACGCGTCCGCGTCGAATCAATCGACGTGGTTCGCGGCGTCATCATGATTCTCATGGCGCTCGATCATGTGCGGGATTTCTTCGGGAATTCGGGCTTAAATCCCACCGATCCTGCCACCACGACGATCCCCCTATTTTTCACGCGTTGGATTACGCACTTCTGCGCACCCGTTTTCTTCCTGCTGACCGGCACTGGCGCCTATCTCTCGCTGCACAAGCAAACCAAACGGGAGTTATCACGATTTCTTTTCACGCGCGGGCTCTGGCTGATTTTTCTGGAACTGACCGTGACACGCTGTCTCGGCTGGCAGTTTAACTTCGACTACCACGTGACGATGCTCATAGTTTTGTGGGCCCTGGGTTGGGCGATGATTGTACTTTCAGCACTGGTTTACTTGCCGGCTTTCCTAGTGACGACGTTCGGCGTCGTGATGATCGCGACCCACAATCTGCTAGACTCTGTCGATTCCTCCAATCCGCTTTGGTCCGTTCTGCACTCGCCCAATGTCGTCGTGAACCATCCGGGCCGAGTCGTTCGTGTGATCTATGTGCTGATCCCATGGGTCGGCGTTACGGCGGCGGGGTACGGTTTGGGACCGATCTACAGTTGGCCCTCGTCCCGCCGCAAGGCATTTCTGTTCCCGGTGGGCGCCGGCTTGAGCGCAGCGTTTCTGGTTTTGCGTGGCATTAATGTTTACGGCGACCCGCTGCGCTGGAGCACGCAGAAATCGGTAGCTTTCACTGCACTTTCATTTCTGAATACTACGAAGTATCCGCCGTCCCTTCTGTACCTGCTGATGACGCTGGGCCCGGCGTTGCTTTTCTTATGGGCAATCGACGCCCGAATGCCGCAATGGCTGCGGCCAGCGCTCACTGTCGGCAAGGTGCCCATGTTTTATTACCTTTTGCACATACCTCTCATACATCTGCTCGCCATCGCAGTGTGTTATGTCCGCTACGGGCAGGTGCATTGGATGTTCGAATCCCCGACTCTCAGACAGTTTCCCATTACCCCGCCGCCGGGATGGGGCTACTCATTGCCGATCGTTTATTTGGTTTGGGCGTTGGTCGTGCTTACGCTTTATCCGCTTTGCCGTTGGTTTGCGGATTTGAAACGGCGCCGCAGCGATGCCTGGCTGAGCTATTTCTGAGCTGGCGAGTTGAGCGGCTATGCGGCCTTGGAAGCCAGAACCCGCTTTCTCACGGCTGGAGTTAGAGTCTCGCAGGCCGTACGCAGCACCAGACGTGGGGCGCGCCGGCGAATCTCCATTAGATACGGGACCGTGCGTTTGGCATCAAACTTTGCAGTTTCGCGCAGCAGCCAGCCTAATCCTTTTTGCACCATGTCGTCTTGGTCGGCGAGAAGGAAATCGGAAAGCTTGGTGATCTCTGGGAAGAACATCTTCGCGCGTGATCCGCGAATGAGGGCCACGCACGCGGCGCGGCGATGCCAGCGACTGGCTGACTTTGCCCAGCGGAAAACAGCCTTGGCGCGTGCAGGTTTGGACGCGATCATCGGAGCGATCAGATCATGCACAAGCGCGTCGTGATCGGCCCAACTGCTGATGCGGCCGAGCCAGGTTTCGAACATCTTGAACTCGGCGTCGCCAAAGTCGCTGTCGAGTTTCTCCAACAAGAACACGGCTGCTATCTTTTCTTCCAGTACGGAGCCGGAGAAGAGACGATCGGCAATCTTGATCAGGAAATCGAGTCCGTGTTCTTTCCTTACTTCTCTTCGAGAACGGACGGCGGCGCGGCGCAAGTCTGCCGTATACCAGCCGTGTGATTTGATCTCGCCCTTGAAGAACCACTGCACGCCCGCGGCATGTTCGGGAGAGCCGCCATTTTTCAGAGCGTTGCGAATTTGGGTGGCGACGGCGGTTGGAGTGGTCTTGAGTCGAGGCATCGTTTCACCTGAGCTAGTCTGACAAGAAAGGCGGCCTGCCGAGGCCGCCTGTATTTCTGGTTCGCTGCAATTAACTTACGCTGCGCGCGTCGTGACCGTGGCTGGCCGATAGCCGCACTCCCCGGCTCTCTTGAAGGCTTGCACAGCTTCTTCCGGGGACATCAGCGGTGTAGTCTGGACGGCCTTGCAGGCGCCACCGCCGGCAAACGCGATGGAAATCGCGGCCGCGCTTACGTTGTCGGGCAGTTCGGTGATGACTACTACGTCGTACTCTCCAAAGGCGAACCAGGCGGTTTCGAGCTTGCCTCCGAGCTTTTCGATCGCGGGCCTTACCGCTTCGATGCGGTTCTGGGGATGCGCAAGAAGCGCTTCCCATCCTTCGCGGGAGTACGCGACTTGGTGAAGATAATGTGGCATAGAGCCTCCTTCGATTCACTCGCGGAGCGAATGATTCCAGAGGCGGGAGGCGAAGTCAAGTATTGAGCGCTTTTTCCACGCGCGCAACGCGGTCGTAAATCCAGAGCAGCACTGTCGTGGCCACGCCAACGGCAACTACCGACCACCAGACGAACTCCGGCCGGTGCATCTCTTCGCCAAAGTAATGCATGAGCCATCCGCTGAACCTGCCGGCGACGAACGATCCAATTCCGAGCGGAAGGAATGCGAACCCCATATAGGTGCCTTGCTGCCCCTTGGGAGCGAGACGCGAGATGTAGTCGTAGTAGCGCGGCTGCTGCACGATTTCGCCGATCGCCACTACGACCAGCGTGGCTACTGCCATCCAGACGGAGGGATGAACGATCAGAAGGATCCAGGCCAGGCTCGAGATCAGCGTGCCCAGAATGATGGCGTGGAACGCTTGCATGCGCTTGGTAAGAAACCCGATCACCAGGGTGAACAAAATGACTACGATCGGGTCGGTCGCCAGGATTCGCGCCGTGTCCGCCTTGGGATCGATGTATGCGGAAATGTAGAGCGGCAGTGCGATGAACTCCTGCCAGAAGACGACCCAGTATCCGGTGAAGATCAGCAGAAACAACATGAACCGCGGATTCGAAAGTACAGTCAGGAAATTCTTTCCCACCTGGCTGAGACTTGCGGTCTCGCCTTCATCGGCGCGGCGCGGCTCTTTGAACAGCAACAGCACGACGAAGAGCATCAGGAACACACTCAATGCGGCGATGCGAAATACATTCTCGACGGCGCCATGCTCCTGGGCCCACGAGGCGAGGAGCGGTCCTGCTGTACTGCCTACGTTCACCAGGGTGTAGTAGATGGAATATCCGACCGACCGGACATTTTCTTTCGAGGCACGAGCCGTAGTCCCGACCACGCAAGGCTTCACTAAAGCCACGCCCAGGGCGGGAAGAACGAGGACAAACGCCACGAGCGCTACCAGCGGCACACTGTTGCGCAATGGAGCGAGCCACGCGGCACCGATTGACCCCAGTAGGAAGTAGGCCACGCTGAGAATTAGATACGCGATCGAAAGCGCTCGCCGGAAACCGAGCCGGTCGGCAAGTGCGCCGCCACCGATGGCAAGAAACCAGACCCAACCGCCAAACATACCGGTGAGGCTGCTGGCACGCTCGACGTCAAAGTGAAGGGTCTCGTGCAGATAGCGCGCCAGCACGGCAAACACGGCGTAGTAGGAAAGCCGCTCGAAAAGCTCGCTGATGTTGGCGACCCAGAAGGGACGCTCGAACCCGGTGCGAATTTCCTGCAGGCGCTCAGAAAAGCTCAAGAAGTGGCTCCCGTTCTAGCGGGTGGTCTGGCCGGAAGCAATGGTAATGGAAGAACGGGGTAGCTTCAAAGGATTCGCGAAGAATTCGATGGGCGAGCATGAATCTCACCAGAGAGGCACAGAGTGACAGGGAAACCAGACCTACAGACTGTGCCTCTGTGGTTAAATCGCTTTCCTTTCTCCGAAGATCGCTGTGCCCACGCGCACGCAGGTCGATCCCTCTTCAATCGCGACTTCAAAATCGTGCGACATGCCCATGGAAAGTTGGTCCATCGAGATGGCGGGCAGCTTGCCAGCGGCGATCGTATCGCGCAACTCGCGCAGCTTGCGGAAATAGGGCCGCGCACCCTCGGGATCGTCGGTGAAAGGAGGCACGGTCATGAGTCCGCGGAAGACGAGTGCCTCCAGCCGGGGCGCGGCGATCAGCAATTCTTGTAGCGCCGGGGAGTCTAGTGCTACGCCGCTCTTCTCCGCTTCTCCGCCGACGTTGATTTCGATAAGGACGTCGAGCTTTCTGCTTAGCGTGCTTGCTGCGGCGTTCAGCCTCTCGGCCAGCTTCAGGGAGTCGATCGAATCCACGGCTCGGAAAAGCTCTGCTGATCTTGCGGCTTTGTTGGTCTGCAGGTGACCGATCATGTGCCATTCCCCTGCGCGCAAATCTTGAAGTGCCGCGGCTTTGGTTGCAAAGTCCTGAACGCGGTTCTCGCCGAACAGGCGTTGTCCTGCGTTATAAGCTTCGCGGATCCGCTCTGCGGGCTGAGTCTTGCTGACGGCCATCAGAGCAATGTCACCGGCGTTGCGTCCTGCAGCGCGCGCCGCGAGGGCGATGCGATCTCTTACCGATGAAATGTTTGCCGCGATGGACATGAGAAGAAAGACGCGGGCGAGGGCGTCCGCGCCACACCGTCATTACATCATTGCTGTTGGGGGTGCTGGTTCGTTCGGATCTCCGGCGGCTGAGACGGGCACGAAAATCATCAAAGCTGCAAGGGCCGCCAGTACGATCATTCCTCCCACGAGGTAAGACGGGTCGCTGAAAATTTGCGGCGGGTGATTCGGAGCACCCCAGGAGGGGACGAACTGCAATCCTGCCCAAACCAGGCCCAATAGGGCTTCTCCGGCGATCAGTCCGGAGGCGACGAGGACCCCGGCATTTTCCACGCGCGCTTTCTGAGCGCTGTTGAATCCGCGGCTTTCGGCAACCCAGTCTCCGAGAGTGCGAAACACTCCGCCCACGAAGATTGCGAACGTGGTTCCGAACGGCAAGTACATGCCGACGGCCACCAGCATGGGACTCTTCACTTGCATCATGATCATGGCGATGCCGAAAAGAATTCCCACTACCACTAGCGGCCATGGCATATCGTGGCCCACGATGCCTAACGCTAATGTCGCCATGAGACCCGCCTGCGGAGCCGGAAGTTCCGGCCCGCCAAAACCCACGCCGCCGGCTTTAATGCTGCCTTCGTGCAGCAGCATCAGAGGGAAATACATCACCAGGCTTGCCACCACGACAGCGATCAACTCAGCCGTCTGAATCTTTTGCGGAGTACCGCCTAAAATGTAGCCAACCTTGAAGTCTTGCAACAGCTCGCCGGCCACGGCCGACGAAACGCAGACCACTGCGGCCACTCCCAGAACCGCGGCCACTCCAGAGGTGCCGGACACTCCCAGTGCCACCATCAAGAGCGCGGCAATCAGCAGCGTCGAGAGTGTCAAGCCGGAAATCGGATTGTTCGATGAGCCAATGAACCCCACCAGATTGCCCGATACGGTGGCGAAGAAGAATCCGACCAAAATCATCACCACGGCTGCAAGGATGGCCGGCCAGAACAGGTGCGAAATCCTGATGTAAAGCAAACACATCAGCACAAACATGACGGCAATCAAACTGAAAACTGTTTTCGAACTCATATAGCGTTCGGTGCGCGCCAGTTGGGCCTGCTGATCGGCCGTTTGGCGCAGGTCTGCCAGTGCCTTGCCGATTCCGGCGGTCAGACTTGCCCGCATTTTGAACAATGTGTAGGCGGCGCCAACCAACATTCCGCCGACGGCAATCGGGCGTACGATGTATCTCCACACTGCGTCGGCCATGGTCGCCCAATTGTCGGGAGTATCGGCCGGAATGTAGGCTTTCAGTTGCGGCCCGAGAAAAAACATCATCAAGGGCACGAGCAGTCCCCAGGCCAGTACGCTGCCGGCAAACTGGATCGACGCCAATTTGACGCCGATGATGTAGCCGACACCAAGATAGGCCGGACTCACGCTGGGGGCCGCGAACACGGTGGTGCCTCCTGTGGGCAAGATGTGCGTGCTTCCCGCCGTGCCTAGACGAACCTGAGTGTGTCCTAAACTGCCGACGCCGACGTGGAGGTCGGTATCCGCGGCGAACAGCCCGAACTTTCCCAGGATATATACCACGCCGCCGATGCCGATATTCCAGAAAAGATATTTCGCGGCTTGGGCGCCCCGTTGCCCAGCCTTGTGAATCTCCGACGCCGCCAGCGATTCCGGGAAGGGCAATTCTGGATCTTCCACCATGCCGCGCCGCACCAGCGAAATAAATAGAACTCCCAGTATGCTGCCCACCATGATCAATGCCGTGGATTTCCAGTAGGCGTCGGCAAAACGAAACGAGGGCCACGCTTTGGCCAGGAGGAACGCAGGGATCGTGAAGATCGCTCCCGCTGCGACGGACTCGCCGATTGATCCCGCGGTTCGAGCAATGTTTTCCTCGAGCAGAGATCCCTTCCAGGCCCGCATGGCCGCCATAGCGATCACAGCGGCGGGATACGTGGCGGCGATCGTGATGCCGGCACGCAGGCCTAAGTATGCGTTGGCGGCTCCGAGGACGATCGTCATCAGAAGTCCCAGCAGCACGGCGCGAAGAGTGAATTCCTTCATCTCCATGCTCTCGGGCACGAAAGGGACGTGTTTCTTGACACCAGTTCCTGATTCGGGGACTGGACTGCTCATACGTGGAATCCTCGTAAGACGTGAGATGAAAGCAATGTCGTGCCGTAACTTATTCAAAACACTAAACGGCGGCACGTTAGCACGTGGGTGGGCTGCATTACAAGTGCGATGCGCGTTCCGGAATGGGCCTACTCGCGAAAAACTAGATTGGTTTGCTTCTCCGAGGCGTAAAATATTACTAATTGGTCTTCGCCCCTTCGAAGTTTCTTCGTTCCGAGGTGTAGCGTGGCAAAGAACTCCCCTGACCAGATCTGGTTCCAGAAATGCCTTGAATTCCACTGCGACGATTGCGGCAGCGAGACCGGATTCCGATCGCGGCGACGCAGCTTTTTTGAGCGTTATCTCTTGCCGATTTTTCTCCTGCAGCCGGTGCGCTGTGCGGATTGCTTTCGGCGAGACTACCGGTTGCTGTTCGTGCCGGTGAAGGAGCGGTTGCCGGAACCAATCAAGAAGGTGGCAACTCCGGCGCCTCGACCCAATCGTAACGTTGCTTAGCGGACCCGGCCGCCGTTATACTGCTAGTTAAGCAGGCAATCGCACAGTCGCTCGCCCCAGAAGTATTTTCCTGCGGGCCACACGGAGGCCGTCTTCAGCAGTAGCGGGGACAGAACTCGGGCTAGCCAGGCCAAAGCTGCAGTGGCAGGCCCTTCTATTGCTTCCGGAGCCAACAAGCTTCGGTGTGAACCAAGCTGGACCGCCCAGGTTGCCGCAAGCCTCTTCGCTGTTTTGTTTCCCTCTGATTGCCGCATTTGCGAAACGCCGCTGCTCAGGATTTCTCGTCTCCCGGTCTGCCAGGAATGCCTTGATGCCATGCACGCCATCGGGGACGGAGTGTGCGCCATCTGCGGCGAGCGGCTGTTTTCCCCATATGCGGTTGCCGGCGCTCCAGGCGAGCCCCGGTGCGGGTTGTGCCGCCGCGTCGAACCGCCCTTTGCGCGCGCGGCTGCGTATGGCAGCTACGAGAGCGGGCTGCGCGAACTGATACATCTGCTGAAGTATGGTGGCGTGCGTCCGGCGGCCAACGTTCTTGGACGAATGCTGGCCGAAGCGATCGCAACCCTCGAACCGGAGTTTCCGGCGGACTCTCTGGTAGTGATCCCCGTGCCTCTGCACCGCACCAAGCTTCGCCAGCGCGGCTTCAACCAGGCTGAACTGATTGCGCGCGCCGCGATGAAAATCAGGCCGCGGGGAGATCGCCTGCGCTTGTGCGGGGGTGTGCTTGAGAGAAAGCGCGACACCGTCTCGCAAATTGGCCTTACCAGCCACCAGCGCCGCGAAAACCTGCGAGGTGCTTTTGGAGTGTCGCAGCCCGAGTTGGTGAAAGGTCGCGAAGTGTTGGTAGTGGACGATGTTTATACCACCGGCGCCACCGTTTCAGAGTGCGCGCGAGTTTTGCGGCGCGCAGGCGCAACCAAGGTTTGGGTCGCAACCGTGGCACGGACCTTGAAAATCTCGGCGCAGCATGCGGAGATCGGACCGGGCCGTGAAGATAGTCAGATGGACGGAAGAAGCGGAGCGGAGCCGGTTCCATTGGCTAAAGCTGTAGGGATCTAGATTATAGAAACCAAGATTTATGTCAGCCAGGATCGAAACTAACGCAGGACCACCGGGACGTCATGCTGCCGGCCTGTTCGCGGCGGCGGCGATGCATCGCGACAGCAACGGCAACGCGCTGCACGCGCCCGTGCTGGTGCTGAACGCATCCTACGAGCCCATTAATGTTTGTGCGGCACGGCGCGCTCTCGTGCTGGTGCTCAAGGGCGTGGCCATGACTGAAGAGGAGAATGGACACTTCCTGCACGCGGCTCGCATCGCCATGCGCGTGCCCTCGGTGATCCGCCTGCTGGAGTACCGCCGCATCCCGCACCAGAGCCGCGCTCTGTCGCGGAAGAATATCCTGCTGCGCGATCGCAACACCTGCCAGTATTGCGCCACCGTACTGCCATCCGGAGAGTTGACACTCGATCACGTGATTCCTCGTTCGCGCGGAGGCTCGTCGACCTGGGAGAACCTTGTCGCCTGCTGCCATCCCTGCAACCGCCGCAAGGGCAACCAGTTTCCGCTCGAAGCCGGCATGAAGCTGATGCGCGAACCCCGCGCCTTCAACCTGCACACCAGCCGGCACATCATGCGGCTGATGGGTCGCAGTGACGATAAGTGGCGAAAGTATCTTTTCTACTAAAGTTTCAAGGTTTCAGAGTTTCAAGGTTTCAAAGTGGGAAGAAGGCCAGTGTTTTTCCGCCTTGAAACCTTGAAACTTTGCAACGTTGAAACCTAGACTTAGCTGTGGCGCGTTCCTACCGTGAACTGCTCGTATGGCAGAAGGCCAAGGCGCTAGCTGCCCAGATTTACCAGGCCACGGAGCAATTCCCGAAGCCTGAGACCTACGGCCTAACTTCTCAGATTAGACGGGCAGCGGTTTCGGTGCCCTCAAACATCGCAGAGGGCCAAGGCAGGTTGACGTCTGGGGAATTCTGACACTTCCTCGGGCAAGCGCGTGGCTCTTTGTTGGAACTAGATACTCAACTAGCCATTGCGTTGGATCTGAATTACCTCCAGCAGGATCGCTACAAGGCCCTAGACCAAGATACCTACCAAGTTCTAGGTCTCTTAAACCGTCTGATCGAGTCCCTGCGCAAAGGCCAAAGCCAGCCACGTTCGAAACCTTGAAACGTTGAAATCTTGAAACCTTACTTCTGCGGACTCGTCATCGTGTCCGGCTTCTTCGGATCTGGATTCTGCTCCGGCGCCTGCGGCGATTTCTGATCCTTCGGATCTGCCTTCGGCACTTCCTGCCCTTGATACAGAATCTTCACGCTGGAACCGAATCGTTTGTAGTCCGTATACTTCACGATCTCGCGGATGTGAATATCGCCTGTGTTGAAGCTC
>Ga0307476_10000975_pt1 | contig 18817 bp, 17 predicted proteins | sample atmos_gasesECM2C_2_FD_203314 | JGI IMG/M metagenome (GOLD analysis project Ga0307476, IMG submission 203314) | Hardwood forest soil microbial communities from Morgan-Monroe State Forest, Indiana, United States - atmos_gasesECM2C_05 | ecosystem: Environmental > Terrestrial > Soil > Temperate... | reverse complement strand
GAATTCGGGCCATCCGGGCGCGCCCATGGGGATGGCGGACATCGCGGAAGTCCTGTGGCGAGACGTGCTTAAGTTCAATCCGGGCAATCCTACATGGATCGACCGTGACCGATTCGTGCTCTCCAACGGCCACGCTTCGATGTTGCTCTACTCGGTACTGCATCTCACGGGCTATCCCTTGTCGATGGAGGAAATCAAGAATTTTCGGCAGTTCGGCTCCAAGACTCCGGGGCATCCGGAGCGCGAAGTCCATCTCGGCATCGAGACCACCACGGGGCCATTGGGACAGGGATTCGCCAATGCGGTCGGCATGGCGCTGGCCGAACGTTCGCTCGCGGCCACTTTCAACCGGCCCGGCCACGCCATCATCGATCATCACACCTATGTCTTCGTGGGCGATGGCTGCATGATGGAAGGCATTTCGCATGAGGCGGCGTCCCTCGCCGGCATGCAGCAGCTCGGCAAGCTGATCGCGATCTATGACGACAACGGCATTTCAATCGACGGCAAGGTGATCGGCTGGTTCGATGACGACACCGCGCACCGCTTCGAGGCGTATGGCTGGCATGTCATACCGCATGTCGACGGCCAAAGCAGTGAAAACGTCGCAGCGGCGCTGGCCGCAGCGCGAGCCGTCACTGACAAACCCTCATTCATTTGCGCGAAGACCATCATCGGTTTTGGCGCGCCCAAGCAAGGCACCCAAACCATGCATGGCGAAGCGATGGGCGAGGCCGATATCGCGGTTGCGCGCAGGGAGCTGGGCTGGAGCTCGCCGCCATTCGAGATACCCGCCGATATTCGCGCGGCCTGGGATCGACGCGAGAAGGGCGCGGCAGCCGAGCGCGAGTGGCGCAACCGGTTCGCCGCCTACACCCAGGAATTTCCCGCGCTGGCCGCCGAATTGGAGCGGCGCATGGCCGGTGATCTGCCCGCCGGATTCGACGATTTGCTGCGGGCGTTCGCCGGCGGAGCGCAGGCAGAGGGTAAGACGCTGGCGACACGGCAGTCCTCGCAAGCGGCGCTGAACGCCATCGGCCCCTCGTTGCCGGAATTGCTGGGCGGATCGGCGGATTTGACTCCCTCGAATGGCACCTGGCGCAAGGACTCGGTGACCTTGAGCCCGCTCGCTCCCGCGGGTAACTACATTCACTACGGCGTGCGTGAGTTCGGCATGTCGGCCGTCATGAACGGCATCACGGCGCACGGCGGCCTGATTCCGTACGGCGGCACGTTCCTGACATTCTCCGACTATGCGCGCAATGCCGTGCGCATGGCCTGCTTGATGCGCATTCGCGTGATATTCGTCTATACCCACGATTCGATCGGACTGGGCGAGGATGGACCCACGCATCAGCCGATCGAGCATCTTGCAAGTCTGCGGGTCATCCCACATATGGACCTCTGGCGGCCCTGCGATGCGGTTGAAACGGCCGTGGCGTGGGGCGTCGCCCTGGACAACCGGGACGGACCGACGTTGCTGGTATTGACACGCCAAGCCTGCACTCATCAAGCGCGCGAGCCTGCTCAAGTGGCGAATATAGTTCGAGGCGGCTATGTGCTCATTGATTCATCCGCAACTCCCGAGGCCATCGTGATCGCCACCGGATCGGAGGTGGGAATCGCCGCCGACGCGGTCCGCAGCATGAACGCCAAGGGTCGAAAGGTCAGGCTCGTGTCCATGCCCAGCACCAACCGCTTCGACGCGCAGGACGAGGCCTACAAGGAGAGCGTGCTGCCCAGGGCGGTGACCCGGCGCGTGGCGGTCGAGGCCGGCGTGCGTGCCGACTGGTGGCGCTACGTGGGTCTTGAGGGCCAAGTGGTGGGCATCGATCACTTCGGGGCCTCGGCGCCCGCCAAGGTGCTGTTTCCGCAGTTCGGCTTCACGGCCGAGAAGGTCATCGAGGCGGTCGAAAAGACCGCCGGCTGATGCAGGATTCGGGGGTTTTAACGCTCGCGTAGCGAGCGCCCATAGGTCGGGGTCGACGACCCCGTTGATAGTTGCGCGATGCGCATAACAAATTGCGCGAAGCGCAGGACGAGGTTACATGGCGATCAAAGTTGGCATCAATGGTTACGGACGAATCGGCCGAAATATCTTGCGGGCGTTGTACGAAGGCAAGCACGGCGGCGACCTCAAGATCGTCGCCATCAACGACTTGGGCGATGCCAATACGAATGCTCATCTGACCCGCTTTGATACGGCGCACGGGCGATTTCGCGGCGACGTTCACGTCGACGGCGATGCCATGGTGGTCAACGGCGATCGCATCCGCGTCGTCGCGCAGCGCGATCCGACAAAATTGCCCTGGGCCGAGCTCGGCGTCGACTTTGTGCTGGAGTGCACCGGTTTATTCACCAGCAAAGCCAAAGCGGCGGCGCACCTCGCCGCGGGCGCCAGGAAAGTCGTGATTTCCGCCCCGGGCGGCGACGATGTCGACGCCACCATCGTCTACGGCGTGAATCACGACATTTTGAAATCCAGCATGACGGTTATTTCGAATGCCTCCTGCACCACCAATTGCCTCGCGCCCTTGGTGAAAGTACTGCACGAGAAGGTCGGTGTCGTTGCGGGCGTGATGAATACCATCCACTCCTACACCAACGATCAGGTGCTGACGGATGTGTATCATTCCGACCTGCGCCGGGCGCGCTCGGCCACCATGTCCATGATTCCGACCAAAACCGGCGCCGCCGCCGCAGTCGGTCTGGTGCTGCCGGAGCTGAAGGGCAAGATCGACGGCTTTGCGATACGCGTGCCGACGATCAACGTGTCGTTGGTGGATTTGAGTTTTACCGCAGCGCGCAAAACCAGTGTGCAGGAGATTCACGACGCCATCAAGGCGGCGGCGAACGGTCCGCTCAAGGGCATTCTGGCCTATAACGATCAACCGTTGGTGTCGGTGGACTTCAACCACGATCCCGCCTCGTCCACCTATGATGCGACGCTGACGAAGGTCATCGAGGGGACGCTGGTGAAGGCTTGCTCGTGGTATGACAACGAGTGGGGATTTTCCAACCGCATGCTCGACACGACGCTGGCCTGGTCGAAGGCCAAGTAAGAGACCCCCTTGAACATCACCAAAATGTCCAGCCTGGATTTGCGCGATAAGCGGGTGCTGATTCGCGAGGATCTGAACGTGCCGATCCAAGGCGGCTCGGTCAGCAGCGATGCGCGCATCCGCGCCGCGTTGCCTACCATTCAGGCGGCCTTAAGCGCGAAGGCGCGCGTGATCGTCATGTCGCACCTCGGACGCCCCGAAGAAGGCAAGTATGCGGAGGAGTTTTCCTTGGCGCCGGTGGCGAAGCGCCTGGCGCAACTGCTCGGCATTCCCGTGGCCTTCAAGAAAGACTGGCTGGGCGGCGTAGAAGTCGGCCCCGGCGAAGTGGTGCTGCTGGAGAACGTGCGCTTCAACAAGGGTGAAAAGAAAGATGCCGATGAGCTGTCGCGGCGCATGGCGGCGCTGTGCGACATCTACGTGATGGACGCATTCGGCACCGCGCATCGCGCCGAAGCCAGCACGCACGGGGTCGCGAAATACGCACCCATCGTTTGCGCCGGTCCTCTGCTCGTGAGCGAGTTGTCGGCGCTCGAGACCGCCCTCGAGAAACCCGCGCGGCCGCTGCTCGCCATCGTCGCCGGCTCCAAAGTCTCGACCAAGCTCACGGTCCTCGAGTCCTTGTTGAGCAAGGTGGATCAGCTCATCGTGGGCGGCGGCATTACCAATACCTTTCTCGCGGCGTTAGGCTTCAACGTGGGCAAATCGCTTTACGAGCCGAATATGCTGGACATCTGCAGGCGGCTGCTCGAGCAATCCAAAAAGCGCGGCATCGTCATTCCCATGCCGACGGATGTGGTGGTGGCGAAGGAATTCTCCGCGAAGGCGGAGGCCGACGTGAAGGACGTGCGCCAGGTGTCCGCCGAGGACATGATCCTCGACATCGGACCGGACTCGGCCGAAGCCATCGCGGCGTTGGTGGCGTCCGCCGGGACGATTCTTTGGAATGGCCCGGTGGGGGTATTTGAATTCGCGCAATTCGGCGAGGGCACGCGCACCCTGGCCACCGCCATTGCCCGCAGCAAGGCCTTTTCGCTGGCGGGCGGCGGCGACACCTTGGCCGCCATCGAGAAATACGGCATCGAAGACAGCATTTCCTACATATCGACGGGCGGCGGCGCGTTCCTGGAATTCGTCGAAGGCAAGAAGCTGCCCGCGGTTGAGATTCTCGAGCAGCGCGCCGCATGACCTCAGGTCTCAGGCGCACCAAAATTGTCGCGACCTTGGGTCCCGCCACGGACGATCCAGCGGTGCTAACGGATATGGTGCGCGCCGGTGTGGACGTGGTGCGTTTGAATTTCTCGCATGGCGTCGTGGCCGATCACGCGCGCCGCGTTGAACTGGTACGCGAGGCCGCGCGCCAGGCGGGCCGATATGTGGGCGTGCTCGGCGACCTTCAGGGACCAAAAATCCGTATCGATCGCTTTGCAGCGGGAAAAATCGAGCTGCAGGACGGCGCCGAGTTTACCTTGGACGCGTCCCTGGCCGTGGATGCCGGCACCGAGTATTCGGTGGGTATTGCCTACAAGAAGTTGCCGAGCGACGTGTTCGCCGGCGACGTGTTGCTTTTGAACGATGGCCAAATCAGCTTGCGGGTAACCGCGATAGACGGCCCGCGCATCAAGACCCGCGTCCTGGTGGGCGGCGAGCTGGGCAACAACAAGGGCATCAACCGGCAGGGCGGCGGACTGTCCGCCGGCGCGCTGACCGATAAGGATCGCGAGGACATCGTCACGGCGGCGCGCCTGAAGGTGGATTATCTGGGAATCTCGTTCCCGCGCGACGCGGCGGACATGGATGAGGCGCGCGGCCTGCTGCGCCAGGCCGGCGGCCACGGTCTCCTGGTTGCGAAAATCGAGCGTGCCGAGGCGATCAAGAATTTGGCCGCCGTCGTCAAAGCCAGCGATGGCGTGATGGTCGCGCGCGGCGATCTGGGCGTGGAAATGGGCTACGCGGAACTCGCAGGCTTGCAAAAGCTGATTATTCAGGAAACCCGCCATCAGAACAAAGTCGTGATCATGGCCACGCAGATGATGGAGTCGATGATTACCGCGACGATTCCCACGCGCGCCGAAGTGTCCGATGTCGCCAATGCCGTCATGGACGGCACCGACGCGGTCATGCTGTCCGCCGAGACCGCCTCCGGCCGCCATCCGGCCAAGGTCGTCGAAGCCATGGCGCAGATCGTGGTTGGCGCGGAAAAGTACGAAGTGGAGCATGTGCGCGCGCGGCAGCGCCAGAGCGGATTCTTCGCCCACACGGATGAGGCGATTGCGGCGGCGGTCATGTACACCGCGAATCACCTGCACGTGAAAGCCATCGTCGCCTTGACCGAGTCCGGATCGACGGCGTTGTGGATGTCGCGGGTACGCTCGGATATTCCGATTTATGCCTTTACCCGGCACGAGAGCACGCGCCGCCGCGTGACCCTGTATCGCGGCGTTTATCCAATCGCCTACGACGTCGAGGATCGGGGCGAAGCGGTTTATTTCTCGATTTTTCGCCTGTTGCTGGGCCAGAAATTGGTGCTGGAAAACGACCACATCATTCTCACCAAGGGCGAGCTCAGCGGCATCTCCGGGGGCACCAATTCCATGCAAATCCTGCGCGTCACACGAAAGTAGCTCAAATGGCCAATGAATTTCGCGGCACCGATCGATACATCGCCACCGAAGAATTGATGGCCGCGGTCAACGCCGCGGTGGTTCTGGCGCGGCCCTTGCTCATCAAGGGCGAGCCGGGAACCGGCAAAACGCTGCTCGCGAATGAAATCGCGCGCGCTTTGGACAAGCCATTTTTCGAGTGGCACATCAAATCCACCACCAAGGCGCTGCAGGGATTGTACGAGTATGACGCGGTGTCGCGATTGCGCGATTCACAGCTTGGCGATCCCAAGGTCCAGGACATCCGCAACTACATCCTCAAGGGTGACTTGTGGCAGGCCTTCGATTGCGACGTGCAGCCGGTGCTGCTCATCGACGAAATCGACAAGGCGGACATCGAGTTTCCGAACGATCTGCTGCGCGAGCTGGACCGGATGGAGTTCTATGTGTATGAAACGCACGAAACCGTGCGTGCCAAACATCGGCCGATCATCGTCATTACCAGCAACAACGAAAAAGAACTGCCCGACGCGTTTTTGCGGCGCTGTTTTTTTCACTACATCCGTTTCCCGGATACCGCGACGATGACGCAAATCGTGGACGTGCATTTTCCGGACCTGAAGCGCGAGCTGCTGCACGAGGCGCTGACGACCTTCTTCAAGATCCGCGAAACGCCGGGCCTGAAGAAAAAGCCGACCACCTCGGAGTTGCTCGACTGGATCAAGCTGCTGGTCGCAGAGGATATTTCCCCGGAAGCGTTGCGCAGCGATGACGCCAAAAAGCTCATTCCGCCGCTGTATGGCGCGCTTCTAAAGAACGAGCAGGACGTGCACTTGTTCGAGCAGCTTGTCTTCCTGCACCGCCGGAATGCTCGTTAAGTTCTTTTTTCTGCTGCGCAAGACCGGCGTGCCGGTCTCGATCACCGAATTATTGACCCTGCTCGAGGCCCTCAAGGCCGGCTTGGGCGACTTGAGCGCCGAGCGCTTTTATTATCTGGCGCGCACCTGTCTGGTCAAGGACGAAAAGTTCTACGACCGCTACGATCGCGCCTTTGCCGCGCATTTCAAGGGCGTCGAAGAGGTATTTGCGCTGCTGCAGCGGCAGCTGCCGGCCGATTGGCTGGAGAAGCTGACGGTGCGCGATTTTACTGACGAAGAGAAGGCCGAGATCGAGGCGATGGGCGGCTGGGATAAGTTGATGGAGACTCTCAAGAAGCGTCTCGAGGAGCAGAAGCAACGGCATCAGGGCGGCAGTAAGTGGATCGGCACCGCGGGGACCTCGCCGTACGGGGCCTACGGCTTCAACCCGGAGGGCGTGCGCATCGGCCAGGATGGCGGCCGCAATCGCAGCGCCGTAAAGGTTTGGGATAAGCGCGAATTTGCCAACCTCGACGACAAGGTCGAATTGGGCACGCGCAACATCAAGATCGCGCTGCGGCGCCTGCGCCGCTTTGCGCGGCGCGGCGTGCCCGATGAATTGGCGTTGGCCGATACCATCGACGCCACGGCGCGCTCGGGCGGCTGGCTCGACATCAAAATGCAGGCCGAGCGCAAGAATGTCATCAAGATATTGCTGCTCTTGGATATCGGCGGATCGATGGACGATCACGTCAAGACCTGCGAGGAATTATTCTCCGCCGCGCGCAGCGAGTTCAAGCATCTGGAACACTATTACTTTCACAACTTCGTATACGAGTCTTTGTGGAAGGACAACCGGCGGCGCTTCAACGAGCACGTCGGGACCACGGAGATCATCCGCACTTACGGACCGGACTACAAGCTGATCCTGGTGGGCGATGCAACCATGAGTCCCTACGAGATCACACATGCCGGCGGCAGCGTGGAGCATTGGAATCCCGAACCTGGAAGCGTGTGGCTCGAGCGCTTGATGAAGCAGTATCCGAAATTTGCCTGGATCAATCCCCAGCCGCAGTCGCGTTGGCGTCAGACCGCCTCGATCGACATGACCCGTGAGATGCTCGAGGGCCGCATGTATCCCCTGACGCTGGCCGGACTCGATGACCTGATCGACGCGCTGACGTGATTCCGGAGCCCCGACAGCTCGGCTTGGTGTTGACGGGCGGCGGTGCACGCTCGGCCTACCAGGTCGGGGTGCTCAAGGGTATCGCGGACCTGCTGCGGCGCGGCTCGGCCTGCCCGTTTCCCATCATCACGGGCACCTCGGCGGGTGCCGTAAGCGCCATCGCGCTGGCATCGGATGCGGCGCATTTCCGGCGTTCCGTCTTTGCGATCGAAAGGGTATGGCGCGATTTTCGCGTGCATCAGGTGTTCAAGGCGGACGCGGCGAGCATGCTGAGATCCGGCCTGCATTGGTTCCTGGCGTTTCTCACCGGCGGCTGGCTGGTGCAGCCGCCGCATTCCCTGTTCGACAATTCGCCCCTGTGGGAGTTGCTGCGCACGCATTTGCACTTCGACGGCATCCCGCGCAGCTTGTACAAGACACACCTGCATGCCATCGGCATCAGCGCGACCTGTTACGGCGATGCGGACTCGGTGACCTTCTTTGCCGCCGAGCCCGGCGCGGAGCCGTGGCGGCGCGTCTACCGCAAGGGCGTGCGCGCCACCTTGACGCTGGATCATTTGATGGCAAGTCTAGCCATTCCCTTCCTATTCCGTCCGGTGCTGCTCAATGACGCGTACTACGGCGACGGCGCCATGCGCCAGACATCGCCGCTGAGTCCCGCCATTCTGCTCGGCGCCACACGCCTTCTGATCATCGGGGTCAATGATCCGGCGCCCACGGGCGCGCGCCCGCTGCGGCCGCCGGTCGAGCCCACTTTCAGCCAAATGTTCGGCTTCATGCTGGATTCGCTGTTCATGGATACGTTGAATGCCAGTCTCGAGCGCGTCAATCGCTACAACGAAAGTGCCGACATGCAGCCGATCGATACGCTGGTGATCATGCCGACGCGGGACGTCAACGAGGTCGCGCGGCGGCATGTGGACGAACTGCCGCGTGCCCTCCGGACGTTGCTTCGCGCCTTGGGCGCCCACAATGCGCCCAACTCCCTGCTATTGAGCTACCTGCTGTTCGAGCGCGGCTTCACGCGGGAAATGATCGAGATGGGGTACGAGGATGCCAAAGCGCGTTCCGCGGAGATCCGCGATTTTTTGCAGCTGGAGAATGCGCGTCAGTTCCGCGCCGCGCGCAGTTAGTTCTTTTGCAGCGAGTCGTGCCGCGTCAGCACTTGCGGGTGCGATTTGCGGAAGTGTTCCGCGAGCTGTTCGGCGATATACACGGAACGATGCTGCCCCCCGGTGCAACCGATGGCGATGGTCAAGTAACTGCGATTCGCCTGAGAAAACTCGCTCAGGCGCTTCTCCAGAAATGCAGTCAGGTCCGCAATCATGCTGCGGACGCTGGCGAAGCCCTCCAGATACGCGATGACGGCCGCGTCGCGGCCGGTCAACTTGCGCAGGGCGGTTTCCCAATGGGGGTTCGGCAGGCTGCGCACATCGAAGACGAAGTCCGCATCGCCGGGAATGCCGTGCTTGTAACCGAAGGACTCGAACATCAGCGATAGCTGGCCCTCGCGCCTGCGTTCGATGCGCTCGCGAATGAGCTCGCGCAGCGCGTGCACGCCCATGTTCGAGGTATCTATCACCCAGTCGGCCGCGGTAGTGATGGGCTCGAGCAGCTTGCGCTCCAAGGCGATGGCTTCGCGCAAGCCGATCTCGCCGGTGACGAGAGGATGCTTGCGGCGGGTCTCGGCGTAGCGCTTGAGCAGCACTTCCTCGGCGGCGTGCAGGTAGAGGACCTCGCAATTGATGTTGCTGCGGCGCAGCTCGGCCACCAGGGCGGGGATGGTTTCAATTTCGCCGGCGCGATTGCGCGCGTCCAAGCCCACTGCGGTCCGCGGGTAGGTGTCGCCCAAGCCGCGCACCGTGTGCGAAATGAAGGGCTTGAGCAGCGCGGCGGGAATGTTGTCGACACAGTAGAAATCGATGTCTTCCAGCATGTGCAGAGCGACGCTCTTGCCGGAACCGGAAAGCCCGCTCACGATGATCAGCCGCATTGACATGAGGGGCTATCCTAAGGGTTTCGCCGGGATTCCCTAGCGTGCTTTGAGGACGTCCTCGGCGCGGTGCTGCGAGATCTTTTCCTTGTGTTTCTTGACGCAGCGGTCGAGCTTGTCGGCCAGTGCGTCGATGGAGGCATACATGTTCTCTTCGGTTGCATCCGCGTAGATCTTGTTTCCGCGCACCATCAAGGTGGCCTCGGCTTTGTGAGTCATTTTTTCGACCGTGAGTACACAGTGGACGTCAATCAATTGCTCAAAATGCCGGGAGATTCGCTCGAATTTCTTGTGAACGTAGCCGCGCAGCGCGGGGGTGACTTCCACATGATGACCGCTGAGATCCAATTGCATGTTTCCTCCTTTCAGCTTAAGACGCGCGGGCAGCCGCTCTCTTGCGCTCGTTTGACGGCGCGATCTGCATGCCCTCGCGGTACTTGGCAACCGTGCGTCTGGCCACCGGTATGCCCTCTTGCGACAGAATCTCCGCCAGCTTGGCATCGCTCAGCGGATTCTCTGGATTCTCTTGAGAAATCAGTTTCTTGATCTTGGCGCGAATGGCGATCGATGACATCTCGGTGCCGTCCGCCGCTTCAACATGGCTCGAAAAAAAATAGCGGAACTCGAACACGCCGCGCGGTGTGTGCATGTACTTGGCGGTGGTGACGCGCGAGATGGTCGACTCGTGCATCTCGACCGCCTCGGCCACATCCTTCAAGATCAGCGGCTCCATCGCCTCCTCGCCGATCTCGAAAAAGCTGGTTTGGCGCTGCACGATACAGCGCGCCACTTTCACCAAAGTTTCATTGCGAATTTCCAAGCTGCGCATCAACCAGCGCGCTTCCTGCAATTGGGTGCGCAGCATGGCGTGGTCCGGCGCTCGCGATATTAAATTGGCGTAGCTTTGATTGACGCGTACCCGCGGTACGGTGGCTTGGTTGATTTCGACCGTCCAGCCGTGATCGGTGCGGCGCACGAACACGTCGGGAATGACGTATTGCGCCTGCGTTGGATTGACCGCGGCGCCGGGCCGCGGATGGCAGGAGCGCACCAGCGCGAGCGCCATTTCCAGATCGCTTTCGCTGCAGCGCAGTTGCCGGCGCAGCAGCACGAGCTGCTGGCCGGCCACCAAATCCAAATGTTCGAGCGCCACCCGGATCGCGACATCCCGCGCCGCGGTCTGCGGATCCAGTTGCTTGAGCTGCAGCGCAATACACTCGCCGAGATTGCGCGCCGCCACGCCGGCGGGCTCCAGCGACTGAACGATGCCAAGCACGCGCTCGACGTCGGCGGGAGCCGCTTCGATCTCCGGCAGCAAGCTCAAGCGCACGTCCTCGAGCGAGTCTTTCAGGTATCCATCGTCGGTGATCGCATCGGAAATGACGCGCGCAATCGCCATGTCGATCGGAGAAAGCTTGGCCAGTTCCAACTGTTCGATCAGCTGCTCTTGCAGGGTTTGGCCGTGTTGATCGCTGAAATCGCTGCTGCGATCGTCATCGCCCGAATAGTTGCGGTCCGAGGGTCCGCTGGTTTGTTCGCCCCAGGCCTCATCCGCAATTTCCACCTCCGGAGTTTCGCGCTGATCCGCGGGCGTGCTGATGCCATCCAGTTCGGCGTATTTCTCATCGAGCCGAACCGGCAATTCTTCGCGCTCACGCGCCGTATCCGGCGCCTCCGTCTCTTCTTCACCCTCGAGCATCACATTGGTTTCGAGGGTCTCGCGGACATGCGCCTGCAAGTCGAGCGAGGGCAGCTGCAGCAGCCGAATCGCTTGCTGCAGCTGCGGCGTCATGGTCAGCTGCTGACCGATGCGAAGCTGCAGACTTGGCTTCAACATATTCCTTTCAGGTCCGGCCTATAGCTTGAAGTCTTGGCCCAAGTACACCTCACGCACCTGTGGGTTGGCAAGAATCTGGTCCGCAGATCCCGAGGCGAGCACGCTGCCTTGACTGACGATATAGGCCCTGGCGCAAATACCCAAGGTCTCCCGCACATTATGATCCGTAATCAGGACTCCGATGCCCTTGTCGGACAAGTGCTTGATTATTCTTTGGATATCGGCAACGGAGAGCGGATCGACCCCGGCAAAGGGTTCATCCAGCAGCATAAATTGCGGATCGGCCGCCAAGGCACGGGCTATTTCGACCCGGCGGCGCTCCCCTCCGGAGAGGCTCATGCCCATGCTGTCGCGTACGTGGCCGATATGCAGCTCGCCCAAGAGTTCCTTCAGGCGCGCGGCACGACCCGCGTCATCGAGACCGGGCCGGGTCTCCAGGATGGCCATGATGTTGTCGGCGACGGACAGTTTGCGGAAAACGGAGGGTTCTTGAGGCAAATATCCTAAGCCCAATTGCGCGCGGCGGTGCATGGGCAGGCGGCTGATATCCTTGTTGTCCAAAAAAATCTCGCCATGCTCGCAGCGGGTCAGGCCGACTATCATGTAGAACGCCGTCGTCTTTCCGGCGCCGTTGGGTCCCAACAACCCGACAACTTCGCCGCTTTCAACCTCCAGGGTCAAATCCCGCAGCACCTGCCGTGATTTATAGCTTTTGGCGAGTTCCAACGCCCGCAATACGCTCATGGATTGGACTTGGGCTGCGCGGTTTTGGGCGGCGGCGGCGTGATCGTGATGCGGACACGCTGCGAATTTTGTTCGGCTTCCTCGGCGATGACCTTTTGCGCGAGGACATCGTACTTCAGCGCCTGCCCGGTTATCTCATGGTCCCCGTTGGTCAAATAGGCATCCTTCAAGAATCGCACCAGGTGCTTCGCCGCATCATAATCAATGGTCTGCGCGTGGCCTTTGGCGGGCTTTCCGGTCTTCGTGACGCTTTGCTCGAAGGAGGCGGGTTTGCCGTTGGCGATGGCCTTGCTGAGCACGTTGTTGACGAAGGTGATCTGCGCATCGTCGGAGAACAGCTGTCCTTGCTCGACGGTGATTTTGACGTTGCCGCGAAAATTCCAGACATTGTTCTCGAAATATAAATCCGTGGAGCGCTGTTCGTTGGCTTGACCTTGATCGGCGGTGATCGACATGGCGCCCTGCGAGATTCGAATCTTGGTAAAGACCGCGCTGTTGGTTTTCAGATCGATCGATACCGACTGCGATTCGAGCAATATATCGGCCTGGCGAACGCGCGCGACTCCGGGGGCGGCGTTCGCCTGGCCCAGCGGCGCAAGCAGCACGACGAGCGCAAGGAATTTACCGGGGGAGGAAACGGCCATTGACCTTGGATTCTAGGCGCACCGTGCGCTCTTTCATATTCGCACTCATGCCTCGCGCGGTGAGAATGTGGCCGCCGTAATCGATGCGCACGTCGCTCTTCGTGCTGGCAATGCCTTCAGGGACGTTGTAGCTCAGCACGTCGGTGTGGACCACCGCCGTGCCCGGGGTACCCGGATTCTCGCCCTGCAGGCGCACGTTGCCGGCGACATCGATAATCTTGCCGCCGGGTTGAACATGGGCCGTGTCGCCGAACAGCACCCAAGTCTGACCCCCCGGCGCGTCGTAGTTGACGCGCACGTTGTACAACGCCACCTCGTTGCCATGGTCAATTTGATCGATGCGCTCGGCCTCGATGCGAATGCTGGGCGCGCCCGATGCGTCGTACTCCGTCAGAATGGCGTTCTTCAAGTAATAGCCGGGCAAATCCGCTTGCTTCGCGCCGCTTAAATCCCGGGGGCGATGGCTCGGCGAGCTCGATATCCAGGTAATGATCACCAGGGCGGCAACGGCGAGCACGGTAAAGATGCGAAAAAACATCAAGCGCTCCCGGCGCGGGCGCGCAAAATGGCATCGCACAGCTCGCGCACGGCGCCTGAGCCCCCCGGCGAGCGCGCAACCCAGTGCGCGGCGGACAACACGACGGGATGGGCGTCCGCCACCGCGGCCGCAAACCCGACCGCGGCCATCAGCGCTAAATCGGGGGTGTCATCGACGATGCAGGCGCAATTCAACGGGTCGACCTTAAGACGCTTCGTCAATGTACGCAGTGCCAGCAACTTATCTCTGCAGCCTTGGACCACCGTGGGCACGTGCAGTTCGCGCAAGCGTGCCGCCGCCGCCGCGGAGCGCCGTCCGCTGAACGCCGCCACTTGCACGCCGGCGGACATGAGCAGCTTGATGCCATGGCCGTCGCGCACGTGAAATGCTTTGAGCGTTTCTCCCTTGGCACCGAAGTACAGCCGCCCATCGGTCAGAACGCCATCAACGTCCAAGATCAGCAGTTGGATCCTCGCAAGCGGGGTGGCGGTGCGCGCTTTCAAAATACGCCCGCGCGCAACAGATCGTGCACGTGCAGCAGCCCGACCAATTTGCCCTGATCATCGAGCACGATCAGCGAAGTAATGCGGTGCGTCTCCATCAAGTGCACGGCCTCCGCAGCCAGCGTCGAGGGCAGCACTGACTTCGGTCCCAAGGTCATCACTTGATCCATGCGCGTGGCATGCAAATCCGCCGCGCGGTCGAGTGCGCGGCGCAAATCTCCGTCCGTGAACACCCCGAGCACGCGCATCGAATCATCGACGATGGCGGTCATGCCGAGCCCTTTGGAGGTGACCTCCATGAGCCCTTGCGCGAGTGTGGCGTCGACTCGCACAGTCGGCATCTGCGCGCCGGTGCGCATCACGTCCTTCACATACAGGAGGCGGCGGCCCAAGGCGCCGGCTGGATGCGAACGCGCGAAGTCCTCTTCCGTGAAACCGCGAGCTTTCAATAGCGCGACCGCCAACGCGTCGCCGACGGCCAGCGCCGCCGTGGTGCTGGCGGTGGGCGCAAGATTCAACGGACAGGCTTCCGCCGGCACCCGAATGTCCAAATGTACGGTGGCGAGCCGCGCCAGCGCGGAGTCCGAATTTCCCGTAAAGGCAATCAACGGGACGCCAAGCCGCTTGATCACGGGCAGTATGGTGAGAATTTCAGCTGTTTCGCCGGAATTCGACAATGCCAGCACCGCGTCGTCGCGGGTGATCATGCCGACATCGCCGTGACTGGCCTCGCCGGGATGCACGAAAAACGCCGGCGTGCCGGTGCTGGCGAGCGTGGCCGCGATTTTTCCGCCGATATGCCCGGATTTGCCCATGCCGGTCACCACGATACGGCCCCGGCAATTGAGACAAATCCGGCAGGCACGTGCAAAATCCGTCCCGAGGCGGGGCAGTTGGGCGCGCAGACCGTCGATCTCGACGTTCAGCGCCTGGCGGCCGAGCTCAATGAGGCTCGCGTCGGTGTACTCGGAATTCATCTGCGAATAATACAGGTAAGCTTGCGGAAATTTTTAGGAGACGGCATGAATCCACAACAGGTGGCACAACTGATCGAGGACGGTTTGGGCGGCAGTCATGCCATGGTCACGAGCGATGACAACGTGCACTTTGAGGCGGTCGTCGTCGCGCCCGCCTTCATCGGCAAGAAGCCGATTCAGCGGCATCAAATGGTGTATTCAACGCTTGGCGCGGCAGTGGGCAAGGAAATTCACGCTCTCGCCTTGCAGGTGTTCACCCCGGACGAGTACGCAAGGCAGGGCCGTGGATAAGCTGCAAATTCACGGGGGTATCCCGCTCGAAGGAGAAATCCGCATATCCGGCGCCAAGAATGCGACGCTGCCGATCCTCGCCGGCTGCTTGCTGGCCGAGGGTCCGGTGACGATATCGAACGTGCCGCATCTGCAGGACGTCACCACCATGATCGAGCTGCTCGGCCGCATGGGCGTCTCGGTGACCATCGACGAAAAGATGCGCATCGAAGTCGATGCCTCGACCATCAAGGAATACTTCGCGCCCTACCAACTCGTGAAGACCATGCGCGCATCCATATTGGTCCTGGGGCCGTTGCTGGCGCGCTTCGGCGCGGCGGATGTGTCCTTGCCCGGCGGCTGCGCGATCGGCGCACGTCCCGTCAACATTCACGTGGCCGGCCTGCAGGCCATGGGCGCCGACATTCACATCGAGAACGGCTACATCAAAGCGCGCGCCGCGAGGTTGAAAGGCGCGCGTCTGGTGCTGGAGACCGTCACCGTCACCGGCACGGAGAATCTGATGATGGCGGCGACCTTGGCCGAGGGCGAGACGGTCCTGGAGAATGCCGCGCGTGAACCCGAGGTGGTTGACCTCGCGAATTTCTTGATTGCCATGGGCGCCAAGATCAGGGGTGCGGGCACCGACCGGATCGTCATCGAGGGCGTGAAGCGCTTGAATGGTACGGCCTACGAAGTGCTGCCGGATCGAATTGAAACGGGCACCTATCTGGTGGCGGGTGCCATCACCGGCGGGCACATTCGTGTAAAAAATACCCGGCCGGATCACGTCGATGCCGTCATCGATAAGCTCAAGGAGGCCGGTGCCGGCGTGGAGACGGGCGACTCATGGATCGAAGTCGATATGCGCGGCAAAAGGCCGAAGGCCATCGACATTCGCACGGCACCCTATCCGGCTTTCCCCACCGACATGCAGGCGCAGTTCGCCGCGCTCAACACCGTGGCGAACGGTGTGGGCACCATCATCGAAACGATTTTCGAGAACCGCTTCATGCACATGCTGGAAATGCGGCGCATGGGTGCGGAAATCCGTCTAGAGGGCAACACCGCCATCATCAAGGGCGTCGAACGCCTGACCGCGGCACCGGTGATGGCGACGGATTTGCGCGCGTCGGCAAGCTTGGTGCTCGCCGCGCTCATCGCGGATGGCCGTACCGATATCGAGCGCATCTATCACATCGATCGCGGCTATGCGGCGATCGAGGAAAAGCTCCAGCAACTGGGGGCGAAAATCCGGCGCACGCCCTAAGGCTCCCAAGGCCGAGCGTAAGCCTCAACGCGGTTGGATGGGCCGGGTAGGGCGTTCCAGCACCGTCAAGCTAAGCTTATAACCTTGCCGGGCATGACGGCCTTCGAGTTCCACTTCGGCGCCGGGTTTCAGCGCGGACACGCGCGCCACCAGATCTTGCGCGTTGTGCACGGCTTCGCCCCCCAAAGCCGTCACCAGATCACCGGGGCGCACGCCGGCCTCGTAAGCTTGGCTGTTGACCATGATATTGACCACCGTGACGCCGCCGCCCGCGGTGCCGATCTGCGCTGACTGCTCTTCGCTCAAGTCCTGCGGTACGAATCCCAGCCAACCGCGCACGACGTGGCCGTTCAGGAGGATTTGCTCCATCACGCCGCGCACCAGATTGACGGGGATCGCAAAGCCGATCCCCTCAGGTCCCCCGTACGCCCGGTTGAGGACAGCGGTATTAATGCCGACCAGATCGCCATGCGCGTCGATGAGTGCGCCGCCGGAGTTGCCAAGATTGATGGCAGCGTCGGTTTGAATGAAGTTCTCGAACGTCGCCAGGCCCAACTGTCCGCGACCTGTAGCGCTCACGATTCCCTGCGTGACGGTCTGACCCACGCCATAGGGGTTGCCGATGGCCAATACGATGTCGCCGACCCGTAAGGTATCGGATCGGCCCAACGGCATGATGGGCACGTTGCCGATCTTAAGATCGAGGATGGCGAGGTCCGTGTCAGGGTCTTGCCCAACGATCGTGGCATCGGCGATGCGTCCGTCCGCCAGCTGCACTCTGATTGAATCGGCGCCGGCGATGACATGCTGATTCGTGACAATCGTGCCCATCGCGTCGACGATCACGCCCGATCCCAAGCTGCGCTCCACGCGTTGACGATAGCTTGGCCAGTCGCCGAACAATTGATTCCAGGGAGAGGGAGCTGCTTGAGTGCGCTCGCGCACCACCCGGGCTGTATAGATATTGACCACGGCGGGCGCCGCGCGCGCCACGGAATCCGCAAAACTCTGCATGACCACCGGCGCGACGGGCGCCACGGGCGAGGTGCTCGGCGCCGTGGGCGCAGCAGTCACGGCCGCCGGCGCCGTAGCGGCGCTGTGCGCGCCTAACAGCGTCGGGTTCCACCAAACCACGAGAAATGCCACGGCTAGGCCGACCACGACGGCTCGGGCCAATAAACTCACGAGGACGCGAGTGTTCTGCAATTAATATCGCTCTTCGAGCCTTAAGGGGTGCCCACGTAACTGTGTATAATGCGCTCCCAATAATCTTTGGGAAACACTGACGCCATAGGGGTTTGCGTGAAGATTTGTCAACTATTTTCGAGGAAGGTCGCATGAGTGATGAGGTAGACCACAGCCGTCGCCGCTTGCTGACGGCAGCTACGGTCGGGACCGGCGTGATGGGCGCCGCGTTTGCGGCAATACCCTTCATCGCGTCTTGGAAGCCCAGCGCGCGCGCCAAGGCGTTGGGCGCCCCGGTCGAAGTCGATGCGTCGAAACTCGAAGCCGGCCAAATGTTGAAAGTGGTATGGCGCGGACAGGCCGTGTTCGTCGTACGCCGCGTCAAGGCGGTGGTCGATCAATTGAGCGGCCACGATGACATGCTGGCGGATCCGAAGTCCGACGACTCGCTGCAGCCGGACTACATTAAAGCGACCGGCGCGGTGCGCGCGCGAAATCCCGAGTACTGGATCGGCCTCGCCGTGTGCACGCACCTGGGCTGCTCGCCTTTGGGCGCTTTCTTGCCTAACGATTCATTCCAAGTGGCGGGCGCAGACTTGGGTGCGAATTGGCCCGGAGGCTTTTATTGCCCCTGCCACGGGTCGAAATATGATTTGTCGGGCCGCGTGTTCAAGAGCATGCCGGCGCCGAAAAACTTGACTGTGCCGCCGTACGCAATCGCTGCGAATACGCGCATTGTCATCGGCGTCGACGACGCTTCCAAACCCGTTTCGTAGAGCAAGAGGTAAGCGATGGCCGCAGCACCCGAGACCGCCGGTTCTGGCAAAGGATTCATTGGCTGGATCGATCAGCGCTTTCCGCTGACGAAACTGTGGAAAGAACAAGTTTCCGAGTACTACGCGCCGAAAAATTTCAATTTTTGGTATTTCTTCGGCGCGCTGTCGCTGCTGGTGCTCGCAAATCAGCTCGTGACCGGTATTTTCCTGACGATGAGCTACAAACCGTCCGCGGCCGAGGCGTTCGCTTCCATCGAATACATCATGCGGGATGTGGAATGGGGCTGGCTGATCCGCTACATGCATACGACCGGGGCGTCGGCATTCTTCATCGTGGTCTACCTGCACATGTTCCGCGCGTTGTTGTATGGCTCG
>Ga0307476_10000974_pt1 | contig 18901 bp, 16 predicted proteins | sample atmos_gasesECM2C_2_FD_203314 | JGI IMG/M metagenome (GOLD analysis project Ga0307476, IMG submission 203314) | Hardwood forest soil microbial communities from Morgan-Monroe State Forest, Indiana, United States - atmos_gasesECM2C_05 | ecosystem: Environmental > Terrestrial > Soil > Temperate... | reverse complement strand
CATGACCTTCATCGGTTGGACTCAAATCCTGATCTATTGCGCGATCATCATCGCCATCACGCCGCTTCTCGGCGGCTATATGACGAAGGTGTTCGGCGGCGAGCGGACTTTCCTGTCGCCGATCCTCCACCCGGTCGAGGTGGTGATCTACAAGATCGCCGGCGTCGACGAGCGGCGTGAGCAAGGCTGGCTCATGTACACCGTCGCCATGCTGCTGTTCCACGTCGGCGGCTTTCTCATTCTTTATGCCTTGATGCGCCTGCAGGCGGGGCTGCCGTTCAATCCGGCCGAGCAATCCGCCGTCGCCGAGGATTTGTCATTCAACACGGCGATGAGCTTCATCACCAATACCAACTGGCAGAACTACGGCGGCGAAAGCACGATGTCCTATCTCGTGCAAATGCTCGGCCTGACGCACCAAAACTATCTCTCGGCGGCAACCGGCATCGTTCTCGCCATCGTGCTGATCCGCGGCTTTGCCCGCGCCTCGTTCAAAACCGTCGGCAATTTCTGGGTCGATGTCACCCGCTGCACGCTCTATGTCCTGCTGCCGATCTGCGTGCCCTACGCGCTGTTCCTGGTCTGGCAAGGCATTCCGCAGACGCTCGGCGCCTATGTGGATGCCACGACCTTGGAAGGCGCCAAGCAGACCATCGCGCTCGGCCCGGTCGCTTCGCAGATTGCGATAAAAATGCTCGGCACCAATGGCGGCGGCTTCTTCAACGCCAATGCGGCGCATCCGTTCGAGAACCCGACGGCGCTATCGAACTACGTCCAGATCATCTCGATCTTCGCGCTCGGCGCGGCGCTGACCAACGTGTTCGGCCGCATGGTCGGCAATACGCGGCAAGGCTGGGCCGTGCTTGCGGTCATGGGCGTGCTGTTTCTATCCGGTGTCGTCGTTTGCTACTGGGCCGAAGCGCACGGCAACGACGCCTTGACCGCACTCGGCCTCACCGGCGGCAATCTCGAGGGCAAGGAAGTCCGCTTCGGCATCGCCGCTTCCTCGCTGTTTGCCGTGATTACCACCGATGCTTCGTGCGGCGCGGTCAACGCCATGCACGATTCGTTTACGGCGATCGGCGGCATGATTCCGCTGATCAACATCCAGCTCGGCGAGATCATCGTCGGCGGCGTCGGCTCCGGCATGTACGGCATGCTGCTGTTCGTCATCATCTCAATCTTCGTCGCCGGCCTGATGGTCGGCCGCACGCCGGAATATGTCGGCAAGAAGATCGAGGCCAAGGAGGTGAAAATGGCGATGCTCGCCATCCTGGTCCTGCCGCTGATGTATCTCGGCTGGACCGCGGTGGCGATGCTGGTGCCGTCGGCGGTCGCGGCCATGAACAATCCCGGCCCGCACGGTTTCACCGAGGTGCTCTACGCCTACACCTCGCAGACCGGCAACAACGGCTCGGCCTTCGCCGGATTGAGCGCCAACACGCTGTTCTACAACGTCACCGGCGCCATCGCGATGGGCGTCGGCCGGTTCTGGATGATCATCCCGACCATGGCGATCGCCGGCTCGCTCGCCGCCAAGAAATCGGTGCCGGCGTCGGCGGGCACGTTCCCGACCACCGGCGGGCTGTTCGTCGGCCTGGTCGTCGGCGTGATCGTCATCGTCGGCGGCCTGACGTTCTTCCCGGCGCTCGCGCTCGGCCCGATCGTCGAGCAACTGGCGATGAACGCCGGCACGCTGTTCTCATCCAATTAGGTTCGGAGCGACTTCGATGGAAACCTCAACCTTGCGCAAGAGCATGCCGGTTTCGGCGCTGTTCGATCCGAAGATCGTACTGCCGGCGATCGGCTCCGCGTTCGTCAAGCTGGATCCGCGGACCTTGATGGCGAACCCGGTGATGTTCGTGCTCGAAGTCGTCACCGCGCTGACGACGGTGATCCTGATCCGCGACCTGTTCACCGGCGGCGCCCATATCGGCTTCGAGTTTCAGATCATCCTGTGGCTGTGGTTCACGGTGCTGTTTGCCAACTTCGCCGAAGCGGTCGCCGAAGGCCGCGGCAAGGCGCAGGCCGACACCTTGCGCCGCCAGCGCAGCGAGACCCAGGCCAAACTGCTCAACGGCGCGGACCGGCGGACCTTCAAGCTCGTACCTTCTACCGGGCTGAAAGTCGGCGACGTCGTCCTGGTCGAAGCCGGCGACATGATCCCCTCCGACGGCGAAGTCATCGAGGGCATGGCCTCGGTCAACGAAGCCGCAATCACCGGCGAATCAGCGCCGGTCATCCGCGAGTCCGGCGGCGACCGCTCGGCGGTGACCGGCGGCACCCAGGTGCTGTCCGACTGGATCCGCGTGCGCATCACCGCGGCGCCCGGCTCGACCTTTCTCGACCGCATGATCAGGCTGGTCGAAGGCGCCGAGCGGCAGAAGACGCCGAACGAGATCGCGCTGAACATCCTGCTGATCGGCCTCACCATCATCTTCGTATTCGCCACCGCGACGATCCCGAGCTACGTCGCCTATACCGGCGGCACAATCTCGGTCGTCATTCTGGTGGCGCTGTTCGTCACGCTGATCCCGACCACGATCGGCGCGCTGCTTTCGGCCATCGGCATCGCCGGCATGGACCGCCTGGTGCGCTTCAACGTGCTGGCGATGTCGGGCCGCGCGGTAGAGGCCGCGGGCGACGTCGACACGCTGCTCCTCGACAAGACCGGCACCATCACGCTCGGCAATCGCCAGGCTACCGAGTTCAAGCCGCTGCATGGCGTTACCGAGCAGGAGCTGGCGGATGCGGCGCAGCTTGCTTCGCTTGCCGACGAGACCCCCGAGGGCCGCTCCATCGTCGTTCTGGCGAAGGAACGATACGGCATCCGCGGCCGCGATCTCCATGAATTGCGCGCCAACTTCATCCCGTTCAGTGCCCAGAGCCGGATGAGCGGCGTCGAGATCGGCGCTTCATGGGTCCGCAAAGGCGCCGTCGACGCAATCTTGAACTATCTCAACGGCGCGCCGGCCGCTGTCGGCGCGGTCCAGACACTTCCGCGCGTCAGCGCCGACACCGCGCGCGAGGCCCAGGCTATCGCCGACGGGATCGCCAAGTCCGGTGGCACGCCGCTCGCAGTCGCCAAGGACGGCAAGCTGCTCGGCATCATTCACCTGAAAGACATCGTCAAAGGCGGCATCCGCGAGCGCTTTGCCGAATTGCGCCGCATGGGTATCCGCACCGTGATGATCACCGGCGATAATCCGATGACCGCGGCGGCCATCGCCGCCGAAGCCGGCGTCGACGATTTTCTCGCCCAGGCTACGCCCGAGGAGAAACTGCGCCTCATCCGCGACGAGCAGGCCAAGGGCAAGCTTGTCGCCATGTGCGGCGACGGCACCAACGACGCGCCGGCACTCGCCCAAGCCGACGTCGGCGTCGCCATGAACACCGGCACCCAGGCCGCGCGCGAGGCCGGCAACATGGTCGATCTCGATTCCAATCCGACCAAGCTCATCGAGATCGTCGAGATCGGCAAGCAATTGCTGATGACCCGCGGCGCGCTCACCACGTTCTCGATCGCCAACGACGTGGCGAAATATTTCGCCATCATCCCGGCGATGTTCGTCGCCTTCTATCCGCAGCTGCAGACGCTCAACATCATGAAGCTTGAGACGCCGGAGAGCGCCATCCTCTCCGCGATCATCTTCAACGCGCTGATCATCATCGCACTCATCCCGCTGTCGCTGAAGGGTGTGCGCTATCGTCCGATCGGCGCCGGCGCGCTGCTGTTGCGCAACCTTTGGATCTACGGCGTCGGCGGCGTGGCCATTCCATTCGTCGGCATCAAGGCCATCGACCTCGCGGTCACCGCCTTGCATCTCGTTTGAGGAGATAAAATCATGTTGCGCGAAATCCGCCCTGCCATCGTCGTCCTGGTCGCGCTCACCCTCATCACCGGCTTGGCCTACCCGCTGGCCCTGACCGGCATCGCCGAAGTGCTCTTTCCGCGCCAGGCGCAAGGCAGCCTGATTGAGCGGGACGGCAAGGTCGTCGGCTCAGCCCTGATCGGCCAGCAATTCGACAGCGACAAATATTTCCACGGCCGGCCCTCGGCCACCACCGCGCCCGATCCCAACGATTCGACCAAGACCGTGCCGGCGCCTTACAACGCGGCCAATTCGGGCGGCTCGAATCTCGGGCCGTCCAACAAGGCGTTGATCGATCGCGTGCAGGGCGACGTCGACAAGCTCAAGCAAGAAAATCCGTCGATGCCAGTGCCGCAGGACCTCGTCACCACCTCGGCCTCCGGCCTCGACCCGCACATCTCGCCGGAGGCTGCCCTTTTCCAGGTGCCCCGTATTGCCAAGGTGCGCAATCTGCCCGAAGATCGCGTTCGCCAGCTCGTCGTGGACAACACGGAAGGTCGCCTGTTCGGGCTATTGGGCGAGCCGCGCGTGAACGTATTGCAGCTCAATCTCGCGCTCGACCATTTGGCCGCCGGATAGGCGCTTTTATGCAGTGATGGCGGATCAGCGGCGCGACTCCGAATATCGGCCCTCACCGGAAGCCCTCCTCGAAGCGGCGCGCCGCGAGGAACGTCGCGTCGGCAAGCTGCGGATTTTCGTCGGCGCTGCGCCCGGCGTCGGCAAGACCTACGAAATGCTGCAACAGGCCCACGCGCGGCTCAAAGACGGCTACGACGTCGTCGCCGGCGTGGTCGAGACCCACGGCCGCAAGGAAACCGAAGCCCTGCTGGCCGGACTCGAAGTCATTCCGCGGCGCCGCATCGACTACCGCGGCCAGATGCTTCAGGAAATGGATTTGGATGCGATCATCGCGCGAGGGCCGCAGATCGTGCTGGTCGATGAGCTTGCCCACACCAATGCCGAAGGCAGCCGCCATCCGAAGCGCTACCTCGACGTCGAAGAGCTGATGAGCCGCGGCATCGACGTCTATACCACGGTCAACATCCAGCACATCGAGAGCCTCAACGATGTCGTCGCGCAAATCACCCATGTGCGGGTGCGCGAAACCGTGCCGGACGCCGTGTTCGATCGCGCCGATGCGGTCGAGCTGGTCGATCTGACGCCCGCCGACCTGATTCAGCGGCTCAAGGAAGGCAAAGTCTACGTCCCCAAGCAGGCCGAGCGCGCGCTCGAGCATTTCTTCTCGCCGGCCAACCTCACCGCATTGCGCGAACTCGCGCTGCGCCGCACCGCCGAGCGGGTCGACGACCAATTGCTCAGTGAGATGCAGGCCCACGCCATCCAAGGGCCGTGGGCGGCCGGCGAGCGCATCGCGGTGTGCGTCAGCGAAGATCCGCGTGCCGCCGGCTTGGTGCGCTACGCCAAGCGGCTGGCGGATCGCCTGCACGGCCCCTGGATGGCGCTCTACATCGAAGGGCGGCGCGCCGTCCAGCTGTCCGAGGAGGAGCGCGACCGCATCGCCGACACGCTGCGGCTCGCCCAGTCGCTGGGTGGCGAAGCCGTGACTTTGCCGGCCAGCGATCGGCACATCGCCGACGACGTGATCGGCTACGCCCACGCCCACAACGTCACGCAGATCATCATCGGCAAATCGACACGGTCGCGCTGGTTCGAAATCCTGCATGGCTCGGTGGTGCACGACCTGGTGCGCCGATCCGGCAATATCAGCGTCCATGTCATTGCCGGCGACCAGCTTCCCGGCGGCCCGCTGCCGAAAAAGACCATCGACACCTCGGAGCGGGTCGAAGGGTACGATCCGCGGCCTTACGTGCTGGCGCTTGTGGCGGTGGCGATTGCGCTTGGCTGCGGCGAATTGGTCAACGATTGGATCGGCGTCGAGAACGTCGATCTGGTATTCCTGACCGCGATCGTCGGTGTCGCCGTGCGCTTTGGCCTGCTGCCGTCGCTGTTCGCCAGCGTCGCTTCGGCGCTGGCCTACAACTTTTTCTTCCTGCCGCCGATCTACACGCTGACCATCGCCGATCCGCACAATATCGCGGCCTTCGCGCTGTTCACGATTGTCGCCATCATCGTCTCCAACGTCGCGGCGCGAAGCCGCATGCAGACCGTGGCCGCGACGGCGCGGGTCCGCGCCGTCGAATCGCTTTATGCCTTCAGCCGCAAGCTCGCCGGCGCCGGCACGCTCGACGACGTGTTGTGGGCGACGGCCTATCAGACCGCCTTGATGCTCAAAGTGCGGGTCGTGCTGCTGTTGCCGAGCAACGGCTCGATCGCTGTGAAGGCGGGCTATCCGCCGGAAGACACCCTCGACGAGGCCGATCTCGCCGCGGCGAAGTGGACCTGGGAGAACGACCGCGCCGCCGGCCGCGGCTCCGACACGCTGCCCGGCGCCAAGCGGCTGTTTCTGCCGATGCATACCGGGCGCGGCGCCATCGGCGTCGTCGGCATCGACAGCGACAAGCCGGGTCCCCTCCTCACCCCCGACCAGCGCCGCCTGCTCGACGCGCTGATGGACCAGGGCGCGCTCGCCATCGAGCGCGTGCGGCTCGTCGAGGACATGGATCGTGTCGAGCGCACCGCCGAGACCGAGCGGCTGCGTTCGGCGCTCCTGACCTCGATTTCCCATGACCTGAAAACGCCGCTGGCTTCGGTGCTCGGCTCGGCGGGCACGTTGCGCGATCTTGCCGACAAGCTGACCGACAGCGAGAAGGCGGAGCTGCTGGGCACGGTCATCGATGAATCGGAACGGCTCAATCGGTTCATCGCCAACCTCCTCGACATGACCAAGCTCGAATCCGGCGCCGTGGCGCCAAGACTCGCGCCGCATGATCTGTCGGAGATCGTCGGCTCGACATTGCGGCGCGCGGCAAAAATCCTTCAGCATCATTCCGTGCTGCTTGATCTCGCGACCGACGCGCCGATGGTGGCGATCGATGCCGTACTGTTCGAGCAGGTGCTGTTCAATCTGCTCGACAATGCGGCAAAATACGCCGCTCCAGGAACCAACATCCTCATCCGCACCTGGTGCGATCGGCATTCGGTCGCGCTGCAGATCATCGACGAAGGCGAAGGGATTCCGCAGGAAGACCTTGGACACATTTTCGATAAATTCTACCGCGTGCAAAAGACCGACCAGGTGCGCCCCGGCACCGGGCTTGGACTTGCGATTTCGCGAGGCTTCATCGAGGCGATGCGCGGCACCATCGCCGCGGCAAACCGGCACGACCGCCGCGGCGCCGTGTTCACCATCACGCTACCCGTTCCGCCGGAGCAGCAACGCCTGGATGCCGCCGCATGACCGGCGCGCCGCTCAGTGTCCTGGTGGTCGACGATGAGCCGCCTATACGCAAGCTGTTGCGTCTGGGGCTTGCCGCGCATGGCTACCAGGTTCTCGAAGCGCCGAATGGCAAGACCGCACTCGAGCTGCTCGGCAAGGCGCCCGATCTGATCATTCTCGATCTCGGCCTGCCCGACACCCAGGGCCACGACCTGCTGCGCACCATCCGCGCCCGCAACGAGCGCGTTCCCATCGTCGTGCTGTCGAGTCGCGGCGACGAGGCCGGCAAGGTTCAGGCGCTCGATCTCGGCGCCGACGATTATGTGACCAAGCCGTTCGGCATGGACGAGCTTCTTGCCCGGATGCGGGCAGCGCTGCGCCACCAGCTGCAGACTCACGGCGAGCGGCCGATCTTCCGCGTTGGCGAGCTATCCGTCGATCTGGTCCGCCGCATCGTCAAGACCGGCGACAAGGAGATTAAGCTCTCGCCGAAGGAATACGACCTGCTGCGCGTGCTGGTACAGCATGCCGGCAAGGTGCTCACCCACAAATTCCTGCTCGGTGAGCTATGGGACGATCTGACCGACGCGCAGTATCTGCGCGTCTATGTCCGGCAGCTCCGGCAAAAAATCGAAGCCGATCCGGAACGGCCGCACTATGTTCTCACCGAAACGGGAATCGGCTACCGGCTGCGCGCGCCGGATTGACCCGCCGACAACGCACTATGAAAATTGCCGACTTTCTCGCTCCGGCCGACGTGAAGATCGACGTCGCGTCAACCGACAAGAAAAAATTGCTGGCGGCACTGGCGCGCGAGGCGGCGGCGAAAACCGGTATCGACGCCGATCGTATCGCCGCCGAGCTATACAAGCGCGAGGAGCTCGGATCGACCGGCGTCGGCGGCGGCGTGGCGATACCGCACGCACGATTTGCGCAAGCCAAGACTCCGTTCGGCATGCTCGTCCGCCTCAAGAAGCCGATCGAATACGATGCCGTCGATGGAAAGCCCGTCGATATCGTTTCTCTGCTGCTGCTTCCTGAAGGCTCGGGTGGCGAGCAACAGCTCGGCGCGCTGGCGAGCATCGCACGCAAGCTGAGGACTCCGGCGGCCATCGCCGCGCTGCGCCGCGCGCGCGACAGTAACGACATGTATCGCATATTGACATCTGACTGAGCGGCGGGCACATCGGGGGCGAAATCCATCACATTGCCGCCAGCTTTTACGCGCCCCATATGGGGCGCTCATTGTTGAACGGCAGAGGACATCAGGCATGGCCGACGAACTCACTCTCTATACCAATCCCATGTCGCGCGGGCGGATCGCCCGCTGGATGCTCGAGGAAGTCGGCCAGCCCTACAAGACCGAAGTGATCGACTATGCCTCGACCATGAAGGGGCCGGCATATCTCGCCATCAATCCGATGGGCAAAGTGCCGGCACTGCGCCACGGCGACGCCGTCGTCACCGAGACCGCGGCGATTTGCGCTTATCTCGCCGATGCGTTTCCGCAAGCAGGCCTGACGCCGCCGCCCGGACATCGGTTGCGCGCGCCTTATTACCGCTGGCTGTTCTTCGCCGCCGGCCCGATCGAGGCCGCATCGAGCAACAAGGCTCTCGGCGTCGTCGTGCCGCCGGAACGCGAGCGGATGATGGGCTACGGAAATATCGCGCTGGTCCTCAATACGCTCGAAGACGCCGTGTCGCGGGGACATTACTTGGCCGGCGACAGTTTCACCGCTGCCGACCTCTATGTCGGCTCGCAACTCGGCTTCGGCATGATGTTCGGAATGATCGAAAAGCGTCCGGCTTTCGAACAATATTGGCAACGGCTCAGCAACCGACCGGCTTACCTGCGCGCCAAGGAGCTTGACGATGCGCAGGTGGCACAGCAGAAGGCCGCCGGCTGATGCCGAACGCCGGCCGTGCCGCGGATTTTGCGCCGATTAGACATTAACAATTGTCGCCGAAAGTTAGGAGTTCCGCTGGGCGAAAACGGTAGATTGCTTCCGCCCGGCGGCGTAACATTCCGAGCGGGCATGTTGTCGGCGTCACATCGGGAGTGCACGAGCGTTGAAACGGGGTGAGATTCCGTCGATCGGCGAACTGACGTCGTTCGTCGTGGCGGCGCAGCACGGCAGTTTCACCCGCGCCGCGGGTGAGCTCAATTTGACCCAGGGCGCGATCAGCCGGCAGATTCGCGAGCTCGAAATCCATCTTGGCATTCGCCTGTTCGAGCGCATACGCCAGCGCGTTGTATTGACCGACGCCGGCAAGATGTATTTGTCGCAAGTGAAGAAGGCATTGGACGAGCTCGCCGACGCGACGCAACGTGTGGCGTCGTTTTCCAACAGCACGACCTTGAATCTCGTGGCGCTGCCGACCTTCGCCGCGCGCTGGCTGGTTCCCCGACTGCCGAATTTTCAGCGGGTGAACCCGAAAATCATGGTCCATATCACCGCGCGACAGGCGCCGATCGACTCGGCGCTGGAGCCGTTTGACGCCGCGGTCTTCCACGGTGCGATGCACTGGCCAGGCACGATTTCGCAATATCTGATGGACGAGGATATCGTCGCTGTTTGCAGTCCGAAATTGAACGCCAGGCGCGCCATCAAGGTGCCGGCCGACGTCGTCGAATTCCCGCTCCTGCACAAGATGGGAAAGCCGAACCGTTGGGCAAAATGGATGGTCGAGGTCGGCATCGCGCCGGACGGCCTGCTGAATGGCCACGCCTATCAGAACTTCGCCATGGTCGCCCAGGCTGCCGTCGCCGGGCTGGGCGTCGCGCTGTTGCCGCACTATCTGGTCGAAGACGATATCGCGGCGAAACGACTGGAGATCGTCGCCGGCGAATTCGTCGACATGAGCACATCGTATTATCTGATCCTGCCGGAATCCCGCGCGAGCGCCAGCGCGGTGCAGGCCTTCGCCAAGTGGCTGGCTGCCGAAGCGCGCGTCTTCAATGCACGCGGCGGACGCCGCGTAGCGAGTAAAAAGCAAGCGGAACGTCGGCCGGACGGCGCCGCCAAGCTAGACAGGATCCTGCTTGACGCCGGCGGCGCCGAACGATCGCGGACCCCCGCGTAGACTATGATCCAATTCAATTGGCGATATTATACTTCGCAAACCCGCCACAACGCTTCGTAGTTAGGAATTAAATCTTGATGTAGCACTACGTTTTGTAAGATTTCCAATTCGTATGAATCCATTTGAACATTTGTTCTGCTTCCGGTGCTGGAGCGAAGCCCGACCACGGCCTGTCTTCTTTTGTGACGTCGAGAACAATGCAACGTTTTCCGCCTGGCATGGCTATTAGATAATCCCGAATGTGCTCAACATCGATTTTATCAAAAGGATCAATAAGTAGCCAAAAGTTAGCTATCCAATACCACCATCCCATTCGCTTCTGTTCTATGAATTGCAAAAAAGATTTTTGCTCCGCTTCATTCAGAGGCGAAATCGCAACTGCAAAGTACCTCATCTTTCCCCCTCAATCTTTTGTCCTGAGGGTGCCGGCAATGCTTGCTGCTGCTCTTGTGCAGATTTCATTCCAATGACGCTGTCGCCATAAAAGCCATGCTCGATAGCCATTTTGTTTAAAGAATATTTCTCGGACCTAAGAGCATCGCGATCATTCAGAAGACAAAATACATATGATGCACAATATAAAAACATGCACGCGATAAGCATCATTGAAAATACCACTAAAAGCCAATTGGGAGCCTTAGCGTAAACGAGACCCAACGTTGCGATCATCAAGATGCCGATCGGCCAAATTAGAGCGCGAAGTACATCGGTGCGCGATAACGTCGCGTTCATTTGCTCGCGTAATGCCCCAAGAATTTGAAGAAATTCAGCCATTGTCTCTCTTTTTCGGCGCTGGGATTGCTTTGGCGATCTTCGCTAACTTGGCCTCAAACGCACCCTTTTCCTCATCGGCACCAAGGCGGCGCGCGACGGAGATAAAGTCGTCAGATTCTTTCTTTGGGACTTTCTTGGCTTTTTGTTTCAGAGGCTTTCTTATCATCGTCCGTGCTCATTAGGTCTAGGTCGAAGAACGTCGGGTTGAGTGGTTTCAAAGGCTTCTTTATTTTGCGCTTGCGGACTTTCGTTTTTGGGCGCTTCTCAAATTTTAAACGTTTTGGATCTTCCGTAGCGACCTGCCTGAGTTTGCCATTTTCCTTATAATTACAAGGGATATGCCAGAAGCCGGGCTTTGCCCTCTTAATTGTCCGCGCGACTTGCGGCCACCAATGCAACAGCAACGCACACTTGCGAAAAAAAGACCAATTCGACCACTGACTTTCAAAAAAGATTACTACGAAACCAAGCTCATTAAGTGCCATCCGTTCATGCGGCACATTCTTCATTGCCGTATTGCCTGAGATAACAACCTTACCGCCGTCCTCCGCAAATCTCTTTAGCCAGGGAACATCGTTTTTCCTTATATAATCCGCGTCGCCCGGCTTTGGCGTGTAATCGGCAGCACTCTTTATTTCGATATCGCCGGTGATTTTCCGTAATTGCCGCTCCTTGGCGAAAGCCTGAAAGGCTCTCACCATAGCACTCGGCACGTTCTCATCAAACGCAACTTTCAAGCCGCCTTACGCAACTGCTGCTCAAATCTAACCGCTTCTCTTACGTGTTTTTCTGGCAGGTCAAAGATGTCTGCAACAAAACCCGCGCTCCCCTCAGCACTCACAGCCTTTACGATAGTCGCAGTAGGAATATGGCTTTTCCGAAGAACCGGACTGCCAAAAGAAAACTTTGGATGAACAATCACGTTGGGCGCAATATCTGGTCTCGGCGTCCACGCGACGGCTTCTCCCTCTGGATCAAATTCAACATTCTCTTTTAGAGACTTCATGACCACGGACGGCATCTCATAGTTATGAGATCGCAAATCATAAATCAGATCAAGTCCGTTTCGTCGCGCAATCGCAGCGACAATCTTTCTGCCGTCCGTCTTGAATATTGTTCTGGTGGCGAAAGGATGCGGATGATTCAGCAACTCTTTCGCTTCCTGAAGAATTTTCCGAATTTCCCTTAGGCCGACACCCGCGTTGACAAATTTTGCGATGAAACGCAGCTCCATGAGATTTGCAAAGCTGACGGCGGTTTTCCCGTCGACGCGACCAAGCTGATTATCAATAATGGGGTCTTGCTTGCCCGTGTGACCCTCGACCCAGACACGCACAGTGGCATGACCAGCGCCGACTAAATCGGCGGCCTCCGGTATTGTGTAGATGCCAGATTCCATCAAGTCTGGCCGCGCCATACGCTTCCTCACGCGCGGCCTGCCGACGAGTCCCGATAGGTAAGCCGCTTGCCAACTATACCACTTAACGCCTTCGCTGTCCGAGCCTTGTCGTCCACCCCTAATTTGACCCGATTGTTGTACCGAAAATCGAACTCGGCAAGGTACCTGTGAAGGTGCCGCTCCTTACAGTGCTGATAGATGCCTTTCATGCCTCGTTTGAAGATGCTGTAGAAGCCCTCGACCGTATTGGTGTGAATGTCACCGCGAACGTATTCGTCGGCAGTATGTTCAACGGAGCCATGCTCGGCAAATTCTCTGCCAAGGCGGATATAGTGCCTGCCTTCGTCGGTCATAAGACGGCTTTCCCGGTCGACGTTCTGGCGCACAATCGGAACGACGTTCTCCAAAGCAGTGCTGTCAACATGAAAGCTGCGTGCGCTGCCCCCGCGCTCGACTAGAGTCAGCACTACGTTTTTGTGAGAGGGACCATGCTTGGACTTTGGAACGCCTGTCAGCCGACCGATGTAGGTTTCGTCAGACTCGACGATCTTGCCAGCGCCACCCATGGGTGCGAGGCCGCCAGTACGCATGGCTTCACGAAGCCGGTGAGAGGCAAACCATGCCGTCTTGACGGTCACGCCAAGCGTACGGGCAAGCTGGTTGCTGCTAATGCCCTTCTTGCTGGAGCAAAGCAGGAAGGTCGCCTGTAGCCACTGGCGAAGCTCCATGTGGCTGCTTGCAAAGACGGTGTTCTTCCGCGCCGTGAATTGGCCCTTGCACTGGTAGCACTTCCAGAGGCCGTAAACCGGCTTCCCTTCCGGATGCTTCTTGCTGGGCTTGCTTCGCTGCGGGGCGAGCCTATTTATCCGTTCCGTTCCACCGCAATGCGGGCAGATCGGCTTGCCTCCCGGCCAAACGATAGCCTCTAGCGCCCGGAACGCCGCCTGTTCATCGTGGAAATAGGGTTCATTCAGAACGCTGCCCATGGCCGTACCCTCAGGTTACGGCATACCCTATACCCGTAGGGGGTAGGTTTGTCAAATATAATGTTGCCAATTCAATTGAATCGGATCATAGTCCAGAATCTTTGTTTGAGCATGATCTTATCCGAAAACCGGTATCCACTTTTCGGGATCATGCTCTGGCACGAATCGCTACTGCCGGCCGCTCATGGCAGCCGCATCAACGGCTGTCCCATGCGGATCCGCGCGCCTTCCAGGACATTGCCGCACAGCGCATAGCCGGCCGGCGCGAATACGATCGCCGTCGAGCCATGCTCAAACCAGCCGAGCTCCTCGCCTTTGCGGAACGACGCGTCGCAGGCGATGACGTTCGGCCCGCGATGCTTGAGGTTTAAGAGCACGTCGAGACAATGCAGGCGAATGCTGGCAACCAGAACGGCGGCTACCAGGACCACGGTCATGCTGTCGCCGGTTGCCGCAAGTTTCGTGCGCAAAACCGCACGCTCGTTCTTGCAGAACAGCCGCTCAATTCGTTCGAGCGCGATGGGATTGACGTTCCAGGTGTCGCCGGAGACGTAATTCACCTGCTCGACGCGGCAGTCGTGCGGCGCATGGAAGCGGTGATACATGCCCGCGGTCAGGCGCAGGGTCACGTAGCGGCCGTTGCGGTAGGCTTCGACCTGATCGCGGTCGCAAAGCAAATCCTCCAGCGTGTAGGGAAAGCCCTTGGCTTGGTAGAGGCGCGTGCCGGCGATGGCACCGCAGGCGCCGACGACGGCGTCGCACGGGCTGACCAAGACGTCCGCCGTCCGATCGATCGGGCGAGCGCCATCCTTGAGCTCGCGGGTGAAGCAATCGTGCATGCTGCGGAAATGCGTTTTCTTGGCTTCGCTGAGATCGAGGTCGCAGAACATCCGCCACAGGCCGATCGATAGATCGCGCACCAGCGGCTGCTCGACTTGGCTGAGCCAGCCGACGAACTGCGTCGCCAGCCGGCGCGGAATGCGATTGGTGAGGAGAAAATTGATGTCCCCCTGGCCGAGCAGGCGCCAGATTTGCCGACGGACCGTCATGGCTCTGTAAAACGTTCCGGGTACACCCCGATTCGATGCAATGGGCCGCGACCACTTTGGCTGCCTGCGGGCTCGGCGCCGCGGCGTTGGCGACCTCGATGCTGACGCTCGGCCGCCGGCTGGAACTGTCCCAGGCCAAGCACCGCTCGCTGGCCGGCCATGCCCGCATGGCGCGCCGCCTGGCCCGTTTCGTGCCGTTCTACGACTTCGACGAGGAGCGGTTTTTTGCCAGTGACGGCGCGCCCGCCGACATCGCCGGCCTGCGCCGCGCCGGCTTCTTCCGCCTGTCGGAGCTTTACAAGACGCGATTCCCCGAAACGGTCCGCTGCAGCGCCGAGGCGGCCGAAGCCATTTCCGACTTGCAATTCACCGGCGCCTACCGGGTGCCGTTCCAGTATCGCCGCATGGTGCGCGCGCATCTGCCGCTCGGCTGCTTCCTGCAATCGTCCGAGGGCGTGACGGTCACCGATCTCGACGGCAACCGCTTCTACGATCTCACCGGCTCCTACGGCGTCAACGTCTTCGGCTACGACTTCTACAAGGGCACGATCGAGCGCGGCGCCGCCCGCGTGCACGAACTCGGCCCGGTGCTCGGCGCCTATCATCCGCTGATCGTCGAGAACGCCAAACGCATCAAGCAGATTTCCGGGCTCGACGAAGTGTCGTTCCACATGTCGGGCACCGAGGCGGTGATGCAGGCGGTGCGGCTCGCCCGCTACCACACGCAGCGCTCCCATCTGGTGCGCTTCTGCGGCGCCTATCACGGCTGGTGGGGCGACGTGCAGCCGGGCATCGGCAATCCGCAGCCTGCGAACGAGACCTATACGCTTGCGGAAATGTCCGAGGAAACCCTGCATGTGCTGCGCACGCGCCGCGACATCGCCTGCGTGCTGGTCAATCCGGAGCAAGGCTTGCACCCGAACACGCCGGCGCCGACGGATTCGTCGTTGCTCGACAGCACGCGCAACTCGCATTTCGACAAGGCGGCCTATACCGACTGGCTCGAGCGGCTGCGGCAGGTGTGCACCGAGCGCGATATCGTGCTGATCTTCGACGAGGTGTTCGTCGGCTTTCGTCTGGCGCCGGGCGGCGCACAAGAATATTTCGGCGTGCGCGCCGACCTCGTCACCTACGGCAAGACGATCGGCGGCGGGCTGCCCATCGGCGTCGTCTGCGGGCGGAAAGATTTGATGAAGCGCTACCGCGACGACCGCCCCGCCGACATCTGCTTCGCCCGCGGCACGTTCAATTCGCATCCTTACGTGATGGCGGCGATGAACGAGTTCCTGCGTCAATTGCAGACGCCGCAGGTCCAGGCGCTCTATCGCGACATCGATGCGGTCTGGGACGGCAGAACGCAGCGGCTGAACCGGCGACTTGCCGGCGAAGGACTGCCGGTCCAGGTCGCCAACATGTCGGCGCTCTGGGTGGTCTGTTACACACAGCCGTCGCGCTACAATTGGATGCTGCAATATTACCTGCGCTCCGAAGGCCTGGCGCTGAGCTGGGTCGGTACCGCACGCCTGATCTTCAGCCTCAATTACACCGACGCCGATTTCGACGCGGTGGTGGACCGCTTCGTCGCCGCGGCCAAGGCCATGCAGCGTGACGGCTGGTGGTGGCACGATCCGGCGACGACCAACAAGACGATCAAGCGGGCGATCATGAAAGAGATGATCGCCCACCGCTTGTTCCCTTCGCGCACGCATTAGCTGAAAGCAGACACGATGCGCCGCGGCCGTTTCAGGTGGCCCGCGGAACCTCGACCTCTTCGGCGTCGCTTTCATCCCAATGATGCAAGCCGATGCCGGGATCGATCAGCTCGCCGCGCAGCAGCGCCAGCGGTGCCTTGTGGTAGAGCTTGATGTCGTGGAACGGGTCGGTCAGGATTTTTGTCGCCCAGACCAGACCGGTCTGCACATCCTTGATGACGAACAATTGGACAGTGCGGAACAGCACGCCGCCGATGCCGAGCGCCAGCCAGATCACCGCAACCTGGCGCACGAACTCGGTCTTGTTGGTCGCCGGCGTGAACAGGCCGAACAAGGCCGGGCTGGCATAGAGCGATAGGGGCGACGCCGCCCAGATCGTCAGCAGCACGACTTTGCGGCGCAGATTGTAGCCGACCTTAATCTCTTCCTTGTGCTCGTGGCTGGCCTGGTTGACCGTATCGTAGTCCTTGGGCTCGAAGAAAAAGTGCCCGGTCTGCCGCGTGGTCATGGCGACGAGCCAGCCGGCGAGCGCGGAAATCGCCGGATCTTTGAAGATCATCACGTAGGAGAACAGAAAGCTGATCGCACTGACGAAGTGCAGCGACTGATTGATCCGGCTGTGGTGATAATAGCGATGATCGTCCCAGCGCTGCGTACGTAATGCTTCGCGAAAATTGTCCATCGGTCTCCCCGTCGTGCGGTTCCAGAATTGGGTATGGCGATTCGGTGAATCCCTCGTGACAGGGATCCTTCCGTGACAGTCGGGTGAAGGCTTATGTCTCGATTTGCGACCAGCGCGGCGCATCAGCCCGCGGCGCGCAGCTCCGGCTCGGTTCCGCTCGCCGCGGCCCCCGCCGCGCCATCCTTGGCAAACCGGATCAGCGAGAAATGCCCGAACGGCGGCATGGCGCGCCGCTCGACAAGGGTGATGCCCGCCGTCCGCGATGCCCATTGCGCGTAGCGCTCGAAGGCAAACTCGGTGCGCCAGCCGAGCTTGCGCGCCGCCGGCTGAAACCAGTGCTCCAGCGAGCGCCGCAGGCCGGCTTCGGCACCGACGCGGCTGACCAGGATGATCTCGCCGCCGGGCTTCGACACGCGGGCGAATTCGTCGAGCGTGGCTTCCGGATTCGGCACCGTCGTGATGACATATTGAGCGACAACGACGTCGAACGAGGCGTCCGGAAACGACAGCTGCTCGGCATCCATCACCCACAGGCCTTCGACATTGCCCAGGCCGAATTCGTCGACACGCTCCTGCGCCTTGCGCAGCATGGGCTCGGAAATATCGACGCCACAGATCTTCAGATCGCGCGAATAATGCGGCAGCGAGATGCCGGTGCCGACACCGACCTCGAGGATGCGTCCGCCGACCGTTTCGGCCGCTGCGATCGCGGCATGGCGGCCCCGCTCAAAAACCGCGCCGAACACCAGGTCGTAGACCGGCGCCCAGCGCGCATAGGCCTTGGTGATGGTCTGGGCGTCGAGATCGGACTCCAAAAGCGCGCTGCTCATGCTTGACCCTTCCATTGGCTTGCCTTTTGTCTTGCCGCCCTTAGCCATGGGCAGTCTCGGTGATTGTTGCAGCGAGCTGCGGCACGCCCGTATTGCCGCTTGCCACCGTGCGGGCGTGGCCGATGAACTGGCGGGCGCTGTTTTCCCACGAATAGTCGAGCGCAAAGGCGCGGCAGGCGTCGCGCGACAGCGCCAGCGCGCCCATGCAGGCGACCGCCAAATCTTCGTGCAGGACACCGACCGGGTTGTCGGCGACGACGTCCTTGGGTCCGGTGACCGGAAAAGCGGCGACCGGAACGCCGCTGGCGAGCGCTTCGAGCTGCACGATGCCGAACGTGTCCGTGAGGCTTGGAAAAACGAAAACGTCGGCACCTGCCAAGTGCGACGCGAGAATGCCGTTGTCCAGCATGCCGAGAAATTTTGCGTCGGGGAATTTTCGCTTGAGCTCGGCTTCCTGCGGTCCGGTGCCGACGACGACCTTGGTGCCGGGCAAATCGAGCGACAGGAACGCCTCGAGATTCTTTTCGACGGCGACCCGGCCGACCGTCATGAAGATCGGCCGCGGCAAGCCGAGATCGATGGCGCGGTCCGGGCGGAACAGATCGGTATCCACGCCGCGCGTCCACCGGCCGAGATTGGCAAAGCCGCGCTCGGAAAGCTCCGCCGTGAGCGACGGCGTCGCCACCATCGTCACTGTCGCCGCGGCGTGGAACCACCGCAACACGGCGTAGATCCACGCTTGCGGGATCGGCGAACGGGCCGAGATGTATTCGGGAAACCGCGTCGTGTAGCTCGTGGTGAACGGCCGGCGGTGCCGCCGGCAGTAGGCGCGCACGGCAAAGCCGATCGGCCCTTCCGTAGCGATATGGATGGCATCCGGCCGCGCCGCCTCGATGCGCTCGGCGATCCGCCGGCGGGTCGGCAAGGCCAGCCGCAGGCCGGGATAGGTCGGCACCGGGAACGACGGGAAACCCTCCGGCGACAGGAACTCGATCGTCACGCCGAGCTTGGCCGCGGCGCGCGCCAAGGAATTGAGCGTCCGCACTACCCCGTTCACCTGGGGACGCCAGGCGTCCGTTGCCACGAGAACGCGCATCAGGTTGCTCTCCGCCGGGAACCCATGTTGTCGAATCGCGTGCGACGACAATTGCCATTTCATGTCTCAGCAATGTGACGGTCGCGACACGAGCGCGACCGTTTGTCCGCCCGGCCCGT
>Ga0307476_10000972_pt1 | contig 18936 bp, 19 predicted proteins | sample atmos_gasesECM2C_2_FD_203314 | JGI IMG/M metagenome (GOLD analysis project Ga0307476, IMG submission 203314) | Hardwood forest soil microbial communities from Morgan-Monroe State Forest, Indiana, United States - atmos_gasesECM2C_05 | ecosystem: Environmental > Terrestrial > Soil > Temperate... | reverse complement strand
CGCAGGATTTCGTCCTTGCTCAGGGTGACTGGAATTTCGGTGGTGGTTGTAGCCATAAAGTCCTCGATTGAAATTGAATTGCGCTGTCTCGGGCTAGAAGCTGGAGGGGCAACAACAACAGCGGATTGTGGCGGAGGGACTCAAGTTTGTGATCTTAATTTGTGACTGCGTGCCTCAGCGGCTAAGCCGCTTTTATTTATCTACCTTTTATGGCGCGGCTAAAGCCGTGCCCTTTCAAAACACACATCTCATTCCAACATCGTGGCAAACGAGGTCACGCCGCGCCGCCCGCGATAGAAGGAACTATTGAAATGTTATCACCGTCCTTCACCTTGGTCGCTTCTTTCTGCAGGTAGCGGATGTCTTCGTCGTTCAGATAAAGGTTCACGAAGGCACGCAACTTACCGTCATCGTTATAAAGGTGGCGTCGCAGATCGGGATGCTGCGCCAGCAAGGCCGTCATGGCTTCGGCCACAGTGGCGGCTTTTACTTCCACGGTGGACTGTTTACCCGCATATTGGCGGAGAGGGGTCGGGATATGGATCTTGCTCATAGGCTCAAGGATAAAAGATGCGGCATGGGATTGGGAAGATTCAATGTCGACCCTGCCAATAGACCGCCCCAGGGCCTCCTATCGTCGGGCTGGAAACCCAGCCCCAATCAACGCCATTGCGCCTAAGATGACACTTACTCCTGACTTGACTTCGCCTTAGACTTGCCACGGAGAGACTACGATGACGATCTTTGATCCAGGGCGAAGAAGAATTATTGATGGCGGCGGGCATGGCGGTGGCGGACTTCTGCGGCTGATTGGTATCGGCATCGCCGCATTTCTGCTGGTGATTCTGCTGTTCAGTTCCGTCACCAAGGTGGGCACGGGTCACGTTGGCGTGCTCACGCTGTTTGGCAAGGTTCAATCGGGCGAGTCGCTCGGTGAAGGCATTCACGTCATCAATCCGCTGAAGACGAATAACGAACTCTCGGTCCAAACCCAAACGCTGAAGGAGTCAGCCAGCGTGCCTTCGAGCGAAGGCCTCATGATGAGTCTGGATACCTCGCTCATTTATCATTTGAATCCTGACCGAGCTGCGGAGGTTTTCCAGAAGATTGGCGCCGACTACGAGACCGTCGTGGTTGAGCCGACGCTGCGGTCGGCCATTCGCGAGGCAACGGCGTCTCACACCGCGAACGCGCTCTACACGGGGGAGCGTGAGATGGTGGCGAAGCAGATTCTCGACCAGATCACTCAGGAACTTAACAAGCGGGGCATCACAGTGGAGAACGTTTTGCTGCGCGATATCCAATTGCCCGCAACGCTGAAAAGCGCGATCGAGGCGAAACAACAGGCTGAGCAGGAATCGCTGGCCATGAACTTCCGCCTGCAAAAGGAAACCCAGGAAGCGCAACGGAAGCGCATCGAAGCCGCAGGCGTGCGGGACTTCCAGCAGATTGTGGCACAAGGGATCACGCCATCGTTGTTGGAGTGGAAGGGCATCGAGGCGACGGAAAATCTGGCGAAGAGCGCCAACTCGAAAGTCGTTGTGATTGGGAATAACAAGAATGGGCTGCCGCTGATTTTGGGGCAGTAGGGGACGGGTCTCGGGTCATAGGTCTCGGGTGGCAGGTCTCAGGTCTCAGGCGTTAGGCAACGGGTAATTGTGCTGCACCACGAGCGCCAGACGAATCCTAAAACCTAACACCTGAGACCTATGACCTGAGTCCTGCGACCTGACGCTGCTACCATGACAGCGTGCCTCCGCTTCTCGAAGTCCGGCAGCTAAATATCGACTTTCCTTCCAAGACGGGAGTGGGCAGTGCCAAGCCCCTCGACCTCCCGGAGAACGGCCGAAAAACTCTCCCCGCGGTTCGCGACCTGAGCTTCTCCATCGATTCCGGCGAAGTCCTAGGGCTGGTTGGCGAATCGGGCTCCGGCAAGTCGATTACGTCTCTGGCCATCATGCGGCTCCTTCCTGGGCACGCGCGGGTTTCCGGCGATATTTTTTTCGCCGAGAGGGGCACACCACGCAATCTCGCCGCTCTTTCTGATGACTCGATGCGCCAGCTACGTGGCTCGCAGATTGCCATGATTTTTCAGGAGCCGATGACGGCTCTTAATCCTGTCATGCGGGTTGGGGAGCAGATCGCCGAGGCAGTGCACGCTCACGGCTCGCGTTCGCGCAGCGAGGCGGCGAAGCTTGCGGTTCAGGCTATGGCCGATGTCGCAATCCCTGAACCGGACCGCCGAGCACGCGATTATCCTCACCAGCTTTCCGGCGGAATGCGGCAGCGCATCATGATCGCGATGGCCATCGTGAACCGTCCGCAACTGCTCATCGCGGACGAGCCAACGACCGCGCTAGACGTTACCATTCAGGCCCAAATTCTGGAGCTACTGGCTGACCTGCGCTCGAAGTTTGGACTGGCCATGCTTTTTATCTCGCATGATCTGGCTGTAGTGTCACAGGTTGCCGACCGCGTGGCCGTGATGTATGCGGGAAATCTGGTAGAACTTGGAACCAGGCAGGAAATTTTTCAGGCTCCGGCGCATCCTTATACTCGCGGGTTGCTGAAGGCCGTGCCTGACCTCAAAACAGAGCGGGATCGCCCGCTGCAAACGATCGAAGGTACAGTACCGGCGCTGCACGCGATGCCAGCCGGATGCGCCTTCGAACCACGCTGCGGCTTCCGCGTGCCGGCGTGCGCGAGTGAGCTGCCGCCGCTGGTCGAGGTTTCGCCGGGACACCGGGCTCGCTGCCCCGTGGTCAATTCGGGATAACGATTCCGTAATAAACTGAGGCAGGTCTCCTCATTCGGCTTCCGCTCGTTCTATAATCGCGGCTTTGTCTGGTGATCATTGCGCATATTGCTGCTTAGCGACATTCACGCCAATCTCGAAGCTCTGGAGGCATGCCTCGCGGCGGCCCCGCCGTTTGATCTTGTAGCGAACCTCGGCGATGTTGTGGGCTACGGAGCATCACCGAATGAAGTGGTCGATCGCGCGCGCGGCCTGGGTAAGATTTTCGTGCGCGGGAATCATGACAAGGCAGCGACCGGCCTGCTATCACTGGATGATTTCAATCCGATGGCCGCCGCCGCCGCGGTGTGGACACGCGACCAGTTGACCCCCGAGCATTACGAATGGCTGCACTCGTTGCCGCAGGGTCCGCTGCAATTGGAGGCAGAGGGCCTGCCGCACGTGCAACTGGTTCACGGTTCGCCGGTCGATGAAGACGCGTATATCGTTTCTTTGGGCGATGCGCTCGCCCCTCTCATTACTTTAGCGGTGCCAGTCATTTTTTTCGGACATACTCATCTGCAGGGCGGATTTTTCGCCAATGGTTCCAGCGCGGACGGATTCCGGCCGGAATACGCAACGGTCGGGCAAGCTGAGTCGGTGTCATTGCATTTGAAATCGGCGACCCGTTACATGATCAACCCCGGCTCGGTGGGGCAGCCGCGTGATGGAGATTGGCGCGCGGCATTTGCTTTGTTCGATACCGAGGCGCAGGTCATCCACTTTCATCGCACGCCCTACAACCTCAAGTCGGCTCAGGATCGCATTTTTGCAGCCAACTTGCCTTCGCGGCTGGCGACGCGGCTGGCGGCCGGGCGGTGATCGTGAACTACGCGGCGTTGTAAACTCGGACATGCCTTACCCTCGCAGTTCTTCAAGCAAGTCCCTCTTCTCCGCTCGGGAAGGTTCTCCCAGCCAGACAGCACCGGAACACTATCTCGTCGCGCACAGCGATGGCGGCGCACGCGGCAATCCGGGCCCCGCCGGGTATGGCGTGGTCATTCAGGATGAGTCTGGAAAGAAAGTCGCCCACTTGAGCGAGTACCTCGGTCATCAAACGAATAATTTCGCGGAATATCAGGGACTGATCGCCGCCCTCGAATACGCCTTGCAGCACGGGGCGAAAGCGCTGAAGCTGATCAGCGATTCGGAGTTGCTGGTCCGGCAGCTCAAAGGTATTTACAAGGTTAAGAATCCGACGCTGCAGGATCTTCACGGTCGCGCCAAAGAATTGATTGCCAAACTCGAGTGGTTCTCGATTGGCCATGCTTTGCGCGAACACAACACGGAAGCGGATCGATTGGCGAATGAGGCGATGGACAAAGGAATGGGGCGTAGTGTGGCGCGGCCGGACATTGCGGTTCAACAGCCAGCTAAGATCGACTCACAGCAGGAATTCGAAGGCGTGATCCGCAATGGAGTCGTCGAGTTGATCAACGGGAAACTCCCGGAAGGCACACGAGTGCAAATGCGAGTGAAAAAATAAGGCGAGCCCAGCAGCGGTCCGAGGCCGTTTATTCCGCCGCCGAAGTATGGTCGTGGATAATTTTCCATCCTTCGGGAAACTTGCGAAACACCAGTGTGAACAATCCATGCGGCGTCTTGCCGTCGGACATCGTCAGATGCCACTCTCCGAGCACAAACGCTGCGTCCGAGCCTAGCAATTCGATACGCAGATTGGAAAATTCAAGCTTCCCCATTTCATGTCCGCCGCTCGCGTACGTCGTGCGATAACGGTCCATCGTGGCTTGCCATCCATCGTGCTCCTTTGCGCCTGAGAAGAATGTGAGTTCAGGAGAATTCCAGTAGCCGGTCATGAAGGCTTCGAGATCGTGGCAGTTCCAGGCTTCCTATTGGGCGACGATGACATGTTGAATGGCGCCCTTGGAGTCATCTGGCGTTGCGGAGCTAGCTTGGGCGTGACCCGCGAGCGAGAGTAGCAATGGCAATCCACAAAGGAAAAAAATGCAGACGGACAACTTAATGCGCATGGGAGCCTCCGAAATCTACAGAGGCATTAGTTTCGCATGGCGGGAATGCAACTGCGCAACACTTCGGAGGAGCAGTTTAAGCGCGGCCTTTCTTAGCGGCAGCGGCTTTGCCGGCAACTTCCCAGGGACGCTTCGGACGATTAACCGGCGCCTTATCGTTATCTTTAACTCGATCGTAGTGATAAGACTCGCTCACCGTACCGAGCGATTCATTGTAAAGGCTGGGTAGGCCAAGACCTTCTTTTAATTCCTCGGTAAATGACTGCAGGGCTTTGAGGTGGTCGGCGGTCGCCGGTACTTCGGTCTTCGAGTTCTTCAGGAACTGCTGGTAGCCACGGTTCACCAACTTCGAAATTTCGCTGCCGATCAGATAGCCGGGATGCGCGAAAACCTTTACTCCATCCTCAGGAGTCTTCTGAATCGCGGCAGACACATTGTATTTTCTAAGGAAGACGCGGCCGTTGGTGCTCGGCGCTTCCGTCACATCGAATGCGTGATCGCGCAACCAGGCCAGCGCGTCATCGTAAGTTCGTGCTTCAATTGCTTTGGACATTTTCTCCACTTCCAAATCTCTTAACTATTCTTTTTAGATGCGGCAACCCGCAAATCGTACAGCGCCCCGTGAGCGCTGCATCCGCTTGCAATCTTTTTCATCTAAAGACACCATACTACATAACGCGTTTCAAGCTTTCTTGCATATTACGTTAGTCACGATGAAATAGTTCGACCTTGATGCAAACTCACGAGAGCATGGCGACAACTCTTCCATCGGATGCCACGCCAGAGAGCGCGACGTCGCGGCTAGGGCAAAGTTTGCTCGATCGCATCGGGAACACTCCGCTCCTGCGTTTTGATCAACTGACGGCAGATTTTCCAAACGTGACACTTTTGGGCAAGGCCGAATGGCACAATCCCGGCGGCTCGGTGAAAGATCGCGCCGCCGCTAACATCGTCGCCGAAGGCCGCCGCAGCGGCCGATTCAGCTCCGAAAAGATTTTGCTTGACGCTACCAGCGGCAATACAGGTATTGCCTACGCCATGTTGGGTGCGGCCGAAGGTTTTTCGGTGACTCTGTGCATGCCGACTAATGTCTCCGCCGAGCGCAAGAAAATTCTCAGCGCGTACGGTGCGAACATTCTTTATACCGACCCGGGAGAGGGTTCGGACGGCGCTATCCGCATGGCTTGCGAACTCGCGGCGAAACATCCGCAGACATATTTCTACGCCGATCAATATTCCAACAATGCCAACTGGCAAGCTCACTATTACGGCACCGCAAACGAAATCTGGCAGCAGACCGAAGGACGCGTGACGCACTTTGTCGCCATGCTCGGGACGAGTGGAACCTTTATAGGAGCGACACGGCGATTAAAGGAACTTAATCCCGCGATCCGCTGCGTTTCGTTGCAACCCGACTCGTCGTTTCACGGCATCGAGGGCGCCAAGCACATGGCCAGCGCCATCGTTCCGAAAATATATGATCCGGAACTGGCGGATGAAAATTTGGAGATCGCGACCGAAGATGCCTACGCCATAGCTCGGCGCATCGCCCGCGAATGCGGATTGCTGCTGGGAATCTCAGCCGCGGCAGGCATCGCCGGAAGCATGAGGGTCGCAGAGAAGCTCAGGCCAAGAGACGAGCATGCTGTGATCGTCACGATTCTGTGCGACTCCGGCGACAAGTATTTGAGTGAGAGATTTTGGACAGAGAAGTGAGGCGTTTGCGTTTTGGGCGTTTAGTTTTTGGGGAGAACATTGGAGTTTTTGGGAGAACCCGTGAAACAACACAATTACAAAATTCAGGTCGCATGGACCGGCAATCAAGGCCAGGGAACAAAAACTTACGCCAGTTATAAGCGGGACCATGCGATAACGGCTTCTGGCAAACCAACTCTATTGGCTTCGTCCGATCCGGCGTTCCGCGGAGACCCAACCCGTTACAATCCTGAGGAGCTTTTGGTGGCAAGCCTCTCGTCCTGTCACATGCTCTGGTACCTTCACCTGTGCGCCATCAATAAAATCGTCGTGACCGACTATGAAGATGAGGCGATGGGCGTAATGGGCGAGGATGCGAATGGCTCGGGAGCGTTTGTCGAAGTGATTCTGCATCCGCAGGTGACAGTCGAAGCGGAGTCTGACGAAGCAAAAGCGTTGTCGTTGCATGAGGAAGCTCATCGTTATTGCTTCATAGCGAACTCCGTGAACTTCCCGGTGAAACATGTCGCCCGGATCATTAACAAGGCCACGGTTCCAGGATAAACAAGCGTCTCGGAGTCGATTCATTGAACACAGAACGGTTTTTCGATCAATGCTCAAGATCAAGCGCAACGAATATGAAGCGATCCGTCAGCACGGCAAGGAAACCTACCCGCACGAATGCTGCGGCGTGCTGCTGGGACAAGATGACACAAGCGGAATTCGCACGGTGACCTCGACGGCGCGCTGTGGCAACACGCGCACCGATTCACCGCAAAACCGCTACAACATCGATCCCCGCGAACTGGTGCGGATTCAGCGTGAAGGGCGCGACCGCGGCGAAGACATTATTGGCTTCTACCACTCCCACCCCGACCATCCGGCGCGCTGGTCGCAAACCGATCTCGCAGAGGCTCACTGGTTCGGGTGCTCTTACGTGATTACCAGCGTGGAAAAGGGGAAGGCGGCGATCACCAACTCATTTGAGCTGTGCGGCTCCGACGAAGCCGACAAGCAACTCATTGACGAGAGAATCGAAATCCTGGCAGCCGTTGAAAATTCACAGCGCTAGAAGCGGCGCATATGAAAATAGGAAAAAGAGCGGGAGCCTATCACCGGCGGAATTGGCACCGCAGCCAGCATCCGGAGTGGCGTCACCTCCGTTGGTTCTCTGCGGCTCTCGGCGCGATGGCCCTGCTGGTCCTGGTGAGCGCATCCTCGGCAGCTGTCTCAGAGCCGGTTCCGTTGGAGAGGATCGCTTTTGAACTGATCGACAATCGCATCTTCGTCAACGTAATGATCAACGGTCATGGGCCGTTCCACATGATCCTGGACACCGGCGCCGGCCTAGCGGTCAGTCCCGAGGTCGCCAAGAAGGCGGGCCTGATCGCCGGGAGCACCAGAGAAGACGGCGGAGTGGGAGAAAAGAGTGTCCGGGCACAGGACACGCATGTCCGCGAACTCAGCGTTGGTTCTCTTCGTTTTTCCAACCTCGAGTGCAGCATCATCGTCACGGACGATTCTCCGTACGTCTTCGGCAAGGTTCCAGTGGATGGATTTTTGGGCTCAGAAGTGTTCGAGAAGTATGTCGTGCGCCACGACTACCAGCACAGAGAGCTTACATTCTACGATCCTAAGAGCCACATCTATTCCGGTAACGGCGAGTCCGTGCCCTTTGAGCGCCAAGGCAATATTCCGGTCATCCACGCCACCTTCGATGGCATCGACGGGCGTTTCGGCGTAGACACGGGCGCGCGCTCAGCATTGATTCTTTATGGCCCTTTTGTCGCGGATCATCAACTCGCCGAGAAATACCAGCCAAAGTTTCAGGGCGTGAGTGGATGGGGCTTGGGCGGACCGGTGCGGTCGTATATGGTTCGCTCGCAGAGCTTGAAGATCGGGCCATTTGAGTTGCACGGACTAGTGGCGCGCCTATCGTTGAACAAATCCGGAGCCACTGTGAGCACCAGCAAAGCTGGGCTGATCGGCCCCGATGTGCTCAAACAGTTCACCTTTATTTGCGACTATGCGCGGCAGCGATTGATCTTCGAAAAAAATTCCGCCTTCGGTCTGCGCGACAACTACGACCGCGCTGGGGTGTGGCTGGCGCAAAAGGGCGACGCCTTTGAGGTCTTCGATGTGCTACTCGGCGGTCCAGCCGAGAAGGCTGGATTGAAAGTCGGCGACCGCGTGTTGACCATCGACGGCAAGGATACGGCGCAAATCGCTTTGACAGAGTTGCGCGACCACTGGAAGACTGCCGAGCCCGGGACGGTCGTGAAGCTGCAAGTACAAAACGCGTCGCACGAAAAACGCGAGGTTCAGCTAGTACTCAGGGATTTGGTTTAGCCGCCCGATATCTCTGCACCTGCTCTTCATTGGCCAGGATCTCCCGTTAACGTCGCGCCTCGGCCTGCGTCTATACGTTGGTGCTCTTTCACCGACAGGAGGATTCATGCGCGCCAGGCCCTCTGGAACTTCCGTTCTTTTCTTAGCCGCGCTTCTTCTAGCCGCTCCCGTTGTCCTGATTCTCTGCGCCGCAACGCAAGCCAGTTCCGGGCCTGACCAAGTCTCCTCAGAGCTTGCCGCCCGTATTCAGAGGGTCGAAAACGGCATCCCGCCTATCCCCATCAGCGACGCAGGACCGCCGCTGCAGCTCAACCTCGAGCAATTGATGCAAACCTACAAAGTGCCGGGGCTTAGCGTAGCCGTGATCGACAACTTCAAAATTGCGTGGGCAAAAGGTTACGGAGTCACCGAAGCTGGTTCTCGCAATTCCGTCACGAACCACACGCTTTTTCAGGCCGGCTCAATCAGCAAGCCGGTAGCTGCAACCGGAGCGCTGTCTCTAGTTCAGCAAGGGAAGTTGTCACTCGATGAAAATGTAAACGACAAACTCAAATCATGGCAGGTTCCCGGCAACGAGTTCACCAAAGACCAGAAGGTCACGCTGCGGCGCATCCTGAGTCATAGTGCCGGCCTCACCGTACACGGGTTTCCCGGCTATGCGGTTGGCGCTCCGATTCCGACCCTCGTACAAATTTTTAATGGCGAATCACCCGCCAACACCAAGCCCGTACTCGTGGATACCGTGCCCGGAACGAAACTTATCTACTCCGGTGGCGGCATTACCATCGAGCAGCAGCTTCTTATCGATGTGACCGGCAAGCCGTTTCCGCAGTTCATGCGCGAAGCGGTGCTCGACAAGATCGGCATGTCGGACAGTACGTACGAGCAGCCGCTGCCGCCGGCTCGCGCCGCCATGGCCGCGACCGCGACCCACTCCGATGGCATGCCAGTTCCTGGCAAATGGCACATCTATCCGGAAATGGCCGCGGCTGGTCTGTGGACCACAGCTTCCGATCTGGCCAGGTTCGGCATTGAGATCGCATTATCGAAACAGGGTAAGGCGAACCATGTACTCTCCGAGGTTATGACACGTGAGATGCTGAAGCCTCAAATCGATCAGGTTGGGCTTGGGTTTTTTCTTGGACAGTACAAGAATCCTGAGGAGTTTGGGCACAACGGTGACGATGACGGGTTTAAGGCGGTTTTGATTATGTTCGCCGATTCGGGCAAGGGCGTGGCCATCATGGTCAATTCCGATAACGGCGTCAACGTGGCAAATTATCTGGTTCAAAGCGTGGCCAAGGAATACGGATGGAGCTACGCGCCGGAACAAGAGTCCGCTGCCGACGTGCTAATGTTGATCGCAGATGTCAAAGGACCACAAGCGGCTCTGGCCCGCTACGCGGAATTGAAGAAGGTGGGCACATCCTCGCCCTACGCCATGGACGAAAACACCCTGATCGTGATTGGCTATCACTTTCTGTTCTCAGGCGAAACCGAAGCTGCAATTCAAGCGCTCCGACTCGGCGTACAAGACTACCCGAAGTACTGGAACGCGTATGACAGCTTGGGCGAGGCCTACTTGAAAGCGGGTCAGAAAGGCTTAGCCATACAGAATTACGAGAAATCCATCGAACTGAATCCGCAGAATCAGAACGGTATTGACGCTCTCAAGAAAATCCGGGACCAGAAGTGATCCGACGCGGATTCCTTGTTATGCGCCCATTCTGCGAGATTTTCACAGAGCAGAGACGGTCACGAAGATGCCTCCGCATGCGGTCAGCAGCAGTTTCAGCTATCTCAAAGCCTTTATTCATCGCGGCCCTTGCCGCAGTTGCTGACTGTCTGCACCAAATTCTGTCACCACTCTGTGGACGCCCCGCACTCGCCTGAAAACACGCGAGTTATAAACCAGCAATTTTCATTGACTCGAAAAATAAAAAGAGTAGAAACATATTCGTTCTTTGACAACTTCTAAAGTTTTTCCGGTTGGTGCGGCGTCCGGGACTCAAGCACAGTCACCGTCTCATGCAAATGAAGAGGGAGGGCAAGCAAGGGTCTATAGCAAAGCGCTGGGCGAGGAGAACAAGAAGAAATGTCGAAGGCAGGATAGAGTTCCGAGGCGTTGGGTAGGTTTTTCCGGTTGGCGGTAAGCCCGGAGCCCAAGCGAAGATCGCCTGCGGCACCCCGAAAGGGAAGCTGTGTGGCAGGTCAAGCGAGGGTCTAACGCGAGCTACTGGCCGAGACGAATGGACCCAACACCACCTCGGAACTCTTTGACTATTTGCTTCCTGCCCCATCAGTACCTTCCCCGCTATTCCTTAGTCGCAACCCCGTTGCAGTTGCTCCAGCGAGCGCGTCTCAAGGTGCCTTAGAATCGCTACTGAGGAACTCTATTCAACTTTGGCGGGTTGCGAGGGGCAGGTAAACGATGGCACGTGTGTTCATCACGGGGTCTTCTGACGGGCTCGGTCGAATGGCCGCACAGCTCCTCATCGAGCAGGGGCATAGTTTAGTTTTGCACGCTCGCAACGAACAGCGTGGCCGTGACGCTCTGGCTGCAATCCGGGAGCGGAGAAAGTTGTCATTGGCGATCTTGCGAGCATCGCTCAAACCCGCGACGTTGCGGCGCAGGTAAATGAACTCGGCGACTTCGATGCAGTCATCCACAATGCGGGCGTCGGATACAGAGAGCCGCAGCGCATCGCGACGGAAGACGGTTTGCCTCATGTGTTTGCCGTCAACACTCTTGCCCCCTACATTCTGACTGCGCTGATTCATAAACCTAAGCGGCTCGTCTACTTGAGTTCCGGCCTGCACCAGAGCGGGGACGCGAGCCTGAAGGATCTCACGTGGGAACAGCGGCCGTGGCGCGGACAGCAAGCTTACTCGGATACCAAGCTGCACGATGTGCTTCTGGCGTTCGCGATGGCACGCCGCTGGCCAGCCGTTCTCTCCAACGCTCTTGAGCCGGGTTGGGTCGCAACGAAGATGGGAGGCTCGGGAGCGACCGATAACCTCGATGCCGGGCATCGCACGCAAGTTTGGCTCGCGGTTAGCGACGATCCAGCCGCGATGGTCACCGGCGAATACTTTTCCATGTGAAGCGGCGCACTCCGAATCCCGCTACCCGCGACGTGAAGCGGCAAGAGGAATTGCTCGCTGCCTGCCAACGGTTCTCAGGAGTCGAGATGCCTACAAACTAGAGAGTGCAGCGGATGGCTGCCTCGATCGGCTAACTCAGGCGCGCATACCCCATACCAGCCAATACACCTCGCATGTAAGCAAAGCTGCTGATGACCCCTGGCGTCGGGTCGTCGGGATGAATTTCATATTCCAGGTCGACAAAGCCCTTATACTTCGTCGCGACAAGCGCTTCGAACATCTTTCGCACCGGCATAATGCCGTCTCCAACCGCGACCTGGCTTTCCTTGCTCTCGAAATTCGTAAGGTCCTTCATATGTACATTGAAAAGTCTGGGACCGGTTTCGTGAATCGCCTGCACCAGATCCGTGCCAGCCCGAACCGTGTGCCCAACATCGATGCAGCTCCCGACGCGCGGATCCATGCCCTTTATTGCTTTCAAAACATCGAGCGGTGACGGCCACAATTTGTCTTCTGGCCCGTGATTGTGAATCGCGATTCGTATGTCGTATTCCTTGGCGAATTTTTCAATGCGCGGCAAAGTTTCTGGCGCAGGATCGCCGGCGACAATCACGCCAATTCCCGCTCGCTTGCAGTAGTCGAACTTTGCCCGGATGTCCGCATCTTCGTCTTTTGAGAAATAGATGGCACCGGCGGCATGAAGCTTCACGCCCGCTGCAGTATAGTCCGCCAAAGCTGCGGACTCCTGATCCGGATCCATCGGAAGATGATCTTTGACATCCTTCGCATTCAGCGCAAAGACGTTGAGTTGCTTCATGAAGCCGATCATCTGTGCACGGCTGAAATTACGGAACGTGTAACTGGCCAAGCCGAGACGAACCGGCGATGCTTCATTTGCTTCGGGTCGTTTCTGAGCCAGCGCGAAGGCATCGGTCGGAGCAGCAAATGCCGCAGTAGCCAACGTGGCGGAGCGAACAAAATCCCGGCGCGAGACGACATTTTTCATTCCCGGATCAACTTTAGACATGCGGTGCCCAGCCCTTTTCGTACTCGCGGCCCCACATTTTCATCGCCTCCACATCGCCCTGGATGCGGCCGTCTTTCAAATCGACGTGCAACTCGCGGTTCACTTCCCACGCGATGTTTGAAAGCTGCAGCATCGTCACGGAGACGTTGCCAACAGATATGGGCGCATTTAGCTTTTCGCCTTTTTGGATTCCGGCGATGAAGTTCGCGAAATGAGCATCGGTCATGGAGTCGCGGCCGATGAGATCGCCGGACGAACTTTCACTCCCCGCCTTGAACTCACTCGTCTTGCTTCCTTTGAGATCGTAGATTTCGTAACCTCCGCGATCGACGAGTACGGTACCGGCGGTCCCCATAATTGCAGACCCACGATCGCGGCCGTAGTACTTCATTCCCTCGCAGCTCTTCCCTTCCCAGGAAATCATCGCGTCTTCGTATTCGAAGCTGGTCACCAGCGTGTCATAAAATTGCCAGTCGTCTTTGAAGTGATATCGGCCGCCCGACGACGTGACGCGCTTCGGATAATCGACGCCCAGGGCCCAACGGCAAACATCTACCTCGTGGGTACCGTTGTTGAGCGCTTCGCCAGTGCCGTAGATTCTGAACCAGTGCCAGTTATAAGGATGCACGTTGTCCTTATATACACGTCGCTGTACCGGCCCCTGCCACAGGTCCCAGTCGAGTTGCGGGGGCACCGGCACTTCCTTTCCTGTACCGATCGACTTTCTCACATTGACGTACCAAGCCTTCGCCAAGTAAGGCCTCCCGATTACGCCATCGCGAATTTTGTCGATAATTTCGATTGTGTGCGGCGAGGAGCGCTGCTGCGTGCCCATCTGCACCAGCTTTCGATACTTCTGCTGAGCCTGCACCAGCATCTCTCCTTCCGCCGGATTGTGGCTGCATGGTTTCTCCACATACACGTGTTTACCCGCCTGCAACCCGGCGATTGCCATCGGTGCGTGCCAATGATCGGGGGTGGCGATGGTGATGGCGTCGACATCTTTCGAATCAAGAATCCGGCGGAAGTCTTTCTCAGGTATTGCGGCTTCGCCTATTTCTTTTTGCGCCACGCCGGCGAACTTGCTGAGAATATCTCCGTCGACGTCGCAGACATATGAGATGCGGGCCGCACTCTTGTTAGCCTTAAGTGAAGCAAGATGAGCATAGCCGCGGCCGTTCAGTCCGATCACTGCAAAATTGAGGCGGTCGTTGGAGCCGAGAATCCGGGCATAGCTTTTCGCGGTCGTCCCTAAAGCAATCCCCGCCGCGCCCACTGCCAATGCATCGAGAAACTCGCGCCGTGTAACCATCGCTTCTCCTTTAATAACTCGCCGCTTGCCGCCGCGCTTGTAGCTAACCGACAAGATATATTGCGATCAGCAGGAGATACCAGCCTTCTTCAGCGTTCCCTTAAGTCCGTCCATGCTGATACGGGTTGACGCTTCTGGTGTGCCCGCTCCGCGCCAATGAGTTTCGAGGCTCAGCCCAGAGCGGAAACCATCCCGCTGCAAGGCTTGCAATTGTCCAACCCAATCCACTATTCCGCTGCCAACTACAGCCCAATCGTATTTACCGTCCGGCTTGCGGATCACGTCCTTGCAGTGGCAGTGGCCGATACGATCTTTAGGCAACAATTGATAGTCCGCTGGATAAGGTGTGCTTCCTATGGCGGCCGCATTGCCAGGATCCCAGTTCAGCATGAAATTTTTGTTTGGAATCGCCTTCAATACCTCAGCCGCTTCTTCGCCCGTTGCCGTGTTGCAGGACATTTCATTCTCGAGAAGAAGAATAATGTTGTCTTTGGCGCAACGCTCCGCGGCCTGCTGCAGTTTTGCATTAATGGTAGACCGGAACGGCTTCTGATCGTCCAGTCGCCAGTAGTCGAAACAACGAATGCGGTCTGTATTGAAAGTCTTGGCAAGCGAGATGCAGCGCTCCAGCAGCTTGTCCTGCGCGCTGGCATCGAAATCCGCATGGAACTGGTCGCGGGTTCCGCTCTGCGGCGAACGCGGAGCACCGGGCCAATCCGCTTTGAACAGCGGACTAGCGATATCCGTGACTCGCAACTTGTAGGTTTCGAGAAGCTTCTTCGCGTCGTCCACTTCTTTGGTATTGAGCTCGGTTACATTCTTATTCCACATCGAGCGCAACTCAATCCAGCGCAGCCCGAAATCGCCGCCGACAACTTGGCATGCCTTTTCGAAATCCTGAGTAATTTCATCATTGATCACCGCCAGCCTGAACGAACATTCACCTGAGCTTGACGGCGGTGATTTCCCTCGTGACGATGCTTCCGCGTTCTTCGCCAGCCCCGGCATTGCCGCCTCGAATCCAACCAAGCCCAAGCCCAGCAGCACGCTGCGCCGCGTGTATGCCATTTACCTCTCCTGATTCATTGGGTGCCGACTAATCGACCTCTTACCCGCGCTCGTAGAAGCGGAAGAATAGCGACTGCTTCGCGACCGGTTGGGCCTTCTCAGTGAGCGTGGCCATCTGTTGCTGGCTGAGCGGAGTAAAGTCCCGCGCCAGGTTCACGTTTTCTTCCAGTTGGGCAATCGAATCGCAGCCGATGATCACCGTGCTGACCGGCAAAGAGAGCGAATAGTACATCGCCTGTCGCATATTGAGCGTTCCAGCAGTGGGCGCCGGGACCATCCCTTCCCACATGTGTTTCTGCTCTTCCAGCGACGGTGGCGTCCAGGTAGAGAGTAGACGTCCCCGTGCTGGAACCTTCATCCCGATGATGCCCATTTGTTTTTCGACCGCCAGTGGCAACAATTGTTCGGAAAAGCTGAAGTGATGAGGATCGGCAGCGTTGACAGCCATCAGAATGGTATCGAACGGATAGCGATGAATGGCTTCGATGAGTGCATCAGGCCGGTAGTGTCCGGTGATGCCGAGGTAGCGTACGATCTTCTGGTCACGCGCTTCGAGCAACGCTTCCATAGCCCCGCCTTTGGCAAATATTTCATTGATATCGGTCATGGTGCCGATGTCGTGCAGTTGCCAAAGGTCAATGTGATCGGTCTGCAGCAGCTTCAGCGAGGTCTCGATCATGCTCAAGGAACCATCCCGCGTCCGCTCTTTCGTTTTTGTCGCGAGAAAAGCTTGGCTGCGCCTGTGTTTCATGACCTTGCCGACGTATTGCTCGCTCCAGCGTTCGGGCCCACCGTAGATTGAAGACGTATCGATGTAATTCACACCGAGGTCGAGAGCTTTTTCGACAATGGGGACGGCGACTTCTTCGTTATGAGAATGTTCGAGCGCAGCCTGTCCGCCGAGACTAAAAATACCGACCTTATACCCAGTCTTGCCGAGGTTCCGCGTTGGCATGGTTTCACGAAGGGGCGAATCGGCTGGGGTGGGCGCTGCGGCTGCGGCGGCGGGTAACTTGGGAAGCGCGGTCGAGCCAATGAACGCCGCGGTCATCGCTCCACTTGATTTGAGAAACGCCCGCCGATTGTTTCGAGAAGATTCGTTTGACTGTTTCTTGCTCACGGTGACCCTCCACTTTGATCGAAAGCTGTACGGACATCGAAAGCTGTACGGACAATGGTAACCGTTTCATACTTCCCGTCAAAATGAACATTATTTTGCATAGCCAACCGCGCTAGGAAGCCACTTCCGTACCCTCTAAGGTGAACCCTGTAGTTGCAATTTCTAGCAACTCCCCTGTGGGATGGACTTACCAGCCTTACGACGGCAACTCCCGTACCTCCTAGGGCATCTACACCTCCACTCGTCGATGCACATACTCGCAGACAATTTATGAAAGCCACAAAATCTAAAGTCTTCAGTAGGAAGTTCTCTGGCCCCTGCCTCGCTCTGTCTATTGCCTTCACATTGGTCGGTTGTTCGAGTTCGAATAATTCGTCAACCACTCAGCCTCCGCCAGCGGTCAGCGTTACCTTGAATCAATCAACCGTGAGCCTCGTCGCTACCAAGACAATGACAACGCCATTTACCGCTAGCGTGACAGGCACGACAAACACCGCCGTGACTTGGTCCGTAGATAGCGTTAGCGGTGGGAATTCGACGGTAGGCACCATTACCACTGGAGGTCTTTACACCGCGCCGCCTCTGGCTGGCAGTCACACAGTCACGGCGACCAGCGTAGCTGACACGTCAAAAACTGCAAGCGCTGCAGTCACCGTCACCGCCCTCATTTCGGTGTCCCCAACCCCGGTCAGCGTAGTTGCAACCCAGCCTCAACAATTCAGCGCGACCGTTCTAGGATTTTCGAGCACCAATGTGACCTGGTCGGTAGATCAAATTAGCGGAGGAAATTCGACAGTCGGCATCATCACCGCTGGAGGCCTTTACACCGCTCCCTCACTCGTCGGCAGTCACACAGTTACGGCGACCAGCGTGGCCGACACATCGCAAACCGCCAGTGCTGCTGTCACGGTCACGGGTCTCGTCTCGGTGTCCCCATCCTCGGTTGACATAGTTGCGGCCCAGCCTCAACAATTCAGTGCAACCGTTCTAGGATTTTCGAGCACAACCGTGACCTGGTCGGTGGATCAAATTAGCGGAGGAAACTCCACAGTCGGCACAATTAACCCTTCCGGATTGTATACTTCGCCCGGAACACCGGGAAGCCATACCATCACCGCTACCAGCAACGCGAGCAATTCAGTAAGCGGCAGCGCTCAGGCAGCGGTTTTTACACTTTCTCTTTCGCCGTCAGCACCAGCAATTACCACCTCGTCCAATGAACAGTTCACGGCAACAACTCAGGGACTGTTGAGTCCAGTGCTCAATTGGAGTGTCGATCAAATTAGCGGAGGGAATTCTACCGTCGGGACAATTACGGCAACGGGACTTTATACCGCGCCTGCCACGGTTGGGAATCACACGATCGCAGTCAGCGTAGCAAGCACACCAGCCACGGCGGCTACTTCCGTTACGGTATTTTTGCTCTCGATCTCGCCGACGTCGGCGACGGCCGCCCCCTCAGGAACTCAACAGTTCAGCGCTACAGTTCAAGGGTTAACGAACACCACTGTAACCTGGTCGGTAGATGGAGTTGCCGGCGGAAACTCAACAGTGGGCACTGTTAGCGCATCCGGTTTCTACACAGCTCCTGCTTCCTTAGGGCAGCATACGATTGCCGTAAGCCCGGTGGCCGTTCCTTCAGCCAGCGCTCCAGCTACACTTACTGTCATTAATGTGAGTCCGGGGACCGTACTCACTTACCACAATGATGACGCTCGCGACGGCGCGTACCTCGACGAAGTTTCTCTTACAGCGTCAAATGTGAACTCCACCCAGTTCGGCAAGCTGGTGTCCTATCCCGTAGACGGCCAGATTTACGCTCAGCCGTTATACCTTTCGCAGGTCAACATCAACGGCGCAACCCACGATGTGGTTTATGTGACCACTCAGAACAATAGTGTCTACGCCTTTGATGCGGATGCCACGGCGACACAGCCTGCGCTTTGGCAGCGAACTCTCGGGGGGTCGGTTACTAAGAACGATTACACCGGGGTTAATCCGGTTGTCGGGATCCTGTCGACGCCTGTGATCGATGTCACTACTAACACGATGTATGTCGTCGCCGAAGTTAGCGGCACAACAAATAACCAACCGTTTCAATTGCACGCGCTGGACGTCACTACTGGAGCGGACAAATTTGGCGGACCGGTGACCGTGATTGGGGGCGTTCCAGGCACAGGGGACGAGAATGTGAACGGAACTATAACCCTCGGCAGTGACTGCTATCAGCGCATGGGTTTAGCACTCGATCCAGTTAACAACTCAATCTACATCCCCTTCGGCAGCTGCGCCCACGGTTGGATTTTGGCCTATGACAAAACGAGCTTGAAACAGACGGCGATTTTCAACGATACGCCCGATGGCGATGGCGGCGGGTTGTGGGCAAGCGGAGGCGCTCCTGCCATCGACGACGCGACTGGTGATATTTACTTGATGAGCGGAGTCGACGCTACTGACATCGTCTCAAACGGGTAC
>Ga0307476_10000971_pt1 | contig 18948 bp, 17 predicted proteins | sample atmos_gasesECM2C_2_FD_203314 | JGI IMG/M metagenome (GOLD analysis project Ga0307476, IMG submission 203314) | Hardwood forest soil microbial communities from Morgan-Monroe State Forest, Indiana, United States - atmos_gasesECM2C_05 | ecosystem: Environmental > Terrestrial > Soil > Temperate... | reverse complement strand
AATGCGATCAATGCAACCGTCACAGCAGCCCAACCGTAAAAGCGACGGTCAAATACGGGAAGCGCTGGTTTTTGGATGATGGCGGACATTGGCGGCACGTTTCCGCACAAGTTGTACGTTAGCGAGCGATGAATCGTCAAATTTCGAGCACAAACTTAAGATCATGAACGCGCCGACAACCATCGCCGGGCATCCCGTCAGCGTCGATGCATCCGGGCAACTGCTGCCTTGGACTTCTTGGACCGCGGCGCTGGACCGCGAAATGAATTTCTACCAGCAATGCCCGTTCGATCACGGCTATCCGCGCTTTGCCTGCGAGACCTTCCTGGATGCCGGTTGGACTCCGAACACGGAGCGCACCGACATCATTCCTTCAACGCAAAATGGCATGGGAATCATCTCGTATCTCAAATTTCACGGCCTGCGCGCGCAACAGCAGCCGGCATGGCTGGCCACTGCGTGCTTGCTGGGCGATTATCTGGTGAAAGAAGTACTCACACCCGACACCGGCAAGTATCCTGCGTTCACGCGTTCCACCGGCAGGCGGGCGCAATTCCCGCAGCCGGCCGATTGCGGCTCGCAATCGGACCGGCCGTATGAGATTCAGCCGGACAAGGGTGGCATCGCGGGCTTCGCGCTGATGCTGCTCTTCGAAGCGACCGGCGAGGCAAGGTATCTTGCGCAAGCGCTGCAAAACGCGCGCGTGCTCGTGGCGAATCAGCAAGAAGGCGATCGCGGCCGTTCGCCCTGGCCGTTTCGCGCGGACTATCGCAGCGGCGAGGGCCGCGGACCCGTATCGGGGAACATGACTTACGTATTGCGCCTCTACGATCTGCTCGCGGCGCATGGCTACGGGGAATTCTCCGCGCCGCGCCAAGCGCTGTGGCGCTGGATCAAGAACGAGCAAATCCCCAGCGCCGCCGCCGATGGGGCGTTATTCGCGCAGTTCTTCGAAGATCACGACACCCCCACCAATCGCAGCGCCTGGGCGCCCTTGAATCTTGCGCGCTACCTGCTCGAGAGAAAGGAGTGGTTGGATCCGGACTGGCAGAGCGACTCTCGCTTGTTGATTGAATTCGTGCGCGCAAATTTTACTCACCGCGAATCCGGCGTGATCGTTTGCCATGAGCAGGATGAGGACAAACAGGCTTGGGGCGGCGTGAACTCAACCTACGGGGCCGTTCTGGCGCTGTACGCAGATGCGGTCGGGTCGCGGGTCCTGGCGAGCGAGGCGCGCCAGGCGCTGAACTTCACGCTCTACTGCGTCGATGAGCAGGGCAGGCCCCGGGATCTGCCGCAAACTCAGCAGCCGGGCGGTTGGCAGGAGGACGCCCACACCGATGTCATCCACAACTACGTCGATGCCTTGCAGGCATTCCCGGATTGGGGATCGAGCGATGTCTCCGACGGGCGATCCCCCGCTTCAGACGGGGGTTCTTAAGAGTGCTGCGATGAGCGCGGAGGTCGCGGCATCGGTCTCGCCGAAACGCAAACCGGCGCGATATCGGCCGTCGCTCATCGGTACGCAGTAGCGAACCTCGGCCTGAATGTGGAAATCGCTGATGTCGCCGCAGGCTTCTAGTTCCAAATCGATGAGGCATTGCTGCCCGGGCGCCAGCTCGAAAGGCACCGTAATGCTGGCGCCGGCGCGCGACATATCGACCAAATGGCCCGGCAGAACCGACATGCCCGGCACCGTGACATTGGCGCGAATCGCGACCGACTTGCGCTCGTAGTTACGGCGTTCCAGGGTTGCGCGCCGCACCAGCTCCTCGCCGTAGTACTCATGCGATTCGATCAAGCTGTCGGCCGCGGTCGTGCTCATGGCTCTCTCCTTGCCAGGCAGTATCCTAAAGAATGCTCGGGTAAGCCCCTCGCGCACCACGCAACTGTGAACTGTGCCGCGATTTCCGGCGCTGCCGCCGCAAGATGTTAAATCATCGGGCGTAAACCCGGTGGCGGGGGCGCGATGGCAGGCGCCGTCGCGTTAGATGTTAAGCCGTCGCGTTAGATGTTAAATGCTGCAGCGAAATTTCCGGGCTTAAGCCCCCATCAGCAGCTGGCTCATTGCGGCAAATGCCGGCAGCGTGATCGGATCATTGGCGGCGCTCGAGGCGACCGGGTGCGAACAGAATCGCGCGATCACCAATTCGGCTTTTGGGGCGATGTACAGGCGCTGGCCGTAAATGCCGCGTCCCTCGAAGACGCCGAGCGCGTTGTGGGACACCCACCACATGTTGCGGTAGGAGTAGCCGGAGAGCAGCGTGTATCCCGCCATGGCAAATTTCGCGGGGTCCGAGCCGCGCCGGATATCCGCGATGACCTCCGCGGGTATGACCTGTTTGCCGTGCCAGGCGCCATCGCATCGCAGAAGCTCGCCGAAGCGGCACAGGTCGCGCAAGGTTGCGCTCATTCCGCCCCCGCCCATGGCCACTCCGATGGCATCGACCGTCAAGTAGCCATCTTCTTCACAGCCGATTTGCGACCAAATTCGCTCGCTGAGCATTGCTTCGAGCGTTACGCCGCTCACCCGTTTCATGACCCAGCACAGCACTTCCGTGTTCACTGTCTTGTAGGCAAACGCCGCGCCATGCGCGCCCTCCTTGCGCAGCGTACGCAAATAATCGTAGAAGTTCTTCGGTCCGGTGTAACCGGGTCCGCGCGGGCGCAAACCGCCGGCGCGTCCGTAGTCCCAGATGTGCGCCTTGGGGTCCGCATACAACTCGGAATACTCCACGCCGATTTGCATATCGAGCACTTGGCGCAACGTCGCGTCCTCATAGGCGGTGCCGATCATTTCCGGCAAGTAATGAGCCACCGTCTTGGTTTCGTCCAGGACGCGCTCGTGAATCAGCGTAGCGGCGAGCGTGGCCGCGTATGACTTGGTTATTGACCAACACGCATGCGGCCGGTGTGCCTGAAGCGCGCCGAAGTAGCGTTCATAGATCCGGCGGCCGCGATGCAAGACCACGATGCCATCCGTATAAGTATCTTTGAGCGATTGCGCCCAGGTGAGCTTGCGGCCATGCAAATCCGTGAATGCGAGCGCATCGATCGACGATCCCAGGTCCAGAGGCACAACACCGAGATCGCTCGGCACGCTGTTGGCGCGCCAAATGGCCGCGGTTGGCGCCAACTCGCGCATGTGCGACAGCGTCCAACGTATCTGCGGAAACTCGAGGAAGCGGTCATCCTCGAAGCGGACCTGTTTTGCCGGCGGCGGCGGCGAGCCTTGCATCCAGCCCAAGGCAATCGGGTCCGAAGCATCGGCATCGGGATATTCGATGCCGTCGATCACGAATATTCCGCTCTTCATGACTCGCCCTTAAGAGATGCAGGTGGCTCAAGACTGCCCACTTGAAGGGTGCTTCGCAAGGGAGGTTTTGGCGCGCGCTCGCCAAAGACGGCACAATGCGCCATGAACTACCGCCACATCTATCACGCAGGCAATTTCGCCGACGTTGCGAAGCACGTTGGATTGCTGTACTGCCTGAATGCGCTGAAGCGCAAGGATGTGGGATTTTTCGTGCTGGACAGCCATGCCGGTCGCGGCTTCTATGACCTGCAGGCGCCGGAAGCGCAGAAATCCGGCGAGGCGGATCGCGGCGTGCAACGCCTGATCGTCAAAGCCCTGAGCGCTCGATGCCTCGCCGATTACTTCACCGCAATCCACGCGCGGCGCGGCAAGCGCCTGCCGCGCTATCCCGGTTCGCCTGCACTGATTGCGCACGCGCTGCGTCCGCAGGACCGCGCCTTGTTCGTGGAGCTGCTGCCCGCGGAAGCGCGCGCCGCGCAGCGCGAGATCGATTCGCAGGGACGGGTCCGAACGGAAATTCAAGATGGTTATGCTGCGCTCAAGGCGTTCCTGCCTCCCGAGGAACGGCGCGGGCTGGTGCTGATCGATCCGCCCTACGAGAGCCTCGATGAGCTCAAAATGATGCTGCAGGCGTTTACGGAGGCCTATCGGCGCTGGCCGAGCGGGGTCTATTTGCTGTGGTATCCCATTCGCAGCGCGACGCAGCGCAGTATGGTGCACGCGCGTTTTGAGGCGCTGCAAATTCCCAAAATGCTCATTGCGGATATCGCGATTCATCCGGACGATGCCGGATTGGGACTCGCTGGAAGCGGCCTCATGATCGTCAATCCGCCCTATGGCGCGGATCAATTTCTACGCGATGCCTACGCCGCAATTCACCAGGCGATCGCCGTCCCCGGCGCCGGTTACGTGGAAGTAGGTCGCCTCACGCCCGAGCGAATGGCACATTGACGTCCCGCCGCGCCCTGGAATGGCACAATAGCGCACGCTTTTTTAGAGGTAGCTTATGGATCAAAAATCATTGCGCGAGCGGCTCGCAAAACTGCACGCCGAGCTCTCCAACGCACATCAACAAAATCCCGCATCGCGGCCATCGCTCGGCGAGATTCTTCCGGACGTTCAACGCATGATGGATCAACCGGCGGGCGCGGCGGGCGCGGCGGGCGCATCGGTCGACAAATCGCTGCGCGAACGCCTGGAAAGCGTCGCCGTGCAGTTCGAAGCCGAACACCCCACGCTCGCGGCAAGCGCCCGGCGGCTCATCGAACTGCTGAACGAGGTGGGTATCTAAGGAAGCTGTCCGAGCCTACGCCTAGCCGGTCCAGACAATCGAATCGTCGACTCGGTCAGCGATGCGCTCGATTTCACCCGCGCCGATGCCGGAGCCGCGCATGAGCACGGCGATGCTGCCGTGTCCCGGGACGGGCACGATGGTGCCGCGATAGCCTTCGCTGGCGAATTGCGTCACGTGCAGTACCGATTCATGCACCAGCACCATGACAGTCACGGGTCCTGACGAAGTTTGCACGACGAGATGCGGCACCCGATATCCGCGGAACGAGCAGCTGCTGGCGTAGCTGACGATTCCCGCATCGGGCTTCAGGCGAAGCTTCGAGTCCTTCAGCACGTCTGCCAATTCAGGCTGCGGAACCGCTTCGGTGCGCTGCCAGGCGTCGGGCTCCCCGGCCATGTGCGCAACCACGGCCGCGGCCAGAGTCGGCTGCGGCACACTGAGCCAAACGCCGCCGACAATTGCCGCGCCGAGAAGGACGCTGGCCGCAAGCGCCATCCAGCGTCGCGCAGCAGGCGGCGCATTCCCGCGCTTGCGCTCAAACGGCAGCACATCAGCCTTTGACGGAATAGTCACGCGCATGGCCCGTTCGAGCCGCGACTCGAATTTCAAAAGCTGTTCGGTAAATGCGCGGCACTCAGCGCACGCCTCGCGATGGGCGCGCAGCTCCGCGCCCGTATCATGCGGATTGGCCAGGACCGCAGCTCGATAATGTGCGTGTTCCATCATTCTTGCGGATCCTGACTCGTGTCCTCGCCGCAAGCTGCACGCAGCTGCCGGCGTGCGCGGTGCAGACGTGTCAGCACCGCCGGAGTCGAAAGCTCGAGTTCGCGCGCGATCTCGGCGGTCGAATATCCCATCAACACCTGCAGCACGAGAGGCTCACGGTACTCATCCGGCAACTTCATCATCGCGACACGCACGTCATTGACATCCTGTTCCTCGACGGCGGCCAGCAGCGGCTCCTCTTTGGCGATCAGTTCATCCACATCCACGGTCTGGAAGCGCTTGCGCTCGAACGTGCGCGCATATTCGCGGCGAATGATGGTCAGCAGCCAGGGTTTGGCGGCGGCCTCGTCCAGCAACGTGTCCTGCGCCTTCCAGGCCCGCAACATGCTTTCCTGGACGACGTCCTCGGCCAAAGCCCGGTCGCGGGACAACCAAAATGCGAAGCGCAATAGATCCGGACGCAGAGATTGGCACAGCGCCTGGAACCGGGCGCGTCTCTGCTTTCCGCCAGCCGCATCGTTCATGTATAAATCAAAGCCCGGCTTAAGGTATCGTTCCTGCGATATTACCGCGTTCAACGGGCGGCGCCGACGGTCAAATATGCCGACTGGGCACGGACTTAGGCTTTTTGCGGCGGCAAACTGAGTGCTAGGAGTCATATCCAAGATGACCGGAATGGGCGGCAATTCATTTCCAAAAACCCGCATGCGGCGCATGCGGCGCGATGAGTTTTCGCGGCGTTTGATGCGTGAAACGCATTTGAGCGTGGACTCGCTCATTTACCCGATTTTCGTGGTCGAGGGACGCGGCGAGCGTCAGCCCGTGGCTTCGATGCCCGGCATCGAACGGCTGCCCGTCGCTCACCTGCTGCGCGAATGCGAGGCCCTGGTACGCCTCAAAATCCCGGCGATCGCCTTGTTTCCCGTGACACCCGAGGCGAAGAAAACTCTGGACGCGCGTGAAGCCTGGAATCCGGAAGGCATCGCCCAGGCGGCGGTACGCGCCGTCAAGCGGGAGTTCCCTGATCTCGGCGTGATCACGGACGTGGCCCTCGATCCCTTCACCACGCATGGACAGGACGGCATCATCGACGAGCATGGGTACGTCATGAACGATGTGACGGTCGAAACGTTGGTGCGCCAGGCGCGCTCGCACGCCGATGCCGGCGCGGATATCGTCGCGCCGTCGGACATGATGGACGGACGCATCGGCGCGATCCGCACCGCGTTGGAAACGGCCGGGTTGGTGCACACGCGCATTCTTGCCTATGCGTCCAAATATGCATCGAGTTTCTACGGCCCGTTTCGCGACGCCGTGGGATCGGCCGCGCAGCTCAAAGGCGGCAACAAGCATACCTATCAAATGGACATCGCCAATTCCGACGAGGCGCTGCGCGAAGTGGCGCTCGATATCAGCGAAGGCGCCGATATGGTCATGGTCAAGCCGGGGCTGCCGTATCTGGACATCGTTCGGCGGGTGAAGGACGAGTTCGGAATGCCCACTCTGGTCTATCAGGTCAGCGGCGAGTACTCGATGATCATGGCCGCCGCCGGCAACGGCTGGCTGAATGAACGCGCCGCCGCGCTGGAAGCGCTGATGTGCATCAAGCGCGCCGGAGCCGATGCCATTTTGACCTATTTTGCGAAACGCGCCGCGGAGTGGCTTGCCAGGGAGCCTGTCTGAGGTGAACTCCAGCGTGGGATCAGAGGCGCCTGATCAGTACGGAGTTGCGGGTCACCCCATCTCCCACAGCTGGTCGCCGTTCATACACGGAATGTTTGCCAAGGCCACGGCGCAAAATTTGGTGTATCGATTGTTCGATATTCCGCCGGACAATTTCCGCCGCGAGGCGCTGCGCCTGTTTGCCGGCGGCCTCAAGGGCCTGAATGTCACGTTGCCGCATAAGCAGGCGGCTGCGGAACTGGTGAACGAGCTCACGCCGCGCGCGGAGCGCGCCAAAGCGGTCAATACCATCGCATTCTTCGAGCAGACTTCCCTGTTGGGCGACAATACCGACGGGCTGGGGCTGATGGCCGATCTGGAGAACAACCTAGGATTGAGCCTCACCGGCAAACGCGTACTGATTCTCGGCGCCGGCGGCGCGGTTCGCGGCGTGCTCGGCTCGTTGATGGATCGGGAGTTGCGTGAGGTGGTCATTGCCAATCGCACGCCGGAGCGCGCTCGCAAGCTGGCCGCCGAATTCGCCGACCTGGGTGAAATTTCCGGCTGCGGTTTCGCAGAGGTGCAAGGGCCGCCTTACGATCTCATCATCAATGCCACGTCGGCCAGCCTGCAAGGCGAAATGCCGGAGATGCCTGTCGGGCTGGTGAACGAAGAAAGCATTTGTTACGACATGGCCTATGGCCGCGGGCATACCCCCTTCACATTGTGGGCGAAATCCTTACATGCCGCGCGCACCACCAAGGGTTGGGGGATGCTGGTCGAACAGGCCGCGGAGTCTTTTTTGCTGTGGCGCGGAATACGCCCCGACACAGGACCCGCGCTCGAGGCCCTGGCGCAGCACGCCTAACGCATCGTCACCAATTCTTCGGCGCTGGTCGGATGGATGGCCACCGTATCGTCGAAATCCGCCTTGGTAGCGCCCATGCGAATCGCCACGGCAAACCCCTGCAGCATTTCATCCGCCCCTAGCCCTAAAATGTGGCAGCCGACGATTCGCTGCTCGGGGCCGACACACACCAGCTTCATGTCGGTGTGAGTTTTTCGCGTTGTGAGCGCGTGATACATCGGCGTGAAGTCCGCAACATAGACCTTCACGGCATCGCCGTACTGCGCGCGAGCTTCCGCCTCGGTGGCTCCGACAGTACCGATCGGCGGATGGGTGAAGATCACGGTCGGAATCAAGTTGTAATCCAAATGCCGCCGCGGCTGCCCGCCGAAGAGCCGGTCGCTCAGGCGCCTGCCCGCGGCGATGGCCACCGGCGTCAGGGCCGCGCGGCCTGTCACGTCGCCGATGGCATAGACGCCGGCCGCATTGGTATTCTGAAATTCGTCAGTGCCGATGAAACCGAAGTCGTCGGTGGCAACGCCGGCCGCCTCTAAGTCCAAACCGGCAAGACTTGCATCCCGGCCGATCGCCCACAGCAGGCAATCGAAGCCCGCAAACTCGCGCCCATCCTCCGTTACCAGAGTCTTCCTGTCCGAAACCGCGCGCACCGCGGCCGGGATGGCGCGCTCATGAATGACCATGCCTTGGGCGCGCACTTCCCGCATCAGGGACTTGCCAAGCATGACATCGAAGTTCGTCAGCAAGCGCTCTTTGCGGATGAACATTTCAACATCGCTGCCGAGCTCTCGAAAGGATGCCGCGAGCTCGCAGGCAATGTAGCCGCTGCCGACGACGGCAACCCGCTGCGGCCGGGATTCGAGCTCGAAAAAACCGTCCGAGCTGATGCCGAGCGCCGCGCCCGGAATTTTCGGCAACATCGCTTTGCTGCCGGTTGCAATCACGACGTGGCGGGCGCTGAAGCGCTGGCCATTGACGACAACGGTGTGGGCGTCCACGAATCGGGCGGCACCGCGCACGTAAGCCACGCCTTTGGCGGCCAGATTGCGTTCATAAATACCGTTCAAGCGCAGCACATAGGCATCGCGCTTGCGTTTCAATTCCGCCCAACCGGACGCGCCTCCTTGGATCTGGAAGCCATAGTCATTCGCATCCTGCAAGCTCAACGCGACGCTCGCCGCGTTCCACATGACTTTCTTGGGCACGCATCCCACGTTCACGCAGGTCCCCCCCAGGCGCTGAGGCTCGATGACCGCCGCCTTGGCGCCATATTCGGCCGCGCGCTGCGCGCAGGCGAGACCGCCGCTGCCGCCGCCGATGCTGATGAGATCGAATGCTTGCTCGGACACGACCGGTTTCATCCTGTGAAAGACCCAAGCGTCAATGATACGTGTTCGCATGCGTTATCGCCCGTGGCCGGACGCCGGCGCGCGTCTGCTAGAATTGAACGGTGAACAACCCGCTTTTAGAACTCGGCGCGCTGCCGGATTTCGGACGTATCGAGGCGCGCCACGCGCGTCCCGCCCTCGAAGAGGTGCTGGCGCAGAACCGTGCACGCCTTGCGGAACTGACTGCGCAAGAAAACCCGACCTTTGCCTCACTGGTGGTGCCGGTCGAGGAGCTGAGTTACCGCTTGAGCCGCGTGTTCAGCCCGATATCGCATCTGAATGCGGTTGCGAACTCCACCGAGATGCGCGAGGCGTACAACGAATGCGTGCCGCTGCTGACCGAATATTCCTCGGAGCTGGGGCAAAACGCGGAGCTGCAAGCCGCCTATGCGCATGTCCTGAAGACCGAGGGCGAGGCGCTGGACGCTTCGCAACGCAAGCTGCTGGAGAACGCGCTGCGCGATTTCCGGCTCGCCGGAGTCGACCTGCGGACCGATCAAAAAGCCCGCTATCGCGAAGTGGCGCAGCGCCTGGCGCACTTGGCAACCAAGTTTTCCGAGAATGTGCTCGATGCGGCGCGCTCCTACGCCCGCAGCGTGACCAATAGCGCGGAGCTCGCGGGTCTGCCCGCCAATGCCATCGATCGCGCCGCGGCCGATGCGCGCGAGGCTCGTCAAGCCGGTTGGCTGTTCAAACTCGATCAACCTACCTACATGACCGTCATGTCCAGCGCTGAAAATGAGCGGCTGCGCCGCGACATTTACGAGGCCTGGGTGACGCGCGCCTCGGAGCTGGGTCCGAGCGCGGGACGCTTCGACAACAATGTCATCATTGCGGAGATCCTGCCGCTGCGCGACGAGCTCGCCAAGCTGCTGGGATTCGCCAATTTTGCGGACTACGCGCTGGCGACGCGCATGGCCAAGAGCAGCAAGCAGGTGCTGGCCTTTCTCGATGATTTGGCGCGGCGCTGCAGGCCCGCGGCGCGCGAAGAATTCCTGCGGTTGGAAGAGTTTGCCGGCCGCAAGCTCAACGCCTGGGACATAGCCTACTACGGCGACCGGCTGCAAGAGAGCCGCTACAAGGTCTCGCAGGAAGCGCTGCGCCCTTACTTTCCGCTGCCGAAGGTGCTCGATGGCCTATTCGTTCTGACGCAGCGCTTATACGGCATCAGTGTTCGCGAGCGCCCCAATGTCAATGTCTGGCATCCCAGCGTGCGCTTCTACGACTTGCTGGACAAGGATCAGCGCGTCGTGGCGGGCTTCTTCCTCGATCCGTACTCACGAGCCGAAAAGCGCAACGGTGCCTGGATGGACGAATGCGTGGTCGCCAAAGCGCTGCCGTCCGGCACTTCGCTTCCGGTTGCTCAGCTGGTGTGCAATTTCACCGCGCCCGTGGGTCCGCAGCCCTCGCAGCTCACGCACGATGAGGTGATCACGCTGTTTCACGAGTTCGGTCACGGGCTGCACCACATGCTGACGCGCGTCGCTTATCCCAGCATTGCCGGAATCAACGGCGTCGCGTGGGATGCGGTCGAACTGCCGAGTCAGTTCATGGAGAACTTCGTCTGGCGCGCCGAGGTGCTGCCGCTGATCTCGGCGCACATCGACAGCGGAGAGCCGCTGCCGGTCGACATGCTGCAGCGCCTGCTCGGCACGCGCACCTTCAACGCCGCTCTCGACACGCTGCGGCAGATCGAACTCGCCACATTCGACTTTGAGCTGCACGCCAATTTCGATGCCAAGGTGGGCGCAAATGTCGCCGCGACCCTGGCGGCCGTTCGGCAGCGAGTGGCCGTGGTGCCTGCGGCGCCCTTCAACCGGATGCCCACCAGCTTCGCCCATATTTTCGCCGGGGGCTACGCGGCCGGCTACTACAGCTATAAATGGGCCGAGGTGCTGGCCGCCGATGCATTCGAGGCTTTCGAGGAAGCGGGAGTTTTCGACGCCGGGACGGCTGCCCGGTTTCGCGAGTCCATCCTTAGCAGAGGCGGGAGCGTGGATGCGATGGACGCATTCGTCCGTTTTCGCGGGCGCCAGCCGGACGTGCGGCCGCTGCTCAAACAAACAGGCATCGCCGCGTGAGGTGGCTCGCCGCGCTGCTGCTGGCGCTGCTGTCGATCAAAGGTGAGGCCGCCACCGCTTACGTGAGCGATGAGCTGGTGCTCGGGGTCTACGCCGAAGAAAACAACCAGGGGCAACGATTGGCAACCCTGCATTCCGGCGCCAGCGTGGAGACGCTGGCGCAAAACGGAGATTTCACGCAGGTGAGATTGAGCGACGGCACGACCGGTTGGGTGAAGTCCGCGTTTTTGACCATCAATGAGCCCGCGGTCGTTCGAGTCAAGCGGCTCCAGGAGGAGCTGGATCAGAGCCGTGCCACCACGCCGGCGTTGGCCGAGGCAGCGGCGCGCAGCGAAGTTACGCGGCTGAAGCTCGAACTTGCTGCGAAGCAAAGTGAGTTGGATGCCGCGCGTGCGGACCGGTCGGCGCCGGCAACCGCCTCGCCGCTGAAATTGGGTCCGCTGACTGCGATTGAGGCGGCGGCCGCTCCTCGATGGCCGGTAATCGCCGGCCTCGCGGTTGGCAGCGGATTGGCATGCGGTTTTTGGCTGGGCTATGCCACGCTGGCGCGCCGCGTACGACGGAAATTCGGGGGGATCAAAGTTTACTAAATCCGTCGATTGAGCGCCCGGCGTTGACTTAATATTGTGAGCCAGGTCCATAAGGAGAAGTAGGCACGTGGCGCCACCGGCCCGTAGAGCCTAAACTCCTCTGGATGTACGACCTCAGACGTAACGATTACGACGTCGCGAATTCCGTTCAGGTCAGCTCCACCGCTGCGGTCAGCACCGCGGTTCGTGAACTTTTTACGGCGGCGTGGCCGGCCGAATACTTCGGCAAGGTCGCGGTTGCCTTTGAAGACTTCGACAAGCTCTTTACCGGGCGCATGCCGGGCTACCACGGCGTCGATACCCTTTATCACGATCGCCAGCACTCGCTCGACATGACGCTCGCGATGGCGCGGCTGCTGGTCGGCCATGAGCGCAGCGTCGAGAACCGCCTGCGCTTTGGCGGCGAGCGCGCCAGCCTGGCGCTGGTCACCTCGCTGTTCCATGACGCCGGCTACATCCGCGAATTCGATGATCTCAAGCACAGCAACGGCGCCGAGTTCACTCTGTATCATGTAACGCGCAGCGCCCGTTTTCTGGCGCGCTATCTGCCGAGCATCGGCATGGAGAACTGGGTGCCCGTAGCCACCCGGATCGTGCATTTCACCGGTTACGAGATCAAGCTCAACATGATCCAGCTCGCCGATCCCAAGGATCGAAAGCTGGGGCACCTGCTCGGCACCGCGGATTTGATCGCGCAGATGGCCGACCGCTGCTATCTCGAGAAGTGCCGCGACCGGCTGTATCCGGAATTCGTGCTGGGCGGGATTGCCGCCACCACGGATGTCGATGGGTCGCTGCGCGTTCGCTACAGCTCGGGTTTGGACCTATTGCGCCAGACTCCCGAGTTCGTGCGTGAAACCTTCGTCGCGCGCCTCGAGGGCGAGTTCGAACACGCCTACCGCTTCGTCGAATGTCTGTTCGGCGGCAAGAATCCGTATCTTGAGGCCATCGAGCGCAATCTGGGCTATTTGCACCGTGTGCTGCGCACGGAGCGTTGGCCGATGCTCCGGCGCAATCCGCCGCTCTTTACCTCCGAGGACACGGGGATCAACGAGGTTCGCGGTTTGATGTTGAATCGCCTCAAGGCGCTCTGGGCCTAAGTTCTTACGGCAGATCGATCGTCGCGACATAGCGCGCATGCAGCTGCTCGAGAGATCCCAGCACGATTTCCTTGCCAAGTAGCGGCGCAGCCGCAATGGCGTCGCGCAAAATCCGCGGACTCAGGCGCCGCCTGGCTTTTTCCGCGATGGGCGCAAAACTGAAATGCCAGGGCTCCGGCTGCACGCCGGAGCGCTCTCCCTGAAAGGGACGAAAGAATCCGAAGCGGGGCGCATTCGCCTCGAGCCAAAGGTTTAAGGCCGCAAACGGTCCGCCCGGGGCATATTCCTCGCGCGTCAGTTTGATCTCATGGCCCGCTTCAGCCACTTTGCGATCCACGAGATCCAGATCCGTGCCCCAGTGATGACGGCTGGCGCCCGGCAGCGCCGACCACAGCAAAATGGCGTCGACTCGCTCCCGCGGGCTGAGCGTGGCGGCATCAAGCTCCGCACCCTTGGCATCGAGCATCGGCCGCTCGCCGCTGAACTTGCCGTTCCAGATGCTGAGCTGCCGCGCAAAGTCGCGAAAGCTGCTTGAGGGGGCAAGGTCAATTCCCTCCGCCAGCGCGGCGCGGCGCAGATTCAGAAACGGCGCCACGACTTGCGCGTGCAGCAGACATGGAGGATCGGCAACGGCGGCTATATGCGTGCGCGCTTGGCCCGTAAGCTCGGCGTCATTCACGAGGCAACGCCGCGAGCGGAGGCGAACTCCGCCACCTGGTCGAACACCCGCGCGAAAATGCCCACCTCCTGCGCGCCCGAGATCGTGTATTGACCGTCGAAAATATAAGTTGGAACGCCGGTGATTCCCAACACTGCCGCGTGGCGCTCGGCCGCCACGACACCGTCCTGCCCCACCCTCAAGATCAGCGCGTTGCGCGCGTCCGCGGCACTTAGGCCCACTTCAACGGCCAATCGCACGAGTTCGTCAGGGTCGCCGATGTCGCGGCCTTCTTCGAAATAGGCCCGCATGATGCGATCCTTGACCGCTGCTTGGAGTCCGCTGCGTGCCGCGTGTGCGATGAGAAGATGCGAGCGGCGGGTGTTGGGGATGCGGCTGATGAGGTCGAAACGGAAGTGAATGCCGCTGGCTTCCCCCAGGCGCTCTAGCTCCGCATGCGCCTGCTGCAGGCGAGCCTGATCCGGCATCTTGGCCGCCATGTAGGTCTCGCGATCCACGCCCTCGACCGGCACGTCGGGGTTCAACTCGAAGGGTCGCCATACGACGACGGGTTCATATTGTGGACGCGCTGCGACCGCGAGGTCGAAACGTCGCTTCCCGAGGTAACACCAGGGGCACACAGTGTCCGAATAGATGTCAATACGCATATGAAGCGCCCATGAGCCTTTAGATTGTACCCTCGCCCCTTATGGGGGTTGGCCTGAACAGGTATGATTATCGGCTAAGAGTCAAGGTATCGGACAATCGATGGCACGAAGCCTCAAAACCAGCTATTTGCTGCTCGCCTTGGGTGTCAGCGCGGTGCTCGCGCTGATTTTGGGCGGGTTGGCCTACTACGAGCATCGGGTCAATACTTCCGACGCCAACCAGCTCACCTATGCCACCGTCGAACAGAAGCTGGAAACCGATCTACAGGCCCGGGCCCGTTCTCTGGGCAACATCACCAGCACCTCCCTCGCTCCCGCGCTCAAGGACGGTAACAACGCCCGTGTGGCCGCGATTGCGGCGCGACTCCTCGATGAGCGCGACATCGAGCGCGTCGAGGTGTGGGGCGCGAACAACGACATACTTTACTCCGGCAGCAATCCCGAGGCGCGGCCGACCAGTTCGGGCTCGTACGTCCTGCGGACCGAGCTGCCGCACGGGGCAAGCCTCGAGATTTGGATGAGCCGTGCCGAAATGCAGGAGACCCTGTCCAGCATACGCACGCAGCTGCTGAGCAAGCAGGGCATGCAGACCAAACGCATCCGCGGCGTGTTCACCATCATCACCGTGCCGCTGTTCATCATGGGGCTGCTGGGCGCATGGCTCATCGCCCGCAGGCTCTCCGGTCCGATCGCGGCGCTGGTAAAAAGCGCCGATCGAATCGGCGACGGCGATTACACCCGGCCTCTGGCCGTCGTGCGCAGCGACGAACTCGGCGATCTGCAATTTGCGCTCGAGCGCATGCGGCAGAACCTCAACGAAACGACCATCACCAAGAACTACCTCAACACCGTGCTCAACAGCTTGAGCGATGCGGTGTTCGTCACGTCGCCCGACGGGACCGTCAAAAGCTGCAATGAGGCCGCGCAATTGCTGCTGGGCTATTCCTCCGGTGAATTGGTCGGCAAGCCTTTGCTCGGCTTCATCGATGAGGTGCATCGCAGCGCGTTCGAGTCGACCCATTCCTCGGCGGAGGCGCGCGAGACGGTGCTGCGCACCGCCAGCGGCCAAACCATTCCGGTTTCCATGGCAAGTTCGGCCATCGATTCGCAAGACCCGCAGTTTCAGGGCAATATCTACGTTGCGCGCAACATCACCGAGCGCAAGCGCGCCGAGCGGCGCATCCGCTACCTGGCGCGCTACGACACGCTTACCAAAATGCCGAACCGCATGCAGTTCCAGCATCTGCTGCAACAGGCCATTGCGCGCGCGCGGCGCAACCAGCGCTCCCTCGCGCTTTTGTACCTGGACTTGGACCGCTTCAAAGAGGTCAACGACACTTTCGGCCACGCGGCCGGCGATCGAACCCTGGAAATATTGAGCGAAAGGCTGACGCGAAATTTGAGCAAGGATGCGGTGATCGGCCGGCTCGCGGGCGATGAGTTCGCCATGTTCATCGACGATCTGCCGGTGGACAGCGACAACCGCGCCGCCTTGGCAACCCTTGCCCGCACGCTGCTCGATGAAATCAGCCGAACCTTCTACGTGAACCAGCAAGAGGTGTACCTCACCGCCAGCGCCGGCATCGCGATTTGTCCTTACGATGCCGAGAATGTGATCGACCTGATCCGCAATGCCGATGCGGCGATGTATCACTCGAAACAAAATGGCGGCAATTCTTGCGCGTTCTACGTGCCCAGCATGAATGCCGCGGCAGTCGAGCGGCTGATGCTCAAGAGCAAGCTGCGGCGCGCGCTGGAGCGCGACGAGTTGGTGATTCTGTATCAATCTAAAGTGGATCTGCGCACCGGACGCGTGGTCGGCGCCGAGGCGCTGCTGCGCTGGCGGCTTCCCGGCTACGGCGATATTTCTCCTTCGCATTTCATCCCCCTTGCGGAGGAGACCAGTTTGATATTGGAAATCGGCGAGTGGGTGTTGAACCGCGTCTGTGCAGACTACAGAGAATGGCAGAAAGTCGTGCCGCACCCGGGCCGTATCGCGATCAATCTTTCGTTGCGGCAGCTCAAGCAATCCAGCTTCATCTCTCGCTGCCGCGCCGTGTTTCGCAAGCACGGCGTATCGCCCACCTACTTTGAGCTGGAAGTGACCGAAACCACCTTGATGACCGATCCGAAACGCACGATCGGCCTGCTGAACGAGCTGTACGCCATGGGCTTGAGTCTCGCCATCGATGATTTCGGCACCGGCTATTCGTCGCTCTCGGCGCTGCAGCAATTCCCCATCGGCACTTTGAAAATTGACCAGTCGTTCGTACGTGATGTCGCGGTGGACACGAACGACGCTGCCATCGTGCGCACCATCATCGACATGGGCAAGAGCCTCGACCTCGAGGTCATTGCGGAGGGCGTGGAGGAAGCCGAGCAGCTCGAGTTCCTGCGCACCCATGGATGCTACTACGCCCAGGGACGCTTGTTCGGCGATGCCATGGAAGCCAACAAATTGCTGGGTATTCTCGCCGGCCAGGAGGGCGGGACGCCGCACCACGGCAACCTGTGCGCCCCGACAGTGCTGCGGCCGATGCGCCTTTCTTCATAGCCGGCAGCCCAGTCTCCCGGTCCCTGGAGAACGTCGATGCTCTCCGCGAGAGATCTCACGCTGCGGCGCGGTCCGCAGGCGCTTTTCGAGCGGGTCAATTTCACGGTCTTCCGCGGCAATAAGGTCGGCATAACCGGGGCCAATGGCACCGGAAAATCGAGCCTGTTTGCCGCCGTATTGCGCGAGCTCACGCCCGATCGCGGCGACATCGAACTGCCGGCGGCAATTAAAATTGCGCATGTCGAGCAGGAAATCGCCGCGAGCACGCGGCCCGCGCTTGAATTCGTGCTGGACGGCGATACCGAACTGCGCGGCGTGCAGCTCGCCATCGAAGAGGCGCATAGGCGCGATGCGTCCATGCTGCTCGCCGAGCTCTATTCGTCATTGGAAGCCATCGACGGCTATCGCGCCAATGCACGCGCGGCGGCGATCATGCACGGCCTCGGATTCAAAGTGGCGGACCATGAACGCGCCGTCGCGGAGTTTTCCGGCGGCTGGCGCGTGCGCCTCGCCATGGCGCGCGCGCTCTGTTCCCGTGCCGACCTTCTGCTCCTCGATGAACCCACCAACCACCTGGATCTCGACGCCATCGTCTGGCTGGAGGAATGGCTCACCTCCTTTGCCGGCACTTTGCTGATGATTTCGCATGACCGCGAATTTCTCGATGCCATCATCGATCGGGTATTGCACATCGAGAATCGAACCATCCGCGCCTATGCCGGCAACTATTCTCAATTCGAACAAAAGCGCGCCGAGGAACTGGCGCAGAAGTCGGTGCTGCATGCACGGCAAGTAAAGCGCATCGGGGAGATCACGGCCTTCGTCAACCGCTTTCGCGCCTCCGCCACCAAGTCGCGGCAGGCCCAGAGCCGCTTGAAGATGCTGCAGCGGATGGAGCGCATCGTGCCGGCGCACGTCGACAGTCCGTTCGAGTTCGAGTTCGGCAAGCCGCTTAAAACGCCGCGGCCGCTGATCACCGTGGAAGACGCGGAATGCGGTTACGACGGCACGCCCATATTGGGCGGCATCAATGTGTCGATCGGCCCGCTGGATCGCATTGCGCTGCTCGGGCCGAATGGCGCGGGCAAATCCACCTTGACCAAGCTGCTTGCCGGCGAAGCGCCGCCGCTTGAGGGTAGGCGCATCGCGGCGCCGGATCTCACCATCGGCTATTTCGCGCAACAGCAATTGGATCAGCTCAAGCCCGACTGCGACGCATTCTGGCATCTGCGCAATCTGGGCGGCGCGGAGTTTGCGGTGGGCGATGAGCAAAAAATACGCGACCACCTCGGAAGTTTCGGTTTTCAGGGTGACCGCGCCTTCGAACCGGTCGGCCGATTTTCCGGCGGCGAGAAAGCCCGGCTGTCGCTGGCATTGTTGGTGGCGCGGCGACCCAATTTACTGCTGCTCGATGAGCCCACCAATCATCTGGACATTGAAATGCGCCAGGCGCTGACCGTGGCTCTGCAGAGTTTCGAGGGCGGCCTGGTTGTGGTCTCGCACGACCGGCACTTGATCAAATCGGCAGCTGACACCTTGTGGCTGGTGGCGGATGGGAAATTGCAGGAGTTCGGCGGCGACCTGGACGACTACCAGCAATGGCTTCGATCGCGCGGCAATGCAGCGCCGGCGAGCGTCGCCGCCAATCTCAAGCCGGCGCAGCGCCCGAGCAAGTCCGGCGTCAAGACCGGCGCAGCCAAGAAAAAGGCACCGCTCGAACGAAAAGTAACGCGCCCGGATCCCATGGCGAAGCTGCGTCAACAGCTCGAACAGGTCGAGGCACGCATCGCCGCGGTCGCCGCGGAGCGCGCCCTGGCGGAGGCCGAACTTGCCGCAAATCCGCTCGAGCCTAGGCTCGCCATGAGGCGAGCCAATTTGCAGAGAGACGCCGCGTATCTAGAGTCTCAGTGGATGGAAATCGGCACCGCCATCGAAGCGGCGGAGCAAGCCGCGGAAATCGAGCGCCGTCCCTAGGGAAACTCTGCACAGGTAGCTGTAGCTGAACGATAATGTGCGCAGCGAGCATTTTCGTTCAGAACCCGAGGA
>Ga0307476_10000970_pt1 | contig 18953 bp, 15 predicted proteins | sample atmos_gasesECM2C_2_FD_203314 | JGI IMG/M metagenome (GOLD analysis project Ga0307476, IMG submission 203314) | Hardwood forest soil microbial communities from Morgan-Monroe State Forest, Indiana, United States - atmos_gasesECM2C_05 | ecosystem: Environmental > Terrestrial > Soil > Temperate... | reverse complement strand
AACCACACCGTGAAAACGGCCACTCCAGCCGTGGCCAACCGGCGTCGCATGCCATAGAGCAAGGTCAGCAGGGGACGAAGTTTTGCCAGTCGCCGGTCCGCCCAAGCCTCTGCTCGCGGAGCTCGCTCCACCAGCGTACGCAGGCTCGCTTCAGATCGCGGTAACACTCGGATTTTGGTGAAACGACTTATTCGAAGATCCATCGTTTGGCCGCCCCGCTCAGCTTCACCAATTCTTCGGCACTGTCCGCCTAGGAATAAACCCGCACCATCGGGAAAGGCGGTAGCATACCCACGAACCGTCCTGGCAGATCAGCTCGAGGCAATACATGCGCACAACTCCCTTTACGTTCCGGCCGAAGAAGTCTCGGGGATTCTCCCCTAGGTTCTCAGTGAACTTCTCTTGCACGTCTGGCGTCAAGCGAAAGTTCTCTCGCTGGGGATAAAAGGAATCAACTTTGACAAATAGCTCATGCAATTGACGGCCTAAGGATTTGCCTCTTCCCGCCACCATCTCACAGCAGAGCAGTCTGCCAGGATCCCGTAACCGCGCGCCATCCCGACAGCGCCAAACTTGATCTGGATCGTCATAAACGTTCACGGTTAGTGTCGCCGCCCCTTTCGTTCGGAAGGTTCTGCAGGCTGCTGAGGGCAGAATGCCGCCAGGGCGCTACAATTCTAAAGTGCTAATTTTTGATGGGTCCAAGTCTTGATGCGCGTAAGTCTTGATGCACATAAATCAAACTCGTGAAGGCTGATTTCATATGACTGACAAAAGGATCGTCATGACTACCGCGGGATCCGTCGACGAGGCACGCCGGATTGCGGAAACATTGGTCGATCGCAAGCTCGCAGCCTGCGTCAATATCGTTCCCAAGATTGTCTCGATTTATCGCTGGAAAGGGAAAGTGGAAGAGGCAGAGGAATGGTTACTGTGGATCAAAACCTCTACCCCTTTTGAGAAGGTACGCGACGCCATCCTCGAAATGCACTCCTACGAGTTGCCGGAATGCCTGTCAATCTCGATCGAAGACGGCAGCCCCGAGTACCTCAAGTGGCTTGAAGATTCAGGGCGAACTGATGCTCAAAATGACCCGGACTCCGTCAAGGCATAATCCTGGCCACCGGAATGCTCTATGGCACGAAGGTGCCATTTACACCTCTAAGATTGCGAAATACTCTCGATTTCCACCTTTCGCGGAAAAATTTTGCGGGCGACTTAATCCTGGTGAGGGGCGAGGGGCGTGCCGCAATTTGAAGTCCGGGTCGGCTAGGCAGCCTAACCCGAATGCAGGAGAAGTAGATGAAGACCAAGAAGCACCCTGTAGATTTGCCTGTAGCAAATTCCACCCGGGAGTACGAGGCCCAGCAAGAAATAGAAAGCTTTCTTCACGCACTCCGTTCTTACCCGGACCGCTTTGCCCGCGAACCTTACCTGAGTTTCCGGCAACATCTGTCCAGCATTGTGACTGCAACTCACGCGTCCAGCACGGACGAATAGCGGCGGCTTTCGTCCAGGCTGCCTCAGCGCATCCGCTGGCTCGCGCCTCGCGCCGTGATCTCGGTGTGAATGAGTTCGGGGTTGAGTCCGTGCGCTCGCAAACATTCGCGGACCCGCATCCGGGCTTGGTTCGCACTCGCTCGCGGGTCCACAAAAACCAATACGGAAGGTCCAGCTCCACTCAACGCGCTGCCGAGTATGCCGCGAGTCCCGGTTAGCTTCTGCAGCGCGGGCAGCAGTGGGCACAGGGGCGCCCGGTACGGCTGATGAATGCGGTCCTCCAGTGCCGACGGTAGCAGTTCCTTTTTGCCCTGAAGAAACGCCGTCAGCAGCAACATGGAATTCTGAATGTTGGCCACGGCATCCGGACGGGAATATTGATTGGGCAGAACCCGGCGCGCATCCTCGGTGGAAAGGCTTTCATCGGGGACCGCGAACAACAGCGGCCACTTCCCTTTTGGCCTCACATGAGCCATTTGCATTTCGCCGTCCGCGGAGATTCGTGCAATGGCTAGACCGCCCATCCAACAGGCTGCAGCATTATCAGGATGGTGTTCGCGACGGGCAGCTTCATAAACGATCCGGCTATCGGACCAGCGCAATCGGCCGAAGTGAACCGCCAGGGCGATTCCGGCCAGCCGCGCGGCCGCGGAGGAGCCGCATCCTTTGCCTATAGGAATCTGGTTCTCAATCCGAAGCGCAAGCGGCTGCACGGTTTTCTTTTCCGCCTGCAGCACCTCGCGATAGGTCGTGAGTATCAGATGCTTTTCGATTTGCGAGCATATTTCGGAATCGCGGCCGCGCGCCCTGACCGAAAATTCATTTGCGGACTTTGCCCGCACTTTCAGAAACATTGAGAAAGCAAGCGCCGCCGCATCGAAGGCGGGACCGAGGTTCGCGGAGGTGGCGGGAAGGACAATCTCCAGAGACCGGTTTTTATACCGTTTGTCGCGAGTGTGATCAGTCATGATTACGTGTAGCGCCGAGACGGCGGCGTTACGGCTGTCGAGACGTAGCTTGCTACGTCTCCAGTCGGTGGTCTGCTGCTTTCAAGGTGCGAATGACGGCGTCCACGGTAGCGTCGAGCACAATGGGTGCGCGCTGCTGCGGCTTCAGAATATCAGCTTCCCTTTCGCTTTCAGTTCCGGCGAAAAGATCGCCGCGGTGAAACTTCAAAGTGAACTCGGGATCTTTCAGCAGATGCCCGGTCAAGATCAAGACCACGCTGTCTGCGGATTTAATGAACCCTTGCTTGACCAGCTTCTTAAGTCCCGCAAGCGTCACGGCGGACGCTGGTTCGCAGCCAATGCCATCGACGCCAATCTCAGCTTTGGCCAGAGCGATCTCAACTTCGCTGACCTGTTCGACCGCGCCACCCGTCGCATGCAACACAGCAACCGCTTTTTTCCACGATGCAGGATTGCCGATACGAATGGCGCTCGCCGCAGTTTCCGCCTGCACGGAGATCAGTTTCTTACCGCCATTTTCGCGCATGCTTCGCACTAAGGGATTCGCCCCTGCCGCCTGAATGACGGACACTCTCGGCAATGTTGGGATGAAACCCAGTTGCTTCATTTCGATGAATGCCTTGCCGAGCGCCGATGAATTTCCCAGGTTTCCCCCCGGAACTATGACGTGATCGGGCGGTTGCCAATCGAATTGTTCCATCAGTTCGATGGCCGCTGTCTTCTGTCCTTCGAGACGATAGGGATTGACCGAGTTCAGCAAGTAAATCGGCATACGCTGCACAACCTCGTTGAGCAGGCTCATGCAACCATCGAAATCCGTTTTCAACTGGCAAGTCACCGCGCCATAATCGAGCGCCTGAGAGAGTTTTCCCCACGAGACTTTGCCTTCCGGAATCAGCACCAAGCTTCGCATTCCTCCGCGCGCGGCATAGGCCGCCATCGAAGCGGATGTGTTGCCCGTGGAAGCGCAAGCTACCCAACGGAATCCCTCGCGCCGCGCAACCGAAGCGGCCACAGTCATTCCCGTGTCCTTGAAGGATCCCGTGGGATTCATTCCCTGGTGCTTGGCGTAAAGCTGCTGCATCCCGGCAACGCGCGCGCAGCAAGGCATGTCATAGAGAGGAGTGTTTCCCTCGCGCAACGTGATGATCTGCTCCCAGTCCCCGAAACTGGGCAGCAACTCACGAAAACGCCAGACGCCGCTTTCGTCCACGGGAAGGCCGGAGGTGCGGCGCTGGCGCCAAAGATTTCTGAGCGTGTCGGCGTCTATTCTTGATGTGTCCCAATCGGGATATACGATTTCCAGCAGATCGCCACAAGCCGCGCAACGGAAATTCTGTTCCGCTTTCTGGCTCACAACGCCGCACCCGATGCATCGCAGTTGCGATTTCTGAACAGGGTTGGATTCGCGTGGGCTACGACCGGTCATCTGGATCGAGATCTGCGGAATTTTGTCCAGGGCAGTCTACTTCCCGCCGCGCAAATATCTGTCCGTCTTGTTAATCCAGTCGGCGCGCGGCGGATTGAATACATCCAAGTCCACCGTATCCTCCAGCGCTTCGGCCTTGTGCGGCATATGCGGCGGGATGGTGAGCACCTCGCCGGCATTCACTACGATCTCTCTGCCATCAATCCAAAACTTCAACGCGCCTTCCAGAATGTACGTAAGCTGCTCGTTGTGGTGGCTGTGTTCGGGCACGACGCATCCCTTCTTTAGCAGGACGCGAGCCAGCATTACGTCCTGGCCAACCACGAACTGGCGTTGCAGCAGCGGATTCAGGTCTTCCAGTTCGACCGAGTTCCACGGAATATATTTCAGCGCTGCCTTTTCGCTACTTCGCTTCGCTTGCCTTGGCGTAGTCCGCTTTGCAGCTTTCTTCTTTGAGGCTTTCTTGCTTATGCGCTTTGCTCTTGCCGATTTTGCCATGAGTGCACCTGTATCAATGAGAATCCTACTGTAATTTTATTACCGCGCAGCCACGGTTCCTTGCCAGGAGGCAGAGACCCGCAGAATCCGCTCAACCGCCTCCTGCAATGTCGCAGTCGACGATGCAAACGAAAAGCGGATGAAATCAACGCCAGCAGCCCCGAACGCCGCACCGGGGATGGCCGCAACCCCGGCCTCCTCCAGCATAATGCGGCAAAGTTCTGCCGCGCTCATCCCCGTCTCTGTAATGTTCACCCACGCGTAGAATGCTCCTTCCGGAGGCGAACAGCGGAATCCCGGGATGCGATTGAGGTCCCGAATGAAGTGCTCACGCCGCTTGGCAAATTCGCCGACCATCCGGGGAGTTGCGCCCTCGCGATCCTGCAGCGCTTCGATCGCCGCATGCTGGGTGAATTCCGCGACACAAGTATAGCTGTTGACCGCCAGCATCTGCAGCGCAGAAACAATTCGCGCCGGAGCAACCGTATATCCCAACCTCCATCCGGTCATAGCGAAACTCTTGGAGAAGCCGTCGATGATCAGGGTGCGCTCCGGCATTCCCGGATAATTCATCAGCGAAACGTATTCTCCGCCGTAAATCACCCGGGCGTAGATTTCGTCGGAGAGCACCAGCAGATCATGCTTTACGGCAAGTTCCGCCAGTCGCCGTTGCACTTCGTCGGTATAGACCGTGCCGGTCGGATTGCCGGGAGAATTCGTGATCAGAATTTTGGAGCGAGGCGTAATCTTCGCCGCAAGTTCGTCTGGATCCGGCTGAAGATGATTGTGTGCCGAAAGCTCAAACGGTACCGGAACGCCACCCAGGCCCAGAGTGATGGATGGATAGCCGGGAAAACCCGGGTCGGGATACAACACTTCGTCTCCCGGATCAATGAGCGCCATCATCGCCATGAAGAGAGCAATTTTGCATCCCGGTGCGATCACGATGTAGTCCGCCAAGACCTTCAGCTTGCGGGTGCGCTGCAGGTAAGCGGCAATTGCTTCTCGCAACGCGGGAACACCGGCTACGGCGCAATAGCGATCCTTGCCTTCGTCCAGCGCGCGTTTCAGCGCGTCATTCACAGCGATGGAAGGATGAAAGTCCGGCTCGCCGAGTTCGAGATGAATGATGGAACGGCCTTCCCGCTCTAGTTCCTTGGCGCGGGCATACACTGAGAGCGCGCCTTCGCCGGTCATTACTGCCATTCGAGACGCTAACGGTCGCATTGCTTCCTTTCTGTGGAGGCCCGGGCATCGCACCCGGCTGCACGGGCCAGAGGGCCGTTCGCTATTACAAGCCTTTGTAGAGGCCGCCATCGACGAGCACGGTCTGTCCCGTCACATAGGACGCGCGTTCCGAGGCCAGCCACACGATTGCATCCGCAATCTCGCGGGGCTCGCCGAGACGCTTCAGAGCAGCGTCTGCACTCCATCTTTCAGAGACTTCTTTCTCACTCTCGCCCGAAGCTGTGGAACGAGACTTGGCCAACTCCTTTAAACGATCGGTGGCGGTGTAGCCCGGCCCAACGTTGTTTACCAGTATGCCATCTTTACCAAACTCGTTAGCCAGACTTTTGACCAGGCCGACAACAGCGGCGCGCACCGCGTTCGAAAGTACAAGGTCCGCCACCGGTTGCTTGGTGGTGATGGAAGTAATGGTGATGATGCGCCCCCAGTGCTTGCGCTGCATGTACGGAATGACTTCGCGAGCGAAGTAAACCGTGCTGAGAAAATTGGCATCCACGGCATTCCGCCATTCTTCTAAGGTGGCCGCCAGAAATCCTTTGGCGGGCGGGCCTCCGGCATTCGTAACGCAAATGTCCACGCCGCCAAACCTCGCAGCCACCGCAGCGACAAAACCGTGCACCGCCTCCGCATTGGTCACGTCCAGAGCTTGGGCAAATACTTCAACGCCGTATTGTTTCTCGATACGCTCCGCCGCCTCTCGCAGCGTTTGAGCATTGCGGGCGCACATCGCGATCCGGCATCCCTCGGCGGCGAAGGCCTCTGCAGTGGCGCGGCCAATCCCCTGGCTGGAGGCGGCCACGATCGCAACCCGATTCTTCAGACCTGTATCCATGGTCCTGGAATTATAAAGGTATGCGGCCTGAACGTATCGGTCGGAATGGCCGCGCCCGGGTCGCTTGCCGACTTCGCCCGTGAACGATAGTCTTAATGGATTATTACAGGGAAACCGCAAGATCCGCGGAGACGGAGTTCTCATGAAAAAGCATCAGCACCGGCCAGAGACTGAGGCGGTTCGCGGAGGGACCGACCTTGACAAGAAGAACGGCCCTCTGGCCACTCCAATTTATCAAACGTCAACCTTTGAGGTCACCGACAACGAGCAGCAACTACGCGCGACTCACACCGACATGTTCTACACCCGCTACGGGAACCCGACGAATACTGTGGTTGAGTCGGCGATAGCAGAACTGGAAGGCGCTGACGCGGCTTTGTTGTTTGCTTCGGGCATGTCGGCAATTACAACTTCCATTCTTGCGCTGCTGAAAAGCGGCGATCACGTTGTGGCACAACGTGACATCTACGGCGGAGCCACAAAATTCTTCACCCAATGGCTTCCGAGGCTGGGCATCGAAACCACATTGGTCGATACTACGGAGTACGATCAGCATGCGCGCGCCATCCAACCGAACACCAGACTTCTGTACCTGGAGTCTCCGACCAATCCTACTGTGCGGATCGTTGATTTACACAAGGCGGCTGCGCTGGCGAAAAAGCATAACTTGATTACGATGATCGATAGCACTTTCGCCACGCCGATCAACCAGCGTCCGGTGGAATTTGGCATTGATTTGGTTATGCACTCGGGAACAAAGTATTTTGGCGGGCACGCCGACCTGATCAGCGGCATTATTGCTGGCCGCAAGGATTTGATCGAGAAGATTCACGAAACCCGGACTACGCTTGGCGGCGTGATGGATCCGCACGCGGCTTGGTTGTTACTTCGCGGCATCAAGACCCTCGCGGTCCGCGTGCAGCGCCAGAACGAGAGTGCGATGCGCGTCGCGCAGTTTCTGGATCGACATGCAAAAGTCCGGCGCGTGTATTATCCATTTCTCGAGGGGCATCCGCAGCGGGCGCTTGCGATGGAGCAGATGCTCGGCGGTGGAGGGATGTTGAGCTTCGAAGTGGACGGATCAGGCGAAGACGCACGCCGACTGACCGAATCGCTGCACCTGTTCACTTTGGCTCCCAGCTTGGGGGGAGTGGATTCCCTGGTATCCATCCCCGTGCTCACGTCTCATGCCATGATTTCAGCCGAGCAGCGGCAGAAGATGGGAGTGACCGAGCAGTTGATCCGGGTATCGGTGGGAATCGAGAATGCGGATGACTTGATTGCTGACCTGGAGCAAGCGTTGGCCGCCGTGAGTTCGCCTCGTCAGCATGCGGAGGTGGGGTGAGAATTTTAGTAGCGCATCGCCCTCGCATAGGAACCGCGAAATCTCTGGATTCCGCCAAATAAAAAACCTGGCCCCACCCGAGGCCAGGCCGGAGGAGCTACTCTACACTAGCTTAGAAAATAAACTTCAGCGCGAGTTGCAGGATGCGCGGGTTGTGCGCTCCGTTAGGCTGCAGCAGTCCATTGCCGAGGCAACTGGGATCGCCGGCTGAACTGTTGCCTCCCCCATAGCAGCCGACGGCGTTCGCAGACGTGACTCCTGTGCCATTCGCGTTATCCGCGGCTGACCCCGCGTCGCCGCCTAGCCACGTATACTCTCGATGATTGAATACGTTGAAGGCTTCAGCCCGGAATTCGAAGTATTTTGATTCCGTAACCGCGAAATGTTTCAGTAGGGCCATGTCAAAGTTCGTGCGCCACGGGTTGCGCAGAATGTTTCGCCCAGAGTTGCCGAAGGTAAGCCCTGTGGGTGCGGCGAACGCTGAGGGATTGAAGAGCAATGGCGGGTTCCCAGGTGGAAGCGCAGGTATTCCAGTGTTCGGATTGCCCACGAGGTCGGGGTATGACCCGGCACTCGCAAACGAGTTGGAAACCCCGGCATTGTCGGTGGGAATACTGGTAGGCGAGCCATTCACGGTACTGCCACAGGGACTGCAGCCCTCGTTATAAACACTGAACGGCGAACCGCTTTCAATGTCCGTAATGCCGGACCATTGCCATCCTCCCAAGAGCTTGTCGGTGAGACTCTTGCCCTTCAGGAAAGGCAGATCATAAACATAGCCAATGGTAATGATGTGGCGCTGATCGAAGTTCGAGCTCGCCCGGTACGCATTTAAGTTGTAGCTATCGACAAAGCCCGAGTCGTTCCAGTCAGAGGAGTCGTCAATCGAGTGGCTATAGGTATAAGACGCGTTCAGCTGCAACCCGCCTATGCTGTGGCGTAAAGACGCCTGCAACGCGTTGTAGTTGGAAGATGCGGTTTGATCCTTCCGGGTGATATTTCCGATTCCCGCGAAGGGGAAGAACGGAGTGGCGTTGTTGCCGCAAGCAACGAAAAGGTTGACAGCCGCTCCCGATGGAACGCCACCGGCAGTCGCGGGAGCGTTGTACGGGACGGGTGTGCCATAGGATGTCACCGCGTTCGTTGGAACACCTAAAGGGTCAAACGTCACATTCGGCTGGCTGTTGCCCGGTCCCCAACTGCAGTCGAAGGCCGTAATCAACTGACCCGGCGCATACGGATTCTGGCTTGCCGCAACTGCGTGGAGCTGGTTGTACTCGTACGCACGGGTCAGATGCACTCCGCCGCTGCCTACGTAAGACAACGTCGCGACTGTGTTCTTGCCCATATCGTGCTGCACATCAAGATGCCACTGCTGCATGTAGGGCCACGTGGCTTTGTTCGGAATGGACACAAAGTTGAGCGGAGGCGTACCACCACCGAGGAGGCTAGAATTCAGATTGGCATATCCCGCCACATTAAATACGCTGCTGGTCTGGGTGTTGATGTTGTACTGCTCGAGCGACTCGGTATTCCCCTCATTGCCGTTAGTGTGCTCGAAGAAGATGCCATAACCACCGCGGATGGCCCACCGCCCGTTGCCGAATGGATCATACGCAAAACCAATGCGCGGCGCAGGGTTCCACCAGTGGTTGGTCATACAACCTGCCGGGACCCCTGGCGTAACCCCGCAATCCACCCATCCGTTGAACGGATTGCCGACCACCAAACCCGTGGCTGGATCCACGCTGCTGGCGCCGGGAACATAGTGCGCAGGATCGAAATTCCACGCCAGATGATTCTTCTCCGAATAGGTTCCGAAGAAGCTGAGGCGCAGCCCCAGGTTCAGCGTCAGGCGCGAGGTGGCATGCCAGTCATCTTGAAAATACGGTTCAAAGATGTTGTATTGCTCGTGCATTTTGAGCGCGGCTTGTTCTTGAGTAAACGTACTGATATTTCCCAGAAGCAGATCGGCAAACGCGTTTCCGGTTGTAACCGTATTGCCAGTGTTGCTGAACTGCAACAGTCCGTTTACGCCATAGCCCGGCTGCGGAATCTCATTCTTGTGGGCCAGCACTATATAGATACCCAACTGCAGGTTATGCGCACCGACGATCTTGGTGAGGTTATCGCGGAAAGTGAACGTGGGATTGGAGTTTAGCGGGCCGTTCGGAACGTAGCCCGGGTCTTCGGCAAAATTATATTGTCCGCCGGTCAGCATAATACCGGGCACCTTACCGCCAAAGCCGTTGTTGTAGATTCCGATCGGCGGGAATCCTGAGGGACGCTGCCAAGGGCCAATCAAGCTGGTGGTGATGTGATCGGTAGTGTAGCTGGCGACGAATTCATTCAGCAGCGTAGGCGAGGCTGTCGCCGTTACCCTCGCCACCATGCTGACTCCCGGTCCATTGAAGTTAGTTTGAATGGTGGGGAAGGTGACACCGTTAGTCCATAAGGGCACGGGATAGTCCTGATCCCAGGAGTCATGGATATAACGAAAAGTGGCTCTAACCTTGTCGTTGATGTTGTGATCGATGCGGAAGAGTTCTTCCCGCCAATGCGTCGGTAAAGAGGGCGGGAGATACCACGTGTTGGTGCCAATGTTCGGGGTGGGGATGAGGGCTTCGAGAGCGTTGGCTATCGTGGGATTGGCGATTGGCACCTGATTGCCGGGGAAATAGCCGCCCGTTTGCGTATCGACCGGACAGTTCGGAAAGACGGTGGTGTTCACAGCTGAACCGGATGCTGGACACACGTCGCTGAAATTTCCGGCTCGCTCGGCCAGTGTAGGGACCGTGGTCGTGCTGAAGAACGTTGCTCCAGGTACGATGTCGCGGCGCCACTCTTCTGACCAGAAGAAGAATGTTTTCTGTTTTTCGGTGTTGTAGTGTCCGGGAATGTATACGGGACCGCCGATGGTGAAACCAAAATCGTTCTTCTTATAGGCTGGCGGGGCGGTCTGAAACTCGGGTGTGGCGTTGAAGAAGTCATTGCGGTTGAACTCGTACAGGTCGCCGTGGAAGCGACTCGTGCCCGACTTGGTTTCAACCTCGACCGTGCCCGAACCATTTCGGCCGTACTGCGCGCCATAGTTGGAGGTAAGCACCTTGAACTCGGCGATGGCATCGACGCTGGGGTACACGTTGAGAGTGTTGTTGCTGCCATTGTCCATGGCATCGCCGCCGTCCATTTCCCAGTTGTTATATTCGATGCGGCCGCCGTTGACGCTGAAAGAAACATTCCCTGAAACGCCGACCGCGCCTTCATCCTGCCCGGTCTGATTGCTCACGCCTGGCACCAGCGTTATGAGTTGGGTGAAGTTGCGGCCGTTCAGCTCTAGCTGTGTAATCTCTTTGCCAGTTACGGTGCCGCCAAGATCAGAAGATTGAGTTTCCACCTGGGCGACTTCCGCGCCCTGCACAATCACCTCGGTGTTGATGGCGCCCACCTCCAGCACTACGTTGACACGGGTCTTTTCCGCCACACGCAGGATGATGCCTTGGGCGTCGTACTTCTTGAATCCAGTCTCGCTGACTGTGAGATTGTAGGAGCCGATGGGAAGCGAAGCGAACAGATAATCGCCGCTACCGTTCGTAGTGCTGGTGCGAGTGATGCCATGCTCGGTGCTGATCAGATTAACTTGAGCGTTGGCGACAGCCGCTCCCGAGGGATCGGTGACCGTGCCGGTAATCGAAGCTGTGTCCTGCGCGAAAAGCGCAACTGGAAGACAGAACGAGAACAGGAGGAGGCAAAACCACAGGAGACGGGATTTCATCGTCAACTCCCCTAATACTCAAAACGTAAACGGGAAACCAAGCCAGGCTTCACCCCAGAAACCCAGCGTCACCCCAGAGCCATAAACCCTACTTGCGCATCTACAATCGTCCACCGAGTCCGTAACCCAGCGCTCGGGAGGCGGTTAGAAATCTTGCACTGCTAGATCGAAAATCACTCAAAAACAGTTTATTAAAACGTGTTAATAGTGCTGTAGGGCAACCTTTGTGTCAAGCAAAAAATAACCCGACCAAGGCAACTCAAGCCCAAGCTGGTCACAACAAGCTACGAGTTGATTCCCGCACGGCCAACTCCGGCGCTACCTTGCGATGGATCGCGGAGACTTCTCGCTTCTCCTGAACCGCATTAATCCCCTCGACGACAATGCTGACGGCCATCGTCCCCATAATTTCCATCGGTTGCCGCACCGTGGTCAGGGAGGGCGTGTACAAACTGGAAGCGGCCACGTCATCAAAACCAATGACTGAACAATGTTCGGGAACGCGCAGACCGGCTTTCGCGAGAGCACGTATTGCTCCAAAGGCGGTCATGTCGTCGAAGGCCATCAGCGCGGTAAATGGCCGCTTCTGTTTAAGCAGATCTTCCGTTAATTTGTAGCCCGCTTCAAAACTTGAAATCGGATCCCGCGATTCGGGCAGATCGAGAATGAGCCTGGGGTCGAGCTCAAGACCGCTGGATTTAGCGAAAGACCGGATTCCTTTCCAGCGCGGAGCGCTATCCGCCAGAGTCTTGGGGCCGCGAATGAAGGCAATCCTGCGATGTCCCAGCGAGTAAAGATGTTCGAGCGCGGCATGGGCGCCGAGTTCATTGTCGACCATTACGGAGCTGATGGAATCGGTGCGCAACTCGCGTCCGATCATGGCGGTCGGGATGCTGCTCTTCTCTAGATCGGCCAGAACATCGATATCCACGAACAGCCAGTTCGCCACCACGATGAGTGCTTCCACTCGCCGGTCCAGCAACATTTCAAGATAGCGCTCGAAGCGCACGCGCTCGTTGTGAACGTCCGTAAGAATGGGGAGATAAGAGGACTGATACAGCGTATTTTCAATGCCGCGCAGCACCAGGGTGCAGTAGGGATCAGTCATGTCGAACACCATGACGCCGACGGTGTGACTGCGTTTGCTGCGAAGCGAGCGGGCAAACAGATTGGGACGGTACCCCAGTTGCTTGGCGGCTCGCTCAATTGTCTTCTTGGTAACCGCGGGAATGTAGCGCGCCAGCGGCGCGTTGTTTAGAACGATAGAGACTGTGGTCGAGGAAAAACCGCTCTCCTTGGCCACATCCCGAATGGTGACCGTCGCACTTTTCATTTCGAGTTTTTCATTCTTTGACCGCATTGCGGGAGTGATCGTGACTTGAATTCACGCTGCCGCTGGCGGACACTACAGCAGAGAGTGGAACCAGTGTCAAGTTCGATGATGCGATTCGCGGTGATTTTCCTGGTATTGGTTTCGTCGCAGATTGGCTGTCCGCAGGCGATGCAGGGGGCGCCGACGCAAGAATCGCGGTCGAGCGCTGACCCTCAGCAGCTTTTTCAGCGTGGAGAAGCAGCGCTGAAGAGCGGCAATCTGGATGAGGCCGAACAGGCCTTTCGAGCTGTGCTTGCGATCAATCCGCAGGTAGCTGGCGCATACGCAAATCTGGGGGTGATCGACATGCGGCGCAAACAGTGGCCTCGCGCCCTGGAGATGTTGCGCAAGGCCGAACATCTGGCGCCGCAGATCGCAGGCGTGCGTCTAAACATCGGCCTGGTTTACTATCGCCAGAACGATTTTCGGAAAGCGATTCCTCCCTTTGAATCGGTTGTGCGCGATGCCCCGGACTCTTTCCAGGCACGCTATTTGCTAGGGCTGTGCTATTTCTTCGTCGAGCGATATGGCGATGCGGCGACGACGCTGGAGCCGCTCTGGTCACAGGCTTCCGGCCAGTTGAATTATCTTTACGTGCTTGGCATAGCGGCCAACAAGGCCGGGCGTGCGGACTTGGAACAGCGAGCTTTGATCCGCTTGGTTGAGATCGGTCAAAACTCGCCCGAGTTTCATATGCTGATGGGCAAAGCGCATCTCAACCGCGAAGAGTACGACGAAGCCATTGCTGAGCTTGGACTCGCGGCCAAGGGCGATTCGACGCTTCCCTTCGTCCACTTCAATCTAGGAATGGCTTACTTCAAGAAACAGGATCTGGAACGAGCCAAGGCGGAGTTTCTCAAAGACATCGCTATCGAACCGGATGTCAGTTACAACTACGATCAACTGGGGCAGGTGTATTACTTGCAGCAACAAGATCGGGAGGCGGAAAAGATGTTTCGCCAGGCCCTGCGTCTCGATCCCCAACTGGCCAGCTCTTATTTTCAACTCGCCCGGGTGTATCAACGCGAAAGTAAATACGCGGAGGCGCTCACAGAGATTGATGCCGCTATCAAATTAGATCCCGACAGCCCCGGCACTCACTACCTGCGAGGACAAGCGCTGCAGCATCTGGGGCGCGCTCGCGAAGCCAAGAGCGAGATGCAAACCTTTACGGAAATGTCGAACGCAGCCCGCGAAAAACGCCACCAGGAGCTGGAATCAGGGCCGATGCCCAACCCCGAGCTTACTCAGGAACCTCATTAGCGCAAACTGTTTTGCTATCGTGGTATATGACCCAGATCACGTGCAGCGCGTTCCTGTTTGATTTGGATGGCGTGCTGATCGACTCTACTCCCGCCGTCATCCGCGTCTGGAGCCGGTGGGCAATCGCGCACGGTTTCGATCCCGCCGAAGTTGTTCGCACAGCCCATGGTCGCCCCAGTATTTCGACCATCCGCGACTATCTGCCTGACGCCGACTATGAGACCGAGAACTGCGTAGTGGAAAGCGGAGAGCTTGCGGATTTGAATGGCGTAGTACCTTTGCCCGGAGCGCGCGAACTGCTCAGCGCCCTCCCTGCCGACCGATGGACAATCGTGACCTCATGCACACGCCCTCTGGCGGAAGCGCGTTTGGGCGCGGCGGGCCTGCCTATACCCGCGCGGTTGGTCACTTGCGACGATGTGAGGAATGGAAAACCGGATCCCGAGCCCTACCTGAAAGGCGCGTCATTGCTGGGCGTACCGGCGAGAGATTGCGTCGTGGTCGAGGACGCACCTGCGGGCATTCGCGCGGGCAAAGCTGCGGGGGCTCGCGTGATCGCCTGCAGAACCACAGCTCCTGAGTCCGAACTCAAAGCTGCGGGAGCCGACTGGATTGTGGAAGACTGTAAATCAATCTCGCTGTTACCGTCAGAAACGAGTGGCAACTTGCGGATTGCACTGACGGACAATCCTTGAGAATCAAGACCAACCTCGCAGCCTCTACCTGCATCGTAGAGTGGTGAAATTAATTGCCGCATTTGCCGTCAGTCTGCTTCTGCTCGCAGCCGGATGCACCTCGCAAAAGTCCAGCCCCGATGAGGTGCGAGAGAAAACCGCGCAAGCCACCTCAGAGATGAAGCAAGACGCGAAAGCGCTGGCGGATGGCGTCAAAGAAGGATGGAATCGCAACCAGCCCCTGGATGTGAACAATGCCAGCAAAGAACAATTGCAAAGCCTACCGGGAATGAGCGCCGAGGGAGCCGAGCGCATCATCGAGTCTCGACCGTACGGCAGCGCCTCCGAACTGGTCAGCCGCCGCGTCATCTCGCAACAGGAATACGACAAGATTAAGGATCAAATAACGGCCAAGAATTGATTCACCTCACCAGTCTGAAAAGTTCAAAACGGAGACCTTGCCAGCGACGTCTCTCTACAGAAATTAACTGTCAATGTGGCTTCACCGCTTTGCCCTTCGTCGCCTTGCGCATCAGCAAACGCAGCGGCAGCATCAGCAGGAACATTCCCGCCAGTAGGCGGAACGTACCGTTGTGGCAAAGCGTCGCCACTTGCTGCTACACCATTCCCCAGACTGCTACGTAAAGCCTGCCGGGTTGCGGTGGCAGGGCCAGTTATCCCGTCATTGGCAGAATAATGGCGTTGGCAACGAGATACGACGTGAGTGTCCACGTGGCTTCGTCGGCGGTGGCGGAAAGGTTGCCGGCGATGTGCGGTAAAGAAACATTGACGACCGTGGTATCGAGCACCTCCATGAAAGTGTTCGACATCACCGCATGGCAATCAGCCGGGGATTAATCTCTTTGGACGCTGGATCGTTAGCAGGCATCAGTTTCGCGCTGAAAAATATTAGACTCGAACCCAGCCGGGGGGAATCGAATTCTCTCACAGCTGCTATTGCATCTATCAGTAAAACCTGACCATGCCCAGGCCGCGTCGCTCCAATCCGGGATCGAACTCGCTCACTGACCCGCCAGGAGCGGCATCGAGCAGGCAAGGTGCGACTTGGATCTTCGCTCTGCGCGCGTTGCGCTTCCGGAATTATCGCCTGTTCTTCACCGGCCAGTCAGTCTCGCTGATCGGTACTTGGATGACGCAGATCGCCACCAGTTGGCTAGTGTATCGGCTAACCGGCTCGGCATGGCTTCTCGGCGTCGTGGGGTTCGCCTCCCGCATCCCGACTTTCTTCCTGGCACCCTTTGCCGGAGTTTGGGTGGACCGCTGGAACCGTCACCGCACCCTGGTCGTCACTCAGATTCTCTCCATGCTGCAATCCTTCGCCCTTGCGGGATTGGCGCTCGCCGGGATCATCACCGTTCGCGAAGTGATTTGGCTAGGACTGGCGCAGGGCATCATTAATGCCTTTGATATGCCGACTCGTCAGGCCTTCGTCATTCAGATGGTGGAGGATCGCGCTGACCTGGGCAACGCCATCGCTCTAAATTCTTCGATGGTAAACATGGCTCGCCTGATCGGCCCCTCGATCGCCGGTGTGATTATCGCCGCCGTCGGCGAAGGCTATTGTTTCCTCATCGACGGCCTCAGTTATCTCGCGGTCATCGCCTCTCTGCTGGCCATGAGAATCGCCGCCGTCCAGCAGAGAAGCGGTGGAAAAGCGATCCGGCAAGAATTGAAGGAGGGTTGGAGCTACGTCACCCATTTCATACCCATCCGCTCAATTCTTCTTTTGCTCGCCCTGATCAGCTTGGTGGGCATGCAGTACACAGTGCTCATGCCGATTTTTGCTGGCCAGGTGCTTCCCGGAGGCGCCCACACTTTGGGCTTCCTTATGGGCGCATCGGGCGTGGGCGCGCTGACCGGTGCGATGTTTTTGGCAATCAGAAAAAATGTTCTCGGCCTGGGCCGGCTGGTCGCGTTAGCGGCTGCAGCTTTTGGCGCAGGACTGATTGCGCTGGGTCTGTCTCGATTTCTGTGGCTCTCATTAGTGCTGATGCTGTTTGTCGGTTGCGCAATGATGATTCAGATGGCGGCCAGTAACACGATTCTGCAGACCATCGTGGACGATGACAAACGCGGACGCGTGATGAGCTTCTATTCCATGGCATTCCTCGGAATGGCGCCATTCGGAAGCTTGCTGGCGGGTGGACTCGCTCACCAGATCGGCGCCCCCCATACCGTCATGATCAGCGGAATTATCTGCATGGCCGGAGCCGGTTGGTTCGCCTCGCAGCTCGGAGCAATGCGAGAACTGGTGCGCCCAATTTATCGAACCCTGGGCATCATCCCGGAAATCGCCAAGGGTATTCAGAACGCGAGCGCGTTACAGACTCCGCCCGAGGAGTAAGCACGGATACCGAATTTCGGGAACGAGCACGAACTCAGCGGCTGCGGAAAAACTCGATGTTGGGTGGCGCAACGCTTCTGCGCTGCGGTAAGGGTATTGTACTGAATTCGGCTTTAGCCGCTTGGGACGCGAATCAAGTCAATGCTTTCGGTAGACCGATGAGGCGTGCCAGAGCACGCCTGACATCGAACTCCGCGGGACCGCATCACACGGTCAATCTCATCTCGGGCACCAGCGACACTGGCGGCATCGCCATATCTTCCGGCAGCCCCCAATTCTCGCGCGCTGCTTTTTCGCGTTTCCGGGTGCGCGCCTCTCCTCGGGTGGCCAACCGGGCTTCCGGTGAATGCGCCAACAACTCGCGAATTCTCAGCTTGGCCTTGTACAGCTGGGATTTCGAGTTACCCACGGAGCAACCGAGCATCTCCGCGATCTCCTGATGCTCATAGCCCTCGACTTCATGCAGCACGAAGATTGTCCGATAGCCGGGCGGAAGTTCTTTAATCGCGCGAGCCAGTGCGATCCGATCCACGCAGCCTGCCAGATTGTTGTCTTTGGTCCCGATTTCGCGGCGAACTTTTCCACCGTCCTCGTTGTCGTAGGGCTCGTCCAGCGAAACCTGGTTCAGTGACTTCTTGCGAAAATGCATCAGCACCGTGTTCACCGAAATGCGGTGCAGCCAGGTAGAAAACGCCGAGTCTCCCCGAAAGCTCGTAATCTTGCGGAACACCTGCAAGAACGCATCCTGGGTGAGATCTTCCGCCTCGGCGGCATTGTTGGTCATGCGCAAACATACAGAATAGATCCGGGACTTGTGGGTATGAAACAGTGTCGCAAACGCGTCCGCATCGCCTTGTTGAGCCCGCTTAACCAAATCAGAAGTCAGGGCAATTGTGCCCGTACTCACGGAATCGCTGTTCACCAGAGTCTCCTTGCTAAACGAAGTGATCTACCTAACTCATGTTTCGAGGGTAGAGTCGGAACGGGGAACGGTCTATCGAGTGCACCCTGTACCCGACTCGGGTTAGTCCTGTAGCAAGTTGAAGGCGGAGAAAAGTGACAAAGCACGAATGCCTTGGCTTTTCCAGGAGGTTCGGAAACTCGACGTTAGCTGATTTTGGATGGAGCAACGCTTTACGACCTGCGGAAAAACTCCCGAGGATCCCATTCTGTTCACGTAGGCCGGACGCCCTCGTCCGGGCTCATGGAGGCCCACCGCACCAGGCTGCGGGAAAACTCGACGTTAGGCTGATTTTGGGTGGAGCAGCACTTCAGCGCTGCATTAATTGCATTATTTTCAATCCGGCTTAGCTGCTGAAATCGGCGTTTCTCCGCAGCCTCCTACCGATATTCCGCAATTTCTTGGCACTAGAGAGCCAGCGCTCCCGCAGTATAAGGATTTACTGTAGACGGACTACAGAATCAGCCTTATGGACGCCCTGAATCAATCTTGATCTAGTCAAAGGTTCGCCCCAACGCGAGGGGCGGAAGGCAGGCGCCGGATCGAGCCTTCGTGTTCGCATCCGGCGCTTGCCTGCTTTATGCCTCGCGGGCGCCAGGGCCGTTGCGTGCGAGATTCAATGCGCCGATTGCCGGGTCAATCACGCCCACGCGGGGCGAAACCTCGGGACACTCGGCGCAGAGTCGATCATAGAAAACCTGCCGAATCACTTCGCAATTAGAA
>Ga0307476_10000969_pt1 | contig 18975 bp, 12 predicted proteins | sample atmos_gasesECM2C_2_FD_203314 | JGI IMG/M metagenome (GOLD analysis project Ga0307476, IMG submission 203314) | Hardwood forest soil microbial communities from Morgan-Monroe State Forest, Indiana, United States - atmos_gasesECM2C_05 | ecosystem: Environmental > Terrestrial > Soil > Temperate... | reverse complement strand
CGCCCGGCCGCGCCAGCATCTGGCTGAGGATGGCGGCCTCGGCGCTGCCGTTCATGATCGTCAGCCCGTCGGCCGGCCGCACCAGAAGCGTCGCCAGCGCGGCGAGCCCGCCATTGCCGTCCTTGTTCTCGACCAGCACAGTGGCGCCAAGCTTTGCAGCCAGCGCCGGCGTCACCAGCCGCGCGTAAATGTCGTAGCCGCCACCGGGCGGCGAGCCGACCAGGACGCGCACGGTCTTGCCGCGATAGAACTCGGCGGCGGTCTCGGCGCGTGCCAGCCGCGGCGCGGCGAGCGAAGCCACGAGTGCCGCCGTACCCGCAGCGACCCGCCGCCGGTCGATCATCCGGTTGCCATGCACCTGCGGCATTCCCCCTTGCCCTTGAGTTCAAATAGAATATCGCCGACAGAGGCCTTTAGAGTAAACCCGACGGGCGCATCGCCGCAGTGAGGGCTTGAGCATGGCGTATCTCGCCGAAATTCCCTATGGCGCCTATTGGAGCACGCCCTTTGCCAAATGGCAGGGCAGTTTTGCCAACCTGCACAGCGTCGAATTCGCCGCCCATGTGGCCAAGGCGGAGCTTGCCAAGCGGCGCATCGCACCGGACGCCTTCGACTATGGCGTGCTCGGCATGACGGTGCCGCAGAAGGCGTCGTTCTACGGGCTGCCGTGGTTCATGGGACTGATCGGCGGCCGCAAGGTCGGCGGGCCGACCATCGCCCAGGCTTGCGCCACCAGCGTGCGCTGCCTGCTCGCCGGCGCCCAGGAAGTCGAGGCCGGCCTCGCGACCACCGCGCTGGTCGCAACGTGTGATCGTATCTCCAATGGCCCGCACATTGTTTATCCGAGCCCTTCAGCGCCCGGCGGCACTGCCGCGCACGAGAACTGGGTGCTCGACAATTTCAGCAACGATCCGCTCGGCGGCCACGCCATGGTGCAGACCGCCGAGAACGTCGCGCGCAAATATCAAATCACCACCGCCGCGCAGCACGAGGTGGTGCTGCGGCGCGGCGAGCAATATGCAGCGGCGCTGGCCAACGACCATGAGTTTCAGAAGCGCTACATGACGCTGCCGTTCGATGTGCCGTCTGCCAATTTCAAGAAGAGTGCCGGCACGCTGCAAGGCGACGAAGGCGTGGTGATGTCGACGGCGGAGGGTCTTGGCAAGCTGCGTCCCGTCATGCCCGACGGCACCGTGACCTTTGGGGGCCAGACCCATCCGGCCGACGGCAGTGCGGCGATCGTCGTGGCGACGCCGGACAAATGCCGCGAGATGTCAAGCGATGCAAATGTGCGCATCGGCATCCTCGGCTTCGGCCTCGCCCGCGCCGAGCTGGCCCACATGCCGGAAGCGACCATTCCGGCGGCGAAGCAAGCACTCGATCAATCAGGACTTGCGATCAAGGACATGGCCGCGGTGAAGTCGCACAATCCTTTCGCCGTGAACGACATTATTTTTGCCCGCGAGACCGGCGCCGACCTGATGGCGATGAACAATTACGGCTGCTCGCTGGTCTGGGGCCATCCGCAAGGCCCGACCGGCTTGCGCTCGATCATCGAATTGATCGAGGAACTGGTCATCCGCGGCGGCGGCCGCGGCCTGTTCCAGGGCTGCGCCGCCGGCGACACCGCGATGGCGGTGGTGATCAACGTCGATACGCGCAAGCACTGACACGTTTTAAGGATTGCGGGTGACGGCTCCAGCAACAGCGCGGCGCTTCAAGGTCGGCATCGACGTCGGCGGCACGTTTACCGACTTTTATGTCCGCGAGCCCGGCCGCGATCCGGTCATTCATAAAGTGCTGTCGACGCCGGCGGATCCGTCGGTCGGCGTGCTCGCCGGATTGCGCGAGCTGGCCGGCGCGCTCGACCAACCACTCGCGCTAGTCGATTTTCTCGGCAGCATCGAAGTGATCGTCCACGGCACTACGGTGACCACCAACGCCACGCTGACCCGCCGCGGCGCCAAGACCGGGCTCATCACGACAGCGGGCGTGCGCGACGCGCTGGAAATGCGCCGCGGCATCCGCGAGGAGCGCTACAACAACCGCTACACCAATGTGGCGCCGGTGGTGCCGCGGTATCTGCGGGTCGGCGTCACGGAGCGGCTCGACCGCCATGGCCGCACGGTGGACCCGTTGAAGCTGGATGACGTGCGCGGCGCCATCACACTGTTCAAGGCCGAGAACGTCAAGGCGGTGGCGATCTGCTTCATGAACGCCTTCGCCAATCCGGCCCACGAGGCGGAGGCCGCGGCTTTGGTGCGTGAGGAATTACCGGGCGCGTTCCTCACCACATCGACCGAGCTATTGCCCGCCATCCGCTTCTACGATCGCGTCAGCACCACCGCGCTCAACGCCTATGTGGGGCCGATCCTCGATCATTATCTGGCGCAGTTGCAGCGTCGCTTGAATGAAGCCGGTTTTTCCGGCGCGCTGCTGATCATGCAATCCAACGGCGGCGTGATGACGCCCGAGGTGGCGCGCAAATCGCCGGCGCTGACATTGCTCTCAGGTCCCGCGGGCGGCCCGATCGCCGGCCTCGCCGCGGCACGGCCGCTTGGCTTGGACAACTGCATCGTCGTCGACATGGGCGGCACCAGTTTTGAAGCGGCGCTGGTCGAGAAGACGCCGGTGGTGATCAAGGAAGGCGAGATCGACCGCTTGCGCTGCGCGCTGCCGATGCTCAGCATCCACACCATCGGCGCCGGCGGCGGCTCGATCGGCTGGATCGACCAGGGCGGGCTGTTGCGCATGGGGCCGCACAGCGCCGGCGCGACGCCGGGCCCGGCCTGCTACGGCCAGGGCGGCGAGCTGCCGACCACCACCGACGCCAACCTGGTGCTCGGCTATCTGAGCGCCGATTTCTTCTCCGGCGGCCGCATCAAGCTCGATGCGCAAACCGCGCGCGACGTGATTGCCAAGAACATCGCCGCGCCGCTCGGCATGACGGTCGAGGCCGCCGCCGCCGGCATGTACCGCGTCGCCTGCACCAACATGGCGCAAGGCGTGCGCGCCGTGACCATCGAGCGCGGCAGCGATCCGCGCGAATTTCCGCTTGTCGTCGCCGGCGGCGCCGGACCGCTGCACTCCTGCGTCATCTGCAACGACCTAGACATCGCCTTGCAGATCGTGCCTCGCGAAAGCTCGGTACTGTGCGCGTCGGGCATGCTGATGGGTGACCTGCGCCACGATTTCGTGCGCACCTTCGTCGACCGCTTTCCCGATCTGCACTGGGACAAGCTCAACGGGCTGATCGCCGAGATGATCGGCAACGGCGATCGCACGCTCGCCGGCGAGAACATATCGGCCGAGCGGCGCCAGCATGCGGTGACGTTGGACTGCCGCTACCTCAAGCAATACCATGAGGTGTCGTTCGCGGTGCCGCTCGCCGCGGTCGAAAGCCGCGATGCGGGCGCCATCCTGCGGGCTTTTCACGATGAGCATAACCGGCTGTTCGGCTATTCGCTGGAGCAAGAGGCCACGGCGGTCGAGATCGTCAATGTGCGCGTGCAATCGATCGGCATGACGGAAAAACTCCAGCTTTTAGGCGAGCCATTCGCCGGCGCCGATGCGTCGGCAGCGCGCAAGGGCGAGCGCTCGGCTTATGTGTTCGAAAAAGAAACGTTCGCAACGATTCCGGTATTCGATGGCCATCGCTTGCATCATGGCAATCGCATCGCCGGGCCGGCGCTGGTGGAAATGGTCACCACCACGGCGTTCATCAGCGCAAGCTATGATGTCGTCACCGACCAATACGGATCGCTCTTGATATATCGCAAAGGCCGCGACGATCTGGTGCGCGGTTGCCTGGGACCGAAATCATGAGCGCAAACCAAAAAACCATCGATCCGATCCTGATGTCGGTGCTGGCCCGCACCTTCCGCTCGATCACCGACGAGATGAGCGCGTCCGTGGTCAAGACCACGCGCTCGCCGATCCTGTGCGAGGCCAAGGATTTCGTCACCGGGCTCTATGACGCCCACGGCAATATGCTGGAGCAGACCGAGAATCTGCCGATCCTCGCCTTCTCGCTCGGCCCGGTGTGCAAGCATCTGGTGCGCTATTTCGGCGACGATATTCACGACGGCGACGTGATCTTCCACAACGACGTGTTCTCTTTCGGCAACCAGAACAACGACGTCGCCGTCTATAAGCCGATCTTCCACGAGGGCGCGCTGGTGGCGTGGGCGGCGGTGAAGGGCCATCAGGCCGATATCGGCGGCGCGGTGCCCGGCGGCTACAATCCCAACGCCAAGGAAGTCTGGCAGGAGGCGCTGCGCATTCCACCCGTAAAGGTCTACGAGAAGGGCAAGCTGCGCCGCGACGTCTGGGATCTGATCTTCGCCAATATCCGCTTCGACATCGTCCAGCACGACCTGAAAGCGCAGATGGGCGCCTGCACCATCGGCGAGCGGCGCATGCGCGCGCTGTTGCAAAAATACGGCCACGATGTTTTCGAGACCCACAAGACGGCGCTGTTCGACGCCACCGAGAAGATGATGCAAGCCGAGATCGCGCGCATCCCGAACGGCACCTATAGCGGCGAAGGCATGGTCTATTTCGACGGCCATCACCAGGGCTCTAAATTCACGATCCGCGTCACCATCACGGTCGAGGATGCGCATGTGCGGTTCGATTATTCGAAGACCGATGCGCAGACCGACGGCTTCGTCAACGGCACCTATACGTCGAGCGCATCGGCGACCTTGCTCACCTTCCTGCAATTCATCAATCCCGACATTCCGCACAACGAGGGCATGATTCGTCCGATTGACATCGTCATTCCCGAAGGCACCATCCTCAATGCGCGCTATCCGAAGGCGACCACGTTCGGCAATCACCTGTGCCCGCCCAATGCCGACGCCATCATCCGCGCGCTGGCGCCGGTGATTCCCGATCGGGTCACCGCCGGCTGGAACAATCTCTTGTGCTCGCTCACCACCGGTCTCGATCCGGAGACCAGCGAAAAATATGTCGACATCGGCTTCATGGGATTGAAAGGCGGCTCCGGCGCCATGCACGGCACCGACGGCTACGATCATATCGGCATGATCGATGCGTCAGGCGGCGTGCTCGACCAGGATTATGAGATGTTCGAGCTGCAGACGCCGCATCAGCTTATCCAGCACGAATATATCTGCGACTCCGGCGGCGCCGGACAATGGCGCGGCGGCCTCGGCGTCGAGACCAGATTCAAGATCGGCTCCGATGCGACCCAGCTTGTCACCTTCGGCGACGGCGATTTCGAGCCGGCGTTCGGCCTGTTCGGCGGCCACGACAGCATGCTCAACGCCATCGAGCTCAATTATCCCGACGGCACCCGCGTGGTGCCGCGCAACAAGGATTTGATCCTCGGCGTGCCCAAGGGCACGCTGTACCGCCAGATCGCCGGCGGCGGCGGCGGTTACGGCGATCCGAGAGAGCGTGATCGCAAAAAGATCGCGGAGGAAGTGCGCAATGGCGTGATCTCGCCGCAAGCGGCCCGTGACGTTTACGGCTACGATGGATCGGACAAATGAATTTCGATCTCAGCGACGAGCAGGTCCAGATCCGCGACACCTTTGCGCGCTTTTGCGACGAGCGCATCGCGCCGCGCGCCGCCGAGATCGACGAGGCGCACGCGTTTCCGCGCGAACTGTTCGGCGAGGTGGCGGCGCTCGGCTTCTTCGGCCTGCGCTATCCGCCGGAGAGCGGCGGCCTCGGCCTCGACCTGATCTCGCTGTGCCTGGCGCTGGAAGAGATTTCGCGCGGCTCGATGTCGCTCGCCGGCTGCGTCACCATGCAGTCGCTGATGGGCACGAAATTCCTGGAGATGCTCGGCAATGCCGACATCAAGAAACGCCTGTTCGAACCAGCGCTGCGCGGCGAAAAAATCGGCGGCATCTGCATGACGGAGCCGAATGCCGGCAGCGACCTCGGCGGTATCGCCACCAGTGCGCGCAAGGTCGACGGCGGCTATCTACTCAAGGGCCAGAAGATGTGGGTCACCTCGGCGCCGGTGGCGGATTTCTTCACGGTGTTCGCCCGCGCCGGCGACGAGCGGAAGCTCACGATCTTCCTGGTCGAGAAGGATTTCAAAGGTCTCGCCATCGGCAAGGCGATCGCCAAGATGGGCGTCTGGGCGCTGCCGACCTCGGAGCTCGCCTTCGACGATTGCTTCGTGCCGGACAGCCACCGGCTGAGCCACGCCGAAGGCGACGGCGAAGGACATTTGCGCAAGCTCCTCGCCGAAATCCGCATCGTCACCGGGGCCCTTGCGCTCGGCGGCGCCCGCGGCGCGCTCGAAGAGGCGATCCGCTATGCCGGCGAGCGCCAGCAGTTCGGCAAGCCGATCAACAGATATCAAGCCATTCAGCTCAAGCTCGCCGAGATGGCGACGGACCTCGAAGCAGCGCGGCGCCTGGTGCACTACGCCGCGTGGCTCAAGGACAACGACAAGCCGCACCACAAAGAAGCGGCGATGGCGAAACTGTTCGCCTCGGAAGCCGCAGCCGGGATTTGCGACAAGGCGGCGCGCGTGCTCGCCTCCTACGGTTACAGCATGGAATATGCGGTGCAGCGCCACCTGCGCGACATCCGCTTTACCCTGATCGGCGGCGGCACCAGCGAAATCCTAAAGCTCGTCATCGCCAAGGAGCTGTCGGCGTGACGGAGCGGAAGATCAAAGTGCTGCTGGCCAAGCCCGGGCTCGATGGCCACGACGTCGGCGCCAAAGTGGTGGTGCAGGCCTTGATGGAAGCCGGCTTCGACGTGATCTATACGGGTCTTAGGCAGACGCCCGACGCCATCGCCAAGATCGCGGCCGAAGCCAAGGTCGATGTCATCGGGTTGTCGATCCTGTCCGGCGCGCACGTTCCACTGTGCCGGCGCATCCGCGAATTGCTGCAGGAGAAGGGGCTTTACGATAAGCTCTGGATCGTCGGCGGCAACATTCCGGAGGATGATCGCATGGTGCTCCGGCAACTGGGTTTCCGCGGCGTGTTTCCCACCGGCAGTCGCACCGCCGACATCGTTTCGTTCATTCGGGAGAATGTGAAATGACCGACAAAGAAAACCGCAAGGAAGCTCCCGTTCGCCGCGTCGTCAACGAATCCGGCATCGAGATCAAGCCGCTTTACACCGCCGAGGATGTAGTCGCCACCGGCGGCATCGACGCCAGCCGCTCCGGCGAGGCGCCGTTCACCCGCGGCATTCATCCGCTGATGTATCGGCAGCGGCCGTTCACCATGCGGCAATATACCGGCTTCGCGAACGCCGCCGACACCAACAAGCGCTTCAAATATCTGATCGCCAACGGCCAAACCGGGCTCAACGTCGCCTTCGACCTGGCGACGCAATGCGGTTACGATTCCGACGCGCCGGAAGCGATTGGCGAGGTCGGCCGCGTCGGCATGGCGGTCGACACCTTGCGCGATTTCGAAGTCGCCTTCGACGGCATCGATCTCGACGCCATCACCGTGTCGCTCACCATCAACGGCGCCGCCGCCATCCTGATCGCCATGTATCTCGCCATGGCGGAGAAGCGCGGCTACGACGTCGCGAAACTGCGCGGCACCGCGCAGAACGATATTCTGAAAGAGTTCATCGGCCGTGGCACCTGGGTGTTCCCGGTCGATCCGTCGGTCAAGCTCGTGGCCGACACCATCGAGTATTGCGCCAAGGTGGCGCCGAAATACTCGCCGGTCAGCGTCTGCGGCTATCACATCCGCGAATCCGGCGCGACGCCGGCCGAGGAAATGGGCTACGCCTTCGCCATCGCCAAGGCCTATACCGACGCGGCGCTCGCCCGCGGTCTCGACATCGACGAGTTCGCCGGCCGGCTGTCGTTCAACTTCAACATCTTCGGCAATCTGTTCGAGCAGGTGGCCAAATTCCGCGCCGGCCGGCGCTTGTGGGCGAAGATCGTCCTCGACGGCTACGGCGCCAAGCAGCCGGAATCCGGCTGGCTGCGCATGATCGCCGGCGGCGGCGGCTTTGGGCTGACCATCGAGCAGCCGGAAAACAATATCATGCGCGGCGCCTATTACGCGCTGATCGCGGCGCTCGGCGGCGCGCAGACCATGGCGCTGTGCTGCTACGACGAGGCCTATACGATCCCGACGCCGAAGGCGCAGCGCATCTCGTTGCGCACCATGCAGCTTTTGATCGAGGAGATCGGGCTCGCCGACACCGTCGATCCGCTCGGCGGCTCCTACTACATCGAGAGCCTGACCAATCAGCTCGAGGAAAAAATCGTCGAAGCGATGAGTTGGGTCGATTCGCAAGGCGGCATCGTCAAGGCGGTGGCCGACGGCGTTATCCAGGCCAAAGTTTCCGAATACGCCTTCGAACGGCAGAAGGCGCTGGAGTCAGGCGCGCTGCGCAAGGTTGGCGTCAATTGTTACACCGACAGCGACGAAGCGAAGCCGCAGGTCGATCTGCACGGCTACGACGAGATGGGCGCCATCGAGCAGATCGACGCCCTCAAGAAGGTGCGCGCGACGCGCAACAACGCTGCGGTCGAGCGCGCGCTGGCGGCAGTGCGCGCCGAGGCGAAAGCCGGGCGCAACGTCATGCCGGCGCTGATGGACGCGGTGAAGGCCTATGCCACAGTCGGCGAGATGACGAATGCGCTGGTCGATGTTTACGGCCGGTTCCAGGAGCCGACAAAGCTCTGGCGCAAGGTCGCCTGACGCTGTCGCAATCGCACCATGAAGCCCGGCGTCATCCTATCGATGGAGCAGGCCTTGTCGCTCACGTCGGCGACATTGCGCTTCGTGCATCTCGGCTGGCGCGTGATCAAGCTCGAAGCGACGCCGCAGTCGGAGGGCGCGCTGCCTGGCGATCCCAACCGCTATATCGGCTCGCTGGTCGCCGACGAGGGGCGGCGCTCCTATTTCATCGGCCCCAATGTGGGCAAGGAATCGATCGCGCTCAACCTCAAGAGCCGCGAGGGCCGCGACGTGCTGCACCGCCTGATCCGCGAGCTCAATGTCGACGTGTTCTGCTGCAACACGCTGCCGTCGCGCTATACCGAGCTGGGGATCGACTACGACAGTTTGCGCGCGGTGAAGCCCGATCTGATCTGGGCGGCGATCTCCGCCATGGGGCCGGATTATCCCGATGCCGCCGGCTACGACCCGGCGATCCAGGCCCAGGTCGGCTACATGGAAGTCACCGGCATGCTCGACGGGCCGCCGACGCTTGCCGGCATTCCGCTGGTCGATCTCAAAGCCGGCGACGAAGTTTACGCCAATGTCTGGAAGGCGCTGGCCGAGCGCGCCACCTCCGGGCAAGGCAGCCGCATCGACGTGTCGATGATGCAGGCCGCGGCGGCGTGGCTGATCACGCTGCTGCCGCTGATCGATTTCGATTGCGAGCCGTGGGAGATCACGCGCGCCGGCAACGAGCACCGCAAATTCGTGCCGACCAACGCCTATCCGACCAAGGACGGCGCGGTGCTGTTCGCCATCGGCAGCGATGCCGGCTGGCGGCGTTTTACGGAGATACCGAAATTCAACGCCGTGGCGACAACCCAGCGCACGACTAATGTCGGCCGCGTCGCCGACAGGGTCGCCATCCACGCCGATATCGCCGCGATCACCAAGCAGCTTTCCACTGCCGACGTGATTTCCGATCTCAAGCGCGCCAAAATTCCGCACGCACCGATCAACACCGTGCCGCAGGCCATGCAGATCGAGGCCATCGCCAAGCGGCTGACGACCACCACCGCGCCGGACGGCCGGCGCGTGCGGCTGCCGCCGATGGCGGTCGACCAGGCCGGCGCGCCGCATGATTTTTCGTTCCCGCCGCGCTACGGCGAGCATTCGGAAAAAATCCTGCGCGAGGTCGGCTACGATGCCGGCGCCATCGCCCGCTTGCGCGAGGCGCGCGTCATCGCCGGCCCCGACGCGGTCGCCGCCCGCACATGAGCTTGCAAAATCCACTGTTGCGAAGACCATCGCGCCCGCTGCCGCGCAGCGCCGTCGTGGTCGGCGCCGGCACCATCGGCCCCGATATCGGCTATTACCTGAAATCCGCCCTGCCCGATCTGAAACTCTATCTCCTGGATGTTTCGCAAGCGGCGCTCGACCGCGCCATGCAGCGCTTCGCCGAATACACGGAAAAAGCCGTGGCGCGGCGCAAGATGAGCGCGGGCGAAGCAGAAATGGTCCGCGCCAATGTCCACGCCACGACCGATTACGCGGTGGCGCGCGACGCCGATTGGGCGATCGAGGCCGCGACCGAAGACGTCGCATTGAAGCGAAAGATTTTTGCGCAGCTCGAAACAGCGATGCGGCCCGACGCCTGGATCACTTCGAACACCTCTTCGCTGCCTGCGGCGCGGATTTTCTCCGCGCTGCGGCACAAGAACCGCGCCACGGTGACGCATTTCTTCGCGCCGGCCTGGCGCAATCCAGTAGTCGAAGTCATCGACACCCCGGCGCTCGACCGCGCCGTGCTGGAGGATTTGCGCTGGCTGTTCTGCACCACGGGAAAGGTGCCGCTGGTCACCGCCGACGTACCCTGCTTCATGCTCGACCGGGTGTTCGACAATTGGTGCAACGAGGCGGCGCATCTTTTGGATCGTGCCAGCGCCGCCGAGATCGATTCGACAGCAGCGGAATTCGTCCATGCCGGGCCGTTCTACGTTCTCAACCTCGCCCACGGCAATCCGATCATCATCGAGACCAACACGCTGCAGGCCGACGAGGAAGGCGAGCACTATCGGCCGGCTCCGATCTTCCGCACGGCAGGGATCTGGTCCACGGTATCGCCGGGCAAAACCGTGCCGGTGGCGCCGGAGACCGCGGCGGCAATCCGCGACCGCCTGCTCGGCATTTTGATTTCGCAGAGCGGCGATATTCTCGATCGCAACATCGGCGGCGCAGCCGACCTCGAGCTCGGCTGCCGCCTGGCGCTCGGCTTCAAATCCGGGCCGCTGGAATTGATGGGCAAGCCTGGTGCGGCCGAAGTGGCGCGCATCGGCAAGCGTCTGGTGGAAGAACGCCCGGGCCTGCCGCTGCCGCAACGTGCCCCGGCCGATTACCAGAATTTTCATCGCTCCGTCCTGGTTGACGACGCGCGCGGCGTGAAGATCATCACCATCCGGCGGCCGGAAGCACTCAACGCGCTGCACGACGAATTGACCGACGAAATCCTCGCTGTGATCCGGCAATTCGAGACCGACGCTGCGGTGCGCGGCTTCGTCATCGCCGGCTATGGCCCGCGCGCCTTCTCGGCGGGCGCCGACATCGGGCGCTTTCCAAAGATGCTCGGCGACGCGCAAGCCGCGGCGCAATATGCCCGCGATTGCTCGCGGCTGTTGCTGCATATCGATCGCATGACAAAGCCCGTGGTCGCCGCGCTCAACGGCATGGCGCTCGGCGGCGGGCTGGAGCTGGCGCTGCGCTGCCACGGCGCCGTCGCGATGCGCAATGCCTCGCTGCAATTGCCCGAAATTTTGCTCGGCATCGTGCCAGGGCTCGGCGCCATGGTGGTGCCCTATCGGCGCTGGCCCAAAGCGGCGACGACGTTCCACGCCATGATGCGCCGCGCCGAACGGGTCCCGGCCAAGACGGCGCTTGAGATCGGTATCGTCGATCGCCTGAGCGACGACTATGCCGCGATGATCGAGAGCGCGATCGAACGCGTGCACACGCTCGCAGGACATCTGCAAGCGCCCGCCGACGGCGCGATTGTCATCGAGCCGCCGCCTCCGATCGAAGCGGCGGCAGCCAGCGGCCAGAAGCTAAGCGTGGAAGTGACGCGGATCTTGGAGCGCGCCATCGTCGATGCCGCGGCGGCGCCGACTTTCAACGCCGCGCTCGAAATCGGCTACCGCGCGTTCGGCTTGAGCGCCTGCACGGCGGCGGCGCGCGAAGGCATCGACGCTTTCCTGCAACGGCGCACGGCAGATTTCACAAAGACCGGTTAGCCGCCAACTGCCGGCGCATCATCGGGTAATGCGTGTTCTTGCCTGTGAACGACGGGAAGCTTTTGAAGTGCGCGCGCAATTCGTGGCGTACCGGTGACGCCATCGCGGCATTGAACGCATCGGGCGAATCGAACGCGACTTCGTTGCCGATCATGTAGTCGGCCGGCGCCAGGAGGCCGGACATGCCGGCGTCGATCGGCAAATAGCACAGCACCGAGCGGATCGCCGGCAGCTTGCCGAGAATCGGCGGATGGTCGGCGACATAATGGGACACGAACTCCGCCGCGTTCTCCGCCGGATGATGATAGCGCACCACATATGAAAACGGCGCGAGCAGCGGCCCCGGATTTGGCACGCCCGCGACCGGGAAAATCCGCCGCTCGAAGGCCGTGCCGGTGGCGGCGATCGGCACGCCAGCGAGGCTTTGCTCGAAACGCGGGTCGGACAGGCCGGCTTGCAGTTTTTCCCTGGTGGGAAATTGCAGCATCGCCATGAGCAACGGTCCGGGGCCGTCGTTATTGAACGGATCGTGGGTGCCGCCGCGCAGCGGCCGGTACAGATCGACCGCGCTCAATCCGGGCAGCGCCGTCCATGCCGGCGCGGCGTGCCGATCCGCCCAGGCTTGGACAGCGGCCTCCAGACCCTGATCGCCGGTGCAGGCTATCTCATAGACAAAGTCCGCCACGGCCCTTCCCCTTTGCGCTTCGTTCCCTAGCATAGCATCGCCGCGGGGAGATACATTTCCGCCGCTCGAACTCGCCACAGCCATGGCATATAAAGTGACGCGGCGCGGCGAGACGGGACACTGGAGAAACGTTCGTGGAATTGGCGCGCGTGAGCCTGGAGGACAAATATACCCTCCAATCCGGACGCATCTTTCTGTCGGGGATTCAGGCGCTGGTGCGCCTGCCGCTGATGCAGCGCGCGCGCGACCGCGCTGCCGGGCGCAACACCGCAGGCTTCATCTCCGGCTATCGCGGCTCGCCGCTCGGCGCTTACGACAGCGCGCTGTGGCAGGCCAAGGCGCTGCTCGAACAGAACGACATCCGCTTCCAGCCCGGGCTGAACGAAGACCTCGCCGCCACCGCGGTGTGGGGCAGCCAGCAGGTCGGCCTGTTTCCCGGCGCCAACGTCGATGGCGTGTTCGGCATCTGGTACGGCAAAGGCCCCGGCGTCGACCGCTCGCTCGACGTGCTGCGTCACGCCAATTGGGCCGGCACGTCGCCGAACGGCGGCGTGCTGGCGATCGCCGGCGACGATCACGGCGCGCAAAGCACCACCACGGCGTATCAGTGCGAACAGGCGTTCGAGGCGGCGATGATGCCGATCCTCAATCCGGCGACGATCCAGGACTATCTCGATCTCGGATTGTTGGGTTTCGCGCTGTCGCGTTTTTCCGGATGCTGGGTGGCGTTCAAAGCAACGAGCGAAGCGGTCGACAGCTCCGCGTCGGTTTACGTCGATCCGCAACGAGTCGCGGTGATGATGCCGCGGGATTTTGAGATGCCGCCCGGCGGCCTGCACATCCGCTGGCCGCGCGGCGGCATGGATTGGGCGGTCGAGCAGGAGCGCCGCCTGCACGGCCCAAAGCTCGCCGCGGCGCAAGCATTTGCCCGCGCCAACTGCCTTGACCGCGTGGTCATCGATTCGCCGCAGCCGCGTCTCGGCATCGTCACCACCGGCAAGGCCTATCTCGACGTCCGGCAGGCGCTCGCCGAACTCGGCATCACCGAACAGCGCGCCGCCGCGCTCGGCATCCGCGTCTATAAAGTCGCGCTGGCCTGGCCAATCGAGCGGGAGCGCGCGCTGGCCTTCGCGCAAGGTGTCAAAGACATTCTTGTCGTCGAAGAAAAGCGCGGCTTCGTCGAAAACCAGCTGGTGAAGCTCTTCTATAATGTCGAGGCGGCGCACCGGCCGAGCATTGTCGGCAAGACCGACGAGACCGGCGCAGTGCTTCTTCCCTCAACCGGCGAGCTGACGCCGACCATGGTGGCGCGCGCCATCGTTGCGCGCTTGAGGCGGCTCGGCGACAGCGCGCCATTCGACGAGCGCCTGGCGCGGCTCGAAGCCTTCGAGCGACCGGCACCGCCGGTGTCGGCCATCCAGCGCACGCCGTTTTTCTGCTCGGGCTGTCCGCACAATACGTCGACGCGGGTGCCGGAAGGCAGCCGCGCCATGGCCGGGATCGGCTGCCACAGCATGGCACTGTTCATGCCCGAACGCCACACCGCGACCTTGACGCACATGGGCGGCGAAGGCGCCAACTGGATCGGGCAAGCGCCGTTCACCGCCGAGCGCCACGTTTTCCAGAATCTCGGCGACGGCACCTATGCGCATAGCGGCCTGATGGCGATCCGCGCCGCTGCCGCCGCCGGCGTCAATATCACCTACAAGATTCTCTATAACGATGCGGTCGCCATGACCGGCGGTCAGCCGGTGGAAGGCGCGATGACCGTGCCGCAGATCGCGCAGCAGGTGCTGGCCGAAGGCGCGCGCCGCGTCGCGGTCGTTGCCGACGAGCCTGGCAAATATCCGAAGCGCGCCGGCTTCCCCGCCGGCGTCGCCATCCGCCATCGCGACGATCTCGACGCCGTGCAGCGCGAGCTGCGCGCCATCTCGGGCCTCACGGTGCTGATCTACGACCAGACCTGTGCGGCCGAGAAACGCCGCCGCCGCAAGCGCGGCAAATTTCCCGATCCGCCGCAGCGCGTCTTCATCAACGACGCCGTGTGCGAAGGCTGCGGCGATTGCTCGGACAAATCGAACTGTATCGCGGTGCTGCCGGTCGAGACCGCGCTCGGCCGCAAGCGCCGCATCGACCAGTCGAACTGCAACAAGGATTTTTCCTGCCTCAAGGGCTTTTGCCCGAGCTTTGTCACCGTGCGTGGCGCCACCCCGCGCCAGCTCGGCGGGCTTGCGGCGAACGACAGCCTGTTTGCCGTTATACCGGAGCCGAAATCGCCGCCGCTGCAGCGGCCCTATAGCATCCTCGTGACCGGCATCGGCGGCACCGGCGTCGTCACGCTGGGCGCGCTTATCGGCATGGCGGCGCATCTCGAAGGCAAAGGCTGCACCGTACTCGACATCAGCGGGCTTGCGCAAAAGAACGGCGCGGTGATGAGCCATGTGCGGCTCGCGCCAAAACCGGAAGACCTTCACGCGGTGCGCGTCGCCTCGGGCGGCGCCGATGTATTGCTCGCCTGCGATCCGGTGGTGGCCGCGAGCCCAGCCGCGCTGTCGCGCCTCCAGACCGGCGCCACGAAGGCCATCATCAACAGCGACGCGCAGCCGACCGCCGCCTTCATTTTCAAGCCGGACATCGATTTCGAGACCACAAAGATTCTCCAGGCGATCAAAACGGCGGTGGGCGATGGCAGCGCCGACAGCATCGATGCCACCGGGCTGGCAGCGGCACTGATGGGCGATTCCATCGCCGCCAATCTGTTCATGCTCGGCCATGCCTTCCAGAAAGGTCTTTTGCCGCTCACGCTCGCGGCCATCGCGCGCGCCATCGAACTCAACGCTGTCGCGGTCGACGCCAACAAACGCAGCTTTGCCTGGGGGCGCCTCGCCGCGCATGACCGCGCCCAGGTCGAGGCGCTGGTGCGCGGCGCGTTTCGCGACGACGCCGCGCCGGAACCGCAGGGGCTCGACGCCCTGGTCGAACATCGCGCCGCTTTTCTTAAAAGCTACCAGGACGCCGCTTACGCGCAGCGCTATCGCAACGCGGTGCGGACGATTTGCGTTGCCGAAGCAAAACTCGCCCGCGGCTTTTCCGGCCTGACCGAGGCCGCAGCGCGCAACCTGTTCACGCTGATGGCCTACAAGGACGAATACGAAGTGGCGCGGCTCTATACCGACGGCGCCTTCATCAAAAAGCTGCAGCGGCAGTTCGATGGCGATTTCACCTTCGACTATCATCTGGCGCCGCCGCTCTTGGCGCGCCGCGATCCGGCGACCGGCGAACCTAAGAAGCGCGTCTTCGGCCCCTGGATGCGTCACGTGTTCAAGGTGTTGACGTGGCTCCGCCCGTTGCGCGGCACGGCGCTCGACCCATTCGGCTATACCCAGGAACGCCGGATGGAACGGCGCTTGATCGCCGACTACGAAGCGATTCTTCGCGAGCTTTCGGTTTCGCTCAGCCCTGAAAATCACGCGCTCGCGGTTGAGATCGCGTCGCTGCCGGCAAAGATGCGCGGTTTTGGCCACATCAAGGCGCGCAACGTCGAGAGCGCCAAGGCGTGTGAGGCCGAACTGCTCGCGCTATTGCGCGGCAGCGATACCCAGGCATCGGCGGCTTGATCGGTTCGATCTATCCGACACCAGCCGCAGGCGCCGCGCCGGCGGCGTAGGCCTCGGCCATGGCCGGCGCCAGCGCATAGCTCCAGGTGCGATTGCAGGGGTAGCAGACGAACGTCGTCCGCCGCATTGCGGGAGATTTCGGGTGCGGAACCGAGGTGACATAAGTCAGCTGCTCCCCGCACTTGGGGCAGAGCGCTGTCAAATCCTGGTCTTCGGACATAGCGCGATCCGGAAAATGCCGCCGAAGATTGTAGTTTCAAAGGTTAAACTTTTCGAAAACCGCGACAAACGCCGGCGAATGCCGTTTTTAAGCGTGTTTCCCGGGCGTAGCGCGAAGCAGTGCGCTGCATCAGGGTAACGATATCAGGCCAGCGACGGCCAGGTCGCCTCGGGCTCGTCCGGCGGCACCGACGACAGCAGCGCCCGCGTATGGGCGTGCTGCGGGTCGGCAAAAACTTTCTCTACGGCGCCCTGCTCGACGATCTCGCCGCCATACATCACGAGCACGCGGCTGCACAGGTGACGCACCACGGACAGGTCGTGGGAAATGAACAGCATGGCGAAGCCGAGCTCGGCGCGCAGCCGCGCCAACAGGTTGAGAAGCTGGGCCTGGATCGAGACATCGAGGCCCGAGACGATCTCGTCGGCGACCAGGATTTTCGGCAACGTGCACAGCGCGCGAGCGATGTTGATGCGCTGGCGCTGGCCGCCCGACAGTTGGCCGGGAAGCCGGGCGGCAAAATCGCCCGACAGGCCCACTTCCGCAAGCAGCTCCCTGGTCCGCGCCACACGCTCGTCCCAACCCGCGTGGCGGCTGCCGGCCTCCATCGCCTGGGTGACGATGCTCGCCACGCGCCGACGCGGATTGAGCGCCGATTGCGGATCCTGGAATACCATCTGCAGGCTCGCGGCGCGGCGCGCGCGGCTGCGCAGCGACGGCACGGTCAGGTCCTCGCCGTCGAGCAGGATTTTTCCGGCGGTCGAAGGTTCCAACCCCACCAGCATCTTGGCGATGGTGCTCTTGCCGCTGCCGCTCTCGCCGACCAGGGCGACGAATTCGTTCTCGGCGATGCTGAATGTGGCCTGCTTGACCGCGGCCACATGGCGCGGGCTGGCGAACAATCCGCCGCCGATATCATAGTGCTTCTGCAATCCTTCGACCCGCAGCAACGGTCGTTCGGAAACTTTATTCGCGGCACTACTATCAGCCATCGTCACGATATTCCGCGTCGCCGCGGCGCGGATGCAGGCGACATGATGATCGGAAGTGATGGCAATGTTCGGCGGCTCACCGCGGCGACACTCCTCGGCGGCCAGCGGACAGCGCGGCGCGAAATGGCAACCGGATAGGTCGCGGAGCTGGCGCAGGCTCGGCATCTGGTCCGGCATGACGTAAAGCGCGCGCCGCTCGGCGCCCATCGACGGATTGGCGAGCTGCAGGCAGCGGGTATAGGGATGCGCCGGCGTCGACAGCACGGCGCGCGCCGGCCCGCTCTCGACCGCACGGCCGGCATACATCACGGTGACCTGATCGCACAGCTGTGCGGCGAGGCGCAGGTCGTGGGTGATGAAGATGACCGCGGTGCCGTATGCGCGTTGCATGTCGGCGATCAGAGCCAGGATCGGCGGATGCATGGTGACATCGAGCGCCGTGGTCGGCTCGTCGGCGATGACCAGGCGCGGATTTGAGGAAAAGGCAAAAGCGATCAGCACGCGCTGGCACATGCCGCCGGACAATTGATGCGGGTATTGTGCGAGCAATTCGCCGGCACGCGGCAGTTTTGCCGCCGTCAGCATGGCGACCGCGCGGTCGCGGCGCACGCTGCGGCTGACTTCGCCGAGCCGCGCCAAATGCTCGTCGAATTGCGCGCCGATGGTGCGCACCGGATTGAGCGAGGTCATCGGCGCCTGCGGGATGAAGGCGATGGCACGGCCGAGCAGCGCGCGCCGCTTTGCCGGCGTCATGCGTAAAAGGTCTGCGCCTTCGAACAGCAGCGAACCCGACGTGATCGCAAAACCGGCCGGCAAAAGCTGCGCGACGGCGCGGCCGACCATGGATTTGCCGGCGCCGGATTCGCCGACCAGGCCGAGGATTTTTCCCTGCGGCAGATCGAACGACAGGGCGCGGATCGCCGGCACCATCGCATCGTCGATGTGGGCGCCGACCACGAGGTCCTTGGCTTGCAGTGCCAGCATGGTCAGCGCCCGGTTTCCGCAAGCCGTACGTCGAGCGTGCGGCGCAGGCCGTCGCCGAGCAGATTGAAGGCGGCGACGGTCAGGAAAATCGCAAAGATCGGCAGCAGCAGATTCCACGGCGACTGATAGACGTATTGCCGGGCGTCGGCGATCATCTGGCCCCAGGCCGGCGTGTTGGCGCCGACGCCAAGGCCGATAAAAGACAGGATCGCCTCGACCACGACCGCGATCGCCATTTCCAGGCTGACGAGCGTGATCAACAGCGGCGTGGTCGCCGGCAGCACCTCGCGGACAATGGTCTGCCAATGGCTGAAGCCGAGGAGCCGCGCCGCAGCGACGTAATCGTGCCGCGTCACGATCAGCACTTCGCTGCGCAGCACGCGGCAGAACCGCGTCCAGTCCACCAGGACGATGGCGAGGATCACCTTGCTCAAGCCGACGCCGAGCCCGACCATCAGGATCAACGACAAGATCACCGGCGGAAACGACATCCAGACGTCGACCAGGCGGCCGATCAGCCAATCCATGGCGCCGCCGAAATATCCCGAGACATGCGCCAG